>LQAH01000029.1_pt1 | contig 95354 bp, 124 predicted proteins | sample 1535791 | NCBI WGS metagenome assembly LQAH01 (sample SAMN04331585, study PRJNA305678) | bioreactor metagenome | isolation source: bioreactor_4 inoculated with Wadden Sea sediment 2nd replicate of a... | place: Germany:Bremen
ATGTCAAAAATTCACTATACTTGAGGTATCAATTTGAAAAGGGGGAGGCCATGCTCAAGAAACGATTTGAATTTGCCATAGTTTCTACTTCGTTTATTTAACTATTAATCATGTCAGGTTGTAAATATTTCAACACAAAACAAGATGATTGAAGATATATAGCAAACTAATAAAAGGAAGTGCCTGTGGATCTTAAGGAAGCAAAGAAAATTGATGATCTATTTAACGCCCTAATGGATGATGTGCGCACCTCATGTGAATTCTGGCACGATAGAACTGACGATTTTTCAAGGAGGATTTACGTTAAATCAGCAGTGTCCACCATTGAGGGTGTTATTCAGGTAATAAAAAAGTCAGCACTGTTTTTTGACAAGTGGAATGACACACCGATACTTTCGACGGAAGAATATTACTTCTTAAAGAAGTGACAATAGGTCTTGCAGAAAATGGGAAAATCAAAAAAAAAGAAATCCAAGCTTCCCCTGCAGAACAACTTTAAGTTTGCTGTTTATTCTCTTGCTAAAGTTTGTAAAGTAAACATAGATTTTGGAACTTTTAAAGATTATGAAGACTTCAAAAATGCAATCAAGCTAAGAGACCGCATTACACACCCAAAAGATGTTGAAGATTTGTCAATTTCATCGGAAGAAATGAAGATATTTGAAAAAGGAATGCGTTTTTTTTCGAGAAAGCACTAGCGTGGTGTTAACTGCAAAGCCCCACGTTTAGGCAGTGCTGATAATGAAATTATGAATGTAGGATCGATACCTAAATAACTACAGAGGGGGGGCAATGGCTGATAGGGCTAACCAGCATTATGTACCCAAGTTCTACTTTAAATATTTTTCAGAGGATGGGAAAAGCATTTGTTCATTGACACGCGAAGCGGGGAAAATTGTGCCTTTTGCGTCAATTAAAGGACAGGCTTCTAAGAAATATTTTTACGGGGATAGTGACGTTGAAAAGCAATTATCAAAAATAGATGAATTGTATAGTACTGCCTTAAAAGAAATCAAAAGAACAGGAAACCTCCGTAATTGTGAACGAGATAACTATTCCCTGTTCCTCCAAAACATAATGCTGCAAAAAACAAGAACAATATCTGCCAGGAAAAAAAGTAAGGCAATGCAGGACAAAATGCTACAGCTTTTCATGGAGTGTGAAGTCAATAATGATTCATCATTAAGCGACGACACAAAAAAGGATTTTCGTTGTATAGCGAGGAGACTTGAAGCAAACCCGAAGCAATATCAAATAATGGAAATGTCTATAGCTATTGAATGTATAGACGGATTATCAGACTTACTTCCCGTCATACTTCATAACCGGACTGGCGCCCCTTTCATTTTTGGGGATGCTCCTGTTGTTTTCACAAACCCTCTATATAAAAATATTACGATCAGAGGGGTCTTAGGAACTCAAACACCAGGGCTGGTCATACTATATCCCTTGGGCCTAAGACAGTGTGTCATGCTTATTGACCCTAATTCATACCAAATTAAAAACCTCCGCAACTACTCTATACCGATCTTAAAGTCTGCAGATATCGATGCTATTAATCGATTGCAGATTCATAATGCAGCCAGTGCAGTATACTTTTCAAATATCAAATGGGCTCGGTACGTAAGCGGACTGTGGAAGCAGGAAAATAAAAAGCTTGTAGATCACAAAGGGAATGTAGTTGAGGCACCAGGTTTTAATCATGATGGACAACCAATGGGAGATATTATCCATTCGTTTGAACAACAATTACCCTTCATACCAAGATTTAGCTTCTTGGGTTATCAGGAAGTTCCTGAGGACAAGTATCGATTTAGTCGCCGCGAAGAAAAATATTAGCTAATTAGGATTGAGTCGAGGGAATCAATAACCCAAAAAAACACTTTTATTAGCCAAACCATTAGCCAGAATGATTTAAAAACTAAAAAAGCACCTAACAAATGAATGCTAAGTGCTTAATATTAAATGGCGCGCGCGGAAGATTCGAACTCCCGACCTTCTGATCCGTAGTCAGACGCTCTATCCAGCTGAGCTAGCGGCGCAAAGGGAAGCAGAGTTATCGCTTAAATAGAAACGATTGTCAACTCTTTTCTATACATGGCGGAGAGGGGGGGATTCGAACCCCCGGTGGCATACACCACACTCGCTTAGCAGGCGAGCACCATCGGCCTCTCGGTCACCTCTCCGCAGGTTGTACCTGTTCAATTTTCTATCACGCCGCCTTGCTTCCTAACAAACGCCGTGAACGGTAAAATGGCGGAGGATCAGGGATTCGAACCCCGGGTGAGTTTCCCCACAACAGTTTTCAAGACTGCCGCCTTAAGCCACTCGGCCAATCCTCCGGATTTTACGTGTCCCGCCATGATGCGCGGGAAAACCGTAGCAATGTAGCGAAATCCAAAACAGAATGCAAGTAGAAATAGTTTGTTTTTATCGATTCATTATTTTTCGATCTGTTCCAGTCCACCCATGTAAGGACGCAGGACGTCCGGCACCACGACAGAGCCGTCAGCCTGCTGGTAGTTTCCAGCACAGCCAGCAGTGTCCTGCCGACAGCCAGGCCCGATCCGTTTAAGGTATGAACCAGCTCCGGTTTTTCGCCCTTCGCGGCGGAAGCGGATCGCCGCCCGCCGAGCCTGGAAATCGCGAAAATTGGAGCACGAAGAAATTTCACGGTAGGTGTCCTGCCCCGGCAACCAGACTTCGATATCGAAGGTCCGGGCAGCCGAGAAACCGATATCGCCGGTACAGAGATCAACGACACGGTACGGCAACTTCAACAGTTGCAGCACTTTTTCGGCGTTACCCAGCAGACCTTCAAGTTCAGCGTCGGAATCTTCCGGGCGGACAAACTTGACCAGCTCAACCTTATTGAACTGATGCTGGCGGATCAGACCGCGGGTGTCCTTGCCGTGCGACCCGGCTTCCTTGCGGAAACAGGGAGTGTAAGCGGTATAACACAGTGGCAGGTCCTTTTCAGCGAGGATTTCGTCACGGTGAATGTTGGTCACCGGAACCTCTGCCGTCGGAATCAAAAACAGATCGACATCTTCGGTGTGGAACAGGTCGCTCTCGAATTTGGGTAGTTGGCCGGTTCCGGTCATCGATGTGCGGTTGACCAAGAAGGGCGGCAGGGTTTCCCGATAACCATGCTGCTCGGTGTGCAAATCGAGCATAAAGTTGATCAGCGCCCGCTCCAGCCGGGCACCGGCGCCGAAATAAAGAGCAAAGCGTGCTCCTGAAAGCTTGCTGGCACGCTCGAAATCAAGAATTCCGAGGCCTTCGCCCACATCCCAGTGAGCCTTGGCTTCAAAATCGAACTGCGGCTTTTCGCCCCAGGTCCTGATTTCAACATTATCATCTTCAGACCGACCGACAGGGCTCAACTCATGGGGAAGATTGGGAACCCCCATCAGCAGTTCATTCAACTGAACTTCAACCGCCCTGAGCTGATCATCGAGATCCTTGATCTGGGCTGACACTTCCTTCATCCGGGCGATTTCATCCTGGACCTGACTTTTATCCTTGGTCCGACCGATCAAACCTGAGACTGTGTTCTTTTCAGCCTTCAGCGTTTCCGCCTGACCAAGCAGTTCACGACGTTGTTGATCCAGTTGTTTAAAAGCGGAAATATCGATTCCACCGCCACGCGTGGCGAGGGTTTTTTCCGCCGCATCAAAGTTTTCACGTAAATATCTGATATCGAGCATGATTTTCTCCTTAATCAACCCCTGTCATAAGAGACAAAAGTTGATACCATGTCTATAAAAAAGCGTCAAGAATAGAGCCGTAAAAGGTGGGATTTGGGTTTAAGGTTTAAGGGTTAAGTTAACCACGGAGACACTGAGGACAGTCAAAAACTGCTGGCCACCAAGGCTCCAAGGACACCAAGAAGTTCTCTGGGGCTAAATTCATCCACGCCCCGACCTGCCCCCTGGTGTTGCACGTGAAAGAAGTAAACACAATCCCCTCATCCGGCCTTCGGCCACCTTCTCTCCATGGAGAAGAGACAAGTGTCCACCACCGGCCACAGGAGTGAGGATGTGCGTCAGGTGCTAGGCGCGATGGAGGATTCGACCGCAGGTGTAGCGATAGCTACATTGAGGATTGAATCGGACATCGCAACAACGCAGATGGTGTACAGCCTTCACTCCTTACCACCATTGACCCACCATTGGTGATCATCATCAAACCACCACTTCGACGAATCGGTTTCCCAGATTGTTTCCGCCAGTTCTTTAGCAATTTCTGTCTTCAACCGCAAACGGGAAAAGGGGTACCATTCATCGGCATAACGATTCCCCAGATCTTTATGCTCTTTCAATGACAACACCATCTCCAACTGATCGGCATCGTGGGCGATCTGCGATTCATAGGTCTCTTTGTCGATAAACTCTTTGAGAGTTTCACGATAATCATCGCCAAAGGGCAGATTAACAGCCAGATCTTCTACCGCTTTGAGCTCATCAATCTGGACATACTTTTTGTTGACGTAATTCATGTCTCCGGTCCGCGCTTCCGGGATATCGTGAAACAGGCAGAGTTGCAACACCCGGCCGACATCGGCCTGTTCGTCCATCTGGGCCAGGGCGTAGCCGATCATCGCCGTGCGAAAACTGTGTTCGGCCACCGATTGAGCTCCAGAACCCAAAAACTGAAACCCGGTCCGGGGTGTCCGTTTGAGCATTCCGACTTCAAACAGAAAATTAGCGATATTTTTCATTGTTCAACCTGCTTTCTTTTATTTTTATCACAGAGTTGCAAAGACACTGAGGCCATCAAGATGAATCTCCTTGCCGCCTGTGACGCCCTCTTATTCCTGACTTTTCCCGAATTCCCGCTTATCGCTTCCATCGGCACCGGTCTGTGTGAATCTGCGGCCGTTAAAAACCTATCCTGCCCAGATCAACACAACCCCGACCAGAATCAATCCCGCCGAAACCAAGCGGATGCGGCCGAAGGATTCTTTCAGAAAAACGATTCCGATCAGCACCCCGATCAAAAGGCTGACCTGCCGAACCGGAACGGCATAACTGACCGGTGCCAGTTCCAATCCGAGCCGAAACGACAGAAAGGAGGCCAGCACCACCGGTCCGGCCAATAAATCGGTTTCGGATTCAGACGCCACTCTTCCAGCACCCGGCCGCGATACCTTGATCGAAGCAGGTTGAGTGTCATGAACACCAATACAAAAAACACCATCACGTAGGTAAAACGATAAGCACTGTAACCATCGACCCCCGATTTATCGATGGCTGCTCCGATCGAATAACTGAACCCGGCCAGCAGAGCCGCCTGGACCGATCGGGTGCCGAATTGAGAGAAGGGGCGCAAAAAATCACCAGCAGACAAACCGCGCAACTGGATACAGTAGGCCCCGGCAACAATCAGGGCAATGCCGGTCAGGCCAACGGGGCTCAATCTTTCGCCAAGGAACAGCACCCCCCAGAGCGGTACATAAAGCATAGCGGTCTGGACCAGCGGGTAAGTGACAGACAGATCGCCTTCACCATAGGCATAACCACCGAGCCAATGGTAAAAGACAAAGCAGACGGCCGAAAGAGCGGCCAGCCCCAGCATTTTCCATGATAAAACCGGGAACAGATCGAGTGTAATCGTCAGCACCGTCATCAACCCCCAGGAGCCGACAAACATCCACCAGATAAAAACGGTCTTGTCGCGACTCTGCTTGACCAGCAGATTCCAGCAGGCATGCATCAAAGCAGAAAAGATAATTAACAGCAGAGCAAGAGTTTCCATGGCCGGCATCATAGCGGATGGGCACGGGGAAGGAAAGTTCCTTTGACAGACTCTCTGTTCCCGCTATGCTAATAGAACAGAAATAAAAGACACGAAAGGATTTCGATATGACAAAATTCCGTTTGGAACAGGACTCTCTGGGAAGCATGCAGGTTCCCATCGACGCTCTCTACGGAGCCCAGACGGCACGGGCCATCGACAATTTCAACATTTCAGGCATGCCGCTTCCACGTCCGCTGCTGCGCGCCCTTGGTCTGATAAAGAAATTTGCTGCCTCTGCCAATATGGAACTGGGGTTGCTCGATGCGGAAACAGCTGACGGGATCATGCGCGCAGCCGACGAAGTGATTGCCGGCAAGTGGGACGAGCATTTTCCTGTCGATATTTTCCAGACCGGCTCAGGCACCAGCAGCAATATGAACAGCAACGAAGTCATCGCCAATCGGGCGGCTCAACTGCTCGGCCAGCCGATCGGCAGCAAAAGCATCCATCCCAATGACCATGTCAATGCGGGACAATCCAGCAATGACGTTTTCCCCAGCGCTATTCACATCGCTTGCGCTGAACAGCTGCACAGCACCCTGCTCCCGGCACTGGAGCAACTGCTGGCGAGACTGACGCAAAAAGCAGACGAATTCAAGGATGTCCTCAAGATCGGCCGGACCCATCTGCAGGACGCGACTCCGGTGACTCTGGGACAGGTCTTTTCCGGTTATGCCCGCCAGGTTGAACAGGCACACGAACGCCTCTCTGTCTGCTCCAGCGGCATCTATGAATTACCTCTGGGAGGCACCGCCGTCGGCACCGGGATCAATACCGATCCGCAATTTGCCACAATGGTTATCGCTGCTATTGCTCGTGAGACCCGCCTTCCGTTCAGGGAAGCAAGCAATCATTTCGAAGCCCAGGGATCGCGCGACGCTCTGGTGGCAACCAGCAGCAGCCTCAAAACTGCGCCGTCAGTCTGTTTAAATCGCCAACGATATCCGCTTTCTGGCCAGCGGTCCCCGCTGTGGCATCGGCGAACTGATCCTCCCCGCCGTCCAACCGGGCAGTTCGATCATGCCGGGCAAAATCAACCCGGTCATGGTTGAAGCGCTGATCCAGGTCTGTGCCCAGGTGATCGGCAATGACACTGCCGTTTCACTTGGCGGCATGTCCGGCAACTTCGAACTCAACGTCATGATGCCGCTGATTGCCAACAACCTGCTGAACAGTACCGAATTGCTCAGTAACGCTATCGTGGCCTTTGATGACAAATGCTTACGCGATCTGCAGGCCGATCGTGAACGCTGTACCGAGCTGCTGGAACGCAGCCTCGCCCTGGTCACTGCTCTGGTTCCCGAAATCGGCTACGACCGCTCAGCCGAACTGGCCAAAAAGGCTCACGCAACCGGCCGGACTTTACGTGAACTGGCGATCGAAGATGGACTTGATGCCGCCCTGCTTGACCGCTTGCTCGACCCAGCAACCATGATCGGGGAGAGGGGCTGATCGGGCCTCGTCTCAACCGTTCGCGCTTAACTCCGGATGAGTGAAGATGTTTTTTCCGCTCCGGCGCGCAGGAAAAACCACGTGCGAACATGAACAGGACCAGTGCCAGCCAGAGCGCATGATTGCCCAGATAGAGCTGACCGATAAAGTAAGCGGGGATAAAAACACAGAAAACGGAGAGTACCATGCGTTGCGGATTGTCCGCGACGCCGTGGCTCCGACATAGATCCCATCCCACAGATAAGCTGAGTATCCGCTTAAAGGCAGGATAATCGTCCAGATGATGTAGTCCCCTGCCGCAGCAATAATCTGACGGTCATCGGTCAACAGATAGAGGATATTTTCCTGCGCAATGAAATAAAGAATAACGAAAACAAGCGCCAGGGTCCGCCCCCATCGGAACAGACAGATCACACAGAGCCTCAGCTCTTTCTGCCTGCTGGCGCCGATAAACTTGCCGGTCAAGGCTTCCGCAGCATAGGCAAAACCGTCAATCAGATAAGCGAACAGCACCAGAAACTGCAGCAACAGGTTGTTAACCGCCAGAATCTGTTTTCCCGCTGCCGCCGATTCCATAGTGAAAAAGGTAAAAACCCCGACCAGGCAGAGAGTACGGATCAGCACATCGCGCTGACGCCGAAAAATCGAGCAGGTCTTTAAGCCGCAAGAGGGACCGGCGGCCGAACGGCTTCAGGTGACGGCGATAGCGGCTCAGCAGAATATAAACCGCCATGCCGAGACCGGAGTATTGAGCCAGCACGGTTCCCAGCGCCACTCCTTCGGACTGCATCCCGAAAACTAGAATAAACAGGGCAGAAAAACTGAGATTCAGCAGATTGACCAGAACAGCAATCAGCATCGGTGTTTTGGCATTTTGCATGCCGATGAACCAGCCCAGCAGAGAATAGAGACCGATGGTCGCTGGAGCAGCCCAGATCCGGATATAAAAATATTCCCGCGCCAAAGCCGCAACCTCGGGTTCGGTTGAGAGAACGTAAAAGGAGAGTTTCTCCAGCGGAACCTGCAGCGCCAGCAGCGCCACCGCCGCCAGTAGCGCCAGACTTAAAGAGCGCAACAGAATCAGGGTACAGTTCATGAAATCGCGCCGCCCGTAGGCCTGAGCGGTAAAGCCTGTTGTCGTCATGCGCAGAAAAATGAAGGTGGCATAGATGAAGCTGAAGATCATCCCGCCAAGAGAAATAGCCGCAACATAATCAACCGCACCATCAAGGTAGCCCATCAGGGCCAGGTCAATCATCCCTGCCAGAGGCACCGCGATATTACTGATGATATTCGGCAAGGCCAGTTTTAAAACCTGCTTGTTCATATATTCTTTCTTCCAGCTGCTCCGATCGGTCACAATAAGGCACAGGTACAAAATGTAACGTTTAAACGGAAGGCACTCATTTGCAGTTCAAGAGAAAAGAGCTCCGTCAGAGGAGCGACAAGATCCGTTGAAAAACGGGGGAGGGGAATGACAACCTGACATTCATGGTAGCGAGTAAACACCCATCTCCGGTCCGAGTTTGTGGCGCCGGCATAGAGAAGGGTGCAACCGAGGTATCAGTTGATGACGCTCAGGATATCTTCGCCCAGCTCTTTCCGCTGCCAGTTCTTCAACAGCTTGACCTGCTGCAGCTCTTTTTCCCCGGCAGGTGCTTATAGGCCAGCTCTTCCATCGTGGCATTGTTGATCAACACGCCCGGATCAAGCTCCAGATCGGCTGCAGCTTTTTTACGCCAGTCTTTGAGTCGGGTCAGACGCTTTTCACTGCGCGGATCCTTTTCCTTACGGACACCTCGCGGATAAACCGGGAGATCTGCTTCAGGAATCTCCCTGGCGGCAGTCATGGCAGCCATCAGCTTGTCACCATAACGCTCGACCAGACGGGGTGAGATACCGGGACTTTAGCCAACTGCCATTGATCATCCGGCATCAGCCGCGCCAGTTCGAGCACAACCTTATTCCCCAGAACCTTGTAGAGCGGACAATCACGTCTCTGAGCTTCCTGATCACGCCACTGAAGTAACTGCTCTACAGCCGCCAACTGCCTCCCCCTTAAGGTTCCAGCGCCTTTAAAACGCAGGAATTCGGGTCCCTGGTGAACAGCAAAGCGAACCTTTTCAAGTAACCGGAACTCCTCCTCGACCCATTCAAGCCGGCCTTTTTCTTTCAGCTGGCGCTCCAGAATCCCACTCAATTCATGCAGATAGCTGGTATCCCCGGCGGCATAACGGATCATCCCTTCCGAAAGTGGTCGTTTTGACCAATCGGCCCGTTGATACTTTTTATCCAGATCCAGATCAAAGTGCTTTTTCAGCATGTCGGCCAATCCGAAACGTGCCTCCCCAGGAATTGGGACGAGATCATGGTATCGAATAAACCGTTGATCTCAATATCAAAATCACGAGCCAGGCAGCGGATATCATAATCGGCAGCGTGAAAAATCTTACGCACGTCCGGATCTGCCATGACCGGTTTAAGAGCCGACAGATCAGCGCCGTCCAGCGGGTCAAGCAGAACAGTTGCAGCGCGGGTTGAAAATTGCAGCAGGCAGACCTTTCCTGATAATTATGCATCGAGTCAGCTTCAAGGTCGACAGCAATGACGGTTTCTGCCTGCAGCATGGCAACCAGCTCAACGACCTCTTCAGTCGTGGTCAAAATGGGCGGTAAAGACATCTATTCTCCAACTTTCGTTAATACTTTTAAGGGCTTTTTTATGCGCACCGTGAAGTGCCAACCCATTTAATTCATCTCGAGTACACCAGTGATGACGACCTTCAGCGGCCAGGAAATTATCTGTCCCGACCTTAAACAGAAACAGCTCGAGGCGGAAATGACTGTAAATGTGCCTGATCTGACCCAGCGCGACAGGCTTCGCCTGAATCGACAAATCTTGCAGCAACAGGGTCAGTTTCCGGTCGGGAGCTTCGTCTTCCCCCAGGCCGATATTCGGAAACTCCCACAATCCGCCCAAAAACCTTCAGCAGGGCGTCGATGCACAAGAAAGCGGCCCTCTTTTTCAACCATCAATGCTATTTGCTGCCGCAGCGGAACCTGCTTTTTCACCTGTTTCAGCGGCAGTTCATTCTCCAGCCCCAGTTGGCGTGCCTGACAGAGGAAGGCAACCGGACACTGCTCACACAACGGCTTTCTGGGGACGCAGACCGTTGCCCCCAGATCCATGATCGCCTGGGTATAATCATGAATCCGCTCGACCGGAGTCAATTGCTCCGTCCAGAGCCACAGCTGCTTTTCTGATGCCGTCGAACGGGGCGGTTGCTGCAGAGCGCAAAGGCGGCAGAGCACGCGGCGGACGTTACCATCGAGAATCGCTGCCCGTTGTTCAAAGGCCAGAGCGGCTATCGCTCCGGCGGTCGATCGGCCAATCCCCGGGAGTTGTTGCAAACTGTCAACATCTTCAGGAAAGCGACCTTCATATTCAGTAACAAGCAACTGTGCGGCACGATGCAGATTCCGTGCACGCGAATAGTAGCCCAAGCCGGCCCAGAGATTGATCACATCCTCCTGGGTTGCTGCGGCCAGGCTCTCCAATGTCGGGAAAGCCTTCAGAAAGCGCTGATAGTAATCGATCACTGCCGCAACCGTTGTCTGCTGCAGCATGATCTCTGAGAGCCAGATCCGATAGGGGTCACGGGTTTCACGCCAGGGCAGAGAACGTCCCTGCCGACCATACCAGTCCAGAAGGGAGATTGAAAACTTATCCGCAGGGAAGGGCAACTCAATCAAGCGCTGCCATCGCTTTCAAGGTCAGTTCCATTTCTTCACGAGTGCCGATTGAGATGCGCACGCCATGCTGCAACAATGGATCAGAAAAGTAGCGGACCAGGATTTTTTCAGCATAGAGCCTATCGTAAACGCGCTTGCCATTCCTGTCTGCGGAGATCGCAAAAATATAGTTAGCACCGGAAGAATCGACCTGATATCCCAGCTTGCGCAGTTCGGCACTGAACCATTCGCGGGTTGCGCAAACCTTTGTAACGGTCGAAGCCAGATAGTCCTGATCAAGCAAAGCCGCCTCGGCAGCCACCAGCGCCAACCGGTCAAGGTGGTAGTGATCCCTTATTTTATCGAGCGCTGCGACGATTTCTGGACGGGCCACAGCTAAGCCGATGCGCATGCCGGCCAACGCATAACTTTTGGAAAAGGTACGGGTCACCACCAGGTTTTCATACTTGCGGACCAGTTCCATTGCGTTTTCGGCGGCAAAATCGACATAGGCTTCATCGACGACCAGAATTCCCGTACAGCGTTGGACCAACTCTTCAATATAGGCATTGCTGAAACAGCAACCGAGCGGGGCATTGGGGCTGGTCAGGAAGAAGATCTTGCCCTCGTAGCTGCCTGGGAAAGCGGCGATGCGATGATCTTCAGTCAGGCCGAAGGTTCTGATCTTTGCGCCTGGATTTCCGCCAGGGGGCCATAGTAGGAGTAGGACGGATTGACATAGCCGATCTCATCCCCTTCACCGGCAAAAGCACGGATCAGATTATTGAGCAGCTCATCGGAGCCGTTGGCCATAATCACCCAGGAGGGGTCATAACCGTAAAGATCAGCCGCGATCTTGCGCGATTTTTTACTCCCGGCATCGGGATATTTACGCAGGTTTTCACCCCCATTGGCCAGTTCAGCCATGATCGCTTCAACCACCTTAGGGGAGGGCGGGTAGGGGTTTCATTTGAATTCAGCTTTGTCCAACCCTCTCCATCAGGCTGAAAACCGGGTACGTAGCCAGCCATGGCTTTGATATTTTCTCTAAGAGGTAACATTTAAAACTCCTGTTAACCACAGAGGATCAGAGTCACTCAGAAGATAAAGTTTCTCAGTCATCGAACCTCCTCTGTGAATATTATTCAGCATGACGATTTGAACCTGTGGATCATCGACCAGGACCGAAACACACTAAGGCTCTCTGCGTCTCGGTATCTCTGTGGTTCAAGCCGGCCTCAATACTCCTGCAAAATTTTGTACTCAGTCGTCCGCTGGGCCGGGATAAAGCCAGCACCGCGAATCAGATCGACCAGATCCGCCTGAGAAATGCGGAAAGAGCAACCCGCCGCCGCGACGACATTTTCTTCCAGCATGGTTCCGCCCAGGTCGTTTGCGCCAAAAAAGAGCGCGACCTGAGCCATACGATCCCCTTGCGTAACCCAGCTGCCCTGAATATTATCGACATTGTCGAGTACAATACGTGACAGAGCCAGGATCTTCAGATACTCAATACCCGTTGCCGGCTCTCCCCCCAGTTCTGTGTTATCCGGTTGAAACGACCAGGGGATAAATGCGGTAAAGCCTCCTGTCCGTTCTTGAATTTCACGGATACGGAACAGGTGTTCGACAATATCCTGCGCTGTTTCTTCACTGCCGAACATCATGGTCGCTGTAGTGCGCATACCGATTCTATGGGCTTCTTCCATCACTTCGGCCCATTGGCGCCAGCCGATTTATTGGGCGATATCTTTTGCGCACGGAGTCAACCAGAATTTCCGCGCCACCGCCCGGAACCGACGCGAGACCGGCGCTTTGCAGGCGCTTGAGACACTGCCCCATGGAAATCCCCGATAGTTTGGCGACATGAACCACTTCAGCCGGGGAGAGGGAATGGATCTGAACCTGGGGAAAGCGCTTTGTCAGCTCCCGGAACAGGTCTTCATACCAGTCGATGGTCAGAGTTGGATGGATCCCGCCCTGCATCAACAGCTGGGTGCCGCCGTGTTCAACCAGTTCCTGCACCTTGGCATAAATCTCTTCATGACTCAGAAGGTAAGCATCGCTGTCGCCGGCATCGCGGTAAAATGCGCAAAATTTGCATTTTGATTCGCACACATTCGAGTAGTTGACGTTGCGATCGACCACATAGGTGACCCGTCCTTCGGGATGTTTTTTCTGCCTGATCCCATCCGCCAGCTTACCAACGTCGAGCAGGTCCGCTTCAGTCAGCAGCCAGAGAGCTTCTTCGCGATTGATTGCACTGTTTTCCTGCACTTTTGTCTTTATCTGTTCAAAATTCATATTCTGTCTGCTCTGTATTGATCCGAGAGTGGGGACATGTTTCCCGTCAGAATCGCTATCGTTAATAAGCCCTCAGCTCATTGTACAGGGTATCCCGTTCGATCGGTGTTTTACCGGCTTTACGGATCAGGTTGATGATCCGCTCCTTGGCAATGACCTGTGGTGAATCGGCTCCGGCATCATGACCAATCTGTTCTTCGATAACCGTACCGTCAAGGTCATTAACACCAAAACAGAGTGCTGTCTGGGCGATTTTCAATCCGAGCATGACCCAGTAGGCTTTAACATGTTGAAAGTTATCGAGATAGATACGGCTGATTGCCAGGGTTTTCAAGGCATCGACTCCACTCACACCGGTCGCGCCCGGAACTCTGGTATTATCGGGCTGAAATGCGAGAGGAATAAAACTCTGGAAGCCGCCCGTGCGGTCCTGAAGCTCACGCAGTTGGCGTAGATGATCGACCCGGTCGGCATAATTTTCCAGATGACCGAAAAGCATGGTGGCATTGGTTTTCAGTCCAGCATCATGGACCTGTTCCGTCACCTCAAGCCAGCGCTCTCCGGAGATTTTTTCCGGACAGATCTTGTCCCGGACCTCTTTTCCCAGAATCTCTGCTCCCCTCCCGGCATCGATCCCAGACCAGCTTTTTTCAACGCGTCTATCACCTCGCCAACAGTCAAACCACTTATGCGCGAGAAGTAATCGATCTCAACGGCAGTGAATGCCTTCACATGCAATGACGGAGAGACCTCTTTGATTGCCCTGATCATGTCGAGATAAAATTCAAACGGCAACGTCGGGTGCAACCCGCCAACAGAGTGAATTTCCGTCGCTCCTGCAGCCACAGCTTCTATCGCCTTTTCACACACCTGTTCCAGGGCAAGCGTATAGCCGCCCTCTTCACCTTCTTCCTTGGAAAAAGCGCAGAAGATACACTGGTTTACACAGAGGTTCGTATAATTTATATGTCGGTTAACGTTGAAAAACACCCGATCAGAATTTTTTCGGCGGTTAACCTCAGCAGCCAGTTCACCGATCTGTAACAGATCGTGTGATTCAAATAGAGCAATGGCGTCCTTTTCACCGACACGTTGGTTGTTTTCAATCTTGTCTTTGATTTGTTCAAACAACATCATTTTTTCCTACCTTAACTGCAAGAGCAACTCATGCGAGTGCATCGATCAGGGTAAACACAAATATCGTCACGCTGATATAGCCGTTCATATTGAAAAAAGCAGCATCCAAGCGCGAAAGATCATCCGGCTTGACCAGCATATGTTCATAGGCCAGCAATCCGGCAACGACGACAACACCGCTGAAATAGATCCACCCCAAGCCGCTGCCCGGCAAAACCAGCAGTAGAAAAAGCAGCATCAGCCCGTGAAAGATTCTGACCAGGGTGAACGATTTGTCCAACCCGAGACGTGACGGGATGGAATGCAAGTCATGCTGAACATCATAATCGTAATCCTGAAGAGCATAAAAGATATCGAACCCGGCAACCCAGAACAAAACAGCGAATGCCAGTGCGATAACCGGCCAGGCAATGTCGCCGCGTAGAGCAATCCACGCGCCGATGGGAGCCGCAGCCAGGCAGATCCCGAGAATAATGTGGGCAAAGTGAGTAAAGCGCTTGCTGTAAGCATAAAGAATAAAAAGAATACAGCCACCGGAGCCAATTTAAAACAGAGTGGATTCAGCATCCAGGCGGCAAAGAAGAAAATCACTAAAGCGAAGAGAATGAACAGCAGAGCTTCAAAAACCGAAACATCGCCGGCGGGGATATGTCTTTCAGCGGTTCTCGGATTACCGGCATCGATCTTTGCATCGATCAGGCGGTTGAGGCCCATAGCTGCGGTTCGCGCTCCGACCATGGCGATACAGATCCAGAAAACCTGGCCGAAGCCAGGTGCCTGTCCATTGGCCAGAGAGGCCAGAACAACCCCCATCAGGGCGAAGGGAAAGGCAAATATGGTATGGGAGAACTTGATCATCTCCAGCAATGTTCTGGTTTTATTCCACAGCTGTGTCTTGTCCATTACACCCGATCCTTTTATCAACGTAACTCCATAACATTGTCATTTTATCGGCAAGTTAATCTACACCCGGCTCTGTTCTGGAACAAGTTCTTTTAAGTTTGTTCCAACCGGCGTATGATGCGCCCATGGATGTGTGTTGCTGTCCTGCGTCCGCTGTTGTCAGCCATCCGCACTGATATATCGTCAACGCTTTCCATAAATAACCGCGACCCGGTTTGCAGCCACTCCAGCGGCGGTTTAGGACTACGTAATTTGAGGGCTTTGTGACCCTCGATATGAATACAGCGCTGCCTATGAACTTTATACGCCTTCCTTTGTTGCTCTGTTTCTGGCTAACTTTTGCCATGTGTCGAGCTTTGCGGCTTTTTTCTGTTCCCGTTGATCATCACCGACCACGGCGGAAACAGTCGCGATATCGGTATCATCATGGGTACCTTTGCCTGTGCTTCGGCACTATCAAGACCCTGGGTTGCAACCATGATCGACCGGGTCGGCCGTAAAAAGTGTTACGCATCCGGTTGTCTGATCATGACCCTGATGCCACTCCTCCACCTCTTGCTGAATGGAGAACTTCACAACGATTATCCATGGTTGCTGCTTATCAGGATCATCCATGGTGTTGGATTGGCTATCTGCTTCACCTCAATCATGACCTTCGTTGTTGATATTATTCCAGTCCGTCGTCTCAATGAAGGTGTGGGGATCTTTGGTTCATCTGGACTGTGCGGCATGGCGATCGGCCCATTGGTGTGCGAATTTGTTCTCAAAGGTTACGGCGAAACAGCTTTTTTCTCTGCGCTTCAGCCTTTGCCTGCTGTGCTTTGCTCCTTCAGCTGCCACTGCGCGAAAAAAGACAACTTTCAACTTCTGACAGCGCGATCCAACCCACCTTTCTGACACTGCTTTTCACCCGCAAGCAACTGACCTGCGCAGGTGTTGCCCTGACCTTCGGCATCGGTCTGGCGGCAACGGGAACTTCATCGCACCCTTCGCTGAACAGCGCTCACTGACCCTGATTTCGGCCTACTATCTGGCCTATTCGGCTGCAGCGGTCGGCATCCGCGTTGTTGCAGGTCGCCTGGCAGACCGGGTCGGTGAACAGCAGATCATCCCCTGGGGTATCATCCTCGCTGTCACAGCCATGTTTCTGGTCCCTCTGGTTCAGGGAAACAGCCTGTTGCTGATCGTCGGCTTCCTGTTCGGTCTCGGACATGGCCTGCTCTTTCCCTCGCTCAACGCCATGGCGGTCCGCAATGAGCCTTATGCCGTTCGCGGTAAGGTGATGGGAATCTTCACCGGTGCCATCGACAGCGGCGCATTTATCGGTGCTCTGTTCCTCGGCATGATCGGCCAGACAGCTGGATTTACGGCTCTGTTTCTGGCCGCTGGCACCGTCATGCTGTCTGGTCTGGCTGTATTTCGTTTAAGACCCAGGTCACTGTGAAGAATAAGCCGTCCTACAGGTCAAATTCGGCCCAGATCGGACAGTGGTCGGATGGTTTTGCCATTGCACGCAGTTCGTAATCGATTCCGGTCGCTGTACAACGTCGATTGAGGGCCTCTGTTGCCATGATCAGGTCAATTCTCAAACCTCGTTTAGGCTCGCGCTCAAAACCTTTGGAGCGATAGTCGAACCAACTGAAGCGATCGGAGACGTCGGGGTTGGCTACCCTGAACGTGTCAACCAGACCCCACGCCTTCAAGCGGTCCATCCATTCGCGCTCTTCAGGCAAAAAGCTTGTTTTCCTGTTTTCAGCCAGCGCTTACGGTTATCTTCACCGATACCGATATCGCTGTCTTGCGGAGAAATATTCATATCACCAAGCACAATCAGGTTTTCAGATGGATCGGCATTCTGTTCCAGCCAATTTTGAAGATTGCGGTAAAAAGCTTCTTTGTTCGGAAATTTCTCGGGATGCTCCCCGGTTTTCCCCCTGCGGGAAATAGCCGTTCAAAACTTTCAGCCTCTCACCATTTTCAAGCTGGTATTCTGTAATCAGCATCCTCCGTTGATGAGTTATATCTTCCCCGGGATAACCTTTCTGTATGGAAATCGGTTCCAACCTTGAAAAGGTCGCAACACCATAATGCCCCTTTTGTCCATGATGCACCATGTGATAGCCCAAATCGTTGAGATCATCGTAGGGGAATTCACTGTCGTGCACCTTAATTTCCTGCAGTCCGATAATATCGGGCGCCTGAGTATCAACAAGAGCCTTTAGCTGATGAATGCGGGCCCTGATTCCATTGACATTGAACGATACAACTTTCATAGACTTGATCCTTTAGCGATCGATCGCGTGGACGATCCTCTGTTCGGTTATTACCAGTCTTAAGATTCTACTGAATCGGCGCCAATAAAAAAAGCCCTCCGACTAACCGGAGGCTTTTAATCATTTATTCAGAAGCTGATCAGAAACCCGCCATCTTGGAAGGTTCATCAGAGTCCCGGGGACAACGCCGAGATAAAGAACACCGACGATCGAGATAAAGATCGAGATAGCCGTCGGCACGTTGATAGTTACCCAGGAGAAATCTTCTTCCGGATCCCTGAAGTACATCTGAACCATAACGCGCAGGTAATAAAAGAGCGATACGGCGGAATTAAGCATCCCGAGCACGGCCAACCAGATGTAACCGGATTTGATAGCACCGGCAAAGATATAGAACTTACCGGTAAAGCCGGCCGTCGGAGGAAGGCCCATCAGAGAAAAGAGGAAAATACAGAGGGCAATCCCGAGGATCGGTTTTTGTAACCGAGACCGGCGATACCATCCAGAGTCAAATTGTTTTCACCCTTCTTGCCAATCAGGACCAGTACAGCAAAAGCGCCCATATTCATGAAGGTGTAAACCAGCATGTAATAGAGAATCGCAGCCAAGCCGACCTCATTCCAGGCCACCATACCAACCATGGCGTAACCGGCATGAGAGATCGACGAGTAGGCCAGCATCCGCTTCAGGTCGGTTTGACTCAGGGCAATGAAGTTACCAATCGTCATGGTTAAGACTGCCAGAACCCAGAACAGGGATGTCAACTCAGACTGCAGGCCGTCCAGACCAATGATGGTCACACGCATGAACGCGGCAAAAGCAGCGGCCTTGGGCCCGGCACTCATGAAGGCAGTGATCGGAGTCGGCGCCCCCTGGTAAACATCGGGAGTCCACATATGAAATGGAGCGGCAGCAATCTTGAACAGAAAACCGACCAGCATCAGCAGGCCGCCAGCGATGAACATGGTGTTCATGACCGAATCAGGGTTCGCCTGAACATAAGCAGCAATGCCGGGGATCTTTGTCGTCCCGGTTACACCGTAGAGCAGGGCGACACCGTAGAGTAGAAAGCCGGTCGAAAATGCACCGAGGAAAAAGTACTTCAGCCCGGCCTCATTGGAACGGGTCTGATCACGAAAATAACCCGCCAGGACATAGAGGGAAACCGACAGGACTTCCAGCCCGAGGAAAATCGTCATCAGGTCGGTTCCCGATGCCATCCACATGGCGCCTGCGGTGGTAAACAGAATCAGCGGGTAGTATTCACCGACCGGGAATTCTTCGCGTTTGAGATAGTCGTCAGACATCAAAATCGTCAGAATCGCAGCAGCAATACAGATCAGGCTGAAAAAGGTCGCGAAATTATCAAGGACGACACTGCCAGCAAACCCGGCCTGAGGGTTATTCCAGCCAGCCAGAGAAATCATGCCTGTAATGACCAGTGCAGCAACACTCAACCAGGCAATATGGTTTGTTTTCCCACGCTGGGAAAAACTGAAATCAGCAGCAACAGCATACCGAAACCACTGAGAACCAGTGAAGGCATAATCGCCTGCAAGTTTACATTCTGGATGGCTTCTTGAACCAGATTTTCCATCTAACAGCTCCTTGGAACCAGAGTTTATTACAAGGTTATCAAATAATTAGTTGTGACCATGGCTTGCCGGAGCATGTGAATCACTGGCCGGCTGATACATTTCAACTACTGCAACCTTACGTCCCATATTCTCAAGTGCCTGCTCCATCGCCGGATTCATCTTCTCGAAGAAGGTATTCGGATAAAGGCCGATCCAGAAAACAAACAGAAGCAGGGGCAGCATGATAACAATTTCACGCACCGACAGATCTTTCAGATTCTCGTTAGCCGGGTTGGTGATTTTTCCGAACATGACCCGCTGGTACATCCACAGCATGTAGACAGCAGCCAGGATGACACCGGTTGTGGCAAATACGGCAAACCAGCGCAGGTCACTTTCAAAGGCACCGACCAGCGCCAGAAACTCACCGACAAAACCGTTTGTACCGGGCAGTCCGATTGAGCTGAAGGTTATGATCATGAAGATGGTTGCAAAAATCGGCATCTTGGTTGCCAGTCCGCCGAATTCAGTGATCAGGCGGGTATGACGACGTTCGTAAATGAAACCGACAATAAGGAACAGTGCGCCGGTCGAAATACCGTGGTTGATCATCTGGATCATTCCCCCTGCCAAACCCTGCAGGTTCATGGCAAAGACTCCCAGCATGACGAAACCGAGGTGGGCAACCGAAGAGTAGGCGACCAGTTTCTTGACATCTTCCTGCATCATGGCAACCAATGAGCCGTAGATGATACCGACGACGCAGAGGAAGGCCAGATATGGAATGAAAGTCGGCAGCGCTTCAGGGAACAGCGGCATGGCAAAACGGACATAACCGTAAGTTCCCATTTTCAACAGCACGGCTGCCAGGATAACGGAACCGGCAGTCGGTGCCTCGGTGTGCGCATCGGGCAACCAGGTGTGGAGCGGGAACATCGGAACCTTGATTGCAAAGCTGAACCCGAAAGCCAGAAACAACCAGTATTGAGCGTTGTAAGGCAGGTCAAGTTTGTAGAATTCTTCGATGCCGAAACCGTTCATCGGTGCGCCACTCTTCACAGCGAAGTAGTAGACAAAGATAATTGCGACGAGCATCAATAAAGAACCGACGGCAGTGTAGATAAAAAACTTGACTGCGGCATAAATACGATTCTTGCCACCCCAGATACCGATCAGGAAGTACATCGGAATCAGCATCAGTTCCCAGAATACGTAGAAGAGGAAAAGATCCAGGGAGACAAATGCGCCGAGCATGCCTGTTTCGAGCAGCAGCAGCATGGCCATAAAACCCTTGGTGTTCTTTTCTACGGCGTTCCAGGTCGACAGAACTGTAATCGGCATGATGAAGGTCGTCAACATGACCAGCCACAGGCTGATCCCGTCGACGCCAAGATTGTAGTTCATCTGGAAAAAGTCGCCGATTTTGATCCATTCGGCAAACTCACGATAGTGCATTCCACCCGAAGTAGTGAAAACATTATCGAACGCCAACGGCAAGCTGATTGCAAATGTAATCAATGAAACAGCCAGGGTATACCCTTTAAGCAGTTGATCATTGTCCCGTGGAATGAGGAGGAGAATAATCATCCCCAATAGCGGGAAGAAAGTCATTGTACTGAGAAGGTAATCAGCCATGTGGAAACACTCCTTGTAGCTTTATCGTATTCGCTGGCGAACTCATTAATTAAAGACGTAAAAGCCGACGATCACGACTACGCCGACCACCATGGCCATTGCGTAGTTATACATAAGACCCGACTGGGTGTAGCGCAGACCGGCACCCAACCCCTTGACGATCCAGGCGACACCATTGACAACACCATCGACGATGCCGGCATCAATGCCACGCCAGAGGAAAGTCCCAATCTTCTTGCATGGATTAACGAAAACGAAGTCGTAAAGTTCGTCGATGTACCACTTATTGAAAACTGCCTTGTGCAGTCCCGAGAAACGGGCTGTAAACTTGGCCGGAAGCTCAGGATTCTTGATGTACATGACCCAGGCAGCAAAGATACCGATGATCGCGATTGCGACAGATATCCCCATCAGGGCGTATTCTGTCGAATGCGCGCCGTGAGCTTCAATGTGATTCAGTTGCTGGGTTTTTTCAAAACCGGAGCCAGGAAGTGCTCGAAACGGTTCAGACCACCGAGAATTTTGGGTACGCCGACATAACCACCGATGACGGCAAGCAGTCCCAGAACCATCAGAGGGATAGTGATTGTCAAGGGCGACTCAGGGATGTGGTCCTTGGCCCGTGGATCAGTTTTCTGTTCACCGTAGAAAGTCATGAAGACCAGACGGAACATATAGAATGCCGTCATGCCTGCGGCAACGGCACCCATAACCCAGAGCAGCCAGTGACCACGGGTTGAGCCGAAGGACCACCAGAGAATTTCATCTTTTGAAAAGAAACCCGAAAACAGTGGAATACCGGAAATCGCAATGGTCGAAACCAGGAAAGTAATAAAGGTAATCGGCATCTTTTTGCGGATGCCACCCATGTTACGCATATCCTGGGGATCATCATGCAGATGGGCTTTATGATACGCATGGTGCATACCATGGATGACGGAACCGGAGCCAAGAAACAGACAGGCCTTGAAAAATGCGTGGGTCATCAGGTGAAAAATACCGGCAGAGAAGGCACCGACACCCATGGCCAGAAACATATAACCAAGCTGTGAAACGGTCGAATAGGCCAAAACCCGCTTGATGTCGTTTTGGGCAAAACCGATGGTTGCAGCAAACAGAGCGGTAGCAGCACCAACAATCGCAATAGTCATCATTGTGGCTGGAGCCATGGCAAAGAGGCCATTCATGCGACCGATCATGTAGACACCAGCCGTAACCATGGTGGCTGCGTGGATCAGAGCTGAAACGGGGGTCGGACCTTCCATCGCATCCGGCAGCCAGGTGTAAAGCGGAATCTGGGCCGACTTGCCGGTGGCCCCAAGGAAGAAGCAGAGAGTGACAATAGTAACGATGATGCCGCCGGTTTCAAGCAGGTGAGCTTGCTCGGCAATCTGGACAAAGTTCATGGTCCAGACGCCCTTGCTACCGAAAGACCAGAACAGAATCATCAGGCCACAAAGGAAACCGAAATCGCCAATCCGGTTGACAACGAAAGCTTTCTTGGCGGCATCGCTGGCGCTCTTCTTTTCGTAGTAGTAGCCGATGAGCAGATACGAGCAGAGGCCGACACCTTCCCAACCAATGAACATGACCGGGGCGTTTCCACCCAGAACCAGCATCAGCATCGAAAATGCGAACAGATTCAAATAGCAGAAGAAGCGATAATAGCCAACTTCACCATGCATGTACCCGATGGAATAGAGATGAATCAGGGTACCGACACCGGTGACAACCATGATCATCACGGCAGAAAGTGGATCAAGCAGAAATTCCCAATTGATCTGCAATTGTCCAACCGTCATCCAGGGCGCTATGACCAGTTCATGAATCTTCTCGGTATCTCCAAGCAGATTAAAGAAATTCTGAGCAGCGACCAGAAATGAACAGAACATCATCACCGTTGCGATACCGCCGATGACCGCTTCATTTTTGATCTTCTTGCCAAACAGGCCATTGATAATCGACCCTACCAGCGGGAAGAATGGAATGAGCCACAGATTACTGTACATCAAACTCTCCTATTAGCTGAAACACCCGTAAAAGTGGTTCTTACCACTTGAGCATATTGAAATCGTCGACTTCGATCGATTCCTTATTCCTAAAGAATGCAATCATCAACGCCAGACCCACAGCTGCTTCAGCAGCAGCAACCGTCATAACAAAGAACACAAAAATCTGACCGTCCATATTGCCGACGTGGCGTGACAGGGCAATAAAGGTCAGGTTAACCGAGTTGAGCATTACCTCAATACACATGAAGATAACAATCGCGTTCTTGCGCACAAGAACACCAAAGGTACCAATGGAAAACAGGATGGCACTCAACAGCAGGTAATGATTTACTGTAATCATGGTCAATCTCCCGAGTCGATCTCAATTAAACTTTACGTTTTGAGAGGATAACAGCCCCGACAATTGCAACCAGCAGCAGGATCGAAGCAATCTCAAAGGGGAGCAAAAAGTCAACGAACATGGCCCGGCCGATCAGTTCGGTGTGACCGTAACTCGTGATCACTTCGCTGGTGATCGGGCCTCCTGTTGCTGTTGCTTCACCATTGCGTAAAAGACATTGGTGATGAACAGAATCAGGACTGCCAGCACACCGGAACCTGCCACCGCATGGGTGTAACGGCTCTTAACTGCGAGTCCTAGGTTCAGCAGCATGATAACGAAAATGATCAGAACCATAATCGCTCCGGCATAAACCATGATCTGGATCGCAGCCATGAAAGGCGCTTCCAACATGACATAGAATACTGCCAGGCAGATGAAGGTTGTCACCAGGTTCAAAGCACTGTTGACCGGGTTTCGGCATTTGGTGACAAAAACAGCCGAAATAATCGCAACCATAGCAGTGAGGTAAAAAAGAATCGCTTGCATAGTTCCGTAGCTCCTTCTTACGACTTGAGAAGACGTTCTTTGTCGAAGTTAAAATCTTCCCGTTTGTAGTTAGCCAGTTCGTAAGCATCTGTCATTTCAATAGCTTCAACCGGACAGGCCTCAACACAGTAGCCGCAGAAAATACAGCGCAGCAGGTCGATTTCATATACCTTCGGGTATTTTTCACCCTTTTCATTCTCTGCCGATTCAACAGTAATGCATTTCGCTGGGCACACAGTCGGACAGAGATAGCAGGCAACACATTTTTCACGATGCTGGGTGGGAACCAGGCGATGGAGCCCACGGAAACGGGGGGCCATTTCCAGCTTCTGCTTCGGATACTGAACCGTAGTGGTATTACCTGGCAACAGGTGCTTCAGCGTAATACTCAGGCCTTTGGCAAACTCTTTAAACATATCTATCCTCTACGCAACTTGTGGCTACTGCCAGAGAAGGACTGCAAAACCCGTGAACACGACATTTGCAAGAGACAGTGGAAGCAGGACTTTCCAACCCAGGAACATCAGTTGGTCGTAACGAACCCGAGGGAAAGTCGCCCGGATCCAGATCATGCAGAACATGAAACCGAAAACTTTAATCAGGAAGTTGATCCAGCCCCAGAACGGTCCATCCCATCCACCCAGGAACAGTGTTGCGGTAATTGCGGCAACTGTAATCAGGTTGGCATATTCAGCCATGAAGAACAGAGCGTACTTCATCGCCGAGTACTCGGTACAGAAACCGGATACCAACTCAGTTTCAGCCTCAGGAAGGTCGAACGGAGTCCGGTTGATCTCAGCCATGGAGCCGACGACAAACAGGCAGAAGGCCAGAGGCTGAGAAAAGATGTACCAGTTATGCATCCAGGACGGTACCGATGTCAGCCCCCAGAGAGGCTGTTGCTGGGCGGCGACAATACCGCTCAGTGTCAGCGTTTCAGAGAGCATGAAGATGGCAATAATTGACAGCCCGGCAGCCAGTTCGTACGAAATCATCTGGCTGTTGAGCGGATGCCACCAAGCAGCGAATATTTGCTGTTTGATGCCAGACCGGCCAGAACAATGCCGTAGACACCGAGCCCCGCCATGGCAAGGATGAACAGAATACCGATATTCAATTCGGTAATCTGCATCGGCACCGCGTAAAGCACACCGTCATAGGTGAAGGTGAAATCTCCGCCAAACGGCACGACGCAGATGGCAACGAACGCCGGGGCCAGAATCATCATTGGAGCCAGAATAAAAGCAAACCAGTGAGATTCAGCCGGGATGATATCCTCTTTGAAAAAGAGCTTCAATCCATCCGCAATCGGCTGCAAAAGACCTTTCGGTCCAGTCATCGTCGGTCCCATCCGGGTCTGCATTCTGCCGATGATTTTACGCTCAGCATAGGTTGCATAGGCGACAATCAACAACATGACAACAAATGCAACTGCGATCTTTGCCACCATGGCAACAGTAAAAAGAACCGGTGTGTTTGAGAGTGTCAGAACTTCTGGCGTCATGACCATCCTCTTCCTTCGTCAGTCTGTGGCATTTCTGCCAATTTCAGCCGATAGAGACTATCGACAATCCAAAATAACTTAACCTTTGACCGGTTCAACGGCGATCGCCGGTTGTCCGGTATAAATCCTGTTCAATTCGAGTTCTGCAAAATGGTACGGAGTGAAGAAAACCCCCTTCGGCAGGCGACGGTCGACTTTAACCTTGGCCTCGATGGCACCATTGGCTGCTTTCAGCTTGAGCTTGTCGCCTTCTTCCAGGTTGAGTTCAGCAGCATCGTCGCGGCTGACTTCGATGTACGGCTCAGGTACAACAGCCATCGGCCCTTTGGCATGGACGGAAACCGTACCACTGTGATAGAGGGCGCTGCCGACCAGTAACTGATAAGCATCATCCATTGTTTTCCACCGCCAACTGCAACCAGCTGTTTTTTTACCGGTTTCAGGGTTTCACCACCCCAGACATAGCCCTCGGCACCGATCATATCGAGAGTGATATCCTTGTAGTTGGCCGTTTCAGCAGTGAGGGCAGTAAAGGCCTCGACAGGATTCGCCGGCGCCTTCGCTCCAACGGCATCCAGTAGCTGCCGAAGGATGGCGAAATCGGTTTTGGCTTCGCCCGGTGATTTGATTCCCGCCCTCAAGCGCTGAATCCGCCGCTCAGCATTGGTAAATGTTCCATCTTTTTCTGCAAAGGACCCCGCCGGGAAGACAACATCGGCCTTTTCAGCACTGGCCGAAAGGAAAAGGTCCTGAACAACCAGAAAAGATTTTTCCAGAGCACTCTCGACCTGGGCCTTATCGGGATATGAGGCCAGTGGATCCTCACCGACAATATAGAGCGCTTTGATATCGCCGGCCGCTGCCGAAGCCAGCATTTGGCGGGCGCCAAGGCCATTGGTTCCTGGCATCACGCCGAGATCAACAGCCCCCTGACTGTTGGCTTTTTCGCCACAGAGGTAAAGGCCTGAACCTTCGCGTCCAGCGATACCGGTCAATAAAGCCAGATTGGCCGCCGCAATGGCAATTTCTTTACTATAAGCCGTGTAGGGCAGACCGTAAGCCACCATGATAGCTGCTTTTTCAGCCCCAACCAGCTCTTTCGCTGCGGCTTTGATCGCTTCAGCTTCAGCACCGACAGCCTGCGCAACTGTCTCCGCTGAGAAATCCTTCAGTGCGGACTTCAATTCATCAAGACCGTCAAGTCCGTCCGTCTTGGCCAGACCCTCTTCGATCAAAGTATGACAGAGGGCATTCAGGACATCGAGTTCCATGCCCGGCTTGTGCAGTAATGTCCGGGCATTGGGCAACTTGCTCAGCTTGCCGAACTTATCAGCAACCACCGAAAGCTTGGCCTCATTGCGACGAATTGCCTGATTGACAACCATGCCGAAGACAGGATGGGTCTCGTAAAAGTCGGAGCGAATGGCTAAAATCGCATCAGCCTGTTCAACTTGCGGGAAGGTTGCCGTAGACGCCTGGATGCCAAGTGTTTCCAGCAGCCCCTCACTGACCCCTTTGTAGCATTCACCGCCTGAGTGATCGAGATTGTCTGTGCCCAGAGCCTTGGCAAAGTTCTTGACCAGGAACAGTTCTTCGTTACTCAACCGCGCCCCGGAAATAATACCAACCCTCTCTCCGGCATTTTTCAAACCACTGACAGCGACCTCAATCGCCTCATCCCAGCTGGCTTCCATCAGGGTGCCGTTCCTCTTGACCAGAGGCTTGGTCAGACGCTGATCACTGTTGACGTAGGAATAACCGAAGCGGCCACGGATGCAGAGGTTACCATCGTTGACACCGGTTTTGTCATTGAAGCGGATCGTCTCAACCTGATTGTCTTTAACCCCAAGAGTGATCGTACAACCGTTACCGCAGTAGCCGCAGACAGAATCAACCTCTTTCAACTGCCATGGTCGTGCTTTGAATTTAAATGGCCGTGGCAGAATGGCTCCGACAGGACACATCGACACGCACTGACCGCAGAATTCGCAATTAAGACCACGGTCAAAGGCTGTCGCAATCTTGGTTTCAAAACCACGATTGATGAAGGAATATGAACCGTATCCAACCACTTCATCACAGACGCGGACGCATTTACCGCAGAGAACACAGCGGTTCATGTTGCGCTCAATCAGCGGATTCACCTCATCCTTGGGCAGGTCAAATTTTTCGCCCTCGAAACGGTTGGTGACCACCTCATATTCATACGAGAGATCCTGCAGATCACATTCGCCGCCCTTGTCACAGACAGGGCAATCCACGACGTGATTGACCAGCAGGAATTCAAGAACAGTTTTACGAACCTTGCGGATCTCATCCGACATCGTCGTGACAACCATGCCTTCAGTAACGGGTGTTGTACAGGAAGGAATCAGACGTCCCTTCATCTGCTCAACCTCAACCAGACAAACACGGCAGGCACCATACGGCAGCAGCTTTTTGGCGTAACAGAGAACCGGGATGTGAATACCATTCTCCTTGGCCGCCTCATAGATTGTGGACGTTTTGCTGGTAGTGATCTGTTTTCCGTCAATCGTTAGATTAACCATCGTGACCTCGTATAACTCAAGCAGTGATTGCGATTACTCAATTGCCATGAAACGGCAGGCGTCATAACAGGAAGTACATTTCGTACATTTATCCAGATCAATCCATGCAACCTTACCTTTTTCCCATTCAATGGCATCGACCGGACAGACTCGCGGACACAGACCGCATTTTTTGCATTTATCTTCGATAACGCGGAAATGCAGCAATTCCTTACAGGAGTGGGAAGGACATTCCTTTTCCCTGATGTGAGTCTCATACTCGTCGCGGAAATAACGAATAGTCGAGAGAACCGGGTTAGGTGCTGTTTGACCGAGGCCGCAGAGCGAACTCTTCTTGATATCGTAGGCCATATCTTCAAGCAGTTCGATATCTCCTTCCTGACCTTCACCACTGGTGATCCGTTCAAGGATTTCGAGCATGATCTTAAGGCCAATCCGGCAGGGGATACATTTACCGCAGGATTCAACCCGGGTGAAATTGAGGAAGAAACGGGCAATATCGACCATACAGGTGGTTTCGTCCATAACAACCAGGCCACCAGAACCCATCATTGCGCCAGCTTGATCAATGAGTCGTAGTCGACTTCAGCGTCTATCGCTTCAGACGGCAGACAACCACCGGAAGGCCCACCGGCCTGGACAGCCTTGAACTTACGGTTGTTGAGGATACCGCCACAAACGTCGTAGATAACTTCGCGCATGGTGATACCGGCAGGAACCTCAACCAGACCTGTGTGCTTGACCTTGCCGGTCAGGGCAAAGATTTTGGTTCCCTTGGTTCCTTCGGTTCCGATGGAGGAATACCAATCGGCACCGTTGTAGAAAATGTAGGAGACGTTGGCATAGGTCTCAACGTTGTTGATATTGGTCGGCTTGCCCCACAGACCACGCACGGCCGGAAATGGCGGCCGCGGGCGAGACATTCCGCGATGGCCTTCAATCGACGCCATCAATGCCGTTTCCTCACCACAGACAAAGGCACCGGCACCGGCCTTGATCCGCATATCCAGTTTGAAACCGAGACCAAGGCAATTATCGCCCAGGAACCCCTTTTCGTAGCAGGTATCGATCGCCATCTGCAGACGCTTGATTGCCAGGGGATACTCAGCCCGGACGTAGACGTAGGCGAACTTACAACCGATCGCATAAGCCGCAATCATCATGCCTTCAATCAGGCCGTAGGGGTCACCTTCAAGAATGGAACGGTCCATAAAGGCCCCTGGATCACCTTCATCCGCATTACAGATCAGGTACTTGTGATCTCCCGGAGAGCCTTTGGCGAAAGACCATTTCATACCTGTCGGGAAGCCACCGCCTCCACGACCACGCAACCCGGCCTTTTTGACTTCTTCGATGACCTCGTCCTGACTCATCGTCACGGCTTTTCTGATTCCCAGGAAACCTTTGTGATCAAGGAAGTCTTCGAGACTTTCGGCATCGATCGTCCCGCAACGAGAAAAGACCACACGCTCCTGCTTGTCGAGGAACTCGTGATAATATTTCCCGGCGACCTTCTTGGTAACCGGCTCGTTACCGAGGATATGCTCCTCAACAATCTGTGGAACCAGATCGGCGGTCACAAAATCATAGGTGACAGCTTCCTCTCCCGGCATACAAACGTCGACAAGAACATCGTTGGCGCAAAGACCACGACACCCGGTTCCATTGACGTCACAGGCGCTACCGATTTTTCCGGCAACATTGTGCTTGTCAAATTCAGCTTCAAATGCAGCAACGACATCTGCCGCGCCCGACGCTAAACCACCGGTTCCGGTACAGATCAGAATTTTTAATTTTTCAGCAGTTTCGGACATAAATCAATCCTCGATACCGAGTGCGTTGAACAATAGAATCAGTCCATTGCCTGATATTTTTCGATGACTTCATCCATTTTCTGGACAGTCATACTTCCATAGGTCGCGTCGTTAACCATGATGACCGGAGCCATACCGCAAGCACCGATGCAGGCAACGTGTTCAGCCGTAAACTTCAGATCTTCAGTTGTTTCAGCATGATCAATTCCCAGGCGGTCAATGAGTGTGTCGCCAATTCGCCCGGCTCCTTTAACGTGGCATGCCGTCCCCATACAGATTCGTACGATGTACTTGCCACGTGGTTTAAGATGAAACTGAGCGTAAAAGGTCAAAACACCGTAAATCTGACTGGAGTAAACATTGAGCCGTTCTGCCACCAGATCAACCGTGACCTCCGGAATATAGCCATACTCTTCCTGAATCCCCTGCAATACCGGCATCAGGTTTCCGGGCATATCAAGGTACTTGTCAATGACCTTGTTGGCCAAAGCCAAATCGACTTCTTCGACCTGCTCTTGAACTTGTTCGGTGCTTTCAGTCATAACGTCCTCTTTATACACCACAAAGGTTAACGGTCGATCTCACCGAGAACAACATCAAGCGTTCCGATTACGGCGATAACATCAGCCAGCAGCCTGCCTTCGACCATCTGCGGAAGTGCCTGCAGATTCACAAAAGATGGCGGACGAATGCGCATGCGGTAAGGATGGGCAGAGCCGTCAGACACAAGGTAATATCCCAACTCACCTTTCGGAGCTTCAACACTTTGAAAGACCTCACCCTCTTCAGGCTTGAATCCTTCCGTAACAATCTTGAAGTGGTGAATCAGACCTCAATGGTATTGACAACATCCTGCTTGGGCGGCAGCACGATTTAGGGCAGTCAGCCAGAATCGGTCCGGCCTGCAACTTGTCCAGAGCCTGCAGGATAATCCGACACGACTGGCGCATTTCGTCAAGACGGACTTTGTAGCGGCCAAAGGTGTCACAGTCATCGCGAACCGGAACTTCAAAACTGTAGTCCTCATAACCGCTGTACGGATTGTCGCGACGCAGATCCCAGTCGACTCCCGAAGCTCTCAGAGCCGGGCCGGTCAGGCCGATGTCAATAGCGTCTTCGGCGCTGATTTCACCGACACCGATCGTTCGCTTCTGCCAGATCTTGTTGCCGGTCAATAAACCTTCATACTCTTCGATATGTGCCGGCATCGAGTCAACGAACTCGCGAATCATCTGCTCCAAGCCATCAGGCAGATCAGCGGACAGGCCACCGACACGAAAATAATTGGAGGTCATCCGTGCTCCGGAAACCTGCTCGTAAATATCGGTAATGACCTCGCGCTCACGAAAGCAATAGAGGAATACCGTCATGGCTCCGATATCAAGAGCATGTGTCGCCAGCCAGACCAGATGACTCTTGAGACGGGTCAACTCGGCCATGATGACGCGAACACGTTTTGCTCGCTCCGGAATCCGGTCAGTGATTCCGAGAAGCTTTTCAACCGCCAGAACATAACCGAGGTTGTTGCTCATCGGAGCAAGATAGTCAAGTCGGTCAGTCAACGGAATAACCTGATGATAGGTACGGTGCTCAGAAAGCTTTTCAACCCCACGATGCAGGAAACCGATATGCGGAGTCGCCTTTTGGACAATTTCACCATCAAGTTCAAGGATCAGCTGCAACACGCCGTGTGTCGACGGGTGCTGGGGCCCATATTGATAGTCATTGTTTCGTTGGTTTTACTGCCATTTTTTGCCTCGTCCGATTAAGGAATATCTAAAGCGTTATCTTTAAGAGAGTCGACCTTGATACGGCTCACGGTCCGGCCCCTGCACAGGATAATCTTTACGCAGCGGATGACCTTCCCAATCAACCGGCATCAAGATACGGCGCAGGTCGGGATGGTTGTTAAAGTCGATCCCCATCAGATCCCAGACCTCACGCTCAAGCCAGTTTGCCGTACTCCAGACAGTAGAGACGGTATCGATCGTAGCATCCTCTTCTTCAACCGCTGCCTTGATCCGGAAACGCTGCTTTGTGGTGATGTTGTACATGTTGTAGACCACCATGAAACGCGGCGCCTGACCCATGTAGTCAACAGAGCACAGATCGCAAAGCAGATTATATCCGAGGTCGTCACGCATGAATTTACAGATATCGACGATCTGCTCTTTCTTGACCGTGACAGTGGTCTCACCACGAAATTCGACCACGTCGAGAACTTCAGTGGGAAACCTTGCCTTTATTTTTTCAACAATTGCCTGATCACTCATTGTTTTATCCCTGTTTTTTGCCTATGAGATTAAACTTCATTATGGATGACATCACCAACGCCGATAGCCGCACCAAAGGTATTGCGCTCAGCCTTGATCTTGTCTTGAAGCTTCATCAGTCCGTACAGCAAACCTTCCGGCCTTGGCGGGCAACCCGGGATGTAAACATCGACCGGCAGCGCCTCATCAATCCCCTGAACGGTGCTGTAGGTATCAAAGATACCGCCCGATGAAGCACAGGCGCCCATGGCGATGACATACTTAGGCTCTGGCATCTGCTCGTAAACCGTCTTAATAACGGGCAGCATTTTCTTGGTAACGGTTCCGGCAATAATGATTACGTCGGCCTGACGCGGCGAAGCACGGAAGAGAATTCCCATCCGGTCAAGGTCAAAACGGGCCGCACCCGTTGCCATCATCTCAATAGCGCAGCAGGCCAGACCAAAAGTCATCGGCCACATCGAACTGGCACGTGACCAGTTGACCAGCTTATCAAGACTTGTCGTAATAAAGCCGTTACCGAGTGTCTTGGGTTGCTCTACTCCCATTCCAGAGCTCCTTTTTCCATACATAAATGTAACCGACCAGAAGGATAACGATGAACACACCCATCTCAATAAAGCCGAAGAGCCCGAGGCGCTTGAACATAACCGCCCAGGGATAAAGGAAAACAGCTTCAATATCAAAAAGGATGAAGAGCATCGCAATGATATAGAATTTGATGGAGAACCGCTCCTGTGCCGAACCGATCAGTGGCATGCCACATTCATACGGCGCAAGTTTGACTTCACTGGGCTTCTTAACCCCAATCAAGCGGGACAGAACAACTGACCCGACAGCGAACGCGAAGGCAATGCCGATAACCACGAGAATCGGCAGATAAATATCCAGCATAAAAACAGCTCCTTCCATTGAAGAAATTGGATCGTTTTGCTCTACACATCGGTGTAATGAAACATGCGTAACAGCGTGTCGAAAATTAGGATACTTCCCCACAACATGTCAAGTAAAAATACAGTATACTGTATGCAATTTTCTTGAGTTGAACAGTTTGCTTTTGGTACGGAATTACAGCGTTTTTTAAGGATTGTTGTTTGTCTGGAGTGTTCATTTTTTGCACTAATATGACCTCAGAAGGAGATCAAATAGTTCAATCTAACGACGTTTTAATTCATAATGCACGAATACCTCAAGGTTTTTATTTTCCCGACAAATACGGTCACCTTTAACGACGTTCCATTTCGCGCACGACTTATGATTGTTCGATTCAGTGAAAAAGGCTTAACTTTAATTCAAAATATTTGGATAATTATATTATCCGGCTTATTTTTTGACTCCTGTTTTACGGTTTTTCATGGAACTCCAGCAATTTTTTATCTCATCGCGATCAAATTCATACTTTTCCGACAGTATTCACAGACGACTTCGACCCGTTCCTGTTCATCAGCCATCCGGGTCAACTCTTCCCGTCCCAGGCCGATCAGCATTCCGGCAATCTGCCTTTCACTGCAGGGGCAGAAAAAACAACCGGCCGCTCCTGCTGAATACTGAAATCGACATCGGCAAAAATCGACCGTAGAATGCCCGCGGGAGACACCCCTCCCTTCAGCATTGTGGTCACGGGTGCCATCTTTTCAATCCGCTCAATCACCCCGGCAATCTGGCCCTCATCCCCCGGTGGCAACGCTTGAATCAGAAAGCCACCAGCGACAGCGACTTGCCCATCCTGCCCAAGCTCAACTCCCAACCCCAGACTCGAAGGAACCTGCTCCGACGAGGTCAGATACCAGGCCAGATCTTCAGCCACCTCGCTGGTCTGCAACTGAACCATGCTCTGGTAGGGCTCCTTAAGGCCGAGATCTTTCCAGACGTGGAGGAAGCCTGCTTTACCGATGGCACCAGCGACATCGAACCGCCCATCCTTCGGCGGCAGGTTGGCCTGCGGATGGCGAATACTGCCACGCAGAGTTGCATCCGCATCCGCTTCAACACTCATTCTGCCAAGCGGTCCATTCCCCTCTATCATCAGTGCCAGACGCTGACGTCCCTTCAACAGGCAACTCATCAAAGCACCCCCGGTCAACAAACGTCCAAGCGCGACAGTCGCTGTCATGTCGGTCTGATGCCTGTCGCAAACATCTTTCACCAGTGTTGTTGTCGTTACGGCCGCGGCTCGCAGAAGGCCGTCCTTACTGACCACTCGCACTAAATGATCGCGCATGTTTCTCCTCTGTTTTAAGCGGATTATGGTTACTTTTACTTCAGATCAATACGATGACCGGCTTGGGCCACGTTCACCGTTTTGCCTCGACTTCACGCATCTGGGCATTAACTCTGCCTGCCGACACTGCCATACAGATCCCCTGCACGGCGCCGATCTCTTCCGCACCGATGCCCTGTTCCTCGGCAACGCCAAGGTAGTGATCAATTCAGGGGGCACAACCGCTGGTCATGGCAGCAGCCAGACCAACCAGAATCGTCGTTCGTCTATCCAGCTGCGATTCATCCCTGACAGCATCATAAAACGCATTAAATGACGTTCGCTTGTTATTGAAAAGCACGATAAGAGCCTCCTTTTAGCTGCGCAAACGATACCCCTTACCGATCAGCCAGGCCGCCCAGAAAAAGAGGATAGCCGCCATGAAGAGGCTGACTCCGAAGGAAACCAGATAACTGGTGTCACCCACCCCGATAATGGCATGTCGAAAGCCGTCGATCAGGTAAAAGAGGGGATTGAAATAGGATAGAGATCTCCACGCCATCGGCAGGATTGAGACCGGATAAAACACCCCGCCCAGGTAGATCAACGGCAGAATGACAAAATTGCTGAACATCGACAGTGTATCAAAATTATGCGCGTAGATCGCCGCAATCAGGCCGAACTGAGCAAACAGAAAGCTGGCAATCATCGCCATCAACAGAGCAAACAGAGGCGAGACCCAGGGCAGCCCCGCAAACAGGGTTGAAATCAGCAGGACTGCTGCGCCAACCAGCAAACCACGAATCATAGCTGCCAGAGTATAGGCCAGAATAAACTGCGGTGGCGTCACCGGCGTCACCAGAAGATCGACAATCCCCCCCAGATAGCGGGACATGAACAGAGACGATGAGGTATTGGCAAAAGAATTATTAATCACCCCCATGATAATCAGACCGGGAATGACAAACTGCGCATAGCTGAATCCTTCCAGCACACTCAGTCGATCACCAAGGGTGGCCCCAAAAACAAACAGGTAAAGGGAAGCCGTCACAATCGGGGTCAGAATCGTCTGGGTCGAAACCCGCCAGAAACGCAGAACCTCCTTTCGCAACAGGGTGAAAAAAGGCAGCCAGCCGTAATAATCAGGTGTTGTCGCTTTGGGTACCATTATCTTTTTCTTTCAGTCCGGTCAGTTGGATAAAGACCTCTTCCAGACCACTCTGATCTGTTTCGAAGTCTTTGATCCGAAGTCCCAGGCCAACGATTTCTGCCAGGACAGTACCGCCCTTGATCTCGCTTGACAGGCAAAGCTGCAACAGCTTGCCCCCTTCTTTCAACCGGGGGTTGTACTTCTTCAGCGACACAGGGATTGCGGAGAGGGATTCTTCCAGCCACAGCTTTAATTGACGATTGGACAACCGCCGCACCAGCTCGTGGGTTTGCTCAAGGGCGATCAGCTCACCATGATTCATGATCGCAATACGATCACACATCTCTTCTGCTTCCTCCAAATAATGGGTTGTCAGCAGGATCGTTGTGCCCTGACGATTAATCTCGCGGACAAACTCCCACAGGCCATGACGCAGTTCAACATCGACACCGGCGGTAGGTTCATCAAGAATTAATAGCCTGGGCTTATGAATCAGCGCCTTGGCGATCATGAAGCGCCGCTTCATCCCTCCCGATAATTTAAGCATCACCTTGTGCAGGTGGGGCTTCAGCCCCAGTCGCTCAATCAGCAGCTGACGCCAGGCGGGATCGTCCTTGACTCCATAATAACCGGCATGAAGCTTCAGGGCCTGATCAACAGTAAAGAAATTATCGATGACGATTTCCTGGTGCACGACCCCGATCATCCTGCGGGTATGACGGTATTCCCGCCTGTTATCATAGCCAAAAGCACTGATCCGGCCCGCCCCTAATCGAGTCACTCCGGCCACCATATTAATGGTCGTGCTCTTGCCCGCCCCATTAGGACCGAGCAGGCCGAAAATTTCCCCTTCGCGGATTGAAAAGCTGATGCCCTTCACAGCGTCCTTGCCATCGTACGTTTTATATATATCTTCTATTTTTAGTGCATCCATGGCGCGACTATACATCTGAGTCCCCCTTGCACGCAACTCAAACAACACCCTCGGGTTGACAAACCGCGGCCGACTCTTCAATGATGATATGGTGAAGTCAAAATGAAAGAGATGCCTATGTCGTTCAAAACCGTCCGCTCCTATCTGATGGCCAAAAGCTACGACTTTCTTATGCGCGGCACCGAGCAGCGTTGCCTCGACTCCTGGCGCCAAGAAGTGCTCGCTTCAGCGCATGGCGCAATACTGGAAATCGGCTCCGGAACAGGAGTAAATCTCCCCTATCTCACCACCCGGAACGGGCCGATCTACCTGTGCGAACCGGATAAGCAGATGCGCAAACAACTGAGTCGCAAAATTTTAAAAACCAACAATCTCTGCCTGCAGGTCACCCCCTGGGCCGCTGAAAAAATTGACCTGCCTGACGAGTCGATTGATACCGTTGTTTCAACCCTCGTGCTGTGCTCAGTCAAATGCCTCTCCACCAGCCTGAAAGAAGCATATCGTCTGCTCCGGCCCGGCGGAACTCTGATTTTTATGGAGCACATCGCTTCGGATCACCCCAAAACCAGACTCTGGCAACAGCGACTCGAACCTCTATGGGGCCTCTGTGCCGGAGAATGCCGCCTGACCAGGGACACCGTGATCGCAATTGAAGAAAGTGGCTTTCAAATTGAGCAACTGACTGAAGATAAAATGTGTGGAGCGCCGGAATTTGTGAACCGAACCGTTCGCGGGCTGGCCCGTAAAAACCCTGCACAGGCAATGTAATCCCAATGCCCCGGCTCGCTCTGCCGGCGCCGCAAAAGGAATTTGGACAATTCAAGGGGATTGCCAATAGACAAGGGCAGGCGAATAAGCTATTGATAGCCGTCGGCACCAACACATAAAACAAAAGGAGACATTCTTATGGCAAAAGCAAAAGCGCGTCACATTCTGGTTCCAACTGAAGAAGCCTGCAACAGCCTGAAGGCGGAAATTGAAGCCGGAATCGACTTCGCTGAGGCGGCCAAACAGCACTCAAAGTGCCCATCCGGCCGTCAGGGCGGCGATCTCGGTGAATTCTCCCCCGGGCAGATGGTCAGAGAATTTGACGAAGTCGTATTCAGCGGCGAAGTCGGCAAGGTCCTGGGGCCGGTCCAGACTCAGTTCGGCTATCATCTCATCGAAGTCACCAGCCGCAACTGACAGCTGCGGCTGTCAGTCACAATAAACGACAAGGGGCGCAACCGGAAAACCGACTGCGCCCCTTGTCGTTTATTGAGAGTGCGGCAGATTTTAATCAACCAGCTTGTTCAACTCTTCCAGAATTTCATTCTGCTCATAGATTTTTTCATGATAATAGTTCCAGACATGGTAACTCTGTAACCCCAGGATAGTCAGTCCGACGACAAAGATCGCCCAGAAATTTTCAGTCAACCCGTCTGAAAAGTGATAAAACACATAAAAAGCACCTAAATAGCCGAAATGCGCAAGAGCGCCGCGCGGTGTTTTATCACTGGCCATATTTGTCAACACCAGGATGATGGCTGAAAAACCATACATGACCAGTGCCCAGTTGATATATTTAACCGGTGGTCCCTCACCCAGAAGCGCCCGGACTCCCTCACTCAACGGTGGAAGGAAATCGAAATTTCGATAGGCTCCCATGCTGAGCGCGGTAAAAAGCGCCAGAATCCAGAGTCCGGTACTCGACAGCAGTTCAAACTTTTTTATCTTCGCCTGAACCTGCTTGACCAATGGATTGATGTCCGGCAGCGGTGCTTCTTCCGGTTCTTGATTCGTCGGTTCCGTCATGAACTTTAGTATCCCGGGCCTCGCCAGCTTTTAGATCCTGCCAGGCCTGATCACGCTGCTTAACCAGCAGACGAAAATCCTTATTGAGCTTACCCAGTTTGTGATCAGATTTCGGCAGTTCGGATTCAGGCGTCCCCTGGGCCGCCCGTTCGGCATTGTATGTCAACCGAAGAATCGGCATGAACAGATTCATTCGCAACAGCGCAGCCACACCACCCACAGTCAGAAACAAAACCATAATACTGAAAGCTATCATCCGACTTCTGAGCAGGGCAAGCGTATTCTCCAGATTCTGACTGGAAACGCCGATACTTAAAAAACCGAGTATCGGCTCGTCCGGTGAATGAAAATGACAGGCCGCTGTCGAACATTTCGGTTCATTCAGAATCGGATAAGACACAGCGATGTGGCCATTCCCATGATCGATATTATGCCTGGCCGCCATCTCGTCAATCGAATCGGCTTTGAGAAAATCTGAAATATGGGTATCAATAATGGTCGACAGGGTTTCCGGTTCCTCGCGACCGGTGTAGCGCACTTTGCCATCCTGGTCGTATATCTTCAGCAGTTCGATATCAGAGCGTGTGCCGATATTGGTGACGATATCCTGGATTGCCTGACGGTTATCCTCCATCATGGCGGAAACAGTGGCATAGCCGACCGTACGGGCGCAACCGTCAAGATGGCGGGTTGCCTCCTCTGTCATATCGGCCTTGATAAAGGAGTAGAGAAAAAGACAACCGAAGATAACAAACCCGGTAACCGCAATAGTGACGGGACGATGGCTCTGGCAATCAGGTTATCAAACATAAGTCCTCGCTCTTCATCAGCCTGCAAACAGAGAAAGTAAGGGCGGCGGACAGCACTGAGCTATCCGCCTGTCGTTCAAATTCAGACAAACGCTTTATACACATGCCAAAGCCATTCTGCTACAGACATCGCGACCTATGCCCGCTCCTTGTATTTATAAAGAATCGGCAGACGATTCAGAATAAAACGATAAGTCGCAATGTAGATCGCAAAAATCGTAATGCTGATGACAATTTCCCACATGTGCGGGATTTCCTGATAAAGCTTCCAGTTGAAGGTAATCAACGCCGTATTGAGGCGGTTCAGCAGAATACCGAAAACGGTCATAAAAGCACCAAGCGGCAGATCAGAACCATCTTGTGGTGAATTCCGTAGGCCAGAAGTACCAGCGGCAGGCAAACGCCGACGATCATTTCAAACAGCCACCAAGCCCCCAACCGGTTGCAATATAGGCCCATTCGTTATCATGTGCAACAGCAATCAACTTAATAAACAGGTAAGTGATCAGGCCCATGGCCGCCCCTTTGGCCAGAGAGATGGTAATCCGGTCAAGGCTATTGATGAAGCGCTCATCACAACGCCATTTCATGGTCAGGATAACGATGGTACTGACACAGATGACCATGCACAGTCCCGCCGGAATCGACGAGGTAAAAAAGTGGATCCACTGAAATGCCGACGAGTACCAGAGCGGATGAACTTTTCCAGGCGCATAAACAAACAGCGCCCCAAGCGCCCCCTGATGCAGGGTCGAGAGAATAATGCCCGATACGGTCAGGCCAACGGTTCCCTTGCGGATAAAATCATAGCCGCGCTGAAAACCGATCCACTCGAAAAAGGCGGTGGATACTTCAGCGACCTGGACGGAAAGATAGGTGGCAACATGCCAACCGACCAGAAACAGAACCGCCGCCGGTCCCCAGGAATAAACCATCGGATAGACCAGCCGCCAGGGCTGACCAAGATCGACCAGAAGGTAGACAACGGCAAAGAAATAACCGAGCAAGCCGTTGAGCAGAGCCAGGCGTTCAATCGGTTCAAAATCATGACGGCCAAAAATTTCAACCGTGGTGCCAAGCATAAAACCGGAGGCCGACAAGGGAACCATGCAGAACAACCCGAAACCGAGGAACAACCCCCAGGGGTAGTCGTAGGAGGCATGAGTCACAGACCCCAGACTGAAGAAGAAGCGATAAATGATAACCGGAATACCAACAGCGAAAATTGCTGCCAGCAGCCAGTTGAACTTATTGCGGATAACCTGTCCGATATACTGATCCAGGGTCAGACCAAGCAGAAGCTTCTCCATCAGGGACCACTTCTCTCCATCCGCCTTGACCGCCGCATCATGCGGTTTAATTCCGTAAGTTGCTAACTTATCCATGATCAGTGATCCTCCTGTCCATCGTGGCTGTGATCATCTCCATGTCCGTGTGATTTCCCCTTGGTCGACAGCAGGTGAAAACCAGTGAACAGTGCCGGCCAGATCGCCAGGACCATCGGTACGATGGCAAGAAAATCTTTAACATTGTTGATAATCGGCTCTTTCGGCAGACTTGTGTCAAATCCGGCCTCTTCAAAAGGCTGACTTGAGATATAGAACCAGCCTGTTCCGCCAACCTCTGTTTCGCCGTAGACATGGTCGACATAGCTGCCGGGGTTTTGCGGATTCGCTCATGAGCAATCTGAAGCAGCTCTTTACGCCTGCCGAAAGTCATGACCTGCTGTGGACAGCTCTCGACACACGCCGGGGGACGCCCTTCCTTGAGGCGGGTATCGTAGCAGAAGATACACTTTTTAATGACCGGGTTGAGCACTGAATGATAAGTGTACCCGGGAATATGAAACGGACAGGCGATCATGCAGTTACGACAACCGACACAGACCTTCGAGTCGTAGATGACAGCACCTTCCGGGGTTTTGGTGTAAGCGTTGACAAAGCAGGACGTCAGGCAGGCAGGCTCATTGCAATGATTACACTGAATCTTGCGATAAAGCGGCTCGTCAGAACCTTCAGGTTCGTAGCGGTTGACGACAGTATAGGCCTTATCGGTCGGGCGGCGCTTCTGACCATGCTTTATCTCGTCGAAGACCGACGGGTCATCAAATGGTTTGGCCGGCTCCGGCAGTTTCTGCTCAACGTTACAGGCGGCCTCACAGGTACGGCAACCGACGCAGCGGCTCAGATCAACGAGAACGCCCATACCATCGGGAAAACCTTCAAACCCCCCTGCAGCCAGGGCTTTTTTGGCCGGGGTCATCATGACGGCGGCACCGCCGGCCATGCTTCCGGCTAAAAACTTTCTACGCGAAATTTTACTCATGACGAAATCTCCTTGTTATATTCCCTTAAAACACCCGCGGCCAGGGTCAATGACCCGACTCATGCTGGGCATCTACTTTCGGGGCAAACTCACCAGAACGATAAAACCTGTTTCCAGCCTCAGTCTTTGCGTGACAGTCCTCGCAACCGGTCGGCCCATCGACGTCCTTATGACAACCGATACAGTTGAGATGGTAGGCAGCTTTCAGGTTGGGCTGATCGTCATGGTATTTGAATTTCGTTGGGGTATTGTGCAGGTTTTCCGGAGAGACCGGATCGGCAGAATGGCAATCCTGACAGGAGACCGTATCCGGCTCCTCTTCTCCACTGTGACATTTTGCACAATAACTGTCGGTGACACCTGTACCGGTCGTGTGATGGTGACACTGGGAACAGTTTTCAGTCGCATCCACGTGCATGGCGTGATCAAAGACAACCCCTTCATACAGATTCGCCAGAGAATTGATCTCAACCTCATCGGGGAAATCATCCATTGCGTAACAACTCGCTGCCAGGACCGCAGAAAGCAGCAGAACACTCAGTCCCGTCATAAGTTGTTTAGCGGCGTATACCATAGCCTTTACTCCTTAGCGCAAATATCCACCCGTCATCTGCATGACTTCAGGCGAATCAATTAAAATGTGTTTCAATCTCTCTCGTTAATCTTCATCACCGCCGTGAATGTAGCGATAGAACATCGGAAAAGTAGTAAACAGCAATAAACAGATCAGATACTCCAAACCTTTGATGTAGGTGTAATAATCAACGGTCGTGTAAATCTGCTTGACGTAACCGACATTCATGAAAAAATCGATCATAACAATTACCTCTCAAGGAAAAATGAGTCAGTGCTTCCTGGCGGAAGCTGCGAGTTTTTTAGCCGCTGTATTTTGGGCAGCATCTTTGGTCATACCAAACAGGGCAAGCACGGCAGGCACAAGTTGGGCAACAATCAACAGGACACAGAACCCAACAAACAGCAGAATCAGAATACCGCTGTTGTAGGTTTTGCTGGTGTCAACTGCCAGAGCCGGAGAAACACAGGCAAGCAGTAGGAACAGGGCTGTCAGTAATGCTTTCAATCGGTACATCGAAACCTCCTTAAAAGTTATGCGCTCTGTCCGTGACAGGGGACACAGCTTCTCAATCTCCGGCAGCAATCCGAAAACGGCAGCTGCCCTGCATTAAAAACTTTAATTCGTTGACCTCTGGTCTGTTTGACCGCTGTCTTTTGATCGAGCCAGCCCCTTGACCATTCCGATAAACATCAGACAGGCTGGAACAAGCTGGAAAACAACGATCAGAGCAAAAAAACCGATGAACAAACTCAGCAGAAGAGAGCTACCTGAACCAGCCTGTTCTGTTGCTGCAAAAAGCGGGGTAGCCAGAGTCGTGAACCCCAGACAGACCATTAAGATTTTCGGCCGATATTTTTCATACATCTTCTCCAGTTCAAACCGATAATTACATTCATCGACATTGACAAATGCAGATGACATGCCATTGAACCAGTATCCGGAAACAAAAATGTAAGTTATTGTTTTAAATGGTAAATAAAGATCAGCTTTAATATCAGTTCAAACTGTTTAAAACAGAAAGGCGTATATAAAAATATACATTCAATCACATGAATTCTACGATTTTCACCTCAGAGCCCGACTCTAAGCACAGTAAAACTGCGGGGAAAGGCTGTGTCTTAAAATTGTATACAGTATACTCCCGCTTAAATATATTTTTTTTATACAGCCCCGCTGCCGCCGGCAGCGCGCGGAACTGCCCGAAGCTCCCGCGCCTGTGAATAGGCATCAAAACAGAAAACCCGCCGGCAGAAGCAGGCTTCAAAAGTCTCACACGCAGAAAAAAGGCAGGTCGATCCGGCCTTTTATTTCACCGACAGCAGGGATCTCAAGCGCTACGACCGGCTACAACCAGAGCGATGTCAGGAGGGTCCCGGTTCCAAGTCGAAAAACCTTCCCGCCATTGCCCCGATGGTCAATCCGCTGTTGCGTCTGGTAATTATCGAAAGCGTAACCGACAACCTCTCGAATCTCCTCCCAGCCTTCTTTTTCTGCAGGCCTCAGGGCATGATAAAAAATACCTTCTTTACGGATACGCCGCAACAGCTCCAGCGGCATATCGTCGGAAACCAGAACAATTGAAAGATTACGGTTACATTTTTTCATCAGCGGCACAAACTTGGCCACATATTGCTCGTCAAAATCACCACTGAGCAAGACAACCTGAATCGATTTATCGAGTATCCCTTCCAGAGCATTGGCCACAGAATCGACCGTCGTCACCTGATAGTCTTCATTGGCAAACACCTGCGTCATCTGCTCCAGCGCTTCCTGGTCCTTGTTGGCGATCAACAAACCGTTCATGTATTCCCCTTTTGTCTTAATTGATTTCTGCCCGGAAACCGTCCTTTCCCGCAATCTCGGCGTCAACCTGTGTATTTGTTTGTGCGGCGTACAGGACTAAGCCTCAAGCACAAACACCTGATTTTCTTGATCTTGGGAAAATTACTGGTTTCCAATTCAGAAATGGTCGCTGTCCCATCCGGTATTCCTCAATGGGCACCAAACTGACGAGCTCAACTCTCCGATTTTCCTTCAATCTGTCTCTGCTCACGCGTCGATAACCCCTTTGCCTTTCCAGTGCACAGCAGACCAACCGGGTCATCTGAAACAATAACCAGAGCCAAAAACCAATAGACACCAGCAGCTCCTTGCTCACCGGTTCCCTGCAGCAAGAACTGCAAAGCAGGCAGCACAGCTCAACTGCAAAACATGCAGGATTTCTACATAGCGACCAGCACATTGATAACCGATCAATCCATCAAGCTTGATACAGGAGTTATGCCAATTTGATAGTCATGACCATAATTTTCCGTGACTTACTACAGTTTCATGAACTTAGCCGATCCCTCCTGCAGCAGGCCTCACCACCCGGCCCATCAAGTGTATACTTATATTATACAGATAATCCCGATCCTGCCTTGAAGCGGCCTCTTCAAGCGACAGAATTAACACATTCTACACAATCTAAAATCCGCCGGACTATTTTTACGTTTCAAGTCCGCTGGATTTTTTTATTCGTCGCAGGCCTGCAAAGCAGGTTAAGATGAGATCTCATGCGTTGGGCGACGTCATCAGAGACCGACTTATCCCTTGACTGTGTAATTTTCCCTTATTAGTATGATTTCGGCTTGAAAATTGCTAATACAATTGCCGTAACAATGCTTTTTCAAGACACTTGCAAACGATCGGCATGAAACTATGACTGAAAATTCAGAACACCACATCCTGGTTATTGACGATGAAGCGGTTATCCGTGAGGGGCTGCGCCAGACCCTCAGTCTGGAAGGCTACCAGGTTGAACTTGCAGCTAACGGGAAAGTTGGCATGGAAAAGCTGCAAAAAGGTCATTTCAGCGCTGTCATCAGCGACCTGAAAATGCCGATCATGAGCGGTATCGAAGTTCTCAAAACTATTCAGGTGCTGCAGCCGAATGTCCCCGTTATCATCATAACCGGTTTTGCTACGGTCGATTCGGCTGTCGACGCCATGAAAAACGGGGCTTTTGAATACCTGACCAAACCCTTCCTGCCTGATCAGATCCTGGAAAAGGTCAAAGCCGCAATCCAGAAGAGGATGATCAATCTTGAGTCGGAAATCATTGCTGACGGGCTTCCGGGAGAAACTGTCGCCGAGGCTTTCATTGGCAAGAGTGCGGCCATGCAGAAAGTATTTCAGCGCATTCTTCAGGTCGCCCCGACCAACAGCACGGTTCTGATTACCGGCGAAAGCGGTACCGGCAAGGAGCTGGTCGCCAGAGCCATCCATAACAACAGCACTCGCAAAGACGAAGCTTTGTAGCCATAGACTGCAACTCTCTGCCTGAAAACTTGCTTGAAAGTGAACTTTTCGGCCATGTCAAAGGCTCCTTTACCGGAGCAACTCAATCAAAACCCGGTCTATTTACTGTCGCCAGCGGAGGCACACTGTTCCTTGACGAAATAGCCAACCTGAGCATGGCAACCCAGGCCAAGCTTCTTCGTGTCCTGCAACAGCGTGAGGTCACCGCCATTGGCGGCACAAAAGCAACTCCGATCGATATTCGCCTGGTGGCCGCGACCAATCGCGGCCTCGACAAAATGGTGGAAAAGGAACCTTCCGCGACGATCTCTACTTTCGCCTCAATATTATCCCGATAGACTTACCGCCACTGCGCGACAGGACCGGTGATGTTCCGCTGTTGATCGGTTATTTTCTGAAAAATTTGCCGAAGATGTCGGCAAGCAAATCAAGGGTTTGGCCGCAGATGCCCATATGGCCCTGCACGACTACCCCTTTCCCGGCAATGTCCGTGAACTTGAAAATATCATTGAACGAGCCGTTGTCCTGACTCAGGGGGAATTGATTCAGTGCGACAGCCTGGAGCTCCCCAACCAGAACGATCTCGATGATGCAGACGGAAACATGTCTGCGCCCAGAAATACCGAAGAGCTGAAAGAAGTGAAACGCAAAGTCCGCGAACAGGCGGTCGAGCCCATTGAAAAAGCGTTTGTCTATGCCGCCCTGGAACGCAACAACTGGAATGTCACTAAAGCTGCCGAAGAGACAGGGATGCTCAGGCCCAACTTTCAGGCCCTGCTCAAGAAACTTGGAATTTCCGTCAAGGATCATACTCAAAACTGAACCTCAACACCATCGGCCGACACATCTTTAAATAGACCCGAGGCGCGCCTTTACCATACCTATGAGGCAAAGTCCGATCTCGCTCCGCTCTCCGAGACGGGGAGCTGGCTTTTTCCTGCTCGCTTCTGAACTCGGAGACGCTACCCTGCCGGCGGGACCTCTCCGTCGTCCCCATCGTCTTTGAAAGGCAATAACTGGTTCGGCTCAACCGGAAGATGAACGGTAAAGCAGGTTCCCTGTCCGACCTCACTTTCCACATCGACCCGGCCGCCGTGGTTCCTGATAATTCCATAGGACACGGACAAACCTAGACCAAATCCCTTCTGCGACTTGGTGGAAAAGAAGGGGTCAAAAATCCGCTTCAGATTTTCTTCGTCGATCCCGCTGCCACTGTCCCTGACGGTCACCTGAATTTCATTTTCTTCACGGATCATTCTTGTCTTGATGGTCAACGATCCACCGCTGGGCATCGCCTGACCTGCGTTGATAAACATATTGAAAAAACCTGTTGCAGCTGGTCTGCATCAATTTCAATATCCGGCAGCTGGTGAGCGCAGTCGCAGCATATCTCAATATCCTGAAAGATCGCCTGCTGAGACACCAGTTCGAGGGTGTGTTCGATCACCCGGTTAATTGAGTCGGGCCTCTTTTCCGGAATCGATTCACGGGCGAATTCCAACAATCCGCGAACGATTTTGCACACCGCCCAGTCTCTGAGACGATCAAATCCAGATTATCCTTCACCTGCTGCGGCAGATCAGGAGTCCGGGCGGAAAGCGAGGCAAACATCAGAATACCGGTCAACGGATTATTGATTTCATGGGCGATACCAGCGACCAGCTCACCCATCGACGCCAGCTTGGCTGAGCGCAACAGTTGATCCTGCATCTCCTGAATTTCGGCTGTCCGCTCTTCAACCTTGTGTTCCAGGGTGTTTCCCCAGTCTTTAAGTTCCAGCTGGGCCTGAGCCAGGTTTTCGGCCATCGTATTAAACGATTGCCCCAAATCACCCAATTCGTCATTGGAAATATCCTTGACCCGCGCAGTCAGATCCCCCTCTGACAAAGCCTGGGTTTGGGCCAGGAGAATATCGATCGGATCGCATATATAGCGCTGAGTCATCAGATAATGCCCTAAAAACAGGATCAACAAGCTGATCGCCGTCGAGATGACAACATCGACATGGTGGGCGTGGGCCAGCTCTGCCATACGATCCAGCGACACGACGACATCAAGGACTCCTATTTTCTTTTCCAGGGCCGAATGAGCGTGACACTGGGCAGTGTAACAGTTTGGCTCGTTGTATATCCCCTTGTAATACTGAGGAGTTGAGTTCCATCTTCAGTGTATATCCGGCTGCGCTTTTCAATCGGCGCATCTATCAGAGCATCGGATCCCTCCAAATGGCAGAAAGCACAACTTTCGTCTTTTCGATTTAAGGCCGTACCAATTTCATACTTGTTACTGGAAAACTTGATGATACCTTCTTTGCCGAGAATACGGATCCGCTTGATCCGAGACGCCTTGGACAGTTCCTCGATTTTCACCTGCAGCTGCTCCCGGTTATCACGCAGCATGAGATGAAAATTATCGAGCAGTATCATCTCGGCCAGAGCATCATTTTCAATAACAGCATCGGAAATGAAGTTTTTCTGGACCTTATTGATGTGCAAAATGGCTGAAATCGCCATAACAACCAATAGGATAATACTGGAGATAACGGTATAACGGATGACAAGTTTAATACGCATTCTGATATCTCCCCTTATTCAGGGCAGGAGGATTACAATCTGGGCTTTTATAAATCGAATGCAATAAAACTGCCAAGAAGTTCCTTCCATCAACCCAAATAAATCATGACCATTATTATCAAGTATTTCCGTTGCCTTTTTAGTCTCTCTGACGTATAAGACCCGTTTATAGATTGATCTTCCAGGAGCGTGAATATGGGCTACAGAACCCTCGGAGAAGCTGTCAACGACCTCGAACAAAGTCATCAGCTGGTGCGGATCGACCAACCGATCGATCCGGATCTCGTTGCCGGGGCCATCCAGCGGCGCGTTTATCAACATCAGGGCCCGGCCCTGCTGTTCACCAATCTGAAAGGTTGCCGCTTTCCGGCCGTCGCTAATCTTTACGGCACCCTGGAAAGGACGCGCTATCTCTTTCGCGATACTTTACGGCGGGTCGAGACTCTGGTTCAACTCAAGCTGGATCCGAAACACCTGCTTAAAGAACCGGCTGCACTCTGTCAGGCTCCGCGGGGGGCCTGGCATCTGCTGCCCAAGCGGGTAAAGAATGCTCCAATCCTGCGGCATCAGACAACCATATCCGACCTCCCCCAACTCAAAAGCTGGCCGGAAGATGGTGGCGCATTTATCACTTTACCCCAGGTCTATAGCGAAAGCGTCGATGCCCCCGGCCTGCGTTCATCCAACCTTGGAATGTATCGGGTTCAGCTGTCCGGCAACTCATACCGCCCCGACAGGGAAATCGGGCTGCACTACCAGATCCATCGCGGCATCGGTATTCACCACCAGGAAGCACTTCAACTGAACAGACCGTTCAGGGTCAATATCTTTGTCGGCGGCCCTCCCAGCCTCGCCGTTGCCGCCGTGATGCCGCTGCCCGAAGGGATGCCGGAGCTTGCCTTTGCAGGCCTCTTAGCCGGCCACAGGATTCCACTGGTCCAACCAGCCGGGCTTTTGCCGATGCCGGCCGAAGCCGACTTCGTCATCTGCGGCACCATCGATCCCAGGCAACTGAAACCAGAAGGACCCTTTGGTGACCATCTCGGCTACTACAGCCTTGTACACGACTTCCCCATGGTCAAAGTTGAACGCGTCTACCATCGCCCCGGTGCCATCTGGCCTTTCACCACTGTGGGTCGTCCGCCTCAGGAAGACACCAGCTTCGGCGCCTTCATCCACGAACTGACCGGTGACTTGATTCCTGAGGTCCTGCCCGGCATCAAGGCTGTGCATGCTGTCGACGCTGCAGGAGTCCATCCGTTACTGCTCGCCATCGGCAGCGAGCGCTATACACCCTACTCCCGACTCGAGCAACCCCAGGAACTCCTCACCCAGGCCAATGCGGTTCTTGGACAGGGCCAACTGTCATTGGCCAAATATCTGTTAATGGCAGCAGAAAATGACAATCCCGGTCTCGACATCCATGACATCCCGGCCTTCTTCCAACACATGCTGGAACGCATTGACTGGACCAGAGATTTGCATTTTCAAACGGCAACCACCATCGACACCCTCGACTACAGTGGCCATGGTTTGAACCAAGGATCCAAAGTTGTCATGGCTGCGGTTGGTGAAAAAAAGCGAACCCTGCCGGACAGTCTGCCTGCCAGCCTGAGTCTGCCTCAAAGCTTCAAAAACCCGCGGGTCATTCAACCGGGCATCCTTGCAATTGAAGGACCTGCATGCTCTGAATACAGTCCCGGACAAGACCTCAATCTGCTCCGGTTCTGCAAAAAGTACACGGCAGAGGACCCAATCAATCAGTTTCCACTTCTTATCATTGTCGACGACAGCGCTTTCTGTGCCGCAACAGTCAATAATTGGCTCTGGACAACTTTTACCCGCTCAAATCCAGCTGCGGACATTTACGGCATAGACCATTCCACTATTGCCAAGCACTGGGGTTGTAAAGGAGCTCTCGTAATTGATGCCCGCATGAAACCTCACCATGCCCCACCCCTGATCGATGATCCTGACATTGAAAAGCAGGTCGACGGCCTTGGCTGCAACGGCGGTCCGCTTCATGGTATCATCTAGGGCTGACAAACACCGTCAAACTGAATCGGGAATCGGAGAAAAGATAGATGACTGACTTGCCACAATTATTGGAAAAAAAAGCGATCAGACTGCTTGATGATTTCTGCACCAGAACAGCAAACGACAAGTACCAACCCCGCCATTTGCGCTACAGGATTGAAGGTACACAGGTTTATCTCTATGAAATCAGACGCCTTGTCAATAACCCCGATCGATTCAGGGAACTTCCCATGGCCAAGATCCGCTACACGCCAGAGCTGAACCAATGGACTCTTCACCATCAGAAAGGAGAGTACTGGCAGCTTTACCTGAATGTCCAACCGACTCTGGAGTTCGGTCGTCTACTGACCGCTATTACTCAGGACCCAATGGGATATTTCTGGCAGGACTGATCAACGCTTTGCGCCGATCAGATCTCAGATTTGATATTTCAAATTTCAGATCTGGTCGTCAACGTTTCACGACCAGAAAGACTCCGACCAATAACAGCGCCACACCGATGACCCGCCGCGAATCGAGGGGGATTCCACGCATGCCGAACAGACCATAGTGATCAAGCACCATTCCGGCAACCAGCTGCGAAAGGATGGTCAAGGCCAACACCGCCGTCGTTCCCAGACGGGGGACCGCGACAACTGTCATGGTCACAAAAAAAGCTCCCATAAAACCGCCGGTCAGCTGCCACCAGTCAGCCTCGCCGATGCGACGAAAACTGCCTTGGCTGGCGATCAACGACAGTATCAGCAACACCAGGGTCCCGACCGCGAAGGAGATTGTTGATGCATGCAGAAAACCGGTTTTTCTGCCAGACGTGCGTTAATCGATGGTTGAACAGCGACGGCAACACCACCAACAAGCATGGCTGCAATTAACAGAATCTGCGACATTTAACAATCTTTCTCCATCTGCGCCTGGCATTCAAGGCACAAAGGTGTTTCAGGCTGGGCTTTGAGACGCGGATAACCGATCGGCTCTTCACACAAGCGACAGTCACCATAACGCCCCTGACGAAACGCCTGCAATGCTGATTCAATCAGCTGCAGACGTTTTTTCAAGCCATCTGAACTGGCCTTGGCCATGGCCTGTTGCTGCAAAGCATCCATACGCGACAACCGCCCGATCGGTTGATCCAGATCGACCACCTGAGTGGCTGATGAAGTTGCACCTATCGACTCTTCAAGTTCGACTTTCAAATGTGAAAGCATCCGGCTCAATTCATCTGCCTGCTCTGCCGTCAACTCGACCATCATGGCGTCCGCTGTCGCACCAGCTTTGAAATCGCCTTGAACCCATCTGTTCCGGCAATCTTTACCAATTGGAAAAGAGCCGTTTCCGTTGTCGTGATGACAGCACCCGCCTTTGCTGCGCTACTGAGGGCATTATCGTAATCGCTCCTGAAACGCGAGCAGACAGCGTCACGAACCAGATGGACACGATAACCACGGTCCAGCAGGTCGATAACGGTCTGAAAAATGCAGACATGTGTTTCCATCCCGACAATGACAACCTGCTTCGCACCTGTACTCTCCAATGCCGAGACAAACTCCTCCTCACCACAACAGCTGAAAGCAAGTTTTGCAATACAGGGATCATCCTCTATGCCATTCAATTCTGCAACAGTGTGTCCCAACCCTTTGGGGTACTGCTCCGTTGCGATGATCGGCAGGCCTATAGCTTTGAACCCTTCGATCAACAGATTCGTATGAAGCACCAGCTGTCGATAAAGATCCTGATCCATGGCCGGAGCCAATTTTTCCTGAACATCGATAATAACAAGAACAGCGTCATCGCTATTGAGCCAAAACTTATCTTTTATTTCTGCCATTTCATAATCCTCCCTGACAAACAGTCGTAGCGGCACCGATTGCCGCCGGACCAATCTTTCATAATGGATGTTTCATCTCCAGTCCAATATAGCGCCAATAGAAAAGGAGAAGCCAGATTTTTATAGCTTCTCCTTTTTATTGCTGCCCCTCAAAAAATCCGAACCGCTACCGATAAATCCCTGCTGCGGTAAACATTGTTGTTCCCGGCACTCGATAAATATAAGTTTCCTTCAAGGCTGGCAACGATGAAGAAGTACCGGGTTTCGGCCACATATACTCAACCCAGCCCTCACCTTGCGTTCCGGCCAGCACAACAAATTCAACAAAAAGCATTTTAGGATTGTCCGGGTTCTTGTCAGGAACAGTCAACAGACTGTCCATCTTCATCAGTCCTGGCTGCATCGGGTGGGCGAGCATCTTCCCTTTCAGATTCATGACGAAAACATATGAATCCTTCCATACAAACTGACCATTTTTTTTGATATTTCCGCTAAAGCGGCGTCCTTATCCTGCAGGATCATTTCAGCTGCCAAACGACTCATCTCAATGCATTCGGCAACAGTCGCCTTATGACTGTCCGCGAGAGAAACCGTTCCGCTTAAAACAAATAACACAAGCCCCACAACCAGCGTCATAAACTTTTTCATAAGCTCTCCCTTTCCAATCCAATAGAAATTATCATAATTAACCGCCAAACAGGGTTCTCAAAATCTCAGGATCCTCCTCCTCTTCAGCAAGAATTGTGTGACAGGCTTCACAATCCATCGATATGACTTCACCACCCTCGGATTCGTGCTCCTCATTGTGACAACGGAAACACCCCAATTCATTCGTGTGACCAAGATTGCTGGAATAAGTATTCCACTGAATTTTCATCTCAGGGAAAACATTTTCGAGATAAGCGGCCTGAACACCTGCGATCGCCTGCTCGACGAGGGCACGGTTGCCCGAGTAGATCTCCGCGTAGTTGGCCTTGTAGTAAGATGTCAATTGGGATGCAATCGCTGTTCTTGCCTCATCCTGCGTCTTATACTCGACAGAGATAACGCGCATTGCCTGCTGCTTGATATAAGGCAGATCTGTCGATATCTCATTGGTCAGAATCTTGTTATCGACAGCCTGACCCGGGGGCAGATAAATGTGGCTGGGGCGGTTATGGCAGTCGATACAATCCATAGTGCGCTCCTGCAAATCCTCAGCGCTGGATAACTGTTCATCTGCGTCAGGTGAGCGGTAGACAATTTTATTGCCATTCCCCGTCATCTGTGAAACTTCCGGAATAATAGTTCTCTGCCAGTCGGCCGCTTTGTAGGTGATTTCATTTTCGGGAGCAACATGCCAGTGAATCCCGTGCGAATCGGCAGTTTGATCACCAGCACTGCCGATTTTGAGCAGTAAAACCGTCTGGACATGTGTATTTGACTCATCCTCCAGATATTTATCCTTGATCACCAGTTTATCCCCATGAAACTTTTCAGGACGGTGACACTGCTCGCAGGTATCACGGGCCGGCCTCAGACCATGAACCGGTGTTTCAATCGGTCGGTCAAAGGTGTCGGCGACCACTGCAAACAACTGCCTGGCACCTGATATTTTTGATTTCACAAACCAGGAGGCCCCCGAGCCGATATGGCAATCAACGCAGGCGACACGAGAGTGAGCCGAGTTCTGATATGCAGTATATTCAGGTGTCATCGGCACATGGCAAACCTCGCCGCAGAAGGCGTTCGACTCCATATAGTGGTAACCACTGTAGGCGAGCACTCCCACCACAAACAGATTGATACAAGTCAGAAAAACACCGATGAACACCAGCTTACGGATGCGATTATAACCGCTTTCATCCGTCAGTCTGTCGCGCAGGTAATCGAGGGTAAAAGACGCACTTCCTCTTTGCCCCTGGCAAAGAAAAGACCGATAAAAACCAGCACCAGCCCACCAATAAATGACGGGCCCAAGATCATATAGATAAATCCGCTGAAATACGGGTTTTCTATATGGATAAAGGTATCGTAAAGCACACAGCCGAGCAGAAAGGGGAATGTCACCGTCACCACCATCGCACCAACCATGGATATCCAGCTGTGAGTTATACCCTTCACGAAGGCTTTTGGGATATCGGTCAATTTTGCCATTTTGAATGCTCTCCTTTTCCCCGGACAGGGTCAAACATATCTGGAATGAAGAGTTTCAAACCCTACACCCCAGATTAATAAAACGGTGTATCAACAATTATTGAGCAACAACATCCTCGTAATTAACGAGCAAACTCTAGCATTTAACTAGGAAACAGTCAATAATACTAATTGTCCGAAACAGCTCATGCTAAAGAAACTAAAAAAGGCGTTTTTACATTTCCGTCAAAAGCTATTTGCTATATACGGTTTCGCAGTATCCTCATGATCAACACACCGAGGATCGTCATCACAAGACCAACACAGACAAACAGGTAACCCAGAGTATGCCCCTCCCCCAGTCCCCCACAGATCCTTACCCCTCATCAGCAGAATCAACCCGGCACCACAGAACGTTCCAATGCCACCGACAATATAAACGAAGATGGCAACGACCGATAAAATCACTTCCCTATCCACCATTTCAACAACTCCGACAAAAAAAAAGGGGGGACACCGAAAGGCATCCCCCCTGACTGCGCTCAATCAATCTAAGAGCTTAGTGACCACCACCCGTCATAAACGCATAGATCATCAGGAACAACAGAGCCAAGCCAATCAGTACAGCAGTGAAGCCGAATCCTTTGAGAACAAAATCATACAGAACTCCACTCGGCTTCTCTTTGACATATTGGTCAAGAATACCCTGTTCTTCATAACGTTTCCACTGATCTGCCCGCTCCTCAATGAATTCTTCTTTCGGCAGCTCACCATTAAAGATAACAAAATCCATCGGGAATTTCTCTGGTCGTCCATGCGTATTAAAGAAGTGGACCGTAAAGATAAACCCAGTCGCCAGTAACGCTTCATCGGAGTGAATAATGGTTGCGACGTTAAACACCCAGCCGGGCAGGAAGGCACCGAAAAACTCCGGGAACCAAAGCATCAGGCCAGATCCGCCAATCGCAAACATACCCCAGAAGACCGCGATAAAATCAAATTTCTCCCAATACGTCCAACGCTCAAAGCTTGGCTTTGGTCCCAGGAACAGGAACCAGCGAACCATCGCCGTCACATCACGAACGTCGCGAAGATTCGGGCAGAGCGACTCAGGCCCGAACAGACGTTCGAAAAACTCAGCCGGATATTGCAGCTTATAGAAGAGGAATTTAGCACTCATGAACAATGCAGCTGCAAAGTAAACAAAGGTAATCCCCGCACCAACCCGGTGCAGCAGTGCAGCATTGGCCGCCCCCCCATAAAAGTCCATCATAACCCGCGCCCAATCCTGACCGGCGAACTTCAATGGAATTCCGGTTAACGACAACAGCAGGAAGCTGGTAATAACCAGCAGGTGCAGGAAGATATGAACCCTGGTAAAGCGACGGTAGATCTTATGCCCATCCGCTATCACATGATGGCGCCCCTCTATCATCGCCAGCTTCTTTTCGCGGTTTTCAACAAAACCGCGGAACATCCAGAGCAGGGTATGAATCCAGAACACTGCAAACGTGCCAACCAGCAACGTTGTCATACTGATGAAGGTATAAAAAAGAATCGGATAATTCTCCCGATCGGTCATCTTACCGTGGGAGTAAAATTTAACAAACTGTGCAGATGAATTCTCATGACACTTGGCACATGTCTCGACCAGATTTTCCGGATTCAGACTCGAATTAGGATCGTCGTGGGGCAAGACGTAGTGAGCCGTATGACAGTCCGTGCAACCCGCAACCTTCTCCGGATAGCCAAGGCGATAGTTCTTGCCATGATAGCTCTCCAGATAAGTATCAACGGCGATGGGGTAGACGCCATTCTTCTCCATCAACTCATGGTCGGCATGACATTTCTGACAGACATCGGTATGAAAAGCAGCGGCTTCGTGATCCCCGCGGCGCCAATGGCTTTAACTTCATGAAGATTATGACAATCAAGGCAGGCAGCCGAATCCATATTGCCATCGCGCAAAGCCTGACCATGAACCGAATCATGGAAAGCTTCGTGAGCATCGTCATGACACTCAGCGCATTTCTGTGTCGCAATCCGCTTGTCACCATTCCAGGCGGACTGGCTATGAATCTCAGTGTGACACATTGCACAGGTAATTTCATTCAGCTATGCACGCTGGAGTAATGTTCCTGAGTTTCATTCTTATGACAGCGCACGCACTTTACCGGCTCAGGCATAAGTTCGCCTTCCATGTGCGCATCCAGATCCACCAGCTCAATGTGGCAAGCCACACACCCGTTGGCTCCATGGACCGAAGCAGCAAAGTCCTCAGCCGGAACAACATCCTCGTGACATTCCAAACATGCCTCAGGCGAAGCGATCAGTCCCGCTATTGCAGACTGGGAAAACAACAATAGCGACAACATCACAATCGAATAAAACAGGGCTTTACGCATCGAAATACTCCTTGTCAAAAATCTTCCATCTCACTACAGAGGCGATCGAACAGAACTCTTTTTCGACAATTTTCCGACAATCGACCGGTACGTGGCAGGACCAATCCATTGACTTAAGGGAAGAAAGAGTAAACATTCAATCGTATGTATATTTTTATCATACAGTGCGTGACAGTACCCTCATCACCAATTTAATGCAACTAAAAATCCCTCGTTTTAAGCGGAAAAAAAACCTAAACAATTGAAACGTATACACTATTTCATAAAGGCGTTATAACAACAATGTATACAATATACAATAAACAGATACAAAAAAAGCGGCCCCCAGAGAGACCGCTTTAACTTTTTCAATCTGTTTCGAGCAGCGATCTACTTCGCCAGCAGTTCTACCACCTGCGCGGTGAAGGGATTGGCAAAGAGGATAATCATGGCAACAACGAAAACGTAGATACCCAAAGACTCGATCATCGCCAGACCGATCATCATGGTGGTCAGGATCTTACCGGATGCACCCGGGTTACGTGCAGTACCTTCACAGGCAGCCTTGATAGCCAAACCCTGACCGATGCCGGTACCGACAGTACCAAGACCCATACCAATACCAGCTGCGAGCATACACCAAGCGAAAAATTCCATGTTCTTTCTCCTTTTAATCTCTAAGTTCTTAATTGTTCCTACACTCTATAGGACTTGACCTCCCGCCCCTGCGAAAGGTCTGAATAAATTTAGTGGGCCTCTTCCAAGGCGCCGGCGATATAAATCATGGCCAGCAAGGTAAAAACGAAGGTTTGTATAAATGCGACCAAGACCCCCATCAGCATCATCGGAATCGGCAAAAGAAATGGAACCAGAGCCAGAAAAACCATCAGCACGATCTCATGACCATACATATTGCCAAACAGACGCAGCGTCAAAGACAACGGCCGGGCAAGGTGGCCGATAAGCTCGATAACAAACATCAGCGGAGCCAACCACAGGATCGGTCCGATGAAATGCTTCAGATAGGCCGGACCATGCTTTTTGAAACCGATAATATGGGTCATAAAAAGACAATCAATGCCAGCGCCGCATTTGTATTCAGGTTGGCTGTCGGCGGATAGAAACCGGGAATCAGAGCGATCAGGTTACTGACCAGGATAAAGAGAGCGAAGGTCGCAATCAATGGAAAGAAGGCTTTGCCTTCCTCCCCCATGGTCTCCTCAATCAGACCCTCGACACCGGTCACGACAACTTCCATCAGGTTTTGTGCACCAGTCGGAACAAGGGCAATCGCCCTGGATGCCAGAAAAGCCACAGCGATCAGAATCAGCATAACCAGCCAGGTGTAAGTGACATGCTCACCGACATGGACATGCAACTGCTGCTCAAGCCACTGCAAAATCAAAAAGGGATGGGTCATGATTGAAGCTCCTGTCTACTCGAAAACTTAATAAAGGCGTCTAACCGTTATCACCATAACATTGATAACCACAACTGAAAGCCCGGCGACCAGCGCCAGAGGATGCACATCGCCTCGAACCAGCAGAAGATAGATGGCACAAGCAATAAAGCCAGGCGCAACAGATAATTGCGCTTGAAACCCTTCTCAGCTCCCGGTCGGGTTGCTGAGCGCCTTGACAAGCGATCGACCAAGCCAGCGATAATTGATGATGACGAGCATTCCTCCCGCCAACACCCCCATGGTCACCGACAGAGACTGCCAGAACAGGCTCAACAGGACAAGCACTGCAAGGATAATCCAGTTCTGCACTGCCATTATGGTTAGCAGACGGCTATCATCCATGATTCTTGTCGTCGCCGGACTGTTTACCGTCTTCCATTTCCTGACGCCGAAGTTCACGCGATGTCAGAATATAAACATTGCGAAACCCCGAGATAATCCCCATCACCAACATAATCAAGGTGAAAACAGGACGTGTTTCCAACCACTGATCTAGGTAATATCCCATGGTCAGCCCGATCAGGATCGAAGCCACGAGAGAGATTCCCACACTTGATAAAAAACCAAGACTTTTAAATAGTTGACGTTTGTCTTCGGCCATCGGGAGGTGTCACAAATCCAATATAAAAAGTGCCGTAAAAGCGGAGATTAAGTACCATAGCGCCCAAGCTAAGTCAACTGGTTTGTCCACGCAAACAGGCAATTTTAAAAAGCTGTTAGTTTTTAACGGCGATCAAAAACCTCCGCGTTTCTTGTATACAGTATACAGAAGTCGGGTCTTTTGTACAGATCAGACTTCCGTATACGCTCTCCCATTACCTGTCAATCAAATATCAGCCAGCGATTTTCAACGGCATCAATTGTCCGGTCCAATTCTTCCCGACCATGGGCAATACTCATGAAACCTGCCTCAAACTGAGATGGGGCCAGATTGATCCCCCGATCCAACATTTTGCGGAAAAAGCGACCAAAGGCCTCCGTGTCGCTTTTCAAAGCATCGGCAAAAGAGCAAACAGGGCCATCCTGGAAAAAGGTACAGAACATTCCGCCAACCCGCTGAAAACAAGTCGCGATCGAACTGTTCCCAGCAACCTGCTTCAAGCCTTTTTCAAGATAAAGACTCTTCTCCTCTACCTGCTCGTAGAAGCCGTCTTCCTGCAGCAACTTGAGAGTGGCAATTCCGGCACTCATGGCCAGAGGATTTCCCGACAGGGTTCCAGCCTGGTAAACACCCCCATCCGGAGAGAGAGCGTCCATGATCTCGCGCTTGCCGCCAAAAGCACCGACCGGCAGCCCACCGCCGATAATTTTACCGAGTGTGACCAGGTCACCACGCACATTGAAGCGTTCCTGTGCACCACCATAAGCAACACGGAAGCCGGTCATAACCTCATCGATGATCAGAATAATGCCTTCGGCGGTACAAAGCTCGCGCAATCCTTCAAGAAAACCAGGGGCAGGCGGCACACAACCCATGTTCCCCGCAATCGGCTCCAGAATAATGCAGGCGATCTCCTTGTCGTTTGCGGCCACCACCTGCTTGACGTCGCTCAAATCGTTATAGGTTGCCGTCAATGTGTACTTGGCGAAATCGGCCGGAACTCCGGGGGAGGTTGGTACACCGAAGGTCGCCAGACCGCTTCCGGCCTTCACCAGCAGAGAATCCGCATGACCGTGATAACAGCCATCAAACTTGAGAATTTTATCCCGTCCGGTGTAGCCACGGGCCAGACGGATAGCACTCATGGTTGCCTCTGTTCCGGAGGAAACCATTCGCACCTTCTCAATATTGGGGTAGGCGCCGCAAACCAGCTCGGCCAATTCGGTTTCACGCGCTGTCGGCGCCCCAAAAGAAGCACCACTGGCCGCCGTCTGCTGGATCGCTTCGACAACTTTAGGATGGCAGTGGCCAAGAATCATCGGTCCCCAGGAACCGATATAATCAATATATTCATTACCATCGGCATCATAAATTTTGCACCCGGCAGCTTTTTCTATAAAACAGGATCGCATCCAACCGACTTGAATGCTCGCACCGGGCTGTTAACGCCACCCGGGATAACAGTTTTAGCCTGCTCAAACAATTCGTGTGACTTACGGTAATCCATAACAATTCGTCTCCCCTGGAAAATAGAATAAAAGCTGAAGCATTATATTGTCTGAAACGCTATCGCCAAGCAAAAACCCCTTTTACCCGCGAGATATCCAAGGAAAATTCTTTATTCTTCAACCTGCGCCACAGCACAGCCAGAATAACAGTTTTTATTCTTGTGCTTGGGCACCTTCAAAGCTAATATTACTGGGGTTTACTCTGGAAGTCCGAGCGACTCCCAGCTATTTAATGAAAGTTTGCTCACTATTTCTCAAATACCTGCTTTCCACGCTAGACATATGGACCTTGAGAATCCGTAAACGACCCAAGGAGGACACATGAAAACCCACTTGAAGACCAGAATTTCCATATCTGGCCTGCTGACACTGCTATGCTCAATATTCTTGGCCTTGCCGGCTCTTGCCTTCGAATTCAACTTGGGCAGACTTGAGGGTAACTTCGATTCCACCCTGTCTTACGGTATCGCCTGGAGGATGGAGGACCCCGATCCAGACATCTTCGGCAACGACAGCACATCTAACGGCATCGGCAATGCCCGCTCACAAAATTACGATGACGGTAACCTGAACTACAAAAAAGGCGACCCGATCAACAATACGGTAAAAATCACCAGTGAACTGGCTCTGCAATATGACAACTTCGGCCTCTTTGTCCGCGGTACAGCCTTTTACGACTTTGAAAACAACGACGGCGACCGGGCGAGAACCGACCTGCGCGACGAAGCTCGCGATCTGGTCGGCAAAGACGCCGAGCTGCTCGATGCCTACATGACCTGGGATTTTGATATTGCCGAGATGCCTGGACAGATCCGTGTCGGTGATCAGGTCTTGAGCTGGGGGGAAAGTACCTTCATTCAGAACGGCATCAACATCATCAACCCCTTCGATGTCAACAAGCTGCGAGTCGCCGGTGCCGAACTGAAAGAGGGCCTGGTTCCGGTCGGCATGGTCAGCGCGTCGCTCAGCCCGACTGAAAACATCACCTTCGAAGGTTTCTACCAATACGACTGGGAAGAGGTCAAAATCGATCCCCCCGGTTCCTACTGGAGCACCAACGACTTTGTCGGCGATGGTGGCGACAAGGTTATGCTCGGCTGGGGTGCCATTGACGATCAGGGTAATCTCAGTGCCGACCTGACCTTTAATGGTGTTCCCCGCAAGGAAACCAACTATGCCGATGACGACGGTCAGTTTGGTGTCGCCATGCGGGTTTATGCCCCGGCTCTCAACGATACGGAGTTCGGCTTCTACTATATCAACTACCACAGCCGCCTGCCGGTTATCAGCGCCTGGACCGGCGATGCTGCCGGACTGGGGCAAGCACAAAGCATGCAGACCGCTGTCGCTCCTGCAGTTCTCGGCGCCTATGCCGCCTCGGGCGGAACAGCAACACTCAACCAATTAGTCGCTGCCGGCATGGGGGCCGGAGCAACCCAGGCGCAGGCGGGCGCAATCGCCCAAGGGGTTATCGCTGCAGGCGGCAACCCTGCCGACCCCAATTTCGCCAGTGCCGTCAGTGCCTCAGCATTGGACGCCTTTGCCAAGACCGCTCGTTATCAGGTCGAATATCCGGAAGACATCCAGCTCTTCGGTCTGAGTTTCAACACCGTACTACCCGACTCGGGAGTCGCCCTTCAGGGTGAAATATCCCACCGTCTCGACGTACCGCTGCAGGTCGACGATATTGAGCTGCTGCTGGCAGCGATGGGGCCTCTCAATCCTCTTTTTTCCAACAATAACCAGTTGCCACATCCGAAGGCGCCAAAACGTCGACAGCCGATCTGATCGCCAACGCCGGCCAGCCCATCTACATCGCCGGATACAAATTAATGGACGTCACTCAGGTTCAGACTACGGCAACCAAACTGTTCGGCCCGACCATGGGTGCCGATCAGTTCACTCTGGTCGGTGAAGTCGGCTTGACCTATGTCCACGACATGCCTAAGAAAAGGAACTGCGCTTTGACGGTCCGGGCACTCCGATCAGCGGCAACGATACCATTGCTGCAGCGGGTGTGCATTTTGGAGAAAAAGAGCCAGCGTCAGCCTTTGCCGATGCAACCTCCTGGGGCTATCGGATTGTGGCTAAATTTGATATCAACAACGCCATCGGCGCCGTCACCCTGTCGCCACGAATCGCCTGGTCTCATGACGTTCACGGCACGACCCCCGGCCCCGGTGGCAATTTTGTCGACGGACGCAAGGCGGTCACCCTGGGACTGGGTGCCAGCTATCAGAACCAATGGACCGCCGATGTCAGTTATACCGAGTACTTTGGCGCCGGACGCTACAATCTGATCAACGATCGTGATTTTCTGGCCCTGAACGTTAAATATTCATTCTAATTTTCTGGAGTCTCACTATGGTGAAAAATACACTCACATGGATCTGCGCTTTCGCCCTGGTTTCAAGCCTGGCGGCCCAATCCTTCGCAGCAATATCAGAGTCAGATGCCGCTCGCCTCGGTCAGGACCTCACCCCCATAGGTGCTGAAAGAGCCGGCAATACCGATGGCAGCATTCCAGCCTGGGAGGGTGGCATCACAACTCCCCCAGCCGGCTATAAAAAGGGAATGCACCACCCTGATCCCTATGCCGACGACAAAATCCTGTTCACCATCAGCAAAGAAAACATGGAGCAGTATAAAGACAAGTTGAGTCTCGGCCATCAAGCCATGCTGAAGACTTACGACAGCTTCAGGATGAATATCTACCCAACCCGCCGTGGCGCGTCATCGCCCCAGCGGATTTACGATGCGACCCGGCAGGTGGCACTAACCGCTGAACTGATCAACGGCGGGGATGGTGTCAAAGGTACCGTCAACGGTATCCCTTTCCCGATCCCCAAGAGCGGTATCGAGGTGCTCTGGAACCACATGTTGCGTTACCGTGGAGACAGAGCCTCGCGCAAAATCGCACAAGCCCCTATGACGCGGGGGGAGACTATAATCTGGTCAAGTTTGACGATGAATTCAGCCTGATCTATTCCCAGGAAGGAATGACCGAAGAGCGGCTGCAAAACCGCATCCTGCTGTTCCGTCAGGAAGTCACCTCTCCAGCTCGTCTGGCCGGCAACGTTCTGCTCGTTCACGAGACTCTGGATCAGGTCAAGGAACCCCGTGCTGCATGGGTTTACAACCCGGGTCAACGCCGGGTCCGCCGGGCTCCAAACGTCGCCTACGACAATCCTGGAACCGCAGCTGACAGCCTGCGCACATCAGATCAGTTTGACATGTTCAACGGCGCCCCTGACCGCTATAACTGGAAATTGATCGGCAAAAGGAAATCTTCATTCCTTATAACAGCTACAAGGTTCATAGCGACGCGTTAAAATATGAGCAGATCCTCGCTCCACTCCATCTGAACCCGGAAACCTGCGCTACGAGCTGCATCGCGTCTGGGTTGTTGAGGCGACCCTGCGTGAAGACGCACGTCACCTGTATAAAAAACGGACCTTTTACATCGACGAAGATTCCTGGCAGATCATGGTTGCAGATATCTATGACAATCGCGATCAGCTCTGGCGCGTCTCGGAAGGCCATTCGATCAACTACTACGAAGTCCCGACCTTCTGGACCACCCTTGAAGCTCATTACGACCTGCAATCAGGACGTTATCTGGCATTGGGTCTTGACAATGAATCGACGATGTACGACTTTGACATCGAGCGTACGGATAAAGACTATTCACCAGGCGCCCTGCGTCGTGCCGGCCGCCGATAACGATCATCCCCTTTAATCACCCATGCGGCCGAGCTGTTATGGCTCGGCCGTTTTGCGTGTTTCAAAACGTAAAGCAAGCTGACTATGAACAGACCGTCGTTGCGGATATTCAGTACCGCCCTCATCTTCCTGCTCCTGACTCTGGCCGGGGCCATTCCCTCTGCTGCAGATCAGGCGGCGATCGCCCCGCTGGCAGAACAATCGCTTCTGCTTGACATTGAACAGTTCGACAACAGGCTGATTGCGGTTGGTGAACGCGGACATATCCTGATCAGTGACGATTCAGGTGGCCGCTGGAGACAGATCCAGGCGCCGACACGAGCGACCCTGACCGGTGTTTTCTTCCTCGACCGGCAACAGGGCTGGATTGTCGGACACGATCAGATTATTCTGAAGACAGTTGATGGCGGAGAAAGCTGGACTCAAGTTTATCAGGACATTGAAGCCGACAGCCCGCTTTTTGACATCTATTTCCTCGACAGCGACCACGGTTTTGCGATCGGTGCTTATGGTCAATTTCTGGAAACTTTTGATGGCGGAGCGAACTGGAGTGGCCGCTGGATCAGTGAAGACGACTTCCACCTCAACCAGATTGTCCCTCTCGGCCAGAAGCTGTTCATCGCAGCTGAGGCCGGATTCATCTATCGTTCGGACGATCAGGGCGCGAACTGGACCGCTTTGACACCGGGGTACGAAGGTTCTTTTTTCGGCGTTCTTCCTCTCACGGAGGAGAAGCTGCTGCTGTTTGGTTTGCGTGGCAACATGTTCCGCTCAGACGATGCCGGCACCAGCTGGACAGAGATCAAAACCGCAACGGAGGCCTCCCTGACCAGCGGTTTGGTCCTTTCTGACGGAACCGTTGTCATAACGGGACTGGCTGGAGCGATCCTGATCAGTGCTGATCAGGGTCGCAATTTCAGCCGCCTGCAGGATCCCAATCGCAAAGGCTTCAGCGCACTTGCACAGGCCATGGACGGGACAATTGTCGCTGTCGGTGATTTCGGAGTGGCACGGATAACCCTTGACGGCCGCCCTGAAAACGAGGGGAGAGCACGATGAAATTGTCCTCTTTTATGACTGGCCTGGAAAACCTGATCTTTAATAACCGGCGTACTTTTCTTGCTTTTTTTGCCCTGATCACCCTGTTCATGGGCTACTCGGTCACCAATCTTAAGATCGATGCCGGCTTCAGCAAACAGCTGCCGCTGGAACATGAATATATGCAGACCTACGTTGAGCTCCGCAAGGAGTTCGGTGGTGCCAACCGGGTACTGATTGCACTGATGGCCAAAGACGGAAACATCTTCACCCCCGGTTTTTGAAACCTGGAAAAGGCAACGGACGATGTGTTCTTTCTTCCCGGTGTCGATCGCGCTCAGGTCAGCTCACTATTCACCCCGAATGTCCGCTTTACCGAAGTGGTTGAAGACGGGATTGCCGGCGGCAACGTTATTCCGGCTGACTTTGAAGCAACCCCGGAAGGGCTTGAGCGGGTTCGCAAGAACATCCTCAAAGCCGGTATCGTCGGCCGCCTGGTTGCCAACGACTTCAGCGGTGCCATCATCAGCGCCCAATTGCTGGAGATCGATCCCAACAGTGGAGAGAAGCTCGACTTCATCAAGGTCGCCCGCCTGCTTGAAGAGCGCATCCGCGATAAATACCAGGACGATCAGGTCGACGTGCATATCATCGGCTTTGCCAAGGTTATCGGTGATATCGCTGACGGCGCCAAGCGCGTTATCCTCTTTTTGCCATTGCCTTCGCCATAACCACTCTGCTGGTGTCGCTCTATACCCGCTCGGCCGTGCTGACCCTGATTCCGCTGTCCTGCTCATTGATGGCTGTTATCTGGCAACTGGGTTGCTCCCCCTGCTCGGTTACGGCATCGATCCCATGGGGCTACTGGTTCCTTTTCTGATCTTTGCCATTGCCGTCAGTCATGCGGTGCAGATGATCACCGCCAATACGGCGGAGCTCAGAGCAGGCTCCAGCCACCTTGAAGCGGCCAAAGCCAGTTTCCGCCAGTTGCTGGTTCCCGGTTTTATCGCCCTGGCCAGTGACACCATCGGCTTTATCACCATCCAGCTGATCGACATCCAGATCATCCAGGAGATGGCGATCACAGCCAGTCTGGGTGTTGCCGTCATCATTCTGACCAATCTGGTCCTGCTGCCGATCCTGCTCTCTTATGTCAAAACCGACCACAGTTACCGTGAGCGGGTCGATGAACAGACCCAGGTCCTCAAACCGGTCTGGCACTTTTTTGAAAAAGCCGCCTATCCCAGACCGGCCAAGTTCATTATTGCAGTTTCTCTGGTTTTGCTCATTTTCGGCCTGTGGAAGGGGTCTGATATCAAGATCGGCGACATGCACCAAGGCGTCCCTGAACTGCGGACCGATTCACGCTACAATCTTGACAGCAAAGTGATTACCGAACGCTTCTCCATCGGTGTCGATATCATTACCGTGATTGTCGAAACCAAGGCTGATGGCTGTATCGATTATGACATCATGACTGCTATCGATCGTTTTTCATGGCATATGAACAATATTGAAGGGGTCCAGTCGATTATCGGGCTGCCTGGGATTGCCAAGGTGATCAATGCCGGCTGGAACGAGGGAAGTCTCAAATGGCGCGTGCTGCCACGGAATTCATCGACCATGGTTCAGGCGGTCGGCTATGTTCCGACCAGTAGCGGGCTCCTGAACGCAGATTGCAGCGTTATGCCCGTAATGATCTTCACCAGAGATCACAAAGCCGAAACGATCAACAGAATCGTAACTGCGGTCAAAAATTATCGCGCCGACAACCCGAACGAAAATGTCACATTCCGTCTCGCGACCGGCAATGTCGGGGTCATGGCAGCGACCAACGAAGAAGTCTCTGCCGCTCAGTTCCCGATTCTGATTTATGTGTTCGGTGCCGTCATTCTACTCTGTTACCTCCAGTTCCGCTCCCTTAGGGCGGTTCTCTGTATCATCCTGCCGCTGGGACTGGTTTCACTGCTGGCTTACGCCTGATGAGCCTCCTGCAGATCGGCCTCAAGGTCTCGACCCTGCCGGTTGTCGCCCTCGGTGTTGGCGTCGGTGTTGACTACGGCATCTATATCTTCAGCCGCCTGCGCAGCTACCTGCGCGCCGGTCAATCACTGCAGGATGCCTATCTGCACACCCTGGCCATTACCGGAAACGGGGTCGCCTTCACCGGTGTCACCCTGGCCATCAGCGTTGCGACCTGGATTTTTTCACCGCTCAAATTCCAGGCTGACATGGGTATCCTGCTGACCTTCATGTTTTTGGTCAATATGCTCGGTGCGGCCCTGCTGTTGCCGGCGCTGGCCTGTATGCTGTTCCCTGAAGCGGTCGGCGGGGAGAATCGAGGCCGGGATTAATCACAGGATCGCGGAGAAGGAAAGATCCTCGTATTCCTCTTCGTCAAAGGGGAACGTTCAAAGCCTCCCTGAACAGTGGGAGGGGCGGGGATTGTGTTCTGCTTCTCCCCCTGGCCCCGGTGCCTCAATATCTCTGCGCGACGACGCCAAAAGGAAAACAGGTCTTTAGCATGAGCGAATCAGTTACGCCGGAACCGCCCTATCGCTCCATTCCCCAGATGCTGAGGGTTAATGCCGAAAAGTATGCTCACCGCCCGGCAGTCAGTTGCAAAAAAGACGGGGCCTACCTGACCCTGAGTTACCGGCAATTCTACACCAGGGTCCTCATGGCAGCCAGGGGACTGGCCAAAGCCGGCATGAGCCCCGGCGACAAGGTGGCCATCTTTTCAGAAAACCGATCCGGCTGGGTCATTGCTGATCTGGCAATCCAATCGACACTGGGTGTCAGTGTGCCGATCTACGCGACCAGCACCGGTGCCCAAGCGGCCTATGCGATCGATCACAGCAAGGCAAAAATCATTTTTGTCTCAACGCGCAGCCAGTACGAAAAATTGCTTTCCGTCCGCCAACAGATCTCCCGGGTTGAACTGGTCATCTCCTTTGAACGTTTTCTCGGTGAGCGCTGCCTGCCGATCTATACCTTCGATCAGCTGTCGGAACTGTCACACCCGCTTGAACAAACCGAACGCTTTCAGTTAGAAGCCCGGATCGACACTCTTGCCGCCAGCGATACGATGACCATCATCTATACATCGGGAACGACGGGAACACCCAAGGGGGTTCTCCTGACCCAGTACAATATGGTCAGTAATGCCTGGTACGGCTTGCAACGGGCCGGGAAAATGGCCATGGGCGGAAAGTTTCTCAGTTTCCTCCCGTTAAGCCACCTGCTTGAACGTTGTGCAGGTTATCATGCCGTCCTGATGGGTGGTGGTCATATCGCCTTTGCAGAGAGCATCGACAAGGTGATCGAAAACATCAGGGAGGTCAAACCGACCGCCATGATCAGCGTACCGCGACTGTTTGAAAAAATCTATTCCCGCATCCACGAAAATGCCGCCCAGATGAGCCCGGCGCGGCGGCGCATGTTTGATCAGGCCATGGAAACAGGACGTGAATATATGCGACGAAAACATATCGACAAAGCGCCGACAGGAATATTGGAAGCCAAATATCAACTCTATGACAAGCTGGTTTTCCGTCAAATCCGCAAGCGCTTCGGTGGGCGACTGCGATTTTCATCTGCGGTGGAGCCCCCCTCGATCAAACCATCAACGAATTCATGTGGATCATCGGACTACCGGTCTACGAAGGTTATGGCCTGACGGAAACGAGTCCGATTGTGACCTTCAACTGTCGTCACGAACTGCGCTTTGGATCGGTCGGCCGGCCACTGATGAAAACCGAACTGAAACTGGCCGACGACGGTGAACTTCTGGTCAGGGGACCGCAGGTAATGAGCGGATATTATCGCGATAAGCAGGGGACAACCGAAGCCTTTTGTGACACCTGGTTCAAGACCGGCGACATCGCCACGATCGACGACGACGGCTATGTCTATATCATCGATCGCAAGAAGGAAATCATTATCACTTCCAGCGGTAAGAACATACCGCCTCAACCGCTGGAAAATCAGCTTAAACGTGACGCATACATTTCTCAGGTCTATGTCCACGGCAATAACCGGCCCTACCTGGTGGCTCTGCTCACCCCCAACCTGGAACGTCTGATCGCATTTGCGGATCATCATCAGATCGACTACCTCGGAGTCGATGATCTGGTCAACAACCCCCAGGTGCAAAGCCTCTTCGCCCGACGACTGGAGCAGTTCAACAGTCGCCAGCCCAGCTACCAGACAATCAAAAAATTTGCCCTGCTGGCGGATGATTTCTCAATGGCCGGCGGTGAATTGACCCCTACCATGAAGTTGAAACGCAATGCCATCGTCGAACTCCACGCTGAGCGGATTGAGCGACTGTACAGGCCCGAGCCCGACTAGCCATTGTCGATCTTGATTTTAGGCGCAAAGGGACCAGAATCTGAACCCTGTTCAATTTTTATGAGATAAGGTCCGATATGCAACCGATACAACATACCATCCCGACCCCTTACCTGGTCGGTCCCGTTCACTGCTACAGCTTTGAGGTCAAGAATCAGCTGGTCCTGGTCGACACCGGCCCGCCGACAGCTGAAGCCAAACACTATCTGCAGCAGAATATTGATCTGAAACGGCTTCAACATGTCCTGATTACCCATTGCCATATCGATCACTACGGTCTGGCGGCCTGGTTACAGCGGGAATATGGCAGCACCATCTACCTCCCCTATCGGGACAGTCTTAAAATTTCCCGCCATCATGAACGCCTTGACGGAATGGCAGCTATTCTGACCGACATCGGCTTCGATGAAGGCGATCTGAACGATTTCCGCAGCAGTATGAACAGCGATCAGGTTTTTCCCGACTTTCCGGAAGAATATAAAATTTCGGAACAGGATCTGCCCGGCGAGCTTGGAATCGAAGTGCTTCCCTGCCCTGGTCATTCCCAGAGCGACCTTGTCTATGCCAGCGACAACTGGGCGATCACCGGCGATACCATGTTGCGTGAAATTTTCCAGTCGCCGCTGCTCGATGTCAATCTGCTCAGCGGTCAACGCTTCAGTAATTATCAGGCCTACTGTGAAACAATCCTCAAGCTGGCCAGTTTGAAAGAAAAAAAGATTTTCCCCGGTCACCGACGCTATATTATCGGTGTTGATTACAACATCTGTTACTACGCCGGAAAATTGCTTGAACGGGCTGAACACAGCCGCAAACTGACAGCCTCGATGACACCGCCACAGGTTGTCGAGCACCTGTTCGGGGATAACGCCAGAGACCCGTTCTTAAAATACCTGAAAACCTCGGAAATCGTTTTCCTCCGCGATTTTCTGGCCGATCCTGATCGGCTCAAGAAGTCGCTTGAACAGATCGACCTTTACCCGCGATTGAAGCCGGCCTTTCTAAGGGCGATCGGGGAATCCTGATGGGGCATCATGTCGGCAGCAAAAGCAGTATCGTCCCCCTGATCGACCGTCTCAACAAATATCCTGTCGGCTTGCCTGATCATGAAAACTGCGAGAAATTCTCGCCTTGCTGTTTACCGAAAACGAAGCCCTTATCGCCTCATGTTTTCCACTGGAAGAGGCCACCCTGACTGAGCTGGTTGCGGCGACCGGAATTCCAGCAGCGGAGCTGTTCCCCAGCTGGAGCAGATGTGCGACAAAGGGCTGGTCATGGATCTTCCCTATGAAGGAGAAATCTATTATCTGCTGATGCCCGGCCTGATCGGCTTTTTCGAATTTACCTTCATGAAAAGCAAGCGGCCGGATCTGCCGCGGGAAAAGATCGCTCAATTGATGCATGAATACCTTTACGATAATCCCCGGGGCGGCATGGCGAAAGAGTTCTTTGACAGCAAGGTTCCCCTGACGCGAGCCGTCCCCTATGAACAGCATATACCGGTCACCTCAAGCGTCACCAGCTACGAAAGCGCCAGAGAAATTGTCAAGACAGCCGATTACGGCGCTGTCGGAATCTGTTACTGCCGTCACAAGAAACATCACCTCGATCAGGATTGCGCTAAGGGTGACCCGATGGAGGGTATCTGCATCTCCCTGGGAGAAGGGGCCAGGTTTCTGGTCCGACGCGGCTTCGCCACGGAGCAGACCACCGAGCAGCTGCTGACGGTTCTGGAGCGGGCACGAGCGCTGAACCTGACCCATATTACCGACAATATCCGCAATCAGCCCTCCTTTATCTGTAATTGCTGTTCCTGCTGCTGTGAACTGCTGATCGGTGTTCAGGCTGGATACCATGATGGAATTGCCAAGGCTCCGTTCATCCTCAAAATCGATGAGCAGCTCTGCAACAGCTGCGGTGCCTGTGTCAAAATCTGCAATGTTGCAGCTTTCAAAGAAATGGAACAAGGTGATCCGGTCGCGCTTCGGGATGACATCTGCCTCGGTTGTGGTGCCTGTATCTCGGTCTGCAGGCAACAGGCTCTATCTCTGGTCGAAAGAAAAAAACATTATCGCCCTCCACGCGATCGCAAAGAGATGATGGTCAGACGCCTGCTTGAACGCAAGCGCTTGAAGCCTTTTGTCGTCAACCATATCAAAAAGAAGATCAGGAAACTCGTGCGCGGGAGAATAACCGCCCCCAATATCCCTTAAGAATCAAGTTGTCATTGTTGTTATCCACAGACGCTGAAAAAACTGTGGCCAGCGCGGTGTCACCTGTCTCCATACCACATCGATCGATAAGCGGAATATGGTCCATCCAGCAACTGTTTTTCAGTTTTACTGGTCAAACTTTACCCGTTCTGTTAAATCTGTCCAGGTGAATAGTTCGATGAAAAGATAGCGCACGCCTTATCTCCGGTTGATGTTTGGCCTCACTGTTGTTTTCTCTGCTGATTCCACCCCGGTTATTCCAGATAAACAGGTTTTCTCCCTGCCGGACTAATGCAAACGCCACCGCTGTGTATTATGTTTTATGACCACGGAAATACCAGACTTTGTTGATCGTCAGCATCAATGACAAATCTGGTCAGAAAAAGGATTAACTTATGAATGAACATCCCAAAGCCAACAGCTACGCACTGCTGCCACTGTTACTGTTTTTACTGCTGTTTGTAGGCACAGGTGCCATTTTGTCACTGCAGGGCACCGAAATGGCTTTCTACCAGCTCTCAGCGGCAGTCGCCATTTTGCCCGGCATCGCCCTGGCGCTGTGCATGGGCAAAGAGCACCTGGATAAAAAAATCACCATTTTCCTTAAGGGTGTTGGCGACATCAACATCGTGACCATGTGCATGATTTATCTGCTGGCAGGCGGCTTTGCCTCAGTGGCAAAGGCGATTGGTGGAGTCGACGCAACGGTCAACCTTGGTCTTTCTTTTATTCCAGTGCAACTGGTTCTACCCGGTCTTTTTGTCATCGCAGCTTTTGTCGCGACAGCCATGGGAACATCAATGGGCACCATTGCTGCCATCGCCCCGATCGCAGCCGGAATCGCCCAGCAAACCGACATAGGAAGCGCCTTATTGATGGGAACCATCGTCGGTGGTGCCATGTTTGGTGACAATCTTTCGATGATTTCTGACACCACCATTGCCGCAACCCGGACCCAGGGTTGTGAAATGAGCGACAAGTTTAAAATGAACGTGCGCATCGTCGCCCCTGCCGCCCTGGTCGCTATAGGGCTTTTGGCAGTGTTTGGTGTTTCAGGTTCAGTTACAAACATTGCAGACTGGGAATTCATCCGCGTTGTTCCCTATCTGGCCATTCTGGGATTGGCCATTGCCGGGATCAACGTTTTTGTCGTCCTTGCCTCGGGAATTGTCCTGGCGGGACTGGTCGGCCTCAGCAGCATGCCTGACTATTCCCTGCTCAAGATGTCTCAGGATATCTTTACCGGCTTTAGCGGCATGCATGAAATCCTTGTTCTTTCCATGCTGATCGGCGGCCTCGGAGAACTGATCCGCTTTAACGGCGGCCTGAAATGGTTGCTCGACAAGGTCAATGCCTTCGCCCATAAAACCAGTAACGGCAATACCCGCCGTTCGGGTGAAGTTGGTATTTCAGCACTGGTCTCCCTCGCCGATTTATGTACAGCGAACAATACAGTTGCCATCATCCTGACCGGAAATCTGGCCAAAGAGATCGCGACTGACACTGGCGTCGATCCACGTCGTAGTGCCAGCTTACTCGATATTTTTTCATGTGTTTTTCAAGGACTCACGCCTTACGCGGCTCAGGTTCTGCTGGCGGGTTCTATTGCTGGCATCTCCCCGGTATCGGTCGCAACGAATAACTGGTACTGCCTGATTCTGGCGGCTGTATCTTTTGCTGCTATTATGACAGGCTGGCCTAAGATCAAATCTCAAAAATAACTCAACATCGACCTCGAATTCTCGATAAAACTGAACCGCTCTAAAGACTTTCCTCTACGGCGGGGGAAGGATGTCGAACGCATTGAATGGGGGAAGGGCAGCATTCCCCATCCGCCCTGAGGGGCACCTTCTCCTTCACGCTCACTGGGTCCTCAGGGAGAAGTTCCATGAAATTATAAATCGATGGCCGAATTCGATCGAATAAAAAGCCCTGCCCGCAATTGCGGGCAGGGCTTTTGTTCTTATCCGGCTAACTATGGATCAGTAGGAAGTCTTGCGAACCATTCCTTCCTGGGTTGCCGGATCAAAGAGTCCTTTTTCCTTCTGCCCGTCAAACCACTCCTGACGCAAACCATCCAGGAACTGCTTCTTGTCGTCAACCAGCTTGTCGAATGGCAGGCCGGATACGACCTGGGCCTTTTCTTTGGTTGAGAAATCCGGGGCAACGTAATCGGCCTGACCATACTTAGCCAGGATGATCCGCAGCTTCAAACGGGCGTCCTGACCTTTGTTGATCGCGCTACCGAGCACCCGCAGGGTCTCTTCAGGGGCATGGAAGAAAGAACCGTGAGCAGCGATGGAGAAATCCCAACGCCACTGACCATGGCGGATATCCATCAATGCCGGCTTCATCTCTTCTTCGGTTGCACCAGCTCCCAAGCCTTGGCAGCTTCCAGGTGAGCTTTTGCGAGGACGTCCATAGCGGTGCGGGACAATTCGTTCTTGCGCTCAAGTTTACGCTCGACTCTGTCACGGAACTCGGTTTCGGTACCGCTGTGACAGTTCAGGCAGGTGTTGGCGATATCGTCCAGCGGGCTGCCGACTTTGTGATTGGAGTACTTGACACCACCTTCACGCACGTAAGGCATATGACAATCGGCACAGGCGAGATTGTTCTGGCCATGAACACCAGTGATGAAGGTTTCGTAACCGGGATGCTGAGCTTTCAGCATCGGAGTCTTGCTCAGTTTGTGAGTCCAGTCAACAAAGTCACGGTCATCGTAATACTTTTCGATATCTTCGGCGGCCAGGCCATCATTCCACGGGAAGGTAACAACTTTTGCAGTCTGCTCTTTACCGTCAGGGTCGGTCCACTTGGTAGCCTTGAAATAGTACTCGGAGTGGCACTGGGCACAGACCAGAGTCCGCATATCCTGATGAGTTGCATCAGCAAACGGCTTGCTGCCTTCAGCATCGAGACCGCGCTTGAGGTAATCGCGGGTGACGGTCAGCTTCATGGTTTCATTGTCGTGACAATCGGCGCAGCCGATCGGATTGGCGATCTCTTCACCCAATCGGGACCACTTACCGGTGAAGAAAGCATTTTCACCGTTCTTGGCGATTTCGCGTGGGACATCCGGAGATTTACAGGTCCAGCAGGCTGTCGGCATGGGGCCGGTTTTCTGATCGACAGGGGCACCGGTTCTCAAGGTATTGATATTGTCTTCCAGGGCATAAAAATGGCCGCGTGGCGCATTGTAATCTTTGGCGAAACCATAACCTGACCACATAATCACCAGGGCCGGGTCTCCCTTCAAGACATCTTTGATTTCATCGCTTTTCTTTGTCCGCATATAGGAATCGTACTGACGAGGATAGTACTTTCCCCACTCAGAACTCTTGGATTCAAATTTCTTGATCTCCGGAGTGGCATTAATCGCCTTCTGCTCCGCCTTGTTTTCTTTGATCGAAACTGTGAGTAACAGCAAGGGGACCATGATCATGATCGATAAGATTGTCAAGACAGTTGATTTTTTCATAGTGACCTCTCTAGATTGATGTATTTGTTACAGTTCTTTAACACCGAGATTATTCTGGGTAGTGGTCAGATTTCTTGTCGTACCGTGGGGAACTTCGCGGTGGCAATCCCAACATTTACGGCCCATCTGAACATCTGCATCTGCCTTGCTGTAGAGCTTGCTGTTATCGAGCATCTGCGAGACGATTTCAGTGTGGCAGGAAATACAGTTGTCCTGAATTCGTTTCGCGGCATCAGCGCTGGCTCTGAGGTTATAACCGTAGGTTTAAAGGTCATAGCCATCGAGTGATTGTATCCGTCTTTGGCCTTTGCCAGCATCTTGTTGGCAAAAGAATCCCGCGGCAGATGACAATCGACACAGGTCGCCCTGTCTCGGTGCGAACTGTGTTGCCAGGTTGCATAATGCGTATTCATTGTGTGGCAGTTAATACAGACTTTCGGATCGCTGGATAAATACGACAGCATTTTTGACTCGTTCACCACGTAGGCAAACAGACCGATCACCACCAGGACACAGCATGTTGCTACATATTTCATAACGTTCCCTGTCTCCGTAAGCAGTCTTCCGATTTCCTCCAATCAGGATGTCCACCAATGCTTTCCAGTGAAATCCTTGCCCTTGCCATGCTTCCTCTCACGTCACCTCCTTATGCTTAAGTTCATAGTTATGATCTGTTACATGTAAGCACGTTCGTAAGTTATTGCAACCGGTATGCCATAAAAAAAACATCTTTACTTTCAAATACATATAGTTTTATGAATATTAGCTCTGTTACCTGAAGGTAGCCTTTTGCGTTTTAAATGTGTTACCGTGCGGTAGCAGGTAAACCATGGTCAGCTTTTACTGAAACCCGGTCAAAGTGATGAAATCATGCAATTAAAAACCAAACTCATTGTGATGATCAGTCTGGTGATTTGCCTTTCCTACGGTGTCACTTTTTACCGTACCTCTCACTTCCAGGAAGAACTGGTCGTCAAGCAAGCCACCCGGCAGGCTAAAATGCTGTTTAACCAGATCCGCCTGACGCGCCAGTGGATCACCGACCACAACGGATTGTTTCTGGTCAAGCAACCAGGGGTCGAAAGGAATCCCTTTCTCGAACATGGAGAAATCCAGGATATTCACGGGACCTGGCTGGTTAAACGCAACCCGGCCATGGTGACGCGCGAACTTTCCGCCTACGCTGCCAAAGCCGGTATGGGCCAATTCAATGTCACCAGTCTCAAGCCGGTCAATCCCAAAAATGCTCCGGACGATTTTGAGATACGCAGCCTGAAACGATTTGAACAGGGGATCGACGAAGCGGTCGAAATCCAAAAGGTTGATGGTGTTCACCGGCTGCGCTATATGGCGCCGCTCAAGGTCGATGATGGCTGTCTTGTCTGTCACGGCAAACAGGGTTACCAGCTCGACGATATCCGTGGCGGCATGAATGTCTCCATCCCCATGAACTGGGCCTATGCCGAGATCAGAAACAACAACCGCATGCTGGTTTCAATTGCCCTTATGACGATCATTGCCGTCTCTGTAGCCCTTTACCTGCTCTTCGACCTGCTCGTCGCTAAACGCCTGAAACTTCTGGCCGACATGATGAACCGCTATCCGAATGCCCCGCTCGCCCAGTATTTTTCCAGCCAGGTCTCAAATGATGAAATTGGAAGTCTGAATAACCAGTTCTTCGAACTGTGCGAACGTCTGGAGCAATCTCAACAGGAACTCAACGACGCCCGGGAACAGGTTTTTCAGAGCGAAAAACAAGCCGCTCTGGGGCGTCTGGTTGCAGGTATTTCCCATGAAATAAATAACCCGCTGGGAGGCATGCAGAACTGCGTGCAGACCATGAAACGCAATAAAGACAAGCCGGATCTGCAGGAACGCTACCTGACCCTGCTCGGCCAGGGGATCGATCGCATCAAAGGGACGGTTCAACAGTTGCTCAATATCGGCCGGAATGAGCCCTTGGCCGTTAAAACAGCCGATATCGATGCCGTCATCCGCGACTGTATGGAACTGACCTGTATGGGCAACCGCCAAATAACCCTGGACCTCAACCTTAACGTCGGCAAACAGGTCACCACCGGTATCGAAGCACTGCACCAGGTCATTATGAATCTGGGCGGTAATGCAGTTCAGGCGATCGGCAAGAGCAGCGGAACCATCCGTGTCACCAGTCGCCTGACCAACAATATCCTGCAGATACAGGTCTGCGACGATGGGCCCGGCATTGCACCGGAACATCTTGGTAAAATTTTTGAACCCTTTTTCACAACCAAGGACGTTGGAGAAGGGACCGGTCTTGGCCTGTCCGTATCCCACTCCCTCATCAGCCAGCTTGGCGGCACCCTGACCGCGGCAAATCTGCCCGATGGTGGTGCCTATTTCACCCTGACCGTGCCGTTACTGGCGACCGAGGATCCATAGACAATGAGTTCACGTCTGCTCGTGGTAGAAGATGAAGAAATCCTGCGCATTACCATTATGGACCACCTGCTTCACCAGGGCTGGGACGTCGATGAAGCGGAAAACGGGCTGGATGCTCTGGAACTGGTCAAGAAAAAAAGCTATGACCTGATTGTTTCGGATATTCGCATGCCGGGCCTTGATGGCGAAAAGCTGCTGGCCAAAGTCAAGCAATTGACTCCCGGGACCGAGGTTATCCTGATGACTGCCCATGGCAACAGTGAAAACGCCGTTGCCTGCCTCAAACAGGCGCCTCCGATTACATTATCAAACCCTTTGACCTTGACGACCTGACCTTCCGCGTTCGCCGACTGCTCCATACCCAGGAAATCAAAGCCCGTTGCGTTTCGTTGGAAAGCTGCGGCGGCCAACGACAACCGCTCATCGGTTCCAGCACGCCGATGCAGCAGCTTCTCGGCCTGATCGGTCGTGTCTCCCAGACCGATGCGACCGTACTGATACAGGGTGAGAGCGGTACCGGCAAGGAACTTGTCGCCGCGGCTATTCATTTCGAAAGTAAACGGACCAACAAGCCCTATGTCCGGGTCAACTGCGCCGCCATCCCGGCCGGTCTGCTGGAATCGGTCCTTTTTGGCCATGAAAAGGGGGCTTTTACCGGTGCTGACCATACCTCTCCGGGTAAATTCGAACTGGCCGACCACGGCACGATCCTGTTGGATGAAATCGGTGACATGCCCCTCGATCTACAAGTCAAACTTCTGCGGGTCCTGCAGGAGAGGGAAATCGAGCGTATCGGCGGCAAGAGTCCCATCAAAATCGATGTCCGCGTTATCTGTGCAACAATCAGGGATCTGGAAAAAGAGGTCGAAGAAGGCCGCTTTCGCCAGGACCTCTTCTACCGCCTTCAGGTCATTCCGATTCAGGTTCCACCGCTACGGGAACGCGAATCCGACATCCCTGAATTAACTGACCATTTCCTGCGTGAATTTGGGGAAGCCCGAGGTCTCAAATTCAGCCTTTCAGAAGATGCAGCGCAGGCTCTTTCCGCCTATTCCTTTCCCGGCAATGTGCGTGAATTGAGGAATATTCTTGAACGGGTTTCGGTGTTGGCACCGGCTCCGCAAATTCAGCTTTGGGACTTCCCGGCTGAACTCTGCAGCGACAAGGCGGTCAGTACAGACAGAATGGAAACCAATCTGGCCGCGGCTGTTGCCAAAGCAGAAAAACAATGCATTCTTCACGCCCTCAGGACTACGGACGGAAACAAGACCGAAGCTGCGGAAATTCTTGGCATCAGCCGTAAAAACTTATGGGAAAAAATGAAACTTTACCAGCTCTGACCCGCCCGTTGGGCGAGGTTTCAAATTTTAAATCGAACAACTGAAAGGAATCAGCCATATGCTCTTCGTTATCCGCTGTTGCGACAAAAAAAACCATCTCCCTGTGCGTCAGGAAAACCGTCCCGATCATGTTGCATATCTCAAAAGTTTTGCCGACAAGCTCTTCGCCGCTGGGCCTCTGCTGGATGAAAATGAGCAGATGTGCGGCTCAGTCGTCATTGTTGACCTGGCGGACAGGGCTGCAGCGGAGGAATTTGCTGCGAATGACCCGTATGCCAGAGCCGGGCTGTTTGAGCAGGTCACCATTGACCGCTGGAACAGAGTTCTTCCCTGACAAGTGGCCAACCTTAACGGCCGACCTCCAATTTTATTGATTGCGACGGTCGGTCGCCTTTCGCAATTCTTCGGATAATGACCGATCAATAAATATAACCATTTTCATCATTAACTACTGAACAGTAACATTTTTCCGGACAATGCTACCGAAAGGTAACAAATCGGGACATTCTGCCCCCCCATGCCGCCTGTTTACCCTTCCCAGGGGACTGGCACATCCGTTGCAAATACTTGACTGCCGTCGTCCACTATTTACAGTTGGTTCGGCTGCAATGACAAGATCGGTTTAATAGGTGGTCATCGCCCTGACTGTAGTTTCCCTCGCCCTCGGAACTGCCACTCCGCACAGGGACCGGTAAAACCAGTAAAATCGGGAAGAGGGCCATCTCCGACGGAATCGCTGCGGAACAAGCTGCTGTTGCAGCTGATCGTTCCCCGGCACTTTTTCTCTTTTTTCGAACAGGAGGCCTGTTGTGAAGAAACAAATCTTGATGGGATTGACACTGGCAGCGCTGATCATGCTGGTGGCCTGCAGCGGCATGCAAATGGCGAAAACCATGGTCGGACACCCGCCTTTGAGCGAGCAGGAGATGTTGATCGCCTGCTCTGAATGTCACCAGAAGACCACTCCCGCCATTTATGACGAATGGTATGCAAGCACTCACGGTATCGGCAATGTCAAATGCTATCAGTGCCACGGAACCTATGAGAATCTGCTGGTTACCCCCGACATGAATATTTCATGTGATTCCTGCCACACCGACAAAATGGGCGATCATACCGGCACCCAAACCTGTTGGGAATGTCACGGTGCACACAGTTTCATGGCCAACTAATCTTAAAAGGATCGAGACAGGAGGACGCAAATGAGTTTATCACGTCGTGACTTCATCAAAATACCGCTGCCCTGACGGCAGCATCCTATATTGGTATGAACCTGCCGATCAGTGCCAGCGAAGCAGAAGCGGCCGATGCGGTCAGCTGGCACCGCGGCACCTGCCGCCTCTGCGGGACCGGCTGCCGGGTTCAGTTGGGCCTCGATGGCAAAGGCAAACCGGTTGCCATGCGTGGAGAGCCTGAATCACGCACCAACTATGGCTATCTGTGTATGAAGGGGATGATGTTCTACAAAATCATGACCCATCCCGATCGCCTGAAGATGCCGCTCTACCGGGAAAAGAAAACAGACGAATTCCGCGAAATCTCCTGGGATGACGCACTTGACATTGCCGCCAGAAAATTTGCTGAAGCAAAACAGGAATTTGGTCCCGACAGTACGGCCTACTACGGTTCAGGCCAGTGCCTGACGGAGGAGACCTACCTGTTCCAGAAAATCATGCGGGCGGCCCTGCAGACCAATAATGTCGAAGGCAATCCGCGCCTCTGCATGGCCAGTGCTGTCGGCGGCTACCTGACCTCCTTCGGTGCCGATGAGCCGATTGGCGGCTATGATAATATCGAAAAATCGTCCTGCATGTTCCTGATCGGCTCCAACATGGCCGAAGCCCATCCGGTCATCTTCCGCCGTGTCATGCGCCACAAGATGAACAACAGGGACAAGGTCAAGATCATCAATGCCGATCCACGTATTTCGGCCACCAGCCGGATCGCCGACATGCACATGCAGTTCAAGCCGGGGACTGATCTGGCCATGCTCAACGCCATGGCTTATGTCATTATTGAAGAAAAGCTGTACGACCAGAAATTTATCGATGATTATGCCGTTTTCCGTCAGGACAAGAATGTCAAAGTCGACATGGAGACCTTCTGGAAGTCGCTCCAGGACTACACACCGGAGAAAGCCGCCAAAATCTGCGGCGGAAACATTACCGCCCAGATGATCCGCGACGCTGCTCACATGTTTGCCAAAAGCGACGGCACCATGACCTTCTGGTGCATGGGTATCAATCAACGGAAACGCGGCGTCTGGGCTAACAACCTGATCCACAACCTGCACATCCTGACCGGTCAACTGTGCAAAGAGGGAGCAGACAGCTTCTCCCTCACCGGCCAGCCGAACGCCTGTGGCGGCGTGCGTGAAGGGGGCGGGCTCTGTCATATCCTGCCGGGCCACCGCCTGGTCGCCAAAGAAAAACTGCGCAATCAGGTTGAAGATGCCTGGGGCATCCCTCGTGGCCGCATCGCCCCGAAACCGGGATCCCACACGATCAAGATGTTCCAGCAGGTGAATTCCGCCGATATCAGGGCGATCTGGATCAACTGTACCAGCCCGGCCCAATCGCTACCCAACGTCGATCTCTATCGCAGGGGATGGCGCGTGAGGACGTCTTTATCGTCACCACCGATATCTTCCCGACCAAAACGACTGAATTGTCCAACCTGGTGCTGCCGACAGCTTTCCACTTTGAAAAACCGGAGTCTATGGCTGCACCGAGCGCCGCAGTCAGATTACACCGCGCATGGTTGAATCTCCCGGTCAGGCCCGCCCGGAAACCTGGATCGCCACAGAGTGGTGCGCCCGTATGGCCAAGTACCTGAACGACCCGGTGGCCTTGCAGACGGTGAAGCCGTTTCTCGGCAAGGAAATGTACGTCGAACAACCTGAAGCGATCTGGAATGAGTACACCCAGAAGCTGACCAAGCATCGCGATAACGACCTGCGTGGAGCCACTTACAAGGTACTCAAGCAGATGGCTGATGGCGTGCAATGGCCGGCTCCGACCGAAAGTTATGCCCTGACAGGCGGCACCGTGATGAAATTTGTCAAGGGCAAAGATCCGATGGCAACCAGCGAATCAAAAGATGATAAGCCCTTCCAGTTCTACGGCCCGGCCCACGACGACCGCAAGCTGTGGATCTGGGTTCGCCCGCAAGCAGGAGCCGATGAAGAGCCTGATGCCGAATGGCCGATGTACCTCTCGACCGGCCGGATTATCGATCACTGGCACACCACCAGTATGACCGGTCGCATTCCGGAACTGATGCGTGCCAATCCATACTCCTTTGTCGAAATCAATCCGAAGGACGCGCTCAAACACGGTATCAAGCCTAATGACATGGTTGAGATCGAATCACGCCGCGGCAAGGTCGTTATGCCGGCCAAGGTCATGGAAGGACCGATTGAGGGAACCGTCTTTGCCTACTGGCACGACATGCATGAGGACCGGATGATCAATAAAGTTGTCAAAGACAGCTTTGATCCAGGCTCCAAAGAGCCTGAATTCAAGATCTGCGCATGCCGGATCAAGCGCGTCTCCGGCCCCCGGGCCCTGAAACCATACGTCGTCTGAGTTTTTTTCAAAAGGTTGCCGGACGCATTGCTTCCGGCAACCTGCACCGAAAGGACACACTATGCCAATAGGTGGCTTTGTGATCACCATCGACACGTCGGTTCAGGATGACGTCTTGAGTCGCTTTGCTGAAATTCCCGCTATTGAGGTTCATGGTGTCGATCCGGAAGGGAATGCTGTTGTCGTCATCGATACCGATAGCTCGGACGAGATGGAGCAGATCACCAGAGATGTACAAAAAATCGACGGCGTTCTTGCTCTTGGAGTAACCTACTTTCATGCTGAAGACGAGATCGAAAAAATCGAAAGGGGTGAGCTTAAACCGAACCGTTCCCTTGGCCGCAAAGGGGAAAAGCCGGAGGACCGCTCTTAAGCTGTTAACGGTCGTTGCCGGATTTTTATTTTTCCGACCCCATCGAAAGCCAAAACCCTGGCAACCTCCCCTTTGAGGGACAACCTGCTGCGCCCCCCCGGCGCAGTCATGGAACACGCCTATCCCGGCAAGTGCATCCGCTGCGGCCGCTGTGTGGAAGTCTGCCCTTACCACTGCGTCAAACTGCTCGATATCCGCCAGGGCGGCCTGAATACCGGAACACCTGTCATCAACGTCGAACAGATCCCCTGCTACCTGTGCATGAAATGCGTCCACGTCTGCCCGACGGGTGCCCTGATCCCGTTAGAGCAGCATGAAACACGCATGGGCCTGGCGGTCATTGACCGGCATAGCTGCGTTTCCTGGCAGGAAGACAGTCTGCTGATGTGCAAAACCTGTTACAACGTCTGCCCTTATCGTGATAGCGCAATCCGCATGGAAGAGTTTCGCCCCCATGTCGATGAACGTTACTGCACCGGCTGCGGCATCTGCACTCACGCCTGCCTGGTTCAGCGGAAACAGGGCGGCAAGGCGATCAATATCAAACCGATCTATGCAAGCTACAAACTGCCGGAGGCCCCACAATGAAACGTTGGAACTGGGGCCGTAAACGTTTTCTGGTCCTCAGCGGGGCCTTTATACTGCTCCTGCTCACCCCCCTGTTGAACTGCTACCTGAACATCAACTTTATTCAGGGCTGGTATCAGTCGATCGGTATCGGCGATCTCTGGATCGTTTCCCCCCTGGAAGCTTGAGAGCCTGCTCGTCACCAGACAACCGTTCGGACCACTGCTGACCGCCCTGATTATACCGACCTTACTGGCCATGACCATGGGCCGGGTCTTCTGCAGCTGGGCCTGCCCGATCACCTTTCTGACTGAACTGGGAGAACGGCTCAAAAACTTTTTCCGGCCAGACATCGACCCGGAGCGGTGGCAACTGATCCGCCAGATGCTCTGGTTGAGCCTTGCCCTGGAGCTGTTGGTCACTCTGGTGTTGGGAGCCCCAATATTCGTCTTTCTGTCCCCCCCGGCCTGGTTGGACGGGAACTGATGACACTGGTCTTTTTCACACCCTCACCCTGGAAGGGCTTATCATTGTCATTGCCCTGGGCCTTAACATGGTCAGCAAACGTTTTTACTGTCGCTATCTCTGTCCGCTTGGAGCGCTGCTGGCCTTACTCGGACAACGCCGGCGGGTCCGGCTGGAAAATATCATGCAGGGCTGCCGTGGCTGTGGCAGCTGCGACAATGCCTGTCCCATGGGCCTTAAACCGAGTCGCGGGGAGGGGAGGAGCGTCTATTGCTGGAATTGCGGTTCCTGCATCGACCACTGCCACTTCGGGCAGCTTAAATTCAGCCTCAGCCGTTCATCCCAGATCGGAGACGAGCCCTCCGGAGAACAACCAACAGCTTGACACGGACATTTTTTTCAGGCCTTAATTGAGAGTCCATGTCACTCCCAAGGAGCGTGTAAAATGTCCGATTCTTCTCAGCCTCCCGGTCGGGATCATTCCCCTCACTGGCCCGATGTTACCGGGGTCATCCTGGCTGGCGGCCGCAGCCGGCGTATGGGTCGGGACAAGGCCCGGCTGCAGCTGTCCGGTCAAAGTATGTTTGACCGTGCCCTGGCAATGATGCAGAGTCTTTTTGCCCGGGTTATTATTGCCGGCGACCGACCGGACCTGTCTACTCCCGAAGTACCTGCCATTGCCGATATCTATCCCGGCAGTGCCCTGGGGGGAATCCATACCGGCCTGGTCTCGGCACAGACCGATTGGGTCATGATCGCCCCCTGTGACATGCCCTATCCCGACCGCGGGATTGCCGAGGCCCTCCTGCAATGTCGCAATGGCTACGATGCCGTCGTACCGCGAACTCCTTCGGGCTTTGAGCCGGTCTTTGCCCTCTATCACAAAAATTGCCTGCCCTGTATGACAGACATGCTTGAGCAGGGCAATCTGCGTATTTATGCGTTCTACCAGAACATCAACATCCGCTATCTCACAGCTGCAGAGATGCCACACGGCTGGCAACGTTCACTCTGCAATCTCAATACACCTGAGGATCTCGCCAGAGCAAGAAAACAGCACCGGTAGGCCGGTGACACTGAAGAGGGCAACTTTCCTTTGACATTCCGCTGTATAGTTGTCTATATAGTGGAAAATTGACACAATTATGGGGTTAGCGTGGAAAAAAAGACAGATATGGCCGTCCAGGCACCGCTCTGGATGCAGAAAAACGATCAGAACTTTCTTGGTGAAAAGCGGATCAAGCTGCTTGAACAGATTGACCAACAGGGATCTCTGTCAACGGCGGCCAAGGCAGCCGGCATGAGCTATAAGGCCGCCTGGGATGCACTCAACACCATGAACAGTCTGGCTGAACGGCCCCTGACCATAGCAGCAACAGGTGGCGCGGGCGGCGGTGGAACGGTTTTGACCGAGGAGGGTCATAAGGTGATTCAACTGTTTCGATCCTTCGAGCAGGAGCATCGCAACAGCCTGGCCCGACTGGAAAAACCTTGGGAGACATTGATCACTATCTGCCCCTGCTGCAGGGGATGACCCTGCGCATCAGCTCAAAAATTTGCGTATCAGCACCAAAAATGTCTTTTCCGGTGTGATTCGCGATATCGTTCGCGATGATCCGGTCGCTCAGGTCGTCCTGGAGCTCAGATCAGGCCACCTGATCTACGCCGTTATCGGTAACGACAGCATTGACGACCTGCAGTTGAAAGAAGGGGACAACGCCTACGCCCTGGTTAAAGCATCATCAGTGATGATTTCCACCGCACAGGAACCGGTCTCCATCAGCGCAAGAAACATGATCCGCGGAACAATTTCAAGAATCACTGAAAACAAGGTTCTGGGAGAGGTCGCCCTTGACATTGGCGGTGGAGACATCATCACCTCAACCATTACCGAAAACAGCGTCAAAAGACTGGCATTAAAAGAAGGGGACAAGGCCTGGGCCGTCATCAAAACATCCAGCGTTATCATCGGGATCGATTAATTCCAGCTTGCCTCTGTCCGGAAACCGCCCTTTTCGACGGCCTCGGTGTCATGCTGCGCACCTGTTGTGCGGCGTAAAGAACGGCACCTCGGCTTCACATGCCTGACGTTCCTGACCATGCAAAAAACTGTTGCCCGCGGATCGGAAACAGCCGCTGTGCCATCCGGAATGTCGGCGGGGCATCAGCTTGAACCATTTTCACTATTGAGTCGTTAACGCCCTTGAATTATCTATACCAATCATTATTGACAGCCTTTGAGCTGATCGGCAACCTTGACAGCGAAGTTCTGAACGCGGTCTGGACCTCGATCTACACATCGACGACAGCAATTCTTTTTGCCGCACTGGTCGGGACCCCTTTTGGAATCTGGCTTGGCCTGAGTAGCTTTCGCGGTCGCCGGATCATGGTCACCCTGCTCAACACCCTGATGGCGCTGCCAACGGTTGTCGTCGGCCTGGTCCTGTTTGGACTATTGAGCCGTCAGGGACCCCTCGGCGGTATGGGCCTGCTGTTTACCCCTATGCCATGATCCTGGGGCAGTTTGTACTCGCCACACCGATCATTGCCAACCTGGTCCTGGCCGCCGTTTCAGGCGCCGATCAACGCATTCTGCCAACCCTGATGACCCTGGGGGCGACCCCCTTTCAAACGGCATTGCAGCTCGTGCAGGAGATCCGCTTCGGCGTCATGGCCGCCGTCATTGCCGGATTCGGCCGAGTCATCGCCGAAGTCGGCGTGGCCATGATGCTGGGCGGCAATATTCGCGGCGTTACCCGCACCATGACAACGGCGATCGCCTGGAGACCAGCAAAGGGGAATTTGCTTTCGGACTGGCTCTCGGGATTATTCTCCTGCTGGTCGCCCTGAGCGTGAACTTCGGGCTCAACCTCCTACAACAGCGATAACAGCTATGGCAACCATCTATACACTGGACAATATCCGCATCAGACTCAACAGCAAATTCAGCCTGCAGGTGCCCCAGCTGGAGATCAAAAAGGGGATTATCACCTCGATCACCGGAGCCAATGGCGCCGGGAAAAGTACCCTGTTGAGGATTCTGGCTCTGCTGCTGAAACCCCACCGGGGAAATCTGTTTTTTCGGGCCGGAAGCTGAGTGACCATAACGATCTTCAGCGGCTGCGTCGCCTGGTCACACTGGTCGATCAATCCCCCTACCTGCTGCAGGGGAGCATCTACAGAAACCTGGCCTTCGGCCTGAAGGTCAGACAGATTGCCCGGAGTGAACAGGCAGACCGTATCCATCAGGCCCTGACCGACGTCGGCCTGACTTTGCCTGCGCGACGCTCGGTCCGCAATCTGTCGGGAGGGGAGAAGCAACGTGTGGCACTGGCCCGGGCCTGGTTCTGCAACCAGAGGTTTACTGCTGGATGAGCCGACCGCCAATATCGACCACGCCAGTCAACCTCGCTTTGAAGAACTGCTCCAACAGCTGGCGGCCAAGGGCATGACAATTCTCCTGTCGACCCATGTCCCTGAACAGGCGCGACGATTGGGGGATGAATCTATTTTTGTTGAAGACGGACAGGTCAGGTCCGGGGCTTTCGATTCCGGCGAACACGATCCAGGATATTACATGTGGCCAGATCCGGTTCAACCATGTTGAGCGGCTCCATGCAGATCTCCCCGATTCCTTAAACATTGGTTTCATCGATCCTCCTGTTTGAAACCGGTACAGATCAGGGTCGCTCAATCAGGGCATAAACGGCAGTCCTCGCCTCACGGCATCAGCTCTGTCGCTTGCGCTCCCCTCCTGAAAGGACTTGCTTGACCTTGAACTTGGGCCGACCGGTGATCAGACGGGCGCTTTTACTCAACGAGAAATAGCTCCACAACCAGGTCAGGATTACCATCATTTACTGCGGAAATCGATCAACGGAATAATGTGGACCAGCGACCAGACCAGCCAGGCCGGGAAGCCGGACACCTGCAAACCGCCGATCGCCGCGACGGCACGATTACGCCCAATGGTCGCCATCCCCCCCTTATCGCGGTAGACAAAGGCTTGCCCCTTCCTTGATCCTGCCGCTGAACACTCAGCGGCGATCAGCTGAGCGACATGACGGCCCATCTGAATGGCTGCCGGAGCAACCCCCGGGACAGGTTGAGCGGTTTTTTATCGATGACACACGCCAGGTCGCCCACGGCAAAGACCGAGGGATATCCCGGTATCGACAAATCGTCGTTCGTCTTGATCCGCCCCTGACGATCCAGTTCGACCCCCAGAGTTTCAGCAACTTTTGAGCCTCTGACCCCTGCCGCCCAGATAATATTTTCGGCAGGCAGGCGTTCTTCTCCAATGACGACGACACCCTCCTGAATATCGGTGACCAGGCTGTTCAAGCGAACTTCAACTCCCATCTGTGCCAGATCTTGTTCCGCCTTTCGGCCCAGTTCTCAGGCAGGGCCGCCAACAGACGATCTGCAGCTTCGATCAGGATAATACGAGTTGTCGTGGTATCGATATTGCGAAAATCCTTGGGAATCGTCTGCGAAGCGATCTCCTTCAAGCTCCAGCCAATTCAACTCCGGTCGGCCCCCCGCCGACGACGACAAAGGTCAATTTAGCCTGCCGGGCGTTTTCGTCCGCTTCCCATTCGGCGGCCTCATAGGCCAGGAGGATCCGCCGCCTTATCTCCAGCGCATCATCAACGGTCTTCAGCCCGGGAGCCATTGCCGCCCAATCGTCGCGACCAAATAGGAATGTGTCGCCCCGGTCGCCAACACCAGATAATCATAATCGACTCTGGCACCGGGAAAAAACACCTGTTTATTTTCCAAATCGACATCAAGCAGTTTTGCAAGAACCACCTTAACGTTACGCTGATGGCGTAAAATTCGCCGAATCGGGCTGGCAATATCGGCCGGAGATAAAACGGCGGAGGCCACCTGATAAAGCAACGGTTGAAACAGATGGTAATTGTGACGATCGACCAGAGTCACATTGACGTCTGACCTGGCCAGATCTTTAGCGCAGTGGATACCGGCAAAGCCTCCGCCAACGATAAGGACATGCGGTTTTGATGCTGAACCGGACAAAGAATCAATAGTCATGATCAATATACCTGAACGAAAGATAGATTTTTGATTTCCAGATGGGCAACAACCCCATTTCATAATAATAACTATCTATATAAACATATTTTTACTCCTGTTTTGAATAACCCGCACAGATTTTATTTTCCAGAACCTATGGCCGATCAAATGAAACCCCGAAAGCGGCAAATAGCAACCATTTTAATTGTTCAAATAGTCACCATTTTCCAACTGCTTTGTGCACATATTGCGACACCCTGCAACCCCGATGAGCGGATAGTGTACCCATCGATTCACTTTCTTTATTTCAATTTTACAATCTCTATCTCTGTGAAAAATAAAACATTTGACAAAATTCCGTCATAACGTTACAAGATTTGGTCTTACCATTTGTCTTGGAGATTTTTACATGGTTTCTCTGTTACTCATTCTGATCAGTGCTGTTTTCGTCAACAACTTTGTCCTTGCGCGCTTTCTCGGCATCTGTCCCTTTTTAGGCGTCTCGAAAAGGTCGAAACGGCGATCGGTATGGGGATGGCGGTTATCTTCGTCATGTCCGTTGCCTCGGTCGTCACCTGGTTTATTCAATATTTCATTCTGATCCCGTTTGGAATTGAATACCTGCAGACCATTGCTTTCATCCTGGTTATTGCGTCACTGGTCCAACTGGTTGAAATGATCATCCAGAAAACCAGTCCGGTACTCTACCAGTCATTGGGAATCTTCCTCCCTCTGATCACCACCAACTGCGCTGTCCTGGGTGTCGCCGTACTCAGTATCCAGAAAAGCTACAGCTTTCTCGAAGCGGTCGTTTTCGCTCTGGGCGCCGGTCTCGGTTTTACCCTGGCCATGGTTCTTTTTGCCGGACTGCGCGAACGGGTCGATATCTGTCCGGTTCCCAACAGCTTTCGCGGCACCGCCATTGCGCTGGTCACCGCTGGTCTGCTGTCTCTTGCCTTTATGGGCTTTGCCGGACTGGTCAAAGGATAACGTAACGAGATCCTGCCGTCTGCAATCGGAATACCTGTATATCTTTTAAGAGGTTACAACAATGCTCACAGCAATACTCTGTCTCGGCGGAATCGGTTTAATCGCCGCGGCAACTCTTGGAGTCGCATCAAAAAATTCGCCGTTGAGGTTGACCCGCGTGAAGCAGCCATTATGGACGCTCTGCCGGGGGCCAACTGCGGTGCCTGTGGGGAGCCGGGTTGCTCGGGCTATGCCAAAGGCGTGGCCGAAGGCCGTCTTGCCCCCAATCTCTGTACTCCGGGAGGGAGCGACACCATTCAGGCCATTGCCGATATTCTCGGTGTCGAGGCGGTTGCAACAACGCCTCAAGTTGCAGTCGTTATGTGTCAGGGCGACAACGATAAAGCGACCAGTAAATACCATTACCTTGGCATTTACGACTGCAATGCCGCCCAGAAACTGGCCGACGGCCCCAAGACCTGTCCGAGCGGCTGTCTTGGTCTCGGCTCTTGCGAAAAAGCCTGCCCCTTTGATGCCATCGAAATGACCGCCGCCGGTCTGGCTGTCATCAACCGGGACAAATGTACCGGCTGCGAAAAATGTGTTGCCGTCTGTCCCCGCAATGTCATCGCCATGACCCCCAAAGAGGCCACAACTCACGTTCTGTGCAACAGCAATGACAAGGGCGGTGTTGTGCGTAAATACTGCCAGGTCGGCTGCATCGGCTGTAACATCTGTAAAAAGACCGCACCTGAAGCTTATCAGATCGAAAAGTTCCTGGCCCGTGTCGATTACGAGCACCACGAGGACGCGGCACAGGCCATTGAAAAATGTCCGATGAAGTGTATTCGCGATTTCAGTACCGGCTATCCAGAGGGGAGCAGCTTTGCTGTCTCCGATGCCAAAGCGTCTTAAAAACCCAGCCGCCTGAGAAGGATTAGAACCATCATGAGTCTGAAAACATTTGCCGGCGGACTTCATCCGCCGGACAGCAAAAAATATTCTGAGCATAAAGCGATCGAAGCATGTCCCCTGCCTGAAGAGCTGATCATCCCGGCCGCACAGCACATCGGCGCACCTGCCGATATTTGCGTCAGCGTCGGCGATCAGGTTAAAAAGGCCAGGTGATTGCGACAGCCAAGGGCTTTGTTTCCGTGCCGATTCACGCATCGACCTCCGGTGAGGTTGTGGCGGTTGAACCGCGCCTTCACCCCATGGGTCGCCCCTTCCAGCGGTTGTCATCAAACCCGATGGCGAAGATCGGTGGGATGAAACTCTGGAACAGAACGATCCCGACAAACTCGACGGCGATGCGCTCAAGCAGCTGGTCGTTAAAGCCGGTGTCGTCGGCCTTGGCGGTGCAACCTTCCCGGCCCACGTCAAGCTTTCGCCGCCGCCGGAAAAAAGATCGACACCCTGATTCTCAACGGTGTCGAGTGTGAGCCCTTCCTTACAGCCGACCATCAGCTGATGCTGGAAGAGAGCGAGCGGATCATCGACGGCATCAACATCCTGCGCAAGATTCTCGGGATTGAGCGGGCGGTCATCGGCATTGAAGCGAATAAGCCGGATGCCATCGAAAAGCTGACCGCGGAGTGCGCCGCTCACAACATTGAAGTTCAGGCTCTTGAAGTTAAATACCCGCAAGGAGCGGAAAAGCAGCTGATCGACGCCATCACCGGCCGTGAGGTTCCGTCCGGCGGTCTGCCGATGGACTGCGGCGTTGTGGTTCAGAATGTCGGTACCGCAGCTGCCATCAGCGACGCTGTCCGCCTGGGTCACCCCCTGGTTGAGCGGATTGCCACAGTGACCGGCCCCGGAATCAAAGAGCCGAAGAACCTCAAGATTGCCATCGGCACCCCGCTGTCACACATGGTTGACTACTGTGGCGGGCTTGAAGGGGAACCGGGTAAAATCATCATGGGTGGACCGATGATGGGCCAGACCCAGTTGTCACTGGAAGCCCCGGCCATCCGCGGCACGTCCGGTCTGCTGATCTTCCGCAAGGAAGATGTGCCCACCAAACCGGCCGGCCCCTGTATCCGTTGTGGTCGTTGCATCACCGTCTGCCCGATCCACCTGCAACCCACAACCATTGCAACCTACGCCCGCCTCGACATGGTCGATGAAGCAGAGCAGTATAACGCTCTCGACTGCATTGAATGTGGCTCATGTACCTATATCTGCCCGGCGACTCTACCGCTGGTTCAGTCAATCCGCCAGATCAAAGGCGGCATTATGGCTAAGAGAAGGAAGTCCTGACGTGGAAAATCAGCTTTATCTGTCATCTTCACCCCATATTCACAGCGGTGAAACCACTGACAAAGTGATGCGCCTGGTCATCTACGCCCTGCTCCCGGCGACCGCTCTGTCGATCTATCTGTTCGGTCTGCCGGCTTTAAGCGTACTCTTGATCTGCACCCTGGGCTGTGTTGCCTTTGAGGAACTCAGTTGCCGCCTGATGGGTCGCGCTTCAACCATCGCCGACGGCTCGGCTGCCCTGACCGGCATTCTGCTGGCATTGAACATGCCGCCATCAAGCCCCTGGTGGCTGTCGCTGCTCGGCGCCGCCATCGCCATTCTGATCGGCAAGCAGGTCTACGGTGGTCTGGGCTACAACCCCTTTAACCCGGCGCTGGTCGCCCGGGTTGTCCTGCTGATCTCATTTCCGGTTCAGATGACCACCTGGACAGCTCCGGCTCCCATCGGTTCCGGCCTCGACGCTGTTACCAGTGCCACGCCGCTGGGTGAAATGAAAACAGCAGTGATGCTGACCGGCAAGCTGCCGGAAATGGCAACCAGCGGTTTCGGGAGCTATTTCCTCGGCGGTATGAGCGGTAGCATGGGGGAAGTGTCAGCCCTGCTCCTGCTTCTGGGTGGACTCTTCCTGCTCTACAAAAAGATCATCAGCTGGCATATCCCCGGCAGCTTTCTCGGCACCGTCATCATCGTTGGTGGAATCTTCTGGCTGGTCGATCCGGGTAAATACCCCAGCCCGGTCTTCCACCTGATCACCGGTGGCCTGATCCTCGGTGCCTTCTTCATGGCAACCGACATGGTCAGTTCACCCGTCACTTACAAGGGCATGCTGGTCTTCGGCTTCGGCTGCGGCCTGCTGACGGTTCTGATCCGTCTCTTCGGCGGTTATCCTGAAGGTGTCTCCTTCGCGATCCTGCTGATGAATGCCGCAACCCCGTTAATCGACCGCTATGCCCGGCCTAAAATTTATGGCCAGGTCGAGCACAAAGCTTAAGGCGGAGGGATAAAAAAATGAAAGATATGAGCCGCCTGCTGGTTGCCCTGACCCTGATTGCCGCCGGTGCGGGATTGATCCTGTCACTGGTCGAAGGAGTCACCCGGGAACCGATTAAGAAACAGCGCCGCATTCAGATGCTGAAAGCCCTGAGTGCTGTCCTGCCTGAATTCAATAACAGCCCGGACACCGACGTCGTCGTTCTTGAAAATGGTCTCGATAAGAAAGGCAACCCGGTCAAGGTCACATTTTACCGGGGTCGCAAGGATAGCACCCTGGTCGGCACCGCCTTCAAGGTCGTCGCTCCCGATGGCTACAGTGGCAACATTGAAGTCATGGTCGGGGTCAAACCGGATGAAAGTGTTCAGGCCATCGAAATTCTCGCTCACGCCGAAACCCCGGGCCTTGGTAGTAAAATCACCGAACCCTGGTTCAAGGATCTGTTCAAACAGAAAAGTCTCGACAATGCCGACTGGCGGGTCAAAAAGGACGGGGCGAGTTCGATCAGATCACCGGGGCAACCATTTCACCGCGGGCGATCGTCGGAGCCATCAAGAAGGGCCTGACTTTCTACCGTGAGCACAAAACAGAGATTACCGCTGAGCAAGGAGCGTCAAAATGAGCCTGATTCAAGACTTCAGCAAAGGGATCTGGAAAGAAAACGCCGTCTTCAAGCTGCTGCTCGGCATGTGTCCGGTTCTGGCCGTCACCACCAGCGCTGAAAACGGACTCGGCATGGGCCTGGCCACCACCTTCGTTCTGGTCTGTTCCAACATCGTTGTCGCCCTGCTGCGTAAGTTAATTCCATCCAAGGTTCGGATTCCGGCCTTTATCATCGTTATCGCGACCTTCGTTACCGTCGTTCAGCTGTCGATGGAAGCCTGGGTTTACGACCTCTACCAGGCCCTGGGGATCTTTATTCCGCTGATCGTTGTCAACTGCCTGATCCTGGGTCGTGCCGAAGCATTCGCTTCGAAAATCCGGTCGTCCGCTCGGTTTCGACGGGATCGGCATGGGTCTCGGCTTCACCCTGGCTCTGTTTATTCTTGGTGGTGTCCGAGAAATCTTCGGCTCCGGCGCCATCATGGGGATCGATATCTTCGGTGCCGGCTACCAGCCGATGCTGCTGATGATCCTCCCTCCGGGTGCCTTCATCGCCCTGGGCCTACTGCTGGCTGGCATGAACAAGTTCGAGGCGAGCCGGTCGTAAGCGATCGGTCAGAGATAAAAAATCAAAAGCCCGGAAGTCTTTTATGACTTTCGGGCTTTTTTTGTAAGAAAAGCTTTATCTTCAAAATCAGGCATTCATCACAGAGGCACTGAGAACACTCATGAAAGCCGCTCAACAAGCTTTTCTCCGTACCCTCTGTGACTCAATGTTAAATACCGATCTCCCCGACCACCTGTCGCGCCAGGCGTTCACTGTAATCGTTGATCTTCCAATGGCCGGGACTCCAGCCTTTGAGGAAGCGGTGAAAATCGGTCCAGGCCAGAGGAAACAGCTGACGCCATTCGGCTTCAACTTCAACTGCATCGATGTGGTTTCCGCTTTGCCAATGCCAGCTTCAGTTCATCAAAGTAGGTCTGCAGCAACCAACCTTCCAGCCGCTCACAATCGCTCTCAGACAGACAACTGCCGATAAAGTAGGCCACATCCTTCATACCGCAGCCGCCACCAACATACTGGAAATCGACCGCTGCGGTTTTATAACCATCCTCCGAAAAGCAGAAGTTGGCCAGCTTGGCGTCGCCATGAACAAAGGTCTGGAAGCGGGCTTGTTTCAATTTCAGGTCGATAACCGGGGCCGCTGATTTCAGGGGCCGGTCATCGAGCACTGCCAGCTCATCGGGGCGGGTATCCAGATGCCAGTAGGTTCCCTGGCTCCAGAGTCCGTCGGGGGCAACACCCATAAAGGTCGCATGGAAATGGGCCAGCCATTTCAGGCAGGCGACAATCTCCTTTTCAGCAACTTCATCCCGCCGCAGCGGATAGCCGATGGCATCCAGGTCCTCCAACACCATCAGGGTTTCATCGCCGCGTTGCTCCACGGCCAAGCCGTGGGGGACAGGGCAGCGGTCATCACAACGATTGGCAAAAAATCTGTACCAGGCGGTTTCGACCTGATACGAACGGATCTTGCGCTGGCGGGACAGATTGGTATTCCAGCCGCGAGGATGATCTGCCTCCTGCGGCAACATCACATGTTTGACCACAACCGTCGTTCGGTCAGTGCCGGTCAAACGGTAGCGCATGATCGCACCGTAGCCGCTCCACAGTTCCTGAATGACATCGATCAGTTCAATCTGCGTTGCGCCGGTGGTTTGTTTGATTATATCTGGGAAGTCTTTATGCATAGGGCCAGAAGTCTCTACGGAAAGTCGCGAGAAATAGAGCGCAAGAGCAGGTTTCGATCGCTTGAGGGCGAATAGCAGGATCTGTTGATCCTGAAGAATCATGTCCTTCTACACTCTCTCCATATGTGTCTCTTTGGCAGCATTGCATAAGAGTTAAGACTTTTATGCAATGCTGCCTTTTGGTCGAAATCTGGTGTCTCGGAATTGCTATTCGCTCGGAACCAGATTGAGGTATTCGGCCTGCTGCCAGAGTTTCAGTGCCAGATTCACAGTGGCCTGGTCAACCATACGTCCATCCACGGCCACAGCCCCCTTACCTTCAGCCCGGGCTTCCGCATCGGCATCCAATATCTTTTCGCCCGTTGAATATCTTCGGCCGACGGTGAGAACACCTCGTTGATCCCTTCGACCTGAGCCGGGTGAATGGCCCATTTACCGTCGCAACCCAGAGCACCGGCCATGCCGGCCGCTCGTTTCAGCCCCTCTTGATCACTGAAATTGCCGTAGGGCGCATCAATGGCCTGGGCACCGACGGCCTTAGCCGCCATAACCATACGGCTTAAAGCAAAATTCCAGCGATGACCGGGGTAGATTTCCTCTTCATTTTCGCCATGGCCAGAGATGGAAACGATCCGGGCACCTATGGAGGCCGAATAGTCGGCGATTCCAAATACCAGGGTCCGGATCCGCTCGCTGCTCCGGGCAATTTCATTCACCAGCGCCATACCTTCCGCATTTTCGATACTTGCTT
>LQAH01000030.1_pt1 | contig 93298 bp, 117 predicted proteins | sample 1535791 | NCBI WGS metagenome assembly LQAH01 (sample SAMN04331585, study PRJNA305678) | bioreactor metagenome | isolation source: bioreactor_4 inoculated with Wadden Sea sediment 2nd replicate of a... | place: Germany:Bremen
GATTTTTCAATATTTCTATGCGGCTGGATTCAATATCCGGTGTACTTCCAAATGAAAAAAGCCCTGTCCTCTCCGACGTAACCACCAAAACCTCTGAAACCGAGTCACCATCGATATCCACGGCAACCGGCGGCAATTCGAAGCTCTCCGTTTCAAACAGAGAATCGATCTGGCCGGGAGTTTTATCATAGGTCACCACCGAAAGACTTCCTCCGGCAACCTCATCGATACTTTGAAGCAATTTTTCCTTCTGATAGATCCGGAGTCCTCCACTGCGAATATAGATGCTTTCTTTTGTCCATTGCCTGTCGTATCGACAAGTAAACCCTGAGTTACGGGTAACCTTTTCTTTATATTTGCCGGCGCGGGCTGCTCTATGAAATGGTCGTCCTTGAACTCCAGCCGCTTAACGTTACCGAAAAACGGTCAATGTCGAAATATTGACCCAGCAGGGTCTCTCGCCGCCCGTCTTCATCCAGGTCAAATGTCCCAAGAAAGTAATTGAGATGATTCTTGAAAAGACTAAGCTGGTCGTCGTTAAATTTTAGAATGAAGCTGCTTGGCACCAGTTCTTCGGTTGAAGTCACCCGTGCGTCTCCGGAACGGGATGCCGTTACGCTGAGCAATAGTTCATCTTTAGCCTCCGGTTGCCACCACTGAACGGTATGGATCCGTTCAAGGGCGGAAGAACGATATTCCGCAATGGGAATCAGCTTATCCGTAAAACGAAATACCCTGACGTATGTCCCGTCAGTTGTCGCCAGCAATAGACCATTTTCCCGTTCAAGGAAATCCGTCATCAGAATCTTTTCGTTCAAAGTGGCGATCTGATCAAATCCGGGAAATTTTTCGTCAAAACGCATTGGCAGGTTGTTAGGGGACCATGACATCTCCAAACTTATGGATTTTGTAGCTTGGCCTCCTTGATCGGTCTTCACGAGAGTCTCACCGCCCTGCCGTATCTGTTTTTCCGGCGATAATCCCGATGTCTTCTGAATTGAGACTTGTAAATCTTTCGCCGCCACCGGGTATGATCGAATCGGACTTCGGTTCTGGTCTTCGAGTTGAAGAAGTCCATTGTTCAAAATAAAAACAAGATCAGTCTCAGGCAGATCGTCGAAAGGTTCCTGCTGGGGAATATACCGGTACCCCTGCCAGTGCAAATTCGGAAGCGTTTGGCTAATATTTGAATAAAAATTTCGCCCCTTACCGATCCGGTCAATGAAAAGTGCCGACAAACCGGAAAACCTGGTCACTTTTTTCCGGAGATCCCATTATCAGCGCCCTTGATCACAACGACATGACTGTAGTCCGTTCTGACCTCAGTGACTTTGAGCAAAGACAGGATGCGGCTGGTCTTTTTCATAAGCTTACCGGTCACAGGATTAATTATTTTTTTTCCTTCTTCCTCGATGCTCAACAAATCACCGACCATGATCCCTTTGGAACTTCCCATATCAACGAAAAGGGCATCACCACTTTTTGACTCCAGGACGATTCCTGACAGTGGAGCCAGATCTTGAGAAATTTCATTCTCCCAAGCCAAGGCTGCTATGGGTGACGACATCATCAACACAAGGGACACTAACAGATAATAGCGGTCGAGATTTGAGCGAACCATGTTCATCCTCCACGGGACGGTTCAACAGGGATTCCTGACGATCCACCAGAAATCTCTGTTTGATTGTTTTCAATCTTGCCCACAAGATCAGAACTGAATCCGACCATGTGGGCAAGATAAATAGTCTCTGTTCGGGAACCACCTTTTTCCACCATCTCGGCGTCAATCTACGCATTCGATTGTGCGGCGTAAAGAGCTACTTCTCCGCAAAACTGCTTGATTGCCTTGACCTTTCGGAAAGTTAATGGTTTCCAAATCAGAAACGGATCGGTTAGCCTCTGGAGTTTCCGGATGCTAACAAATTAGAACTTGTAACGTAAGCGGGAGGTTACCCGATAAATATTTTCTTCACCCTTGCCATCACGGTTATATTCGAAAGCATCCATCGCATCACCTGATACGAGATACCCCCCATTCAATGCCAATTCGACGTTGTCATAAATCTTGTAGCTGATAGAGGCATCAATCTCTAAACCGATGTCATTATTGGCCTGCCGGTTACCGTTGTCATCGACGTATTCAATATCCTCAGCTGTCATGACATACAGAACTGCGACACCCACTTTAACGGTATCGTTGACTTTATGATCAACCGCGATTTTATTCAGGAACATCCCTTTATCAAGGATGTAGGGGCGCTCTGTTCCGTAAGTGTCATTGGCATAACCACCTTCAAAGAGAACAATACTGTCGGCGCGATCCACATCAGTCGACATGAAAGCATTGAACTTGTTGTCATTCTCGTTGTCATCACCAGAAGCATACCAACTGGTGAAGGTCACTTTAGTCGCACCAATGTTCATGCCGATATCGCCGTGAAGAAGATAGGCAGACAGATCGAAATCACCGCTCGCACTCCCGTTAAGACCAAGGAAATCAGCGTTATCAACAGATCCCGTCTGATACATGGCATCCCAGTTCGCGAAGAATTTGCCAGACTTCAAACCACCGTCGATACCGATTGTATAGATATCAAGAGCAACATCTCCTAATCTTTTACCTGATATTTTCCAGCATCTACTGCACCTGGGGTAGTATTTCCGGGGTTGGAGTGTTGAAGAAGAGCAAACAGGCCGATATCAGTCCCCGAAGAAAGTTTGAAATCCCAGCGTCCGGAAAGAGCATCCAATGAATCCTGGTCTTCGCCCGGCTCATCATTAAAATACTCAACCCCACGGATCCAGCCCAATTCAATTTTGCTGTTTTCTAGGCTCTGCTTGTAGACAATACCCATGGCAGTTTCTTTCCAGAGAAAACTGTTCAGTTTATATGGCTGCAATCCGATCTGCACAAGAGCATCGTCGCTGTTGGGAAGTTGCAGGGCGGTATATGCCCAGCGGGTCTCAACATTGACTCCATCACCTGAAAACTTTCCTCCCGGCTTGTTTTGTTGACCAAAACGCAGTCCGCCAATTTCAACGGCATAAACCCCTTTGACCTTACCATTGTTGGTCGCTGCCTCAGTCCAGAGCCGATACTTGATCTCCCCCCAAGTCGCATTGCTCCTGTCGCTATCAATTTGCTTGGTCTTAGCGACGCCCCTGTCCAGCCAAGCACCGCCGGAGTACAATTGTGCGCGGTTGGTCGCTAAGTTAAAGCGGTTGTTTAGATCGCCATGAAACTCGAAGGTGACGGCCATGGCTGGCAACGCAACAGCACATGCAGCCAGTAGCGTAACCATCACTTTGACAATTTTGCTCATTTTGTTTCCTCCTATGCAGGTTAGAATTGCCGATCACTCGGCACGGGAGCCCGTATTAGCCCCGAAAAATGAAGTATCAACGTCCTTTTCTATGTTTCTGGTCAGGTATTTAATGCCACCTTTCAAAACAAGAGCTTAATGATGAAATTTCGCGATCTCGGCTTCGTATAAATTCAACTGGTCGTCCAGCTTGATCAGTTGTTTCAGCCGGTGTTCAATAACGCGATTAAGACGGTTTCCAAAATCTCTGGCAGAATCCTCGAGCAGGCCGGGCAGGAAGCGGCGCATCGCTCCGATACTTTTGGGCAGGGCGGTTCTGTCGCTCTATCACCAACTGCCACGTCAGATTGCAGACGGGCGCACGATCCTTGAAACACTGGGTGTGCATGCGATGAATTAATTGAATTTTTTTCTAACTGGTCGATACTTTTGATTGGAACTTCAGGAATGTCATTCTGGATTACGGCAGCGGCAAGCACTCATTGTATCTTTGAAAAAACCCTTTTCCGGGTTGCGAAGTTTAACATAATGACCAGGGATCAGCTTAACCACATGCTCAAATGTCAGGAGCTGACATCCCCAATAATCAGATCCAGAACACCGCCCTATACCCACTACAGGGAGACAGTGTGCTGGAAAACCCGCAGTATTTCAGACGCCGTACTGTCCTCCGTTTGACTTCCTTAAATTCGTTCGTTGTAATTGACCATTAGAAATTCAGGCTTAACCAGGTCCTGTCCTGTCAGTTTTTCCCCTGCCTTGAAACAAATCCTGTGCCAACTCAGAATTGCTTTTATTTACAGATAGTTGAGAATTTCTATGGATAATTTTTGTGATGATATATAGAGAATATTCAAAGGTGCTATGCGCCATTTAGCGCAAGATCTTTCATAAACAATGAAGGTTTAGCTTTGCCTGGTTGGGAAAGTTATAAATACGGACTTTAAATAGACGAGGAAAAAACGTAGCCGAGTGTTGGCCGTCATCGGCGAGTTTAAACGAGAATTGATTAACATGAGGGCCGAAAACAGGCAATAGCAGCGGGAGTCAAGGTTTACCGCTGGCCTAAACTGACAAAAATGGAAGGGGCGTCTCTGGCCACAGGGATCAGAGACGATATTCTCAGCAAAGAAGCCCTCGCCAAAAAATTAAACGTTCGGTACCTACCATTGGTCGACGAACGGTCGTTTTGAAAAAAAATCGGTTCCAAGGAAGAGGCGGCCTGACCGAATCAGACTGATCCCCCTCTGCTACTCTGCTTAGGCAGAATGCGGAGGAGGCAACGGCTTAGTCAAGTGTACCTCTATTTGCAAATTTCCGATTGAAGGCCGAAATCGCCTTCCAAATCTGATGTTCTTATTTTTGAACAGTTTGCCCCCAAGTGGGCTGGATACACAAAATCCTTTACAGGCCCCAAGTCTGAAGACCTGACGTTCTGATCAAGCTTATTTCTCAACAACTTCCAGTTCTGCTTTACTGTAAACCCCTTCAATACGGCACTCTTCATCTGCGGCAAGAAGAGTCAAGGTTCCCGTACCGTCGTCACCGATCGCCACCTTGGCCTCGGCATTTTCGACCAGACTGTAACAACCGCTTGTTTTGAAAGCACCATCCTGTCCCACGATTCCATACCAGTTTTCATCATCCCTGTTCACCTGAAATTATAATCTCCCGCTTTCAGGCTGCTGCGTCCGAACACCCGTATTATTTCACACCGCTCGCCGCTCTTCTTGAACAGCATCATCCCCTTGCTGTTTTCAAGCTCCAGGGTCACGACCGCCCGCTCCTGCCCCACAAAACAATACTCAGTTTGGATAAACAGGTCCTGACCGACGATTTCATAGAGGTCAGCACCATAGCGTTCCACACTCACATCAACATCCTGAGCCAAAGCGATCCAAGGCAACAACAGCAGCAATCCCAACAGCAGAACTTTTCTGTTCATGATTCCCATCCTCTTTCTTTGCAAAAGTACAGCCCGTTTACAGTTCCAGAATATCACCATCGCTTAAGGCATCAATCTTTAATTGCTCCACTTTCATCAACATCTCCGGTCCCATGTGGGTGACAACCATACGCTGGCAATCGAGCCGCGCTCTATTCTTCTGCAAGGTCTGATAATCGAGATGCGAAGGAATTTTCCCGGCATAGGAAAAACACTCTGCGATCAGAAGATCACTGTTCCGACTCAAAGCGACTATATTTTCAGTCCATTCACTGTCTCCGGTGTAGCTGACAACTTTTCCTCCCGACTCGACCCGCAGTCCATAGACCTGTTCACTTCGCCCATGCCTCATCGGCCAGGCGATCAGAGTCAAATCATCTGTCACTATCGGCAGTTGTGGTTGCAGCTGAATATAGTGGATCGGAAAATCGAAACCATCGGCAAGGGCTCCCGGATAAAGAGCATCCATAGCAGCTTCAACCTGTTTTTAAGAGCCGCCGGACCGATCAGGGTCAGTGCTCTGCTCCGCCTGCTGACATACTTGCCTTCGAGCAGAAGGAAAGGGATACCGCCAAAATGATCCCCATGCAGATGGCTGATCACGATGGTATCAATGTCACAGGCTTTTAAGCCGCAACGCTCCAGCCCGATGAGACTGCTGCAACCACAGTCAAGCAGTAACCGCCTGTCTCCTACGGTCAGATGATAGCAACTGTTCAGCCGCCCTCCGCTACCGAAGGCGTCACCACTGCCGATGCACTGTAACCTCATCGTTGCACCACGACGATTCATGAATCAGACTTTTCCGGGTGGCTCAATTCCTCTTCAACCATCTGCTTCATCCCGATTCCTTTTATGGATACTGACAAAATGTTAATATCGACCTTTACGAATGTTATAAATTGAACTTTGCCAACAACTGTGCTTAAGTCTTCTTGTCATTAGATCAATAGTCTAACACTGGATTGTTATGCCTGCCGACTCTTTTCAATTAATTTACGCTCTGGCCGTTATCCTGGTCGCTGCTCTGGTCGGTGGACGCTTTGCCGCACTCTGTCGCATCCCCCGCGTCACCGGTTACCTGTTAGCCGGCCTGATCGTCGGTCCCTCATTTGCCAAGTTGACCGGCCTGCCCCAGTTAATAAAACCATCGGCACTTGACGAGCTCAAACTGATCTCAGATATCGCCCTGGCTCTCATCCTGATGAATATCGGCGGACAACTGAGAACCGAGAACCTGAGGCGTTGGAAACAACGGATTTTTATTTTTTCCTTTGCTGAAACTTTAGCTTCGGGCCTCTTCGTCGGCCTGACTGTGTTTGGCGTTAATCTCCTCGTCGTCGGCCAGACCATCGGCAGCCTGAGTCTCAGTTATTCTTCCTTGCTGTTTGCTATCTTTACCGGCACCATCAGTATCGCCACAGCTCCGGCAGCAACCCTGATGGTCATACGCGAGTACGAAGCTGAAGGTCCCGTCACCAGCACAGTTCTGACTCTGGTCAGCCTCAACAACCTGATTTCTGTTTTTGCCTTTTCCATCGCTGCGCAACTGCTGGTTTCAGATGATGGAAGTTTCACAACAATTGTTTACAAACTGACGATGCCACTGCTGCTTGGTGGTTTTTTCGGCTTCCTCATGTCGCTCTGGGCACAGCGCATGGAACTGGCCAGCGAACATAAAATCCTTCTTTTAGGCGGTGTTACCACCGTTGCCGTCATCAGCAGAATACTTGACCTCGAACCTCTGCTTTCCTGCCTGGCCCTCGGGATGATCCTGGCTGACAGCTCACCCCGCTGGCACCGCCTGGTAAAATCACTTAATGAGATCGACTATCCGCTCTATGTCATCTTCTTTGTTCTGGCGGGTGCCAACCTGCATATTGAAACATTGGCTCATATTGGTCTGCTCGGTGTCACTTATGTGGTGTTCAGATCCCTCGGAAAGATGATCGGAGCCTTTGTCGGTGCCCGTCTTGGTCATTTTGGTCAGCGCGAACAATCGTGGATCGGTATGACTCTGCTGGCTCAGGCCGGAATGGCAATAGGATTGGCTTCGACCCTCGCCAAGCTGTGGCCTGAAGGGGGACGACTGGTCGAAACGATCATCCTCGGCTCCGTCGTCATCTTCGAACTGATCGGGCCAATTGCCGTACGTTACGGTCTGGTCAGGGCAGGCGAGGTTCCCCTGCTGTCTCTGCTGCGGAAACGTGCCCCCCAGAGCGGTGTCGAAGGGTTACATGACGTCGCCAACCATTTCCGCAATAACCTCGGCCTTCCAGCCGGACGTCGGCTGGATAACCCGGGGGATATTCTGGTCCGCCACGTCATGCGACATAATGTCGAGACAATCCATCACGGCACTCCATTTCAGGAGCTGCTTCGAGTAATTGCCCACAGCCGTTACGACCGTTTTCCGGTTGTTGACGACGACCAGAACTTTATCGGCATCATCAACTACACCGAGATTCGAAATCTGCTTTTCGACCAGTCTCTTTCCGACCTCCTGGTCGCCCGTGATCTGGTGTCATCAAGCGTTCTTTCGATTCCGCCCGACACTCCACTGAGAGAGGCATTGAAAACCTTCCAGAAAAAGCGCAACATCAGCTATTTTCCGGTTATCGATCCGGAAGAGCCGAAAAAGCTGCTTGGCATACTCAGCCAGAACGATGTCCTCGCAGCTTTCCGCAGATTGAAGCTGGACGATTAATCAAGCCTCAATGGTTCAACTCAATCCGGAAATGGTTCCGTCTTCTTCCAACTTCCAGCGCTCGGCGGCCGCTTTTATCGGCAGCCCCGGCATGCGTAAAATATCCCCGGTTAATACAACCAGAAAACCGGCCCCGGAATTGATCTGTATGCTGCGTACAGTGATATCAAAGTCGCGTGGACGCCCCAGAAGCTTGGGGTCGTCAGATAAAGATCCGGGCGCCTTGGCGACGCAGATCGGCAACTGTGCAAATCCCAGACGCTCAATCTGAGCAAATCTTTCTCAGCCTGCTTGGTAAGGCAACGTCGTCGCACCATACATCTCACGACAGACAATTCTGATCTTTTCTTCAACCGCCTGGTCAAGCTGGTAGAGTGGTTTGTAGGGTTGGCTTCGAGCCGCAACCTGCATGACCTCTTTTGCCAAATCAAGAGCACCGTCTCCGCCTTTGAAGTAGTGTTCACTAAGAGCAAAAGGAGTTTCCAGCTCCCGGCAACGGGCTTCTATCAATGCCAATTCAGCACAACTGTCTCCTTCAAAGCGATTGAGTGAAACGACAGCCCGTTTATTGAACTTACCGACATTTTCAATATGCTTGTCAAGATTTTCCATTCCACGCCTTAATGCCGGCAGATCCTTTTCCTGAAGCCGGTCTTTATCTTTGCCACCATGAAGCTTCAAGGCCCTTGTAGTGGTCACCAGCACAACAGCCTGTGGATCAAGCCCACCCGCCCGGCATTTGATATCAAAAAATTTTTCCGCCCGAGATCAAAACCAAACCCGCTTCAGTGATGGCCCAATCGGCATGGTGCTGAGCGATCCTGGTCGCAATGAGACTGTTACAACCATGGGCAATGTTCGCGAACGGGCCACCGTGAACCAGAGCCGGAACACCTTCGAGAGTCTGCACCAGATTGGGATGAATCGCATCACGCAGTAGCGCAAGGACGGCACCGCTGATCTGCAACTGCTCTATAAATACCGGTTCGTCAGCATAGCTGAAAGCAACCAGTGTACTCTCCAGACGCTGGCGAAAGTCAGCCAGGCTGTCAGCCAGACAGAGCATCGCCATCACTTCAGAAGCGGCGGTAATATCAAAGCCCCCCTCCCTTGGAACACCCTGAAACTTTCCGCCCAGTCCCAATACGATGTTACGCAGGCTGCGGTCATTCATGTCGATGACCCGACGCCACAGCACCCGCCTCGGATCGATGTTCAATCTGTTGCCGTGATAGATGTGGTTATCGATAACAGCGGCAATCAGGTTGTTGGCACTTGTAATTGCGTGGAAATCACCGGTAAAGTGCAGATTAATGCGATCGGAAGGAATGATCTGGCTGTAACCACCCCCCGTCGCTCCCCCTTTCATGCCCAGGCAGGGACCAAGTGACGGCTCACGCAAGGCCAGGCAAACCGATTCACCCAGTTTTGCCAATGCCTGGCCAAGGCCGATCGTCGTGGTTGTTTTCCCTTCGCCCGCCGTCGTCGGAGTCGTTGCTGAGACCAGGATCAGATTGCCCTTGTTTTTTCTTGGCGGCTTCAGGGCATCGGTATGAATTTTAGCCATTTCTCGACCGAGAGGAAGCAGATTCCTTTTTGCGATTCCAAGCTTGTCAGCAACCCGACCTATCGCTTCCAATTTGGCCATGCGTGCAATTTCACCGTCATTCAGCATGCAACCTCCTTTCAGCGGCCTCCCTGACTCCACCTTTTCCTGATATGGCCGAGGGATTCCCTTTCTTTTCGCTGAGCTCACTCCTCATTCACGTTCGCTGCTGTCACCAAAAAGCGAGAGGGATGGAGCCGATGGAAAATAACGTACAGATCTTGTAAGTCATCTGCAAGCCGACACCATCACCCAGAATACCGACGATAAAACCACCAGGGAACTGACACCAAAGTTAATAAACATATACATGCTGTTCATAAAGGTCGGCATGTTCGAACCGGTATCCTGGGTCGCAGCCATCAGAACCGGACCGGAAGCAAAAAGAAACAACCCCAGTCCTGCCAACAGGATCAGGCTGTTGGTCCAGACGAATAGCCCCATCATAATAACGGTGACGATACTCGAGATAATCAACGTCTTGCGCCGGCCAATGCGATCGGAAATATTCCCGGCACAGAACGTTCCAACCACACCGAAGAACTGTAAAACGGACAGTGAAATTCCAGCGTACCAGAGAGACGCTCCCTGTCCAGTCAGGTAAACCGGAAGATACAGGGTCAGGGCGCTTTTGCCGCGGCCTGAAAAGGATAAAACCGGCAAGGAAAATAAAAAAAGAAGAATGAAGTCGTAATAGCTTGCGGGTATCTCCCTGTTCCTTCGGTTTCGTGATCCGCTGCTGTCCGGTATAATTCCGTAACTTCAGAAACAGCACAAAGGATGCCAGCAGCCCCAGAGGAATGAGACGATAGATCTCCTCCAGACTCCACCAGGAAACGGCACTTATAACCAGCAGCGGTCCGAGCGTCCGAGCCAGTTCCCCCCCCACCATAAAAAAGCTCATCCCGGTCCCAACCCGGTTGCCGGAAACATCTTTAACCATGACCGGCGATGGAATATGAAACAATGCAGCAGAGACTCCGGCAACAAACAGTAAAAGAAGCAGCATGACCGTTGAGTTGGCCAGCCCGACCAATCCCATGGAGATGGCAGTCACCGCCGGAGTCAAGATGACGAAGTACTTTATTCCTGTCTTTTCCGCCATCAATCCAAAAAATGGATTGAACAACGCAGGGATTCGCCGAATGATATCCAGAAAGGCGCTCATGGACAGAGACAGACCCAACTTGTCGATCAACAATGGCAGCAGGGGAGCGAGAAATGATGAAAAGGTGTCATGAGCCAGGTGGGCAATCGACAGCGTCATAACCTCAGATTTTTTAAATGATTGTTTTTTCAAAGTCGGTTCTTTCCACAAGAAATGCGTCTGACAGCGACAGGTCTTGCTGTAATGGCTAAAAGAGCAGGGGCGGTTCTGTTCCAACGTTAATTACCGTTGATAGCATAGCAGATTGTGTCTGTCTTGGTTAAGTCCGAATCTCCTCTTGAGCAGGCAATAAAAAAAGGGCAGCTTTTTAAGCTGCCCCGGAGCGTTTTCACGCTCGTTACGCAAAAGAGGAATTTACTTCGCGCGCAAAAACCAGACGTGCACGTTCTTCCTGTTTGTGGTTCGTCTGTCCCGCGCTCGTGCCGGACTGCCCGTCGACAGTCCGGGGAGCAACTTCAGTTTGCCAGATATTTCTTGGCAGCCTCAACCTGACTGGAATCAGGATAGTCCTCTATCAGCTTCTGCATCGTGGTCCGGGCGTTTTGGCCGTCTCCGAGAGCGTTAAAAGCCAGAGCCTGTTTCAACATTGCCGCAGCAGCCTTTGGATGGCGTGGGTACTTGCTGATGACATCCTGAAACTGCAAAATCGCCAGTTCATAATTCTTTTCTCCATACAATGCCTCACCGGTCCAGTACAGTGCATTGATATGGAGATCATGCTTGGGATACCTGGCAACAAATGTTTCCAGCAACTTTCGTCCGTCAGCAAACTGGTTCTGATTACGGATCAACTCAAGAGCTTCCTGATAAAGCTCCTCCGCCGTTTTCTCCGCTTTCGGCTCAATCTGTTTTTCCGCTTCGCTCTGTTGCTGTGATTTCTGCTTCAGTTGTGCCTGTTGCTGCATCATTTCAGATTGTGCCGCAACTTTCTGTTCCAGTTCGTTCATACGATTGGTCAATGAGGTCAGCTGCAGGCCAAGATCCTCTTTAATCAGCTGCAGCTCGTCATTGACGGCCCGGTTGTCGCGCCCCAGATCATCGATCCGGCCATTAATCGACTGAAACTCAACCCGCATATTATCCAATCCGGCCAACATTTCCGCCGATTGCCGCTGAAGGTTTTCACCCCCGACGGATTCCGACTGAGTCTCTTCGACCTGTTTCACTTCAAGTTGGGCGAGGCGACGTTTCATCTGCTCCAGGTCCATCTCCATGCGCAGCTGTTCCTGCGTCGGAGGCAGACATCCAGCCAACAACAGAACTGTAAGTACAACAAATAGATAACGCATCAATTTTCTCCTTGAGCTTTTATCGACACCAGAGAAACAAAAAAGGCCGCACATTGAAGAATGCGCGGCCTTTTTCTCTTGTCGATAAAATTAACGCTTAACTTTGAAATCCGCGCGACGGTTCTTAGACCATGCGTCCTTGGTGTTGGAGGCATCAAGCGGCATCTCTTCACCGTAGGAGATAACACTCATACGCTCCGCGCTACGCCGAGAGAAACAAGATAGTTCTTGGTCGCCAGGGCACGCTTTTCACCCAGAGCCAAGTTGTACTCATCTGACCCGCGCTCGTCACAATGACCTTCAATCAGAATTTTGATCGCCGGAGCAGCCCTTAAAAGACCAGCATTATTCACCAGAGTCGCTTTGGCAGTTTCAGTCAGAACATACTGATCAAAGTCGAAGAAAATACGCTCAAGGCCGCTGGCGGCAGCACGCTCAGCCGCACGAGCAGCTTCTTCAGCATCGTACTTGCTCGTTTCGGTCGCAGCAGTTTCGGTAACAGCCTGCTCGGCAACGGAGGCCGGCTGTTGTTGCTGGACTTCCACCTGGGTCGTTGTTCAATCATTCCCGGCTCTTCGGCCACCGGCTTCTTTGCACAACCTGAAACAAACAATGTCAGCACAAAGAGCATCACCACCAGACGGGTAATGGTTGTTTTTTGCATAATCAGCCACTCCTTTCGCATTTGCGATTAAATTTGTAGATTAATCTCTTATTTTCAGCACAACTCAAAACATTATACAGAAGCTTCACTTAAAAACAACTCTGTTTATCGGGCATATGCCTGCTTACCAGAGTTTTGACCAAGCGGGATGAAGATCGTCTCCGCCAGGTGCAGAAATCCTTCTGGCACCTGTTCCATCGGCCCGCATGGTCCAGATCGATTTTCCCCATTCTGATCGTTAGAATAAATCAAAAAACGGCCATCAGGACTCCAGCGCGGGTGCTCCTTGCTCCCCTCTCCAAAGGTAAGCTGGCGTTCGTCGCTGCCGTCAGAGCGGATCGTGAAAATATTGAACACACCGTTATCCATGCGTGAAAATGCAATTCGGTCATCCTTTGGATTCCAGGCCGGGGTCGCATTGTACTTCCCCTCAAAAGTCAGACGAGTCACCTCAAGTGAACGCACATTAACGATGAATATATTGGGATTACCGCGTCGATCGGAGACAAAGGCAATCTGATCACCTTTCGGACTCCATGACGGATCGACATCGATACCGTAATGATTGGTAAGGCGTCGATGAATACTGCCATCCGTCCCGATCAAGTAAAGTTCGGAATTCTTATCCTTGGACAGAGTCAAAGCGATTTCACGACCATCCGGGCTGTAGCGTCCACTGATATTCAGCCCCTGCTTGAGCGAAACCCGTGATTCACGGCCGGTATAGATCTCCTTACGGTAGAGATCAGGATTCCCCTTGGCATAGGAGGTAAAAATCAACTCTTTTCGGGTCGGTGAAAAGTCCGGGTTCAGAACGATCGAGTTGTGACTGGTCATGCGTAAAGGCTTATAACCGTCCACATCCATCAGGTACAGCTCTTTACGCCCGGTACGGTTGGAGATATAAGCTATCTTGGTTGAAAATGGCCCTTTTTCGCCGGTCATGCTGAGCAGAATCTGATCGGCAAAGGTATGGGCGATCTTGCGTACATCGGTCAGTTTGCCGATGTACCGCCGTCCACTCAGCAGACGTTGTGAAACCACGTCATACAGACGCAGTTCGATGGTCAGCTTACCACCGCTGTAGCTGTAGCCCCCCTTGATCAACGCCTCCGCACCGAGCACGCGCCACTGGTAAAAATCGATATCGGTACGTTTCAGACCAAGCTTTGTGGCATCGCTCAGAAAGGAGGCCGGATCAACAGGATCGAACAGGCCTGACATGTCCAGATCTCCGAGCAGAACCTGGTTGAACTCTTCCGCCACACCCGCTTGAGGTGAAGCCATCGGTACCAACCGGGTCAATGCCAGGGGAATCGCCTGTTCTCCCGGTGAACTGATTTCAAAGCGAGTGGCCGCCAGTGCCGGAGGAGAACTCAGAACCAACAGCAGAAACAGAGAAAAAATATCTAGTTGTTTTCATTGGTCCAACATATCCTTAAGGTTGAAGACGATTTCAAACTGCATAGCTTGCGGCAACTCTTGTGTCAACTGACGCGACTTGGCAATAGCCGGCGCAATGATTCATCAAAAGTTTCGCTGCCCGACTTACGTAAAACTTGTAATGAATCAAAGTTCCTTCGGCATTATAGCTCAACAAAACCTCAGCTTCCGGGTTACCGACCGCCTGATATTTGGAAAAACTCCACTGTTGACGAATAAACTCCTGAACGTGAGCGACAGCGGACACGCCAGCTTCATCTCCCTTGGCACCGATCATGCCGACGGGGGCGTTATCGATCGGTGATTTTACCGCTACTGTTTTTTCAACTTCGGCCGCCGCTGCAGCTTTCATTTGAGCTAGACGTTCATCCCTGGCTGCCTTTTGAGCCTTTCTATCCTGCTTCGCACGCAGTTGCTCCAGTCGCTGTTCAAGAGCCGATTTCTGGGCTTTGGTAACCGTCGGTTCCGGTTCAGGCTTTTGAGTCACAACAGGTTTCTTGACTTCAGGCTTCGCCACCGGCACCGGTTTGGTTTTTGGCTTTTCCGGCACCGGTTTGGGCTTGGGTTTCGGTTGGACCGGGACAGGCTTCGGCTTAACAGGAACAGGTTTGGGGTTCGGTTTTGGCTTCGGTTTCTCGGTAACAACCGCTTCCGGTCGCCCCGCCTGCGGATTCTTGACGATCTTATTGACCAGATTGACACGGTAAACCGGTGGTTTCTTGATTTCGCGCTTGGGGAAGAAAGGGGCATAATAAAGAGCGGGCAGCAGGATATGCAGCAGCACAGAAACCAGCAGCATCTGCTTGAAACCAGGCTCAAACGCCGATTGCAGTTGGCGCCAACGTTGTTTTCGAGACGATTCCATCCGGCTGCTATTCCTCAGGCAGACGGGTGACCATTCCGAGTTTTTCCACTCCCGCTTTCTTTACCGCAGCCATAACCTGAACCACCCGTCCATAAGGAACCTTCTGATCAGCTTCAAGAAAAACTTCGCGACCCGGTTTCCCCTTCATGGCCTGCTGCAACACCGGCCCCAGTTTGGCCAGTTGATCGATCTTCGCTTTACCGATCATAATCTGTCCGTTGCGCTCCAGGGTCACGATGATGGGTTCCTGCTGAGCCGGCAATCCAGGCGCTTCGGCAACCTCCGGCAGATCAACCTCAACACCCTGATCCAACATTGGGGCGGTCACCATGAATATAATCAACAACACCAGCATGACATCAACGAACGGCGTCACGTTGATCTGCGACAAGCTGCTGCGTTGTCGACCGGCAGGACGTCCGACTTCCATCTACTTGCCCCGTTCCATACGCTCAACAATATTGAGGAATTCCTGGCTGAAATTGTCCATCTCGCCGATCAGGACATTCACCTTGTTGAGAAAATGGTTATAACCCATTACTGCGGGGATTGCGGCGGCCAAACCGATGGCTGTCGCGATCAGCGCTTCGGAGATACCGGGGGCGACAACGGCCAGCGAAGCACTGCCGGTCTGTCCGATGCCATGAAAAGCGTCCATGATCCCCCAGACGGTACCAAACAGGCCGATAAAGGGTGCTGTTGACCCGGTAGTCGCAAGAAAGGTCAGATATTTTTCCAGACGATGGGTTTCCTGCGTTGTCGCCCGGCGCAGAGCCCGGCCAACCATTTCGGTCATCTCCATCTGTTGGGAAAATCACCCGGCTCCTCGCCATCATCACTTTTCTTTTTCAGCTGCAGCATCTCATGGTAGCCTTCGCGGAACAGATTGGCGATGGGTGAGCCGCTGAACTCCTTGAGCCCCTGACCGACCAGGTCAAAACGCTTCTTGGTCCAGAAAAAGTCGAGAAAGCGATCCGATTCCTTGATCGCTTTCTGAACGATCGACGTTTTGTAGAAGATGATCGCCCAGGATACGAGCGAGAAGTAAATCAGAATCAGCAGAACCAGCTTAACCACCGGTCCGGCATTAAAGACCAGATCGAGCAAAGTCTTTCTCCTTTGATGTCATGAATTTAATGGCTGCAGACTGTCGTTGCCATGCAGATGACCGTCGAATTCTCCGAAAACGGACGATCGTCAGATTATCGGGTACCCGGCAGGGCAAGTCAAGCGCTCATCACTCCTCGAAATAACGCCAGAGAAACTGTTTCATAAAGCGAGACGTGCGGCTTTCAGGTTGACGCTCCAGAAAACGCTTAAGAGAAGCAAAATCATCCAGGTCTTCCCATTCCTTCAACAGCACGGTGGCAACATCGAACGCAGTGGCTTTTTGCAGAGTCAACTCCAGAACCGTCTCACTGCTCCAGGGAATATTCTCAAACAATGCCGGACAATGGCGTGATTCGCCAACCAGATAATAACCGCCATCGACGGCTGGACCGAGCACAAGATCGCTGTAATTCAACTGTTCAAAGGCCTGGGCGATGATTGAACCGGGAAGATCGGGAGAATCACTGCCGATCAGAGCGGCCCGTCCATACCCCTGGTCAAAAAATATTCCAGGGCATCTGCCATCCGCCGCCCCAGATCGGCCCCCTGTTGGGGGTACAGACCAACTCCCGGAAAAGCAGCTTCAAACCAGCTGCGCTCGCCGGCATAACAAATCATCAGATCATAGTCCCGACCCTGCTGCATCCGCTCAACTGTTTCGCTTAAGGACACTCGATACAACTCGGCCGCTTCTTTACGAGACAGGGGAGGGCAGAGTCGTGTTTTAACCTGGCCGGCCAGCGGCTGCTTGGCAAAAATGCCTAAAATCGGTTTTTCAGCCCTCTTTTGCCGCAGGTTATCCACTCTTTCCACAAGGTTATCCACAGGTCAGGTATTACGCCCTTCAATCATGGCATATGCCGAATGATTATGGATCGATTCAAAGTTCTCACACTGGATTTTGAACCAGTGTATCTGTTTGACACTTCGCAGTTTTTCCGTTACTGCTCGAACCATATCCTCGACAAACATCGGATTGTCATAGGCCTGTTCAGTGACCGCTTTTTCGTCTTCCCGCTTGAGCAACGAATAGACCGGGCAACTGGCGCAGTCTTCGATCCAGCTGATCAGTCTTCAAGCCAGACATGCTCGCCATAACGGACCTGGACGGTAACACTACTCCGCTGGTTGTGAGCACCGCGGTCACTGATTTCCTTGGAACAGGGGCAGAGGGAGGTCACAGGAATACCCGCTTCAAGCATGAACTCAAACTCATCGCCAAGGGTTCCGACCATGCGACACTGGTATTCCAACAGACTGCGTGCACCAGAAACCGGGGCCCGCTTTTCAATAAAGTAGGGAAAATCAAATTCCAGGTGAGCCTTGCTGGCACCGAGGCGCGACTTCATCTCGGTCAGAATCGTCTCCATGTTTTCGACGCTGATTTCGCCATGGTAAAGATTGAGTACCTCGATAAAGCGGCTCATGTGGGTTCCCTTGAACTGTTCGGGCAGATCAACATACATATTAACCCGGGCGACCGTGTGCTGGCGCTCTTTGTACTTATCAAGTACGACAATGGGATAGCGAATATCTTTCACGCCAACTTTGTCGATAGCGATATTTCGGTTATCCCGACTCTGTTGCATGTCGGGCATATTGGCTGCGCTCATTGTTTACTCACTGACTGCATAGGAAAGAGGGTCTTGGTGACCGGCATCGGCAAAACCTTTGAGCCTCAGCCGGCAGGAATCGCAGTAGCCGCAGGACAGACCGTCCGTTGTCGGATCATAACAGGAATGGGTCAAACCATAGTCAACTCCGAGGTTGAGTCCCTGCTGGATAATCTGCGCCTTGGTCAACTGCAACAGGGGGGCGTGGATATGGTAAGGGCGACCTTCCACTCCCGCCTTTGTCGCCAGGTTGGCCATCCGCTCAAAAGATTCGATAAATTCAGGGCGGCAATCGGGGTAGCCCGAATAGTCGAGGGCGTTCACACCGATGTAAATATCAGAGGCCCCAGGACTTCAGCCCACCCCAGTGCAAAAGAAAGAAAGATCGTGTTGCGGGCCGGAACATAGGTTACAGGGATTTCATCCTCGGCTACCCCCCTTTGGGAACATCGATATCCGCCGTCAAGGCGCTCCCGCCCATTTTACGCAGATCGATATCGACCACCATATGGTCCCTGGCTCCAATCCGCGGGGCATACTCACGTGCTTTTTCCAGTTCGACGGTATGGCGCTGGCCATAGGCGAAACTCAATGCATAGGCGTCAAACCCCTTAGCTCGGGCGATTGCCATGCAGGTGGTGGAATCCAGACCGCCACTGTAAAGAACTACTGCTTTTTTTTCATCTCGGTTTATCCATATCCTGATACCTGCCCGACCGCTCAATATGAGCAGAGCGGACCTTTCAAAAGTCAGACAACGGGGAAAGTCCCGTCTTCTCCTGTTTTAGCTGCATTTCCGGAGCATAGGACGATCCTCGTCACGGGTCAAGACTCCAGCCTTCAACTGCCCCTGGTCAGCAGAATTTAGTATTTTTTTCTCCTTCGCTCCTCTCGCCGGGACAATCAGTTTACTCGACAAGCTTACGCATGTTATAAACTGATGTTCTTTTATCAGTTTTTGATAAGGCTTATAAGTTATTTTTACTCACAGACTCAAATGTTAAGTTTTTCCTTATGAAATCGTATCTTAAATACCTGCTCTTTGGCATGCTCTGCATGCCGTTTCTCGGTCTGGCACTCTTGATCGGTGCTTACTTTTTTGTTTCCTCAACCCTGCCCAAAGTTGAGACGCTGTCTGACTATCAGCCACCGTTGATTACCCAGATCTATGCCGACGACGGGACCATCATTGCCGAATATTCACGTGAACGCCGCATTCTGGTTCCCTTTGAGAAAATGCCCAAGACCCTGGTTCAGGCCTTTGTAGCGGCCGAAGATTCCAGCTTTTTCAAACACCAGGGAATCGACTTCCAGTCGATCTTGCGAGCTGCACTTAAAAACGTCAAAGCCGGTGGAATCGCTCAAGGGGGCAGTACCATCACTCAGCAGGTCGCCAAAAAGTTACTGCTGACGTCGGAGCGAACCTTTACGCGAAAATTCAAGGAAGCTATTCTGGCCTGGCGCATGGAAAAACGCTGACCAAACAGGAGATTCTCTATCTTTATCTCAACCAGATCTATTTAGGCCACCGCGCCTACGGTGTTGAAGCGGCCGCTCAAAACTATTTTGATAAAAATGTCGAAGAGTTGACCTTGGCGGAATCCGCTGTGCTGGCCGGTCTTCCCCAGGCTCCAAGCCGCTATTCTCCCTACCGTCACTACCAGCGTGCCATGACCCGCCAGAAGTACGTTCTCGGAAGGATGGAAAAAGAAGGTTACATTACCCTGAAGAGCGGATTGAAGCTGAGCAGGAGCAGGTCATTATCAAGCCACGACTCAACAACCTGCTTGAAGTGACCGCCTATTTCAATGAGCAGGTCCGCCGCTACATTGAAGATCGCTTTGGCGAAGACGCTCTCTACACCGGCGGCCTCCAGGTTGAAACCAGCATCAACCTCGCAATGCAGGAGGTCGCTCGTGACGCGGTGAAAAAAACCTGCGCGACCACGATAAACGGCGCGGTTATCGGGGAGCCGAAGAGGTCCTCGACAAAGGTTCCGGCGAAGAGTTCCTGGCCGGCCAGATAAAACAGTTTGCCAATGAACCATTGCGTGAGGGCAGTTACTCACAGGCTATTGTCACCGGCCTTAAAGGAGACCGGCTGCTGTGCCGCATCGGCGATATGAAGCTTTTATTGCGCTTGAAAAACCAAATGGGCTGCTCCGATCGAGGTTGTTGAGCCCCCTGCAGAATCGGTCGGCAATGCCGGTGAAAAAAAACTCACCCTGCTGCCAGTTGGTTCCCTGATTGAGGTGCAGGTCCTGAAGCTTAATGCAGAGCCGGTCGAACTGGCTCTGGAGCAGAAACCTCTGGCCCAGGGAGCCCTGGTTGCTATCGATCCCTTCAGTGGTCAGATCAAGGCCATGGTCGGTGGTTATGATTTCAGTGAAAGCCAGTTCAACCGCGCCATTCAGGCCAAGCGCCTGCCGGGATCGGCAATCAAGCCGTTGATTTATGCTGCCGCCCTCGACCGTGGTTACACCGCGGCCAGCGTCATCATGGACACACCGCTGATTTATGAGAACAAGAAGGTTGAAACCGGAGAACTGGAAGAGTGGAAGCCGAAGAATTACGAGAAGAAATTTTATGGCCCGACGCGCTTCCGGCCGGCCCTGGCCCATTCGCGCAACGTCGTCACGATCAAGATTCTTGAAGATATCGGTGTCAACTATGCCGCCAATTATATTGAAAACTCGGGGTTGAAACCCCGCAGCAGCGTGATCTTTCTATGGCCCTGGGCTCCACCGCGGTCACCCCGCTGGAGATGCTGACGTCCTACACTGTGTTTGCCAACGGCGGCGTGCTGATCCCTCCAACTTACATCACCCGCATCCGGGATCGCAACGGCCGCATCCTCGAATCGATCGACCCGGCGGATTTCGCGACCGGCATGGCTGCAGATCAACGCCTGATCCGCAAGCCGCCACGGCGGGTTATTTCACCTGAGACATCGTACCTGATCACAAATCTTATGGAAAGCGTCGTCCGCGAGGGTTCCGGTTGGCGAGCCAAGGCAATAAACCGGCCATCCGCCGGCAAAACGGGCACGAGCAACGATCTCAAAGATGCCTGGTATATCGGCTTCACCCCAAAGCTGGCCTGTGTTTCCTGGGTTGGGTACGATCAGGAGCGACCCTTGGGCAAAACGAAACGGGATCACGGGCAGCAGCTCCTGCCTGGGTTGACTTTATGAAAGAAGCGGTCAAGCAGTATCCGGTCGAAAACTTTCGTGTACCCGACACGATTGAATTCCATCCCATCGACAAAAAATGGTCTTTTGCTGGCCGAGGACGACAGGGACGCTTACTACGAAGCTTTTGCCCCTGGTACCGCCCCGACCCGCATGAGCGAAGAAAAGAAACTTAAAGCCAGGGACTTCTTCCGCCTTGATCTGGAGGGATCACTCTGAGCTCAGACGCACCAACCAAGCGACATGACGGGCTGACAGGATATCAAACGGCGGCAGGTCAACAGAATCACTCTCGACCTGCTGCCCCCCAAAAATCACCAGCCAACAATCGCTGAACAACCTAACACGTCACTAACACCCGACCTGAATACTGACAAGTAAGCATCTGTTTCTTAGTTATTTTTCAGTTTGATTGCGTGAAGATCGTTTGGATGGCCCCGATGAAAGACCTTCGAGAACTGCAGTACAACAGTACACTCTCTTCCCTGCCACTCCATGCGGCATCCCTCCAACTCGATGATCACTGTTGGCGGATTTCACAGCTGTTTGAAGAGTCTCAGGATCTTACCGGCATTCTGTTATTCGACCAGAGAGTTTTCAAAGCGATGATTTCGCGCCGGCACTTTCTGGAGATCATGAACCTGCCCTACAGTAAAGACCTGTTCAACAAACGTAAAATCATAAAAATAGCCCAACAGCTAAATCCAAAGCCTATGATTTTCAAAGCCGAAACCTACATTGGCAAAGCCGTCGAACAGAGTCTGAGTCGTTCTGCCGATCAGCTGTCGGAACCGCTGGTTGTCACTCATAATAACATCTACTTCACCCTCGATGTCCATGTACTGTTACGGGCTCATGCATGATCTTTTCTGCTACAGTTAAAAAATTGAATGCAGAAATTCTCCATTCGAATCTGTTACGCGAAAAACTTGAACATGCCAATCGTGAGGCAGAGGAAATCGCCCGCCTCGACAGTTTAACCGGTATTGCCAATCGCCGTCACATGGATGAGTATTTGAGCCGCGAATGGGAAAATGCCCTGAGCAACCAGACACCTCTATCGATCATCCTGATCGATATTGATCATTTTAAATCCTTCAATGACAGGTATGGACATCAAAGCGGCGACGCTGCCCTGACTCGCGTGGCACAGTGCCTCAGTCATCAGATTCACCGCCCTGCCGACATGGTTGCCCGTTACGGTGGTGAAGAATTCTTGATCATTCTGCCAAACACCACAGCGGAGGGGGCCTTGACCCTGGCGGAAAAAATGCGCCAGGCGATTTTAAACCTGAAAATTCCGCATGTAGACTCCCAAGTAGAACACATATTGACCGTCAGTTGTGGCGTTTCATCGACCATTCCGCAAAGCAACTGCAGTCCTGACCGGGTTATTCATTGTTCCGATAAAGCTCTTTATGAAGCCAAACTCCAAGGCCGTAACACAGTAATCGTCATGCAGCATCAGCCCCTCCCCGGTCAAGCAGAAGAATGTTCTCCGGAGCCCCGATAGCAGCACCATCATACAATTTCAACGACACCAGCATGTTGTGCAGTTCCCGGGCTCGCCCCGCCAGATCGGCGGCGGCATGCGAACTCTCTTCCGCCGTCGCCGTATTGATTTGAGTCACTTTGTCGATCTGCTCAAGTGCATTGTTAATCTGTTCGATTCCACCCGCCTGTTCACTTGATCCCTGGGCGATATCCTGAGCCAACACAGAAATACGGTTGACTTTGCCAGTCATTTCCTCCATTGATTTGGCCGCCCGATTGGCCAAACCGACTCCGGAAGATATCTTTTCACGCGATTCACTGATCAGATCGGCAATTTCGTTGGCGGCTGCACCACTACGATTGGCCAACGCTCGAACTTCTTCAGCGACAACAGCGAACCCCTTACCATGCTGACCGGCACGAGCAGCTTCAACGGCAGCGTTCAAGGCAAGAAGGTTGGTCTGAAAAGCAATGTCATCAATCACTTTCATGATTTTATTAATATCCCCGCTGACGTGATCGATCGCTTCCATCGCTTCCACAACGTCTTTCATCTGGGTCTGATTCTGACCGGCAGAGGCAAAAGTTCTCTGGAAAGTGTGCTGGTCGATTCTGCACCACGATTATTGTCATGTGACCTGGCCACGACATTCTCAAGCGTTACAACCAGTTCGGACAGGGCTGCCGACTGTTGATTCGCTCCTTTGGCCAGGGTCTGGCTCGTGATTGAAATTTTTTCCGAGCAATCAAGCAAACGGGAGCCTGAAACCCGGATCTGCCCCATGAAACGGTTCAGCGCATTATTAACTTCGTCGAGGGGCTGCCTGATCAATCCGCGGGCGCTGAAGGTGAAATCCCCTCGCCCCAACTTTTCGAAGGCCGATAGAATCTGATTCTTTAAATCATCGGCAAAAGAATCAAGAGCGCGTCCCATAGTTCCCAGTTCGTCGCCCGAGGTAAAGTTCAACCGCCGATCCAGTTCTCCACTCTGCATCCCTTCCAGCATGTCAACGGTCAACTTAAGTGGTCGGATAATAGAACGCGTCGTCTGAATAGCACACACCAGACCGATCACGATGACCACCATCGCAATCATCAGTCCAATGCGGTCGATACCGGCAATCTTCTGTTCCAATTGTTCATGGCTGAGCAAGACCCCTGCCGTCGCTTCTGAAACCACCAGATTCGACTGCTGCAACACCGCTTCCAGCGACTGCTCCACCTGATCCAGCTCCGTAAGCAGCGCATTTATCCGCGGTCTCAATTCCTCTTCCAGATGTTTGACCGCCAATCCCTGTCGCTGGAGGATCTTGTTTTCCAGGTTAATGATGTTGTCCAGATCGACCATGATCGATTTGATATTGGATGGAAAGTGATCGCGATAATAGAGCCTCGCCTCCTCCCACTTTCCGGCAAAGGCCAGGTCGTCGAGCTTGTCCACCCCCGTGTAGAGCATGGCATTGGCCCCGGACGCATTTTCCAAAGCCGCTTTAAGTTGAGGATAGTCAGCCTCGTAGGTACCGTAAACCGGCCCCGCCTTAAACTCCTCCAGCGGCGTTTCACCGATCTCTTCATAGATCAGCTCACCCAATGAACTCTGGATGAAAAGCATGTTCGCAACTTTGAGCGTCCAGTTCAATTCCGTTCTTTTTAAAGCATTCAGAGCCTCTGTAAGCCCTTCATGGCGAGGCCGCCAGAGTTCCTCAATACGCTGAATCGATGTGCGGATCTGACTGTCTATATCCTGCAGCCGAATCCCCCACCTGTCCCCCCTCTGTCCCGACCGACCAATGTCATCAGCGCCCTGGCTGATAAATCGCTCTATTGCTGAACGGTTTTCTGACAACCAACCGCTTTCTATCACCTCCGCATTGTTGAGCATGGCCCCCTGAATCCGACCAACAATCAGGCCTAATTCACTTTTCAACTCCCGTACAGCGACCAGTTTTCTCGCCTGATTTTCTGTTTCGTCCTCTAGCAGACTCGCGCCTGCAATTTTACGGGCGGAATTTTCATATGCCCGACGAATTTCATCCGTGCCCCATGAAAACACACCGTACATAAACAGGGTTAGAGACATAATCAGGCCAAATCCAATTATCAGGCGAACCGCGATATTCATAGAACCTCTCCAGTCAGGTAAACAGTTAATTATCACTCATCACATCTATAGCGGTCGAATATGAGCTTTCTGTTAAGAATTGTTTAAGACATGGAGGGATAGAAAAACCGCCCATGAGGGCGGTTTCAAGTTGATGATAAAACCCGTCCCGGGTTGACCACAGACTGCTGATCAGAAATCTGAGCCGCCCATCCGGGCGGCTAAAAATCGGGGCAACGGCAAAGGGAGGGGCAGGGGGCTAACAACCCTGAACGCCACCATGGCGGATAATCTCACCTTCGGTATGATAAACAACATCCTCGGCAATATTTGTGGCCAAATCGCCCATGCGCTCAAAGTAGCGTGAAATTGACAGGTACAGAATCAAACCATCCATCAGGTTTATATTACTGCGGATCGCATCCTTGACCCTGGTAAAATTTTCACGATGCATCTCATCGATCAGATCATCCATCGCTATCGCTTTATGGGCCAGTTCAACATCCTGATTCATGAGGGAATCGAGAGATTTACGAAACACACGCTTGACCAGCATAGCCATTTTTCGACATCGTAGGGGCTTTCTATATGCGTTGATCCTCCCAGATCAATAGCGCGTTCAGCAATGTTGACGGCGAAGTCGGCAACCCGTTCAAGATCGTTATTAATCTTGAGCACCGAAATAATGAAACGCAGATCGTTGGCCACAGGCTGATGCAAAGCCAGGACCTTGAGACATTCCTCTTCCAGAGCAATTTCCATGTTGTCAATCTGGGCATCGCCCGACTTGACCTGTCGAGCCAGTTCCAGATCTGCGTTCAGCAAAGCCTGAACGGCCTGTTCCACCCGTCCTTCAACTTCAGCACTTAAAGCCAGAAGTCTTTTTTTCAGTCTGTCCAGTTCTCTCTGTATCAATACTGCCATGGCGCATCATCCCTTTCTCTAACCGAAACGACCGGTAATATAGTCTTCCGTCTGTTTGTTCTGTGGTTTGACAAACAGTTCATCGGTCAGACCGAACTCAATCAGATTGCCCTCGAACAGAAATGCCGTATAGTCTGAAACCCGAGCTGCCTGCTGCATATTGTGGGTCACGATAATAATTGTAAAGTTTTCGCGCAGTTCTCCAATCAGCTCCTCGACCCGCGCGGTCGATTTTGGATCGAGAGCACTACAGGGCTCGTCCATCAGAATCACTCGCGGATTGACCGCAATGGCTCGAGCGATGCAGAGACGCTGCATCTGCCCTCCGGAGAGACCGAGGGCACTTTCGTTCAGACGATCCTTAACCTCATCCCAGAGAGCAGCCCCCTTGAGACTGGTCTCAACCCGTTCGTCCAGAAGGCGCCGATCCTTTTCGCCGGCAATACGCAAACCATAAATAACATTCTCGTAAATCGACTTGGGAAAAGGATTGGATTTCTGAAACACCATCCCAACCCGGCGTCGCAATTCTATGATATCGGTCTTGCGATTATAGATATTTTCACCATCCAGCAGAACCTCACCCTCAACCCGGCAACCGTCAATGAGGTCGTTCATACGGTTGAAACAACGCAGCAGGGTGCTCTTGCCACAACCGGACGGACCGATCAAAGCCGTGACCTGTCTTTCTGGAAAACTCAGATCGATACCATGCAGAGCCCTGGCATTGCCCGGGTAATAAAACTTCAGGTTATTAACCTGAACAATCGGATTTTCAATCGTGCCATCAGTCATATTATTCAAACTCTCCTAAAAGGTACCGAAAGTATAGCGCTTTTTCATCTTGTTGCGTAATCGGATTGCCACACTGCTCATGATCAGGACGATCAGGACCAGCAGCAGGGTGGTCACAAAGACCATCGGTTTGGCCGCTTCAACATTAGGCGACTGAAAACCGATATCATAGATATGGAATCCCAGGTGCATGAATTTTCGATCGAGGTGAAGAAATGGAAAATTTCCGTCAATCGGCAGAGCCGGGGCCAACTTGACCACTCCGGTGATCATCAGCGGAGCGACTTCTCCGGCAGCACGCGCCATCGCCAGAATAAGACCGGTCATGATACCGGGTGAAGCCATCGGCAACAGTATACGCACCAAAGTCTGAAACTTGGTCGACCCGAGGGCATAGGATCCTTCCCGCATTTCACGGGGGATGGCCCCCAGAGCCTCTTCGGTTGAAACAATCACCACCGGTACCGTCAACAAAGCCAGGGTCAAACTGGCCCAGAGCAGACCTCCTGTGCCGAAGGTCGGTGTCGGCAGACGCTCGGGAAAGAAGAGACTGTCGATAGAGTGACCGATGCCGTAGATGAAGAAACCCAGGCCAAAAATACCATAGACAATGGAAGGGATGCCGGCCAGATTATTGACGGCGATGCGGACAATCCGTACCAGCATTCCCTCTCTGGCGTATTCGCGCAGATAAATAGCCGCGATGACCCCGAGCGGAAACGAAAAAAGACTCATGACGAAGATCAGCATTACGGTGCCGAAAATAGCAGGAAAAAGTCCTCCCTCGGTATTCGATTCGCGCGGCTCACCGACGAACAGTTCACCCAGTTTTGCGACATAAAACCTGACTTTTTCCCAACCGCTCATGCGATTCGGTGCATAGACCTGAAATATATCGGCCAGAATAATCTCTTTTTCTGTTCCGCCGGCATCGACAAAGATCGCCCGATCTTCACGCGCTCTTGCCGTCTGGCTGGTCTGAACCTCAATCAGACGGGCAAAGCTTTTATTCAAAGCGGCTTTTTCGGCATTCAATTCCAGTCGTCGAGGATCGCTATCGGCGACTTCCTTGTATTTGAGTTTCAACTCCTTCAGGCGCAACCTCTCCATCAGGTAACTGGCCTCTTTGAGCTTGTTCTCCAACTCTTTAAGTCCTGCTTTCTCCCTGTCAACGGCAGCTAGAGCGCTTCAAGCTGCTCCAGTGAAGCAGGAGCTGTGCGCCCATTGACCGACAAACTTTTCAATTCACCATAAAAATCACCATGCTCGATCCTCTCCAGGACCAGAAGTTGCTCGGCCTCTGCTCCTTGAGTATCTGCTCTTCATCAATCCAACGAAAATCAAGCCCATACAGATCCCGGTTGGCAATCTTGTATTGACGTCGCATGGCACTGCCATCAGCTGTGAGCTCGGTCCGCATCAGTTGACCATTGACGCGGCGACCGTCTTTAAGCTCAAGCTGTTGCAGTTCGGACGGCCAGAATACCCCCAGGCCATTAACCATAATGACAATCAACAAAATAATTGCAGTCAGCAGGGTGATTGCCAGTGCCGCCGCCGATATCCATACCATCGGCTCGCCAACACGCCAGAATTTATTCATATTTTTAGTCGTTGTAGCCATAGTAAAATCCTAAAACCGCCCATACTTGGCACGCAGGCGTTGGCGCACAATCTCAGCAACCGTGTTGACGATAAAGGTCATGACAAAGAGAATGACAGCCGAGAGAAACAGTGTTCGGTAGAGCGACCCGTCAACCGGCGCTTCAGGGATCTCAACGGCGATATTGGCCGAAAGAGGCCGCATACCGTTAAAAATGCTCAGATCCATAATCGCCGTATTTCCCGTCGCCATGAGGACGATCATCGTTTCGCCGACAGCTCGACCAAAACCGATCATGGTTCCAGCGAATATTCCGGGACTGGCCGAAGGCAGAATTACCCGCCAGACCGTCTGCCAACGACTGGCACCCAGAGCCAGAGAAGCCGCTCTGAGGCTGGGGGGGACATTGGAGAGGGAATCCTCGGCAATGGTAAAGATAATCGGAATCACAGCAAATCCCATGGCGAAGGCAATGATAATGCAGTTCCGCGGGTCGTAGCGGGTTCCTGTCTCATTGTATAACCACTGCTTTAAATCACCGGCAAAAAGCCAGTTTTCCAACCCCGGTCCAAGGACTGCGGCAATGGCGACAGCCATCACCACCACTGGCCCGATGGCGAGAAATTCAAACCCGCGCTCGACCTGTTTGAGCGGTTCCAGTTTTCGGGCCGCCTGCCACAGGGCAATGCTGATCATTAATGCTGCAGGAACCAGAATTAAGCTTAAAAACAGCGATCCCAACGATCGTTCAATCAGCGGAGCCAACCATAAAGCTGCGAGAAAACCGATAATCACTGTCGGAATAGCAGCCATGACCTCAACCGCCGGCTTGACAATCCCCTTAAACCTGGGCCGGGCAAACTGGCTGGTGTATATCGCCCCGAAAATGGCCAGCGGAACAGCAAAAAGCATGGCATAAAATGTTCCCTTCAAGGTTCCGAAAATTAACGGTGCCAGACTGAGCTTCGGCTCATAATCGTCCGTTCCCGCAGAAGACTGCCAGGCATAGGTCGGCTCGGGGTAACCTTCGTACCAGACCTTGCCGAACAAAGTCTTGAAGCTTATTTCAGGATGGGGAATATCGAGCTTCCAACTGGCCACTGTTCCGTGATCGCTCAAAGTGATCACTCCGTCGCCACGAGTGGACAGCCCGAAATCAACGATCTGCTCATCACCGTCGCCGATACCGACCAGGTAACGCTCGCTGGTCATGTGGCTGATCTGAAGGCCATCGGCAGCCAGGCTGACAACGGATTTGTCGTGCGCCATCGGGGACACCCGCTGCAGAGCGCGGCCATGCCCTTTGAGGCTATGGATCCGGGTCAGCTTCCAACCACCTTCCAAATCACGTACCGGAAACCAGGTTGACAGTTCTCCCATGCCGTCACCAACGATCAGGGAAACATCACCAAAGACCAGATTAAGTGCCATGATCTTACGCTGATCAGAAAAAGCCGGGGTCACTTCCTCAAGCACAGGCTCTTCTATATCGGATAAATCCCAACGCAGAATTTCTCCCTTATCGGTTCCGGCATAAAGTTTGACGCCATCAGTCGACAGAACGATGGCTGAAATCGCTCCCTTGGCATCGTGTTCAAGCCTGTAGCTTTCCTGTTTCAGCTCGGTATCGCCGATCAGGCTCTCCCCTTCTTCCGCCAGTACAACGCTCAGGACCCTGTACGGCTGAGATCGACCCTGGTCTGCCGGCCTTCCTCATTTGCTCTGGCCAGGGTCTGCTGCAACTCTAAAGCACTGTCCGGTGCGGCAAAAACGGCGACCTGATCCAACCGATGACGGATGGTTCGATGGTTATCTCTATCGGCATCATAAAATGGGGAAAACTTGATCTGCTCAATAGAGACACTGCCATCACTCCAGACCAGAACATGATTGAGGCGTCCGTAACTTCGTGCCGAAACCAGCTCTTCAGCTCCGCTGTCACTGACGACCTGCAGACTGTCCAAGCTTGATCCATCGACCAGATTGAAAAACTGGATTCTACCATTACGGCCAATGGTGTAACCGGTTTCCAGATATTCATCCATGCCGAGAGCGAGGATGTCGCCCTTGGCTTCATCAGACCGCTGAAGCTGAAAGCTGGCGTGAAGATCTCTATCAGGAGAAAAGAACAGAGGCAGCGAAACCTTTGCGATCAGAACCAGAATGAAAATAACACTGAAAATAATCGCCATACCACCAACCGTAATCACCCAACTGGCAATACGATCATTGCGTTTTACCTTTTTCAAAAAGGCTGGATTCATATAATCTTTCCCGTTTTCCCAAACGCAGATCAAGCCCTGCCCTAAAAAAGGCAGGGCTTGATCCTTTTAATTGCTTACTATTATGGAATAATCTGACCCTCAATCGAGCAGAGCCAGTTGTTGCTTAACGATCTCAGCGGTCAGAGGCAGGTAGCCATCCTTAATAACTATCTCCTGACCTTCTTTTGACAGGACATATTTGAGGAATTCTTTGACCAGGGTCGGCAGCGGTCTGTTCGGCTCTTTGACAACATTGACATAAAGCATACGACCGAGAGGATACTTTCCGTTCATGACATTGGAGTAGTTCGGCTCGTACTTGGTCCCCCCTCTTCTTTGCTCAGGGAAATCGCCTTAACACCGGAGGTTTTGTATCCGATTCCGGAGTAGCCGATGCCAGCCTTGTCCTCGGTCACACCGAGAACCACTGAAGCACTGCCAGGCTGTTCCTTGACACTATCCTTGTAATCACCTTTGAACAGAGCCTTTTTCTTGAAATAACCGTAGGCCCGGAAGCAGAATTACGACCATAAAGGCTGATCGGTTTGTTGGCCCAGGCACCCGTCAAACCGACATCACCCCACGTTGTCGCGTTGGGAAGCCCACCCTTGTTGGTTTTGGAAAAAATGGCGTCCACCTGTGGCAGGGACAGACCTTCAATCGGATTGTCTTTATTGATGAAGACCGCAAGAGAGTCGAGAGCGACACCGATGGTGGTCGGCTTGAATCCATATTTGGCTTCAAACTTCTGAATCTCGTTCTTCTTCATTTTGCGCGACATGGGGCCAAGCTGGCTGGTCCCTTCAATCAGTGCTGGGGGGGCGGTGCTGGACCCCTTACCTTCGATCTGAATATTGACGTTGGGATACTTCTTACGAAAGCCTTCGGCCCAGAAAGTCATCATGTTGTTGAGAGTATCGGAGCCGACACTGTTGAGGTTTCCAGCAACGCCCTGGACCTTTACATACTCGCTTATGTTCACATCAACCTTGAGCGGGCTGGCAAACAGAGAACCTGCTGAGACTGTCAGCAGAACCAGGGCCAGAATCAGCCCTTTGAGGGTGAACGTCATCTTGTTCATCAATTTTCTCCTTGGATTTCGTTTGTTGTTGATTTCAGATGGCGCTGAGGATGGGGTGAGAATGTTAGAATTATGTTAGCACCATGTGAGGACTCGGATAATTATCCTGAGCCATCAGCCCGATCCATGTGAGTGCGGGCTGCGAAAAGGTTTTCCTCACGCAAAACTAACAATAGCCTCATCCCCCTCAAACAGGTGATGGAGACCGTCATCAGAAGTTTTTCAACTATTTCTCATCACAAAGGAAGAAGCGAAAACCATGCCCCACATTGAATATAAAGATCATGGCAATTCGCACAGAGCACAATGGGCCAACATACCTCACGAAACCCTGCGCGAAATGCTGGAATTGTTTGAGAACAGTCTCCTGCGTATTAAAACCGTACAGACAACCCTTCCCATCACACGCATACTTGATGCCCTGGATAATGAATTTCTGCTTTCAGAACTCCTCGGCCATAAAATCGAGATAAGCATCAAGGGCCGGCAGAAAATATTTCCGGTTTCCAGTGACAAACCTGAATACAGCCTGACCCTGGCCTGCATAGAAATTTTAATGGCCGGTGAATGCGCCCTTCTGGCATCCTGCATCAAGCAACAGCTGTTCCCCAAAACAAGGCACTGACTAAATCAAAAAGACTTGCAAGCCCGCCGCTGAACCCGATTCTCGCACAATCCTCATCTGTGCCTAACCTTTTCTCCGATAATCGGTAAAAACCACAGATGGAGAAAACAATGGCACAGGTCGACTTACATGTTCACTCTAAGTACTCAAACCACCCCTCTGAGTGGTTCTTGCAGCGACTCGGCGCATCTGAATCCTACACAGATCCGGAGTCTATCTATAAAATGGCCCGCAAGCGCGGCATGGATTTTGTGACAGTCACCGATCACAACCGCATCAAAGCGTCAATTGAACTGGTTGAAAAATACCCTGATCGCTGCTTCACCGGTGTCGAATCGACAGCTTATTTCCCGGAAGATAACTGCAAGGTCCATATCCTGATTTACGGTTTAAACTGCGAACAATTCTCTCAAATTCAGAAAAAACGCTCCAATATTTACAAGCTGAGGGACTATCTTAAAAAACAGGATCTGGCCTGTGTCGTAGCCCACGCAACCTATTCGGTCAATGAGAGGCTGAGCCTCGAACACCTGGAGAAGCTGATTCTGCTGTTCAACAACTTTGAGGGGCGAAACGGCAGCCGCAGCGTTTTACACAATGACGTTCTTTCGAAAGTCCTGCGCGAACTCACCAGGGAGGATATTGAGCGGCTGCAAAAAAACACAAGCTTGAAACCTGGGGGGAAACAGCATGGGAAAATCACTGACCGGGGGTCGGACGACCACGCCGGTCTTTTTATTGCTAAAACCAGCACTCGAGCCAAGGCCTCGAGCCCAGCTGAGTTCATAGAGCGGATCAAGCGAGGACAGACCGAGGTACAGGGTCGCCAGAACGATTTTCAAGGGTTAACCTTTGCCATCTATAAAATCGCTTTCGACTTTTCGCAAAACAAAAGTAACGCCTTTGCTCAGTCAACCATCAGCGATCTAACACGCTACCTGTTTGACGATGGGAAAAAACTCGGTTTTCGTGATCGTCTGCGACTGAACAAAATGAAGTCACAGAAAAACAACGCCATCTATCAGAACATCGTCAAGCTGATCGAAACCAGCCGTAAATTGAGTGACGATGACATCGACGCCCGTCTCGACCTGCTTTACGACTGCATCAGCGATATTTCCGACCAGTATTTCCGTTCTCTGCTGACATCATTGAATACCAATATTGATGATATGGATATCAGCAACATTATTCAGGGATTATCGTCCAGCATCCCCGGTATTTTCCTGTCAATTCCTTTCTTTTCGGCTTTCAGGCACATGTTCGGCAATCGCCAGTTGATCAGACAACTCGAAACCAGTCTCGGCAAACAGGTCAGCAACCGGCCGAAACGGATTCTCTGGCTCAGCGATACCCTGACCGATCTCAACGGCGTGTCCATGACCCTGCAGACGATTGGCAAACTGGCCGCTGAAAAAGGCTATGATATCTGTATTATGGCAAGCCTGACAGAGCAGCAAAAGAAGCAGGGAATCCCCGATACCACTCTGTCAACGCCACCATTGTACACCTTCCCCCTTCCTCATTATGAAGACTTGAAGATTAACGTACCATCGGTTTTGCGCATGCTGAAGCAGATCTGCAGCTATAACCCGGACGAGATTTACATCTCGACTCCAGGTCCGGTCGGTTTACTTGGCTGCTTATCGGCCGCCTGTTGGGTACGGAAATCAAGGGAATCTATCATACTGATTTCACGGCCGAAGCTGACGCCATCATTACCGAACCTGCGGTTTCAGCCATGATCGAACAGTTCAGCCGTTGGTTTTTCAATCAATTCGACACCCTGCTGGTTCCAACTTCAGAATATATGCAGTTACTCAAAGACAGAGGTTACCGCCATCGCCACATGGAACTGTTCCGTCGAGGGTTAAGAACGGAGCACTTCAAGCCGTTACAGCCCCGGTTACGGACTGAAACAACAGCGATCAGGCTACTCTATGTCGGACGCATATCCAAGGACAAGAATCTCGACTTTCTGATCGACACCTATCGCCAGATCAGATCGAGCATCCCCGACGTGAGCCTGACTCTGGCTGGAACCGGTCCATATCTGAAAGATCTGCAGGACAATTGCTCCAGCCTGCCCAATCTTAACTTTGTCGGCAATATTCCCTATCATCAGCTCCCCCAGCTTTACAACGAACATGACCTTTTCCTCTTTCCCAGTGTGACCGACACATTCGGTATGGTCGTTCTTGAAGCCCAGGCTTGCGGTCTCCCGGCACTGGTCTCCGACATCGGCGGACCGAAAGAGATCGTTCGCAACGGCACGACCGGCTATGTTATCCCTGTCCAATCAACTCAAGCCTGGTTCGATATCATCCAGGAACTGGCTGTTGATCTACGCAATGAAGCCAGCCAGTACCGTGCCTTGGGACAAGCGGCCCGGAAGCGGGTGGAAGAGCATTTCAGCTGGGACAACATCCTTAAAGAAATGGTCAAGTCAGATACCCCGCCATCAGTCTATCGACAACGCCAGCAATCTTCCCTGAAACGGATCCTGAAGCTGGCCTCAAACATGATGGTACATTAGCGTGAGAAGAAACAACCGGCCCAGCTATGCCCGGATCTTGGGCAATCTTTTTTTCAGGGGACAGGTTCCGGGACAACTTGTCATTCAGTATACCGATCACTGTAACGCGTCATGCCCTCAGTGCGGCATGCGTGTCAGCTCACCGTACTCTCGCAGCACCCTGGCGATGGAAAAATGCGAAGAGATCATAAGAGCCGCAGCGGCAAAACAGATCTCAGCCCTCTCTCTGACTGGGGGGAACCCTTGCTTTTTCTCGATCAGATCTGTCACCTGGCGACTCTGGCCGGATCATGTGGGATCAAATATATCCGCACCGGCACGAACGGCTACCTGTTCCGTTATTCCGGGCAGACAGATTTCAGCGACCGCATGAAGCGGCTTGCAGACCAGCTGGCGGCCACCCCGATCCGCAACATATGGGTCAGCATCGATTCCGCCGACGCGGCAACCCATGAAAAGATGCGCGGTCTGCCGGGTATGATCAAAGGGTTGGAAAAGGCTTTACCTATTTTGCCGAACGTGGACTGCACCTGTCAGCGAACCTCGGGATTAACCGCAATTTTGCCGGCGATAAAAAAAATCTCAATCACTTCGACTACGATTTTTTCTATTTCGGGTTCGAGCGTTTTTATCGCTTTGTCAGAGAGCTTGGCTTTACCATCGCCAACGTCTGCTACCCGATGCACAGTTCCGACGATGGTTCTGAAAACGCTGTTTATGCCGCCACAGCCAATGATCGCGTGGTCTATTTTTCCCATGTCGAAAAGCTGTCGTTGTTTCAGGCCCTGTCCGACTGCATCCCGACCCAGCGAGGGAAAATCCGTATATTCACCCCCCGCTGCAGTATTCACGCTCTTTTACAACAGTACCGAGGACAAGCTGAACGGACCAGCCCCTGCCGCGGTGGACTCGACTTTTTCTTCGTTGACAGCCGCAACGGTCATGCCTATCCCTGCGGTTACCGTGGCGATGAAGATCTGGGCGAATTTGTCCATCTGGATACTCAGCGCGTCAGCGATCGTGACCATTGCCGCCGCTGCGACTGGGAGTGTTTTCGCGACCCATCCGAACTGTTCAGCCCTCTGCAGGCCCTTGGCAGCGCTCCGTCAATGCTGTTGCGACGCCTGAAGCAGGATCCACAGTTCTTCAAGCTCTGGAAGGAGGATTTACTCTATTATCGCGCCTGCCATTATTTCGATGGTCGCAAACCGGTCGACTCCGGAAAAATGGAGCGCTGGCACAGCATGAATCGAGTGAATCACTGACCGAACACAAGGAGATCAATCTTTGATGTGTCACTTGTCTCAATTCGTCAAAACCGCATTCGGCTGCTCATTTTCATGCTCGGCTTGGGGGCTTGCGCGTTCATCTCCGCTGAGAACGATTTCAACCCGAAGACCTGTCTTCAGGCAGTGCCGACCATAGTACCGGGGATCGAAATCATCCAGGGACACCGCACGAAGACGAGCCTTGCTTTCGATATGCAGAACACTTACTGCAATGGTCAGGTCCTGTTGAAACAACTCAATGACAAAGGTCTGGATATTGGCTCCGGGACTGTCTGGTTCAAAGTCACGGCCGAGTATACGGGTGAAGTCATCAACGTTGACGTTGTTAAAACAGAGATCACATCAAAAGAATTTCTTCAAAAAACGGTAGAGATGATTATGGACAGTGACTTTACCCCCACCAAAGAGATGATCTGGACAGTCAGTTCATCTATCCGCTGACTTTCACCGACTGGTGGATCAATGACTGATTGAGCAACACTCCGATTGTCGTTCAGGAAGCTTTTGCCTATGACTTTCACTGGCGGCTGTCAGTCCCAGACTAGCGCAACGAAACAATAAGGGCTGTCGGGGAGATGCGCACTCCCGCGACAGCCGCACAGGTATCATTTTCTTTTAGCGTAAGCCAAGCTTTTTCAGGGCCCGACGAGAAACATAAACCTTGTCATTTGCCGGGTTGTCATCACCGCAAGTTGCCAGAACGGTTATCCCCGGTAAGCGAATGGTCCGGCCGGCCTTGATCATATAATCCTTGTTGACCGGGAGTATGGCCCCGGCCACCTTGATCACCGGTCCGCTGGCATCGTTATAATCAATGGTATAGTTTTTCGTTCTATCCGACAGGTCAACATAAAGCCTGCGTGTTGTTTTTTTCAGGTCAACATCTATGGAAGCAGCAGCAATTTGTGCCAGCTCGGTATTGTCGATGACATGCTCGGGAGCTCGTTTTCCCCCCATCCACAGGGGAACTGTTTCGCCGGTATGCCCGTGGGTGGTCCAACCGATCACGGTATAATTCTTACTGACGATATGGGCTAAAGCGTAACTGAGACTGCGGCTCCTTGCATAGGTCCGGATTTCCAGTAAGTCCTCGTCGCTCAGGGAGATGCCCCAATTTTCCAGAACACTTGCCCTAAGTGCTTCATCACTGTTATCGACCATCATCGCGACAACACCGTTGGCAGTTGTTTTCATGCCGTTCAGAGGATTGACCAAATCTTCGACTCTCGTCTCCGTATACCCCATTGCAGTGTCGTAGTGACCAATTTTCATTCCACCGGTGTTATGGTCGGGATAAGCCATAACAATTGTACGGCCATCGTCTTCCGCAAATCGTTGGCTACTTTGACAGCATCATCAAAGCAATAAAATCCCTGACCATGTAGATGGCGTCATTATTATGACCGGCCCAGTCAACCTGGGATCCCTCGACCATCAACAGGAAACCGTCAGGATCCTGTGACAGAATTTTAATCGCCTTGTCAACCATTTCAGCCAGGGAAGGTTCATGTTCGGCAAAATACTGACGGTCCATATCGGGTTGCATGTGGCTGTCGTCAAACAGCCCCCAAACCTTTCCCGAAGTGATCGATTCCATTTCGGTTCTGCTGTCGACAAACTGATAACCACGCTCCTTCAAAACGGCCATGAGGTTCTCACCATCGCTTCTCTTGCCATGCCAGATCGAGCCGAAGCTGGTCGTGTAGGATTCCCCCACAGGAATCAGGTGACGAGCACCCCCACCGAAGACAACATCAACATTGTTGTAAACCATCTGCTCCATGATATCGTTGTCCATCCCGCGGTCCTGGACGTGGGATGCAAAGGCCGCCGGAGTCGCATGAGTCACGCGGCTGGTCGCCACAATACCGGTCGCCTTTCCAGCTCGCTGTGCGGCTTCAAGGATACTTGCAACCGGTGCATAAGGGGCAACCGTAGGATTGGTCCCGGTTAACAGATCTTCTTTACGCGGACCGACACTGAGAAATCGTGCTGTGGTCTTGTGTCCTGTTGCAAAGGCAGTCGCAGCGGCTGCAGAGCCGGGAATGATCGAATTGGCCATATGGACTTTAACCGTTCCGGTCTGCATTTTGTCGACCTCAAGATCTTCCCCCTTGTACCACCGGGCAACAGTCTGGACCGTTTCGTCACAACCGTCAGGAATCATGATAATAATGTTTTCAGCCCTGTTGTAATCGTCGTGTTTTCCCCAGTGCTTGCTCCATTTTCCATCGGCCATTGCCGTCCCGGCAGCGAGCATCAGGCAACCAGAAATAACACTTGCCCGAATGACTTTTTTCCATTTTGTCGACATTTTTTCCTCCCTTTATGACAGTTTTTTACGACACGATTGTCGCCAGCCTGTTTTTAGTACAAAACAGTTACTCTCATATTAAGGAAAGGATAAGAAGTGTTTAGCCTTTGATTAGAACGGGAATGCAGACGCTCAAAGTCATTATTCTATTTTACCGGCAAGCTGTCCAACACACTGCGAACCGCCTGAGCCAGATCAGACAATTTGAGTGGTTTCAGACAGAAAGCTCCAACATTCTGCTTTTTCAGCTCCTCGGGTGAAGCCTTGCTGCTGTATCCGGTACAGAGAATCGTCGGAATGGAAGCCCGAATCTGACGCATCTTATTGATCATCTCCAGCCCTGTCATCTGCGGCATGGTTTGATCGGTAATCACCAGGTCGAACTGATCCGGATTCTTCTGGAAAATTTCCAGAGCTGCCTTGCTGCTGGTCTCAGCGACGACCTGGTAACCCTGGTTTGTCAGCAACATTTCCCCCAAGCCGGCCAGTAATTCATCATCGTCAACAAAAAGAATTCGCTCCGAACCACGCGGCAGACCATCGTCGTCATTAAGCAATGGTACTTCGTCAACAGCTGCGGTTTCAGGAAAAAACAGTTCAAAAACAGAACCCTCCCCAAGCTCACTTGATACCTGAACAAAGCCTTTATGCTGCTCGACGATCCCCTGAACCGTGGACAATCCCATTCCAGTTCCCTGATCGACATCTTTGGTTGTGAAAAAGGGATCAAAAATTTTCTCTATAACATCTTTCGACATCCCGCAGCCGGTATCCTTAACGCTCAGCTTTACATAACGACCGGGAGCACAATGACTGCGAACCGGAATATCAGAGTGCGTCAGGCTCGTCCTTTCCATGGTAATCGTCAGGTTTCCAACTTCTTCCATCGCCTGAACTGCATTATTGGTAAGATTGATCAAAGCTTCCTGAATACGTGATGAGTCACCATTAATTGTCACATCGACAAGATTTTCCGGCACCAGACATTCAAGATTAACGGTGGTCGGCACAGTTGAGCGCAACAGCTTGACTGTCTCAGCCACAATCAGCGCAGGTTCAACTGGGCATGCTCCAATCCCCCTGGCGACTGTACGTAAGGATCTGTTTAGTTAAATCACGGGCACGATGCACGGCGATATTGGCATCCCTGAGATGGTCGGCAATACGCACGTCATCTCCAGCCTTGAGTTGCGCCAACTCCAAGTTTCCCAGAATAATAGCCAGATTATTATTAAAGTTATGGGCAATCCCACCTGCCATTAAGCCGACAGCTTCCATCTTATACTTCTGACGCAATTCATTTTCCAATTTTCGCTGTTGTTCTTCCGCCTGGTTACGTTCGTCCTCCCTCTGCGCCAAGGCGGTCGTCATGGCATTAAAATCATCAATAATTGCCTGTATTTCAGAAGTCTTCCCACTTAATGTTGAAACCTCAAACCGTCCTCCCCCCAGAAGCCCCATCCCTTGCTGAAGTTCTTGTAGTGGCCGAACCAGGTAACGGCTGATCACCCGTGAAATCAGCACAAATGTCAGGAAAATAGTGGTGCAGACAATCGATATACTGAAAATAAGAATGTCAGTTCTCTGAGTTTCCTGGCCGACATTGGTATAGACCAGTTCCAATGTCCCGACATCTGTTCCACTGTCATGAATCAAACGCTGCTGCAGGTAGTAAGGTGCCGCACTGCTGACGTCTCCCTTCTCAACAAGGAGTTGCCCATCGTGATCGACCAAGCGCAAGCCGCTGACCTGTTGTGATTCATAGGCCATATTGGCCAAGCGCTCCGTGGTATTAAGATCAAACAACCAGAGTTGCTGGGTGAAGGTTCCCGCCAGATGATTAGTCTGCTGCTTCAAAGTCTGCTGAAACTCTTGCTCCGCCAACTGAACAGAAAAAAATAAAATAAAATGAAGACGAAAACATTAACGCAGATGACAACCAGGGCTATCCGGGTATTCAGTATTCTGCTGATGCTCTGCTGTTTCAAATCAATCCTCTCAATCTGCAAGTAAGCGTTGGATTGTTTCAGACTTGATTTTCTCGAAACTGCCGTCAATTTTCATTGCTGCAAGACTGGCCGACAGTTCAGGAACTAATGCTTTATGTTTTTTATGTATGTAGGTATAGCCCAAAAACTCCAATAGCGGGGGCGACAGGGCTTTAATGTCGGTCAGTTTGACCTTTGTAAGAATAAACTTCGCAATATCTTCGTGCTCAATAACAATATCAAGACGTTTTTCGGCCAGAAGTCTGAACAGTCGCATCGACTCCGGCTGAACCGTTAACGGTCCGACCAGGTTTTCTTCCAGTATTTTCATTCCGCTCCTGATACCCTTATGGTAATTACTTAATGAATCATAACCATCCACGGTGAACTCTGCGGAGGAACTGTAAGCGATGAATCTTGTCTCCAGAATAAATTCCGGGATCTTTATCAGATTTTCGGTTATATCGGGAACAATCTGTTTGATATTAGGTACCCTCAGGGCATCACCGTCTCCACTTTCGTTGGCATAAACCAAAGCCCTTTGAGACGAGCCAAAACGATGAACTCTGCATTGCCACCCGATACGCTGACAAGCTTCTTGCAGACGTGCTTCCAATATTTCAAAAATTGGAGTTTTAACTCCGGTATAAAAGGTCAGGCTCTTTTCATTTTTTAATTGTAATGCCGCCTTTTCCAGTAAGGGTATAATGCTTTTGTTTTTAACATGAAGATAATGATAAACAGGGGCAGTAAAGACAAAGGGTTGAAGTTTACGGATTTTTTGAGCCCTATCACCCATTCGATATAGAATAGATCGTGCACTTGCCTCCGTTGCCAGGACGATATCGACACGCCCCTGCAACAACATCTCGAACAGAGCATTATAATCATGGGCGGTCGTCGCCTTTCTGCCGGCCATTTTTTCTCAGGCCAACGAACCCCAAGAACATATCCGACCCGATAACGATCAAGCAGGTTGTCATCATAACGGACAATATTGGGATCAAGTGTGTAAACGGCCCCCTTCAAGTCAATGATTTTTTCATCAACCCTGACCAGATTCAGATACTTTTCCTCAATCGAGGGAACGCGGCCGACATCACCATCGGTCAACCCCTGATTGGCATTCATGAGAGAGCGGATGTGGGGGATAGGGATAAATTCAGCTTTCAAACCTGCTTTTTCATAAACAGCTTTAGTCCGATCCCTGATCAGTTGATGAAAAAGAGAACCCGGACTGTAACTGAGGACATAGGTCTTTTCGGCCGCAAAAGCGGTCAACGAACCCAGACAAACAAACATAAAAAACAGTGTAATCAGCAGCTTTTTGCCTTTGCCACATCCCACCTCCAGAATAAAAAAATCGACCTCATTTTATCTTATTTTTCGACTCTTGAAAGGGAAAAGGCGGCATAACACTTTTTTAAGACAAATGATAACAATATATTCTTAATTATGTAAGATTGATATTAATCGTTTGACCACCATAAACGTGAAGCGAATCACATGCACCGACCTGCTTTATCCGGGAGCGGATGACGATTAAGACAGACTGCGAAAGGGTTGCTCAGAAACATGTGGGCGAAGGGAGTCCGAGTTGTCATAATATTCTCTTTTAAATCAAGGATCACACAACGATCTGCATCGCGTTGCCGATCCTTATCGCTGAAAACCATGGCCGCGGTAAAACAGTGTCCTGACTCACTCTTTTCAACCGTTTCCTCAAGCATATCCACCTCACCAGCCGATAGCACTGCCGGGACAAACAACAGACAGCGTCAACAAAAAGCAGAGATCTCGTTTCAGGGCTAACCTCTGCGCCAGTTATGATACTTTTCAACCCAGGCCAGCAGCTTGTCTGGAGTGTGGGCGCGCTTCCATTCGCCGGCAGCCATCTTGTTCATTTCCGCCAGGGTGGGATAAGAATGGATCGTCCCGAGAATTTTATTCAATCCGATCTTGTATTTCATCGCCAGAACATATTCAGCCAACAGATCACCAGCATGATGGCCAACGATGGTCACACCAAGAATCTTATCAGTCCCCGGGCGGGTCAGGATTTTCACCCAGCCGTGATCCTCATTATCGCAGATCGCCCGATCGAGGTCTTCGATACCATAACGGGTTACTTCAAAGGGAACTCCCTGTTCGACCGCCTCAGTTTCATTGATCCCGACCCGGGCAACTTCAGCATCGGTAAAGGTGCACCAGGGAATGACTCGGTAATCAACCTTGAAGCTTTTAAGCGGTCCGAACAGAGCATTGACAGACGCGTACCAGGCTTGATGGGCTGCGGTATGGGTAAACTGATAAGGACCGGCAACATCCCCGGCACAATAGATGTTGGGATACTTGGTCCGCAGTAACGGATCGGTACTTAAAGTTCCATCGCGCTCTGTTTCTATTCCCAGCTCTTCCAGACCAAACCCTTGGACATTGGCCTTGCGACCGACGGCAACCAGCAGACGATCAAACTCAATCTTCACCTCCTGGCCCTGGTGGTCGCAGATAAGCCAATTTTGCCCATCTTCGACACGCACTTCCTGCGCCCTGTGGTCGGTTAAAGTACGAATCCCTTCAGCTTTGAACTTTTCTTCAACATAGGCGCTGACTTCAGGATCTTCTCGCAACATGATTCTTGAGGCCATCTCAACTTGCGCCACCTGACTGCCCAAACGGGCAAACGCCTGGGCCATCTCACTGCCGATCGGTCCACCGCCAAGGACCACCAACTTTTCAGGCAGTTCGCGCAATTCCCAGAGATTGTCTGATGTCAGATATTCGATCTTATCCAATCCCTTGATCGGCGGCACAAAGGGTGCCGCACCAGTCGCGATAATGATACTGCGGGTGGTCAATATCTTGCCGTTAACTTCAACACTCCATGGCGAATGAACCCGAGCGCTACCTTCTATGACGTCAACCCCGAGGCTGCTGTAACGCTCGACAGAATCGTGCGGCTCAACCTGGGCAACCTTTTGTTGGACCCGCTCCATCACGGTCGCAAAATCTGCTTTCAAATCAATCTTTTCGAGACCAAACTCTTCAGCTCGCCGGGCATATGACAGTATCTTGGCACTACGGATCAGGGCCTTGCTCGGCACACAGCCGGTGTTAAGGCAGTCACCACCCATTTTATGCTTTTCAATCAGAGCCACTTTCGATCTGACCGCCGCGGCAATATAGGAGCTGACCAGCCCAGCACTGCCGGCACCGATAACCACCAGGTTGTAATCGAAGTGTTGCGGTTTTCATAGCCCGCATAAACTTTGCGGGCCTGAAAAACCGCAACTATTTTTGCCGATAAGGGGAAAAACACCCAGCAAGGCAAAAGACAACAGAAGTCCTGGAGAGAGGATACCGCCTGCGCTCTCAAGCTGTCCTATCTGAGTTCCGGCATTGACGTATACAATGGTGCCGGGCAACATGCCAACCTGGCTGACAATGTAATAAAGGGTTGTCTTTAAAGGCGTGAGGCCCATCACCAGGTTAATCACAAAAATGGAAAGATGGGCACCAGCCGTAATGAAAACAGATAAAAGCTCCTTCCTTTTCCACCCCGGCATTGACGGCCTTAAGTTTGTCGCCAAACTTCCCCTGAACCCAGTCACGTAAAAGGAAGCGTGAAACCAGAAATGCCACTGTCGCACCAATACTGCTGGCAAAACTGACAACAATCAGTGCCGTCCAGAGACCGAACAGAGCACCGCCTGCCAGAGTCATGACTGCTGCTCCCGGCAAGGACAGGGCAGTCACCAGAACATAGATGCAGAAATACAGCAGTAGTGTCGACGTTCTGTTTTGCAAATAGTAGTCGTTAAAGGCTTGTTGTTGACTTTTTAAATAATCCAGAGTTAAAAAACGGCCGAGATCAAAAGTAAAAAAGAAGACGACCAGAACAGCAACGGTCAACAGAAGAACAATCCTGGATGCACGACCTTTCATAGTTTACCTCTTATTTTTTTGAAATTGGTCCTAGAGCTGTTCTTTTTCAAATCGATTTTATCCACTTTTCCACTATATCAACAAAGTTATCCACAGCCCGGTTTAACACTCGCATAAATTGAAATACACTTAAAAAATGGCTTTTTTCAAGTTTTTATCAATCAACACTTAGCAAAGAATTCAGCGTTTTTAATGTCATCCTCAAAGGAGTCTCGGATTTCTTCAGACGAGCTTGCATGATCCCCCCCCTCAATTGTTGCAACAATCATTTCTGCCAATTCTATTGCAGGGATGTTATTGACGATCTGATCTTTTTTTTGTGCTTCAGCTATAACTCTCTCCAAGCTCTTTTTCCACTCATCGAAGATCTCATCCACAATAGCGGAAAAGGCAGGTATGCTGTCACTCGCTTCAAGAGCCATATTGCCAAACAAAAAGCACCGACAAAATCTTCCCGGCAATTTTTATCCAGCACCCCCTTAAAATGATTTTTCAACCCTTCAACAGGGTCAGGACAGGCAAAGCTCCACTCTAAAAAGTCATTGAACAACTGCTGCTCACGTTTCAATACTGCCAGACCAACAGCTTGCTTATCGGCAAAATGAAAATAGAGGTTGCCCTTGGTTTTTCCAGATATTTTCAGTAGCTCATTAATGGTCGTCGCGGCAAATCCTTTACTTTTCATCAACATCCCGGCCTGGGTCAGGATATGCTCACGAGTCTGTTCACCCTTTCTTGTCACAGCTGCCCCCTATAGACCGAACGGTCTGTTTATTTAAGACCATATCAGTCATGCTTTTTTTGTCAATTTTTAAAATGCAGATAAGCAGACTGCCAACCGCAACACCAGGGACAGACGACACGACTTAATACTCAGTGGAAAAACATGGTCACTTTTTGGCAGATTTGTGCAAAACACCGATTTCTCTGTTTTATCAACAAACAAGATTTGAAAAAAACAATTAACCAACAACCCAAAAAACCAATTTAATAAACATTTACAGACACTTAAAGACTTATCAACTTTTATACAGGCACTACTAATACTACTAACTAATTATCTATATATACGTAGTCTATAGGTGCTGAGGATATCTCGAACAGAATCCACTCTTCTGCAGATCCATTGAACCGCTCCCTGGGGTTGTTCATAAAAGATGATCCGGCAAATAACCTAATCACTTTCTCACCCGTTCTTAACAATGACCAGTCAAAAATAAGTCATTGAATAACAGGGAGAAAATCAGATGCGAGACTCAAAGCAATTACAGAGCAAAACCTTCGGACAGGAGCTATATTCCCGAACTGATAAAAACAATAAAAGAGTTATTAAAAAAGCGGGAACTATCCTGATTGTCGAAGATGAGGAGTCGCTGGCTGAAATATTAGATTTCAATTTACGCAGACAGGGTTTCAATACATTAAAAGCCACAGATGGTCTCGAAGCCTGCAGAGTTATTGGTCGCGACATACCAGATCTCATTTTACTGGATATAATGATCCCTCTTCTGAATGGCTGGGAAATATGTCATATGGTTCGTACCCATCATGCCCCAAAGATCAACACCACACCCATTATCATACTGAGTGCTCTAGGGACCCAAGAAGATAAACAAAAGGGCTATGATTTGGGGCCAACCTTTATCTTCCCAAACCCTACAACGTTAAAGAAATTGTGCTGCAGAGCCATCAATTGATTAGCAACAGGGATTTTATATAAAAAGAATCAGCTTAAATTCTATTCGCCCCCCTTTACTGATTTTTCTGGAATCAATTGTCACTTCGGCTTATCTTTAGCTCTTTTGATCCATACTTTGAAATCGATCACTCTCGTTAACACATCGATTTCATTTTTCTGGGGATATTGTGACTGAAAAAACACGCCGACTTTTGCCAACCATCAGCCTGATCATTGCCATGTTGCTCTGGGCCAGTTCTTTCGTGGCGATGAAACTTGCCTTTCGTGGTTACCACCCGATGCAGGTTGTCTTTGCCCGCATGGTCATTGCCAGCCTGTTGTTTCTGGTTTTCATCCCTTCCTTCATGAAAATCAAATGGCGCTTCAAGGACTTAAAATACCTTTCTATTATGGCTGCCTGCGAACCCTGTCTCTATTTTCTGCTTGAAGCCGAAGCCCTGAAACGCACCAGTGCATCACAAGCCGGCATGATTACCGCCATGCTGCCCCTGCTGGTTGCTATTTTAGCCTGGTTCTGGCTTGGCGAGCATATAGGTCGTCAGACACTGATTGGTTTTTCCCTTGCAATTATCGGTGCCTGCTGGCTGAGCCTCGCCAGCGATGCCAGCAATAATGCGCCCAATCCTCTGCTCGGTAATTTTTTTGAATTTCTGGCCATGGTCTGTGCCGCGGTGTATACCGTTTCACTAAAGCACCTGACCCACAGTTATCCCCCGCTTTTTTTAACCGCCTGCCAGGCCTTTATAGGAAGCCTGTTTTTTTTCCCTTTTCTGTTGATGCCGGGAGTTGGCATGATCACAACCTGGGAGACCAGCTCCGGACTGGCGGTTCTCTACCTTGGAACCTTCATCACCCTTGGTGCCTATGGCTGTTACAATTTCAGTGTCAGTCGGGTTCCAGCCAGCCGGGCCGCTGGCTATGTCAATTTGATACCGGTCTTTGGAGTCTTTCTTGGCATGGTTATCCTGGATGAGCAGTTGAATTTAGCTCAGTGGTTTGCCTGTGGACTTGTCTTCTGCGGTGTCTGGTTCAGCAGTATTGCCAATCAACAACAGTCTGTTCTGGAAACGAGTTGAAATCATGAACTATTCAATGGAGCCGATCGCCCGGATATGCAGTCCTTTCCGTGAAAAGTTCAGTACTCCACGCCAACCGGGATTAACACCATCTGTCATTGCTTCAGTTCAATTCAATTCCGCTTTCTGTTCCGCTGAAGCGATTCGCGGACTGGAAGGATTCAGTCACATCTGGTTGTTGTTTATTTTCACCAGAATATTGAACAAGGCTGGAAGCCAACGGTTCGTCCACCGCGGCTTGGAGGAAATCAGCGTGTTGGAGTGTACTCATCCAGATCGCCTTTTCGCCCCAATCCTATTGGATTATCGGCTGTCAAACTGATCGACATCGATATAAAGGGGAAAGAGATCAGTCTCAAAGTTGAAGGACCCGACCTGATCGACAAAACCCCGGTTTTAGATATCAAACCCTATATCCCATATAGTGACAGTATCCCTGATGCGCGGGGTGGTTTTGCCGGTCATCCACCAGAACAGTTGAAGGTTGTTTTTTCTGCTCAGGCGCAACTGCAACTGAACAATTATTCTGAAAAATCGCCGCAACTGAAACAAAGCTTGTCTGAAACTCTGGCTCTTGATCCACGGCCAGCTTATAAAAAGCAGCCGCAGGATGACCGTCGTTACGGGGTTTTGTTTGACCATTACAATGTAAGTTGGACGGTGAAGCAGGGGAGAGTGATCGTTTGGGCTATTGACGTTATCGAAAAATAATATGTGTCTGAAAAAAAACAACGGGCCGGCAACAACAACCGGATGAAAAGCCCTTCTTATTTTACTGAATTGTAAAATCTTGTTCTTGTTTTCTGACCAGTCCCCCGATTACAATTGATTTAATAGCAATCTTTCCGCCATAAACACCGCTCTTCTCCACAGTGTTGTAAATAACCGGTACCGAAGCACTGAGGATTTTTTTCCGCCAACTGGATTGCTCGAATCAAATCGGCTTTTTTCATCCGTCCAGGTTTAACTCCATTTTTTCTGGCAATTTCTTTAATTTGGGTCATATTCATAGGAATCCTCCTCAGCAGGGTAAAGACTCTGACCAATTATTTATTTCCAGACATAAAACCATATTTTTATGAGTATATTATAAAAAGAGCAGACTTTTTTGTCTGCTCTTTTTCGGATACTCTTTAATTACATCAGGTTTAGCAGGACATGATTCAGAATGCCGCCACTTTCAAAATAACCGACCTCCTGATCAGTATCAAGGCGGCAGAGGACTTTGACCTTCATTTGACGACCATCAAGCCGTTCTATAGTCAATGTAAGATTCTGCTTAGCAGTCAGACCGTCAACAGCTGGACAGCTGATTTTTTCAGTTCCATCCAGTCCAAGACTTTCAGCACTGTCTCCATTTTGAAACTGCAGTGGAAGAACTCCCATACCGACCAGGTTGGAGCGGTGAATTCGTTCATAACTTTGGGCAATCACCGCCTTAATGCCGAGTAAAAGGGTTCCTTTAGCCGCCCAATCGCGGCTTGACCCGGTTCCGTATTCTTTTCCCGAGACGACAACCAACGGTTTTTATCAGCCAGATAGCGCCTTGAAGCATCAAAAATACTCAGTTCTTCGCCACTCGGAATATGTCTGGTCACCCCACCTTCTGTACCGGGCAACATCTGGTTACGTAGACGAATGTTGGCAAAGGTCCCACGCACCATCACCTCATGGTTACCGCGTCGCGAGCCGTAAGAGTTGAAATTACGTTCTTCGACCCCCTGCTCCTGCAGATAGATTCCGGCTGGACTGCTGGACTTGATTGAACCGGCCGGGGAAATATGATCGGTTGTAATCGAGTCTCCCAGCAGAGCCAGTATTTGAGCCCGATTAAAACCCGGGTATTTTTTATTAACCGAAAGCTTATCGAAGAAAGATGGTTTCTGAATATAGGTCGATTTATCATCCCAGGCGTAAGTGAGCCCCTCTGGAACAGGCAAGCTGCGCCAGGTCTCATCGCCACTGAATACTTCAGCGTACTCTTTGAGGAACATCTGTGCGTTAACCAGCGAAACCATTTCGGCAACTTCGGCATTACTTGGCCAGATATCCTTCAAATAAACCGGCTTACCTTCACGATCTTCACCGATAGCTTCGCTGGTTAAATCAATTCTGGTTGTTCCTGCCAGGGCAAAGGCAACAACCAGTGGCGGCGATGCCAACCAGTTAGCCTTGGTCTGAGCATGAATTCGTCCTTCAAAATTTCGGTTACCAGACAAAACAGAGCAGACGGACAGATCACCCTCTTCAATCGCTTTGGCTATTGGCCCAAACAGAGGACCGGAATTGCCAATACAGGTCGTACAACCATATCCGACAACATTAAAACCAAGCTGATCAAGGAAGGGTTGTAAACCGGCCTTGGCCAGATAATCAGTGACAACCTTTGATCCTGGAGCCAGGGAGGTTTTAACCCAGGATTTCTGCTTCAATCCCTTTTCTACGGCTTTTTTAGCCACCAATCCGGCCGCCATCATAACCGCGGGATTAGAAGTGTTGGTACAGGAGGTGATTGCCGCAATGACGACATCGCCGTGGGTTAACTGGTCTGAACTGCCTTCAATCTGAATAGCGTCCTCACGCCCCTGTTGCGGCAGAACATTTTCAGTTGCTGTTCTCATATGTTCCAATAAAACTCTGTCCTGAGGGCGTTTTGGTCCGGCCAAGCTTGGCTTTACTGATGCGAGGTCGAGGTCAAGTACCGCAGTGTAATTGGGATCGGCCAATTCATCGGTCCGCCACAAGCCCTGTTCTTTGCTGTAAACTTCAACCAGTGCTATGGTTTCTTTGCTGCGGCCAGAAAGAGCAAGATAATCGAGGGTAATCTGGTCAACCGGAAAGAAACCGCAGGTTGCCCCGTATTCAGGAGCCATATTGGCGATTGTCGCCCGGTCGGCCAATGGCAGTTGAGAAAGGCCGGCACCGAAAAATTCGACGAACTTGCCTACCACACCATGTTCGCGCAGCATCTGAGTTACAGTCAGAACCAAATCTGTCGCGGTAACCCCTTCACCCAGAGCACCACTCAGACGGAAGCCAACAACCTCAGGAATAAGCATTGAAATTGGTTGTCCCAGCATAGCCGCCTCGGCTTCAATTCCACCAACTCCCCAACCGAGAACACCTAAGCCGTTAATCATTGTCGTATGACTGTCGGTACCGACAAGAGTGTCGGGGTAGGCCCATGTTTCACCATCTTTTTCAGCAATCCAGACCGTTTGAGCCAGGTACTCCAGGTTAACCTGATGGCATATTCCGGTGCCGGGCGGAACGACCCTAAAACTATCAAATGCCTTTTGTCCCCAGCGCAAAAAGGCGTAGCGTTCACGATTGCGCTCCATTTCTTTTTCAACATTGGCAGCAAAAGCCCCCGGATTACCATACTGATCAACCATAACCGAGTGATCTATAACCAGATCGACAGGAATCTGTGGATTGATTTTGCTGGATCACCTCCCTTATCAGCGACTGCGTCGCGCATGGCGGCAAGATCAACGATAGCGGGAACACCGGTGAAGTCCTGCATCAGAACTCTGGCCGGACTATAGGCTATTTCACCAGGCTGATCTTGATTTGGACTCCAGTTGGCAACCGCTTCGATATCATGACGTGTAACAGCGGTGCCATCTTCTTTGCGCAGAAGGTTTTCCAGCAACACCTTTATGGTGAAGGGTAATAAACCGACCTTTTCCCCAAGACCAGAAGCAGCGGCATCCTTCAAACTGTGATAGTGATACTTTTTGCCTGAAACATTCAGGATTTTATGACTGTTAAATGAGTTGCCGGACATTACGACCTCCTTGAAAAGTTGTCATCTTCATAAATTTACCTTTTTTTCACCATAATTCCAGTGATTAGAGTATTTATGTATTTATATATCTCTGACCATCTTACAAAAAAATGCCCGCATGGTGGAATACCATACGGGCATTTTTACGGTTTTATGGAAAAATAAATCAGCTGTTTATTGTATTTATCTTTGGCAAGACAAGGGTAAAGACACTTCCCTCTCCCTGTTTACTGTTCACCTGAATTTCACCCATATGAGCATAAGCGATATGTTTGACAATCGCCAGGCCCAGCCCTGTTCCTCCCAGACTACGACTACGAGCCAAATCGATTCGATAAAAACGTTCAAACAGGCGGGGGAGATGTTTTCCTCAATTCCACAACCAAAATCCTGGACCTGAATCAATACCTTGTCTTCCAGTTCAGAGGCCTTGATAGAGACAAGTTGCCCCTCTTCGCTGTATTTAATCGCATTGCTGAGAAGATTAATGACCGCTTGTTCCAAAAGAGCTGAATTTATTCTGGCCTGAAGCCTCTCGGGACAGTCAATCTGTAAATTAATCTGATGTTGAACAAGCAGGCTTTCGCAAGCACTTTTTGCCCCTTGAAGAACCGGCTCTATTCTTTCTCTCTTCAGCTCCCAGCCACCTTCGTTGACCCCCTGCTCAATCCGCGATAAATCAAGCAGATCTTCGACTAGCGCATTCAGCCGTTCACTCTGCTTGAAAATAATCTGCAGAAAGCGCTGTTCAGGTGATTCTGTTTCTTCTTCATCTATCAGGGTTTCAACTGCACCACGAATGGCGGTAATCGGCGTTTTAAGCTCGTGAGAAACATTGGCGACAAAATCACGTCGAACCGATTCCAGCTGACGTAAACGGGTCAGGTCGTGAAGGACGATCAAAACTCCGATTCTTTCATTCAGCTTTCCGGTCAAGGGAGCTGCCTGGATGTGAAGATAACGTTTTTCCGTGCCGAGTAAGGTCAATTCATCCTCGAGCGGTTCTTGCGAAGAAAGTGCACGGCTGACAAAGCGTTGCAGTTCAGCGTGGCGGATGACTTCTTGAATTGGCCGCCCCGGTTGACCGGAGACCATAATGCCAAACAGATTGGCTGCGGCGGCATTGAGGCGGATGACCTGTTCGTCATTATCGACCGCTATAATTCCCTCGACCATACAGCCAAGAATCGCTTCGATTTCACCACGCTGTTCGACTTCACGATAGATACGTTCCGACAGTTCATGCGCCATCATATTCAGAGCACGGGCGAGGCGATGGGCCTCTTCTGTCCCAGTTTCCATGATCGGCGCGTCGAGTTCTCCTTGTGAAAACTTTTGAGCAGCGGTGGTCATCAGTTCAAGGGGACGACATATTTTGCGTGATAGGATCCACGAAATTGGAGCTGCTATCAGTGCTATCAAACTCCACCGGCCAACAACCGCCAGTAAATGGTAGCCAGAGCATCGTCAATATCTGAAACGGAAATTGCAGTTCTCACAGTTCCCAGTATCTGGCCCTGTTGTTCATAGGGCAGAGCAACGTACATCAAAGTCTGCCCTAAGGTATTACTGAAACGAACAGATCGACCCTCCCGATCATCGATCGCCGCAACAATTTCAGGTCGTTGACTGTGGTTTTCCATCCGGCCTGCATCTTCGTGAGAATCAGCTAAAACCAGACCATCTTTGCGCACAACGGTAATCCGGGTTCCTGAGCTTTCTCCTAACTGGCGAACCAACTGTGAAAGCAGCAACTGTTGAGTTACATCAAAGCGATTTTGTAACTGTTGACTGATCAATTGTCCCCGGGAGCGTAAATCCTTGGCGGTACGATCGTAATAAAAGCTGCGTAGTGTTATCGACACATACCAACCCAGACAGGTCAGCACCAGCACAATCAGTATCAGATAGGTCGGGTAGAGTTGCCAGATCAGACGGCGAGATTTCATAACTGCTCCTTGAAACGGTAACCAACCCCCCGGACTGTTTCAATATAGTGTCCGCAAGCCCCCAGTTTTTTCCTCAGACCGGCGATCTGCACATCGACAGCCCTATCTGTTACGGCGTAGTCTTCTCCCCTCACAGCGTTAACAATCTGGTAGCGGGTAAAAACCCAGCCGGGCCGACTGGCCAGAGCAACCAGGACTCGAAATTCTGTAAATGTCAGCTCAACAGGTTGACCTGACACCTGAACCGAATTGCGGCCGCTGTGTATCATCAGTTCACCGATACAGAGTTCTTCGTGACCTTCGCCCAGACGTTCTTCATTGCGACGTTTCAGCACAGTCTGAATTCGGGCCAGCAGAACCTTGATGCTGAACGGTTTAGTGACATAGTCATCCGCCCCCAACTCGAGACCGCGCACAATGTCGCCTTCTTCTCCTCGAGCGGTCAGCATTATGACGGGAACAGCTTCTGTCGCTTCGTCCTGGCGTAAACGTCGACATATTTCCAGTCCATCGATACCAGGAAGCATCAGGTCAAGCAGAATGAGATCAGGACTGTTTTCTTTAACTTTGTTCAGTGCTTCTTCACCACAGGCAGCGCATTCAACATCATAACCAACCTTGATCAGATTGAAATGCAACAGGGCAAGTATATCCTCTTCATCTTCTACCACCAGAATACGTTTTTTTTGCTCACTCATAAAACCCTCAAACGTGGAGATTCAATAGATACGCCAGAATCGTCCGCTATTGTTAGAATTGTGTGAGGAATTGCTATAAACAGTTAAAAACAGCCCTCTGAAACCTTTTAGCATGAAAAACATGGTGCTAATCAATAAAATAACGTTGTTTTTAAATTTTGCCTGTGCTAGAAGCGGAATATCGTGTCTCGGTAGCCCTCGTAAAGCTTATAAGGAGTAAAAGCATGGCAGAAGGTACAGTAAAGTGGTTTAACGATTCAAAAGGTTTTGGTTTTATTGAGCAGGACAATGGTCCTGATGTTTTTGTTCACTTTTCAGCAATCCAGTCTGAGGGCTTCAAATCTCTGGCTGAGGGGGATCGAGTCACTTTTGACGTCATCCAGGGCGATAAAGGCCCACAATCGGCAAACGTACAAAAAGTATAGTATTTGACCCTTCCCGTACCAACGGGAACCGTCACTGAGGGTATACCAAAAGGGCCCTGCAACCATAATGGTTGCAGGGCTCCTTCTTTATTTGCAGGGTTGTTTAGCTTTTCTCTCGGGTATAATAAGACATCGCTCCATTAAGGTCGTTCCCCCTGAAAAGAAATGAATTCAAAAGTGAATCATCAAAATATGAAATTTGTTCACAATGGATTGATGGATGCAACTCCGTCCAAGGCTCACGACAAAAAAGTCTCTTTTACTCTTCTGAAAAATCAGCCACAAAAATTATCCACAGGTTAATCAACTTATCCACAAACAGGGTTCGGATGTTTGGTTGAAACCCTGCTTACCTTTCTGATTTTCAAAATTTCCCTCGTATCGCTGGTTTCGACCGTCAACACCAAGGGAAGATGGGTCGATGCCTTTCTCGCTTCGACAGTTCTGATCACACTCCCCGCAAGAGCTCTGATGGCGCCTTTAAAATAGATTCTGTCCCGTCCCCAGATCGGAACCTTGGCCGGGTATGTTGCCCGCCAAAGCGGATAACGGGCTCGTCTGAGCTGGGCATTCACCTGAGCCAGTCCTTCCCCCCAGAAGGGCAGTCCAAAGTCACCGGAGATGATAGCTGGACAGGGCAGGGCAGGGTTATTCAACAGTTGCTCGCTGAGCAGAATCCTGATTTGCTGATTTCTTTGCCAAGGATCGATAGAGAGGGTCAGGTTAAACAGATGGATGCGCTGATTGTTGCGTTCAAAATCCGCTCTGACGCAACGGCAACCATAACCGAGAGGAATATTGTGGATATTGGTCAAAGGGTCGCGCGCCAGAAAAGCACAACTTCCTTCAGCATCGGAACCATATGGCTTAAGGCCGACCCTGTCAGCCAGTTGATTGAGAGAGCTTATTCCGATCGACGAACCTATCTCCTGCAGCAGAATCAGATCGGGCTGCTGAGCCCGGATAATTGCCGCACTTGATTCTGGTGCCAGATCGCCATTGGCATTTCTGGCACCGTTGATATGATAGGTCATGACCCGGAAAGTCGTCATAGCTGGTCCGTTGTCCTGAACACTACTCAAGTTGTCAGATATTCTGTGATTATCAGTCTATCCTTCGAACTTTTTCAATGATAACCTCTGGTTCAGGAAGGTTGCTGAAGTTGGCATTCTTGGCGACAGTACGCATGCTGCCGATTTTTTCGACCACATCCATTCCTTTGGTCACCTGCCCAAAAACAGCGTAGCCATATCCTCTCGTTGTTTTCCACGGTGATTAAGGAAATCGTTATCGACCAGATTAATAAAAACTGGCTGGTCGCACTATCAATCACACTGGTTCTCGCCATAGCGATTGTGCCTTTATTATTTTTCAAACCATTATCTGCTTCATTTTTAATAGGCTTCATCGTTATTTTTCGCTGTTCGTTCTGATCAAAACCTCCACCCTGAATCATGAAGCCCTTGATAACACGATGAAAAATAGTACCGTCATAGTATTCCTGATCGATATACTCAAGAAAATTTTTCACCGATACGGGTGCTTTTTCACTGTTCAGTTCAATTTCAATTGTGCCGAGAGAGGTTATCATTTCAACCTTTTGACCGGCCTGTGCAATAGATCCAAGAAATAAAAACAGGCATGAAAGTACAATCATATTTTTCATTTCCGCTCTCCAACGGTTCGGTTTCAGATCGCTTCTGACTTAAGATCACGCATCATAAGATCAGTTACAGCCTGACGCGGATCTTTATCTCGATAAAGAATAAGATACATCTGCTCAATGATAGGAACTTCAACACCCAATTTTTCAGCTAACTGATAAGCTGACAACGTGGTCTTTACACCTTCAGCAACCATCTGCATACCATCAAGTATTTCATTGATCTTGCGACCTTTACCCAGTTCAATCCCGACACTTCGGTTACGCGACAGGTCTCCTGTACAGGTCAGAACGAGGTCACCCATGCCTGCCAAACCGGCGAAGGTCTCTGCCTTCCCCCCCAGTTTAAGCCCTATTCGGGTCATTTCCACCAGCCCCCGGGTTATCAAAGCTGCTCTGGTGTTATAGCCGAAACCGAGTCCATCCGACACCCCCGCAGCAAGCGCAATAACGTTTTTCATTGCCCCCCCCAGTTCTACGCCGATAATATCGTCGTGTGTATAAACCCGAAACTGCGGCGTACTGAAAACATTCTGTATCTGTTGGGCGACCGTTGATTTTTTAGCTGCCGCAACCACGGCTGTTGGCATATTGAGACTGACCTCTCGGGCAAATGAAGGTCCAGACAAAAAACCAAGTTGCGCGTGCATTTTTTGCGGTAATATTTCTTCAAAAACCTGTGACAGAAGCATCAGACTGTCATTTTCAATTCCTTTTGATGCAGATGCAATAATTGTCTTGGTATCGATAAAGCTCAGTGCCTGTGTAAGAACCTGACGTGTCACCTGAGACGGAGAGACAAAAAGAATCAATTCTTTATTGCGACAACATTGTTCCAGTGAAACGGTCACTTCAAGTTTTTCTGAAAGATTAATATCGGGCAAATAAATATCATTAATTCTGTTTGTCTGCATGCGGGCAGCCAGGTCTTTCTCATAGCACCACAGTGTCGCCGAAAGATTTTTACGAGCTAAAAGATTAGCCAGGGTTGTTCCCCAACTTCCTGCCCCAACAACTCCAATATGAGTTTTCATTAAATAGCCTTTTTCTTAGCCTCAATACGCTTTTTCAAAGATTCTATTTTTTCTTCCAGCATAGCCGGTCGAGGAAAATTATCCAGTTTCTGATACATATTCAGCGCCTCAACCAGGTAATCTTCTTCTTCCAGAAGTTTTGCCAGATTCAATTCCGCTTGTGGTCGATAATGGCTCTGAGGATACATTTCTATCAGCTTTAACCAGTTCTGTCTTGCTTCTTTCGTCCGTTTTTCAAGAACTAGAAGATTTCCTCTGCGATAGAGCGCATCGGCAATAAGTTCACTCTGAGGGAAACTGTCGATCAGGGTTTCCAGTTCAATCCGTGACTGGGAGTAATTTTCAAGACGAAAATAGCAATCAGCTATTTCATAGAGATAACGATCCAGTGTCCCTTTTTCTGAGGTCAAAAGACGCTGGTAAAAACCGATCGCCTGGGAATAATCGCGCAAGCCATACTTGACAATTCTGGCTGATTCTTCACGAGCAGAATGGACTAGAGGATTATCGGGATAATCCTTTTCCAATTGCAGATAGAACAGCAGCGCCTGTCGCTCGTTCTGATAATCATACTGCTGCATTCGAGCTAACCGGAAGAGGGCTGAAGCTCCCTCTTCCGTACCTTTTTTGCTTTGTATTAAATGACGATAAATTTGATCTGCAACATCAAGTTCTCCCAAGCTTTCTTTTTTGATCCCTTTTGCCAGTATACGTTGTGGAACAGTTAACTCGTACTGTTGATAAAGTGGATAAATTGCGGCCAACAGTCCCAAAACAACAAAAAGAACAATGAAACAGATTTTTTTCCCGGTTTTTTTTATTCTTCCTGGTTTCCTGGTTCTTCAGTTCCTGCTTCAACTGCTTCTTCAACTGATCCAGTTCCATCAACGTTGTCCTTCTCTGCCAGTTTAGCAACTGAAACGATAAGCTCATCGTCTTCCAGAACCATCATCCTGACCCCTTGGGTGTTCCTGCCGATGGCGCGGATATTTTTCACCTGGGTTCTCAACAACTTACCACGATCAGTGATAAACATGAGATCGGACTCGTCATCAACCATCTTGATAGCGACAACACGTCCGTTACGCTCGCTTGTTTTAATTGTAATAATCCCTTTACCGCCACGACTCTGAACGCGATACTCGCCGATATCGGTTCGTTTTCCATAACCGTTTTCGGTGATGGTTACCAGAGCGAGGGCGGTGTTGTCGGTCACAGACTGCAGACCTATGACAACATCATCCCCCTCAAGGGTCATCCCTCTTACACCACGAGCAGGTCGACCCATTGAACGCACATCGGTTTCGGGGAAACGGATTGATTTTCCGTTACGACTGGCCAGAAGAAGATCACGTTTACCATCGGTCAGTCGCGCTTCGATAAGGCTGTCACCTTCATCAATTGTCAAGGCGATAATACCACCGGCGCGTGGATTGGAGTAAGCCATCAGATCAGTTTTCTTGATGATCCCTCGTGCTGTTGCCGTAACGATAAACTTACCTTCTTCGAATTCCTTAACTGGTAAGATGGTCGTCACCTTTTCATCCGATGCCAGTTGCAGCAGATTAACGATCGCTTTACCGCGGGATGCCCGGCCTCCTTGAGGAATTTCATGCACCTTGAGCCAGTAAAGCTTGCCTTTATCGGTAAAAATCAGAACGTAAGAATGAGTCGAAGCGATAAAAAGATTTTCAACAAAATCTTCTTCCTTTGGTTTTACTCCGGTTTTTCCTTTACCTCCACGCCGCTGGGCGCGATAAAGAGACACGGCATTCCGTTTGATATAACCACCATGGGTCACGGTAACAACCATATCCTCTTCGACAATCATATCTTCCAGAGTCAAATCAGCAGTTCTATCAATGATTTCGGTCCGACGCGGATTGGCAAATTTTTCCTTCAGCTCAATCAACTCCGTCTTGATAATTTTTAAAATCTCGATTTCGCTGGCAAGAATTTCCTTCAAACGTGCAATCTGAGCCAGAATCTGCTCCAGCTCATCAATGATCTTACTCTGTTCGAGACCGGTCAGACGGTGCAGACGCATATCAAGGATGGCTTGTGCTTGAATATCCGAAAAGAGGAAACGTTCAATCAATCCCCTTTTGGCTTCAGCAGGAGTTGCGCTGCTTTTGATAATCTGAATAACTTCGTCAAGATTATCCAACGCCAGTTTCAGTCCCTGCAAAATATGAGCGCGCGCTTCCGCTTTTTTCAGCTCAAAAACACAGCGCCGAGTTACAATTTCGCGTCGGTGATCAATAAAGCTGTCTAGCACTTCCCGCAGTGTGAGAATCTTAGGTTGACCGGAAACAATGGCCAGCATAATGATGCCAAAGGATGACTGCATTGCGGTCATTTTGTAGAGCTGATTGAGAATAACTCCGGGAACCATGTCCCGCTTCAGTTCTATAACAATCCGCATTCCATCACGATCAGACTCGTCACGCAGATCAGAAATACCTTCTATCTTCTTATTTTTAACCAGTTCAGCAATTTTCTCGATCAACCTTGCCTTGTTGACCTGGTAGGGAATTTCATTGATGATGATCGCTTCGCGGCCACTGCGTCGATCAACTTCAACCATGGCCCGCGCTCGCATCTGTATAATACCGCGACCCGTTTCATAAGCCTGTCGAATACCATCCTGCCATTTATAAAACCTGCGGTCGGAAAATCGGGGCCTGGAATTTTTTCGATCAGTTCATCCAGACCGATACGGGGATCGTCAATCAGTGTGATTAAGCCATCAATAACTTCACCGAGGTTATGCGGCGGTATTTTTGTCGCCATGCCAACGGCGATGCCTTCAGATCCGTTGACCAGCAGATTAGGGAAACGACAGGGAAGAACCAATGGCTCCTCAAGGGAATCATCGTAGTTAGGTCCGAAATCAACAGTTCTTTTTCTATATCAGCCAACAGCTCGTGCGACAGCTTATCCATGCGAATTTCCGTATATCGCATGGCAGCAGCGGAATCACCGTCGATCGATCCGAAGTTACCCTGACCGTCAACCAGCGGGTGGCGCATGGAAAAATCCTGGGCCAGACGAACGATCGTGTCATAAACAGCTGTATCACCATGAGGGTGATACTTACCGATAACATCACCAACAACACGGGCCGATTTTTTATAGGGTTTGTTGAAATCATTGCCGAGATCATGCATGGCAAACAGGATTCTGCGGTGAACGGGTTTGAGCCCGTCACGCACATCGGGCAAAGCCCGTCCAACAATGACACTCATGGCGTAGTCCATGTAGGACTTGCGCATTTCATCTTCAATATTGACTGTTACTTTATTCTGCTCAGACAGCATTTATACCTCCGGGTCCCTCCTTGAGAAAGACCGCTTTAACTGTTTTAAACATCCAGGTTAGCGACATTCAAGGCATTCATTTCGATAAATTCACGTCTCGGTTCAACCTGGTCTCCCATGAGAACCGTAAATATTTCATCCGCTCTAACGGCATCCTCAATGGTCACCTGGAGCAGAATCCGTTTATCCGGATCCATGGTGGTTTCCCACAGCTGATCGGGATTCATCTCACCCAACCCTTTATAACGCTGGATATACTGGCCCTTTTTCGCTCGGGCCAGGAGGGTGTCAAGCAGTTCCTGACGGTCGGTTATTTCAATATCTTCCTTGCCTTCATTGGTTATAAATAGTGGATCTTTAAGGCATATATCTTCAACCTGACGGTAGGCCTGAAGCAGTAGTTTATATTCGTGCGAAGAAAGAATTTCAACCGTCTGGCGATCGATGCGGGCATGCAGATTACCAAAGGTTATCAGAATTCTATCCGGATCCTCAAAAACCTCATACTTGGCATTAGGTTCGTGCTGACGTAATTGCTCGGCCAGAGGTTCAAGGTTGGCCTTGTCGGCATAGCCGTTTCTGATTTTTCCTTTAAGGAAAATTTTCAATATTTCAGCGGGAACTCCCCTATTAACAATTTTTTCAAAATACTGATTATATTCGATAATATTTCTTAAGGTCGGAATAATCTGCTTCCCGCGCAGGACTTTCTTTCCTTCTTCCATTTCCAGAGCAATACCTTCCGTACCAACATCAAGAAGGTAATCAAGCAGGGCATCTTCATCTTTCAGATAAATCTCACGCTTTCCCGTTTTGCCTTGAAAGAGGTGGTTGAGCTATATAGAGGTGACCACGTTCAACGATTTCAGGCATTTGTCTGAAGAAAAAAGTCAACAGCAAGGTCCTGATGTGCGAACCGTCGACATCGGCATCGGTCATGACAATAATGCGATGATAGCGCAGCTTGGAGACATCAAAATCATCTTTACCTATTCCGGTACCCATGGCGGTAATAAGGGTTCGAATCTCATTCGATGTCAGCAACTTGTCAAAACGCGCCTTTTCAACGTTCAGAATTTTACCTTTCAGCGGTAGAATGGCCTGAAAGCGACGATCACGGCCTTGTTTGGCGCTACCCCCGGCGGAATCACCCTCGACCAGGTAAATTTCACACAGGGCAGGATCTTTTCCTGACAATCTGCTAATTTCCCCGGTAAAGACAAACCTTCCAAGGCCCCTTTGCGGCGAGTCAGATCACGAGCCTTACGAGCGGCTTCTCGAGCACGGGCGGCTTCGATTCCTTTTTCCAGGATTTTTTTAGCGACAGCAGGATTTTCTTCAAGGAATGTAGAAAGCTTATCGTTCATTAAAGTTTCGACATAGCCTTTTATCTCTGAATTACCCAGCTTGGTTTTTGTCTGTCCTTCAAACTGAGGATCGGACAACTTAACAGAGATAACAGCTGCAATGCCTTCTCGCATGTCATCTCCGGATATTGCAACTTTGACATTTTTCAACAGGTTGTTGGCACCAGCGTAAGCGTTCATGGTACGAGTCAAAGCAGCTCTGAACCCACTCAAATGGGTTCCTCCTTCGTGGGTATTGATATTATTTGCAAAGGTAAATATTTTTTCATCGTAACCATCGTTATACTGAATGGCAATTTCTATCTCCACCCCTTCCTTCTGCCCGTGAAAATAGATAGGTTCTGAATGGAGTGCACTTTTAGCCCTGTTGAGATATTCAACGAAGGAGCGAATTCCCCCTTCGTAAATGAATTCATGTTTCTTTTCACTCCTCGTGTCGGCAATATTAATTTTTACGCCGGCATTTAGAAAGGCAAGTTCTCGCAATCTTTGAGAAAGTGTTTCAAAAGAAAAATCTGAAGTTTCAAAAATATCGGCATCTGGCCAGAATGTAACTTTTGTACCACGCTTGATGGTATCACCTTCAACAGACAGGGGAGCTAAGGGAACGCCTCTTACGTAACTTTGACGATGAATTTTACCGTCCCTTCTAATTTCAAGGTCGAGTTTACTCGACAGGGCATTAACGACCGAGACGCCAACACCATGAAGACCACCGGAAACTTTATAGGCACCTTCTCCCTGATCATCAAATTTGCCGCCAGCGTGGAGGACAGTCATGACAACTTCAGCAGCAGATTTATTCTGTGATGCATGCATTTCAACTGGAATGCCACGACCATTGTCCTCTACCGTAACGGAATTGTCTTCATGGATCGTTACATTGACTTCGTCACAATAGCCAGCTAAAGCTTCATCAATTGCATTATCGACAACCTCGTAAACAAGGTGGTGTAATCCTTGAACTGAGGTTGAGCCGATATACATTGCTGGCCGTTTTCTGACAGCTTCCAAACCTTCCAGAACCTGTATACTATCTGCACCGTAATTTTTTTCTTCCGACATAGTACCTCTTAAGTTTAAAAATCAGACATTATACCATCTTCAATATTAATAAGATGATGATCAGACGGTAGATTTTCTATCGGTTTTGTTGATGTAAGAAATATCTGCCCAGATTTATCAAAAATCTTATTGAAATAAATTTTTTGTCTTTCGATATCTAGTTCGCTTGAATAATCATCATAAAGAATTATAGGATAATCATCATATATATCTTTATAATCGAGTAGTTGGGCATATTTAAAATTAAGTAATAAATATTTTTTTTGACCTTCAGATGAATAGTTTTTTTATGTTTTTTATTGTTTATATAAAAATTAAAATCATCTACATGAGGTCCAAAAAGCGTATGTCCAAATCTAAATTCATTTTCTTTTAATTTTTTATACTTATCATATAAAATAATCGAAATATCTTCTTTTTCATTATACTTATAATCTATTCTATAATTTTCTTCTATTTTCATTTGAGTTATATAAATAATTAAGCTTATTATTTATCCTATTAATATAGGAAATTCTTTTATTTATAATAATTTTAGAAATATTTATAAGTTGATCAATCCAAGGGTCAAAATCATTTTTATAGTATTTTAAAAAATTTATTTCTTTGTTTTAGTATTTTATTATATTTTTTAATTATATTAATATAGTTTTTTCTATAAAAAAAATTGATCTATCTATTAAATTTCTTCTAATAAGATGGAATAAATAAGTAATAAATTAATTTCTGAAGGATAATATATAATAACATTTATAATATTATATATATTTATAGAATCTGGCTTTTTATTATTAAATAAAATGTTTTTTTTCATTTTTCTTGTTTAAAGTTAATTTTAAATTATTTAAAACTTTATTGTTTTTCAATAAAAGATCAAGACTAAAAAAAATCTTTTATTTATACCTATAAGATTCTTATTTATTTTTTTGTTCTAAAACTTTTTATAAAAATTAGAATAAATAAATTGATTCTAAAAAAATTTTGTTTTCCCCTGGGCATTTTTTTCCTATAATAATATTTAATTTTTTTACTAACATCCAAATTACAATGATCAATATTCCTAAAATTTTTTATTATTATATTTTCAAGATACATTTGAGATTCTATAATCTCATCGGCATAATTACAGATAAGTAGTTTTCATCATTTTCAGGATTAATGCGTCCAGGAGATATATTGTCCTTTAAATTAATAATAATATTATTATCTTTAATAGCTTGTAGTATATCTATTATATATCGTGCATTGAATCCTATAGAAATTTCATCTCCATCATAATTAATATCAATCTCTTCTTTTGCATCACCAAGGTCTGGGTTTGATGATGTTAGTGTCATTAAGTCGTTTTTCCAATTTTAATTTTAACACCTTTTGATTTTTCATTTGACAGAACAGATATCCTTCTTAAAGAATGAAAAAACATGTCTCTATCTATAATAGCTATATTTTTTCCTTGCTCTGGAATTACTCTATTATAATCAGGAAATTCACCATCAACCATTCTCATTATAAGAGTAATATCTTCTGTACTTATCGAAAAATTATTATCTGATATTCCTAGATTAATATTACCTTCTATACTTTCTAATAGTCTTTTTAATTCAATAATTCCTTTTTTGGGTAAGATAAAACCATCAATAAATTTACCAACTAATTGTTCGTTAATAGATTTTTTTTATAAGTGAAAGTCTATGTCCATCTGTTGAAACAAATATTAAATTTTTATTTTCATTATCATATTTAATATAAATACCAGTTAGATTGAATTTTGTTTCATTCATTTGAAATTGAAAAGATAGTTTTTTCAATCATCTCACTTATTAAATTTTTATCTATATTGTTAACATCAGTTTTAAATTCAGGAAATTTAGGAAATTCATCTGGTGAAAGGCCAACAAGATTGAAAACGGATTTTCCACATTTTATTTCCACCCAAAAATTATTTTTGGAACTGAAAAGATATCCTGATCTGGCAATTCTTTAATTATTTTCAAATAATTTTTTTGCTGAAAGCGTAATTTTACCTTCTTTGATGACATCGGCTTTATATTTTGTTCTTAAACCAACTTCCAGATCGGTGGCTATGAAAGTTATTTCACCATTGTTTGCCTCAATCAGAACATTGGCCAGGATAGGCAGTGTGTGCTTTTTCTCAATTATGCCTTGGACCTTTGTCAATGCCTTTAAAAATACATCTTTTTTGATCTTGAATTCCATATATCCTCCGCGCCTATAGACTATCTGTTTATATATAATTTATTAGCAGTATTAGTAGGCTCTGTAGAAACGTTGAAAACCTCTTAAATAACTAAAATTATTTGTTTATTTTAGTTATTTTATCATGTTAATTAATTGTTCTCAGTTTATCATTTTTGTTGATAAACAACGATAATTCGAGTTTTTAACAATTTTTTAAATTAATTCCCAATCTTTTCCATCAACTTTTCCACAAGGGTTTGTGTATGTAAGTCTTCATTTATTTTTTTGTCTATTTTTTTGATTGCATGGATAATGGTCGAATGGTCTTTTCCACCAAATTTCGATCCTATTTCAGGGTATGATAAATCGGTCATTTTTCGACATATATACATAGCTAATTGTCGTGGAAAAACTAGATTTTTCAATCTTTTAGAAGATTTTAAGTCAGATATTTTTAACTGGAAATGCTCAGCGACAATCTTTTGAATTTTCTCGATGGTCACTTCTTTATTATCTTCAATGAGGATATCTTTTAATATGTCTTTCGCCATTTGGAGGTTAATAGGGGTAGCAGTGAGGCTTGCGTAGGCACCTATTCTGATGAGATAGCCCTCCAACTCGCGAACATTGTTTGTTATGGAGTTGGCCAAAAAATAGATGACCTCTTCTGGAATATCTATTTTATTCTGATCCGCTTTCATTTTGAGAATAGCTTGCTTTGTTTCTGTATCTGGCGCCTGAATATCAGCAATGAGACCCCATTCAAATCGGGATCTTAATCTCTCTTCAAGATCCGGAATTTCTTTTGGAAATTTATCCGATGTTACAACAATTTGTTTATGAGATTCGTACAGGGCATTAAATGTGTGAAAAAATTCTTCCTGAGTACTTTTTTTTACCAGCGATAAACTGAATATCGTCTATAAGTAATATATCTATAGATCTGAATTTATTCCTGAATTCTTCCATTTTTGCATGACGCAGTGAATTTATTAATTCGTTTGTAAATTTTTCAGAAGAATAATAACAAATTTTAACATTTTTATTGTTTTCCATTATGCTGTTGCCAATAGCATGAATTATATGAGTTTTTCCCAATCCGACACCCCCGTAAATAAAAAGAGGGTTGTAAGTGGTTGCTGGATTATTTGATACCGCTAGAGCTGCAGCATGCGCAAATTGATTTGATGAACCGGAAACAAATGTTTCAAATGTGTACTTAGGGTTTATATTTGATATTTCAATATCTTCAATTTTTAGTTTTTTTCTTTTTTTCGGTAATTCTTCTTTTTGCTCTTCAGGAATCGATTCTGTTGTTATTTTTTTAATGTTTTTTATTTTATTTATTAAATTTAATTTATAATCTGGATATCCTAATTCTGAAAAAACACTTTCAATTGTTTTTTTTATAGTTTTCTTTTATCCAATCTTTAATAAATTTATTTGGTACTTCAGCTTCAATTTTATTTGTTTTTAATTTTCTTTCAGTGAAATTGGTTTTATCCATGTATTTATATTTTGCTCACTAATTTTTTCACTGAGAAGATTGAGTGTTTTTAGCCAGATATTTTTCATTTTATCCACACTTTATAAACAATGTCATTTTTTTAATATGTCACTGTAAGTTATTGATATTAAAGGAATAAAAATTAAAAATTTGTGTTGGTAGTTTTTCAGCTGTTGATACTATATAGATAATCTTTGATATCTTCCAGTATATTTTTTTTAAGCTTAATTACTTGACTTGGTCTTTTTATTTTATGTTTAGTAGTGTGACTTTGTCAGTTCTAGATAGTGGAGGAATAGAGAATGTCCAAGCGTACTTATCAGCCGAGCCGTATCAAGCGTAAGCGGACTCATGGTTTTAGAAAAAAAAATGCAGACTAAAAACGGTCGTCAGTCGATCAATCGACGTCGCGCAAGAGGCAGGAAAGTTTTAACGGTGACCACACCACAAAAATAAAATATGTCTTATTGCTATCTTAAGGAGGATCGTTTACGTAATCCTAAAGATTATAAACAAGTCAAAGAGATGGGGTGTAAGTTACATACACCCCATTTTGTTCTTTTTATAAAAAAAAATGATTATTCCAAGCCTCGACTAGGTATAACAGTAAGCCGTCGTGTTGGAAATGCCGTAGTTAGAAATAGGGTAAAAAGATTTTTAAAAGAATTTTTTCGTAGTAATAAATCCAGCTTCAGTGAGTGTGATTATTCAATTATTGCACGTCATAATTCTGGTCAGATGTCGTACGCAGATGTAAACGAGGAATTATCATTTCTATTTGATAATATGGTAGATATCTAATGTTTAAATTCTTTTTATATTTATCATAGATATTTATCGACTCTGTATATCTCCTTTCACGCCGCCTTCATGTCGTTTCTATCCAACTTGCTCCACTTATGCTCGTGATGCTTTCGTAGCTCATGGTGTTGTTAGAGGAGCTTATTTAACTTTTAGAAGAATTATAAAGTGTCATCCTTTTCATGACGGTGGTTTTGATCCCGTTCCTTCAAATAAACAGGAAATATGATGGATAATAATAGAACTATTTTGGCTGTTGTCCTTGTTGTGCTGCTTTGGTCAGGATACAGTCTTTTTTTTGCTCCCCAACAACAAGTTCAACAGCCTGTTGTTGAAAATACCTCAACATCAATGGACCAATCTAATAAAAAGGATTCTGAAATTGTTACTGATAACTCAGTTAATATTCCTGATATAGATAAGTCTCAAATAAACCAGGAAGAAAAAAATATTTAATATTGAAACTGATTTATTTCACGTAAAAATATCTTCCAATGGTGCGGCAATCCGCTATATAGATCTAAAAAATTATAAAATTAATAATTCACCTGATTCTGGAAGTTATATACTTTTTGATGGTTTAGATAGCAATTTATCTACACTTACAACAATTGGTTCTGATGGTTTTTCAATACCATCAAATTTAAACTTTAAATTAAATTGACAAAAAACTAAAAATATAAAAGTTGATAAAGATAATTACCGTGTTTCATTTGTTGCTAATACTGGTAAGTTATCAATAATAAAAACTTTTATTTTCAGCCCTGATTCTTATTCTATAGATCAAGAAGTAAAAATTTTAAATAATACTGATAATAGTATTAGTGGAAAATTAAATATTTCACTTATTACTCCCTGGGATAAAGATGAGAAGTCAGAGCTTTATACCTTTGTAGGGCCTTTGTCGTATGATGGTAATGAACTCATTGAGGATAAGGCAGATGAGCTAGAAAATTCACCGAAGCTATATAAAAATGATATTGTGTGGTCGGGTTATACTACTAAATACTTTATAAGCATATTAAATCCTTCTGGTTCTTATAAACAGGTATTTATTAGTACTTCCGATAACTTTATCGAAAATAAATTTTCAACTGATATTATTAATTTAAATGGTACGGAATCTGTGAAATTATTTTCATCAACTTATTTCGGACCTAAAGAATATGAGTTATTAGCTGCAAGTGGTCATGAATATGAGGCGACTATTAATTATGGTTTTTTTCACCCATTAGCTAAACCTCTGATGGTCGTTCTTAAGTTTTTCTATGGTTTTATTGGTAATTATGGTTTTGCTATAATTTTATTGACTATTTGTATAAAGATACTTTTCTGGCCGTTGACTCAGAAAAGCTACAAGTCAATGAAGGGTATGCAGAAGCTTCAACCAGAAATGAAACGTTTGCGAGAAAAATTTGGTTCCGATAAACAAAGACTTAACCAGGAGATGATGGCTTTTTATAAGGAAAATAAGGTTAACCCCTTGGGTGGGTGTTTGCCTATGCTTATACAGATCCCTGTTTTCTTTGCTCTATATCGTGTTTTACTCGGTTCAATTGAATTGCGCCACGCACCTTTCATGCTGTGGATAACAGATTTGTCTGCAAAAGATCCCTATTATGTGACTCCGTTGATTATGGGCGTGACTATGTTTATACAGCAAAAATGACTCCCTCGCAGATGGATCCCACACAGGAAAAAATTATGTTGATGATGCCCGTCATCTTCACCTTTATGTTCCTGAATTTCCCTGCCGGGCTTGTTGTTTACTGGCTGATTAATAACCTGTTGACGATTCTTCAACAATACCTGATCAGACGTCAACCAGACTGATTATTTCAAGTGAATACTAAGGATACAATTATTGCACCTGCTACAGCTGCAGGTGAGGGTGGTATTGCAATTATACGTATCTCAGGACCTGCCGCATTACAGAGCCTACAAAAATATTTCAGACCCACCAGTTTAAAAACAGATTACATTTCACATAAGCTCTATCATGACGCTGGTTGACCAAAACCAGCATCCCATTGATGAGATTATGGCTGTCTTCATGGCTGGCCCCAAGACATATACTTGTGATGATGTCGTTGAAATTCACTCACATGGTAGCCGGCAGATTGTTAAGACTATCCTGAACCTTTATCAACATGAAGGGTTGCGGCTGGCTGAGGCTGGTGAGTTTACTTACCGTGCTTTTGTCAATGGACGGATAGATCTGTCTCAAGCTGAGGCAGTTTCCCGCCTGATTAAATCAAATAGTGATATTTCGCGGCGCTTGGCACTTTCACAGGTCGATGGGGAGCTGAGTCGTTCTATTTCTCAGTTTTCAGCCGTTGTAAAGCGTTGTCTTGTTTTACTGAGGCATGGATTGATTTTCCTGAAGAAGATCTACCCGCTGAAGATTTGATTAATTTAAAAAACAATATATCAGAAATAAATAACAGTATTAGTCATATCATCGATTCCTTCGATTATGGACGTATTCAGATGGAGGGCGCATCGATCATGTTGGTTGGTGAGCCTAATGTTGGTAAGAGTTCATTGTTGAATACCTTGCTTGGTGAGGAAAGGGCTATTGTCACCGATATTCCAGGGACAACTCGAGATTTGCTTGAAGAGGGATTTTTTATTGATGGTTTGCCTGTACGTGTTATAGACAGTGCTGGTTTGCGCTTGACTGACGATCCGGTAGAAAAAGAAGGTATACGTCGTGCTGAAAGGCGCATGGCAGATGCTGACCTTGTTTTGTTGCTTGTTGATAGTACGAATATTTTTGACCAGCGTGAAATCTTATGCTTTTGAAAAGTGTTTCGGACTGCCAACATTTTTGGTTGCAACCAAACAGGATATTAAAGGGGATAAATGTGATTTGTCGATGTCTCCTTTTCCCCTTTATCCAATATCAGTTAAGAGTGGTGAGGGGTTAGAGGAATTAAAAAATCTATTTCTACGTTTTTATGGTGATAAGGGTAGGGTTGGTAATTCTGTGTTGTTAACGGAACGTCGTCATTACGATGTGCTGTTGAAAGCAAGATATAATTTACAGAATTTTTTAAATCTTATTAATATTAATGAATCTTTGGATTTATTATCTTTTGAGCTGCGTGAAGCTCTTTATTATCTCGGTCAAATTTCTGGTGAGACGACGACTGAAGATATTCTTGATGATATTTTTTTCAGGGTTTTGTATAGGTAAGTAATGTTTCACGTGAAACATTGAATATGGATTGCTATGAGCCACTACGGTAAAAAATATAATGTAATTGTTGTTGGCGCTGGTCATGCAGGTTGTGAAGCTGCACTTGCCTCTGCACGGATGGGATGTTTAACGCTCTTGCTGACAATAGGTCTCGATACCATTGGACAGATGTCATGTAATCCTTCAATAGGTGGTTTGGCCAAGGGACATCTTGTGCACGAGATTGATGCTCTGGGAGGAGAGATGGGGTGAATATAGATGCCACAGGAATTCAATTCCGCCGTCTTAATACTCGAAAAGGACCGGCTGTTAGGGCGAATCGTGCGCAGGCTGATCGCATGGCATATAGCGCAAGGATGAAACGTGTTGTTGAATCTGAAAAAAGCCTGGACCTTAAGCAAGGTATGGTGGAGAGGCTGATTGTAGAAAATAATCAGATCCGTGGAGTGAAAACACGTGAAGGACTGAATTTCTATTCTGAGACGGTTGTTCTGACAACCGGTACCTTCATGCGAGGACTGATTCATATTGGTCTGGAACATTATTCAGGTGGACGTGCTGGTGAGCCGTCTGCTGATGGAATTTCAGCAAGTCTAGAATCCTATGGCCTCAAACTGGGGCGCTTGAAGACGGGAACACCAGCGAGGCTATCAGCACGTTCTATCGATTTTAGTAAGTTGGAAGTGCAGTATGGAGATACCGAAATACGACCGTTCTCATTTATGAATGATACTCTATCCAGAGATCAGGTCGTTTGTCATATTGCCAATACAAATGAAAAAACCCATGAGATTATCCGCAATGCATTGGATAGATCACCATTGTATGCTGGAATTATAGAGGGAGTTGGACCAAGGTACTGCCCTTCAATTGAAGATAAGGTCGTACGTTTTCCAGATAAAATAAGCCATCAGTCCTTTTAGAGCCGGAAGGTGTTTGTGGTGGTGAAATGTATCCAAGTGGACTGTCCACATCGTTGCCGGCAGATGTTCAACAGGCATATTTTAGGAGTATGGTTGGATTTGAACAGGTTGAATTGATGCGACCTGGCTATGCAATCGAGTATGACTTTGTTGAACCAATGCAGTTAAAAACGACATTAGAAACAAGGGCCATAGACGGCTTGTATCATGCAGGTCAGATCAATGGAACCTCTGGTTATGAAGAAGCGGCAGGTCAAGGGTTATTGGCTGGGATTAACGCGGCTAGACGATGTCAGGACAAGGAACCAATTGTAATAGGTAGGGATCAGGCTTATCTGGGGTTATGGTTGATGATCTGGTGACTCAACCTACGACCGATCCGTACCGTATGTTTACGTCACGTTCAGAATATCGATTGTTGCTTCGTGAAGATAATGCCGATCAACGCTTAACCGAGCTAGGTCGGAATATTGGTCTTGTTTCAGATGAGCGCTGGGATAAGTATCAAGCCAAAAGGGATGAATTAGAGCATATAGGTGAATATCTTAAGGGAGAAGCTTTGACGGTAGCTGACAATGATAAACTTGAGTTTTTCGAAAATTGGAGAGCTTAAAAGTGGATTGTCTCTAGAATCTTTATTGAAAAGGCCTGAAATAACCATCGATAAAATTAAGCAGCAATATAGCGATCTAGCTAAATTCAGCAGTAGGGCTCTTGAGCAGGTCGAGATAGCGGTGAAATATGAAGGTTATATAAAAAGGCAACTGGAACAGGTTGAAAGGTTTCAGGAAATGGAATCTATTGCACTTCCTGATGATATCGATTATTACCGTATACCGAGTATATCTACCGAGGTCAGAGAAAAGCTTGAGCAGATAAGACCTGTTAATTTGGGACAGGCAAGCCGAATCCAGGGAATAACCCCGGCCGCAGTTGCCGTCATTTATGTGTATTTGAAGAAAAATGATAAGTAATTCTATAAAAGATGCTGCAGCAGCATTGCAGTTAGAATTGAGTAAACAGACCATTGACAAGCTTGTGTGCTATTTGAATGAACTACTGAAATGGAATAGACAGGTAAACTTAACCGCAGTAACGGACCCGCATGAAGCGGTAGAAAAACATATCATCGATTCTCTTTATCTGGGGAAGTCTATTCCGGAACGGAGTAAATTATTAGATATGGGATCGGGAGCAGGTTTGCCCGGTATTGTCCTGGCTATCGTTCGATCAGATATTGATGTGATTTCGGTTGATAGTGTCGGTAAAAAAATAAATTTCCAGAGGCATATTAAACGACAACTTAATCTCGTTAATGTCGTACCGATAAATGCAGGGTAGAGGATTTGATCGGTCAGGCTATTATCACCGATATAAATATAGTAACTGCGAGAGCTTTCAGCTCAATGGTGCAGTTGGCCGAATATGCAGCGCCACTGATGAAAGTTAATTGTCTGCTCCTGGCCATGAAAGGGCCGGAAGGAGAGCGTGAACTTGAATCAGAGCTCGATTTGGTTGTCCGAAAAGGTTTTAATCTGCTCCATGTTGAAAATTATAAGCTACCGTTATCATTAGCAGAAAGAAAAATAATTAAGCTTGTTAAAAATACAGACTATTAAAGAGCTGAATTTGCCCGTTTCTTATGTTAATCTCTCACCTCATTTAACAACCCACCTAGAAAACACAATCGGAAAAGGAGCAACAGATGGCAAGTATTATCGCCGTTGCCAATCAGAAGGGCGGAGTTGGTAAGACAACAACGGCTGTTAATCTTTCAGCATCTCTCGCTGCAGCAGAAAAAAGACACTTTTGATTGATATGGATCCGCAGGCCAATGCGTGTAGTGGCATGGGAATTGATAAAACAGAAGTTTTTTCAACTGTTTATAACGTTTTGCTCGGTGAGGAAGAAATCAATGATGCGGTTCGCAAAACAGAACTGGACTATCTTGACGTTTTGCCATCAAATACTGATCTGATAGGTGCGGAAATTGAGCTCGTCGATAAAAAGAACGAGAACTGCAATTACGTTACGCTATTGCAGAAGTTTCAGACCAATACGATTACATCATAATTGATTGCCCCCATCTCTCAGTTTATTGACCGTCAATGCTTTATCGGCCGCAAACTATGTCCTTGTCCCACTACAGTGTGAATTTTATGCAATGGAAGGGTTGGGACAGTTGATGCAGACGATAAAGCTGGTTCAGCAGGAACTGAATCCAAAATTGGAAATAGGTGGGATACTTTTGACCATGTTTGATGGTCGTAACAATCTTTGCCATCAAGTCAGTAACGAAATCCGTTCACACTTTGGGGATAAGGTCTTTCGCTCTGTTGTTCCACGAAATGTGAGGTTGTCTGAAGCACCAAGTTTTGGGCAACCTGCGCTGATGTATGATATTGCCTCAAGAGGAGCACAGGCTTATCTTGAGGTAGCAAAAGAGGTATTGACGGGAGGAGCCTGTGGCTAATAAAAGACCTGCATTAGGGAAGGGAATAGGCGCATTATTAAGTTCAGCGGCGCAGGAAGGTGGAAAAAGTACTTTTTATGTCCGATTGAAGAGCTTAAACCCCACGCTAACCAGCCCAGAAAAACGTTTGCCGATGATAAAATGGCTGAACTTGTTGCTTCAATAAAAGAAAAAGGTGTTATTCAGCCTCTGGTTGTCAGACAGCAGGATAATCATTATCAGATTATTGCTGGGGAACGGCGCTGGCGAGCTGCACAAAAGCTGGGCTGGAAAGGGTTCCTGTTGTCATTCAGGATGTCTCGGAAGATTGGGCTCTTGAAATAGCACTGATAGAAAATATTCAGCGGGAAGATCTGAATCCCCTCGAAGAAGCTGAAGCCTATCGCTACCTGATGGATAGTTTTGATCTTCTTCAGGAAGAGGTGGCAAAAAGGGTTGGTAAAAATCGCTCAACAGTGACGAATGCTTTGAGGTTGTTGAGGCTCCCGGATGGAATAAAAACAGAACTCGCTGAGGGACGTTTAAGTATGGGGCATGCGCGTGCTCTGCTTGCTTTAGAGCAGGAAGAGGATATTCTTGAGGCCGGCAGGGAGGTTATCAGGAAAAAATTATCGGTTCGAGACACAGAAAAACTGATCAAGAAAATCAAAAATTTCGAAAAAGTCAAACCTAAAAAAATCAATGAACCGATCGACCCTAATCAGATGGCACTGATTGACAGCCTACAACAGCAGTTAGGTACTCAGGTGAGATTAATGCCTAAGGGGAAGGGCGGGAAGCTGGAAATCAGTTATCACGATCAGGATGGCCTGAATCGGTTGTTGGATCTGTTCGGTATCGAGCTATAACTTTATGTAACTTAAATGATGAAGTGGTGACTTATGTTTGGAAGTAAAAAACAGGAGCAGACAGAAATGAAAAAGCCCGTTGCAATCGAAAAGGCAGATATCAAGGCGTTTCTTGGCCCCGGCAGCAAGTTTGAAGGAAAGCTTAGTTTTAATGAAATGGTGCGTCTTGACGGCAGTTTTTCTGGTGAAATAGAATCGAGTGATACACTTGTCGTTGGTGAAACGGCAGTAATTGATGGAGAAATAAATGTTGGTGCGCTCATTTTCAGTGGTCGCTTTACCGGCAATATAAAGGCGACCACGTCTGTTGAGTTAAGGGCGCCGGCCAAAGTTGAGGGGAAAATAGAAACACCGTCCTTGAAAGTTGAGGAAAAGGTGATATTCAATGGCCAGATAATTATGCCGGGAAGCGCAATTAACAACGTAGAAACGGCAGGAAACGAGAAGAAAAAGAAGTAACAGAAAGTTGTTTTAATCAAAAGGGTATTGACAACCAAATATAGAATAACAGTGTTGACAAGTGTAATAAAATTATGATAGCAATGCCCTTCCTTAATCCAAATCCCTGAAATTTTTACGTGCGGTAAGTGTATACAGTATACCGCTAACACTGACCTATACAAAAGAGGTGAGCTAGGTGATCAGCGTCGATTGGACCCTTGGTTTACAGTTTCTGAATTTTGTAATCCTTCTGTTAATTCTCAACAAATTTCTCTATCGCCCGTTGCAGAAAATTATGGCGGAAAGGCGTGAAAAGATTGATGGAGCACACGCCAAAGCAGTGGAGCTGGAAAGCTCTGTCGAAGAAAAGATGACACGCTATCAGCAGCAGCTCAATGAAGCCAAATTCATGGCTAATGAAGAGCGCAACAAGTTGAAAAAAACAGCTGCTGATGAAGAAGCGAAGATTCTCTCTGATGCCCAGGGAAAAGCGACGGCCCAACTTCAGTTAATAAAACTACAAGGTTGCTGAAGAAGCGGAAAAGGCTGGGCAGATACTAAAGAGTGAAGCTGAGGCTTTGGCCGGTCAGATTGCCACCAAGGTTCTCGGACGTGAACTGGCATAAACGCGAGGAAGGTCTAAGTTCTATGCGAAACCGGATTAAAGCTGTTCTATTGGCGCTTCTGATGGTCTCAACTGTCACTGGTATTGCTTTTGCGTCGGGTGATGGTGGGCATGTTGATAGCGGTGTGTTGCTCAAGGATTTTCTGTACCGGGTCCTGAACTTTGCTATTGTTGTGGCCATTCTGGTCTACTTCCTGACAAAACCGATTAAAAAAGGACTGTCTGGTCGACGAGAAGAGATCGAAAAAACACTGGCAGCGGCAAAAAAAGCAAAAGAAGATGCCGAAGCCAAATTTGAGGAATATGATCGAAAGCTTGCCCAGGCGACCGAAGAAATTTCAGAAATCAGCGATGCAATCCGTCGGGAAGGTGAGCTGGAAAAACAGAAGATTATCGCAAACGCCAAGGCTATGGCAGCGCAAATTGAAAAGGATGCCGGCAAGGCTGCAGAGCTTGAAATTGCTAAGGCCAAAACCGAGCTACAGCGTGAAGCGGTCAACCTCGCCGTAGGTATTGCTGAAGACCTTTTGAAAAAGAACTTCAACAAAGAAGACGATAAACGACTGATTGATGAATACATGCAAAAGGTGGGAGAGTTACATTGAGTAACAGTGCGATTTCAATTCGATATGCCAAGGCATTGCTGAATATAGCTTCTGAAGAGAAGCGGGTTGAGCAGTATGCCGAAGAGCTGGCTGGAGTTGCTGCGATACTGAAGAGAGAAGATCTGTTGAGGTTGTTACTTGACAGTCCGACCTTTCCGCTGGAGAAAAAATCGGCAATCATGCGGGATATCGTAGTGCAGATGAAATTAAGTGAAGGCATGGGGAAATTTCTTGATCTGCTCCTGAAAAAAGGGCGGATCATTTATTTGCCTCAAATTGATTTCAACTACCGTAAATTTGCCGATGATAAGTCTGGTGTCGTGCGCGCCAGGATCACGGCTGCTAACGAACTGGCTGAAGACCGGGTCGAAGCAATCAAAAAAGGTTTGGAAAAGCAGACCGGCAAGCAGATTGTGCTTAACGTCGAAATAGATTCCGAGCTTATCGGAGGCCTTCAGGCAGAGATGGGCGGTAAACTTTTCGATGGTAGCGTCAAGACTCAGTTGAAACGAATTTCAGATACCTTAGCAAAGGGGTGATTAGATATCATGGACATCAGAGCAGAAGAAATCAGCGCAATTATTAAAAAACAGATTGAAGATTTCGGTCGAGAAGTTGAAGTCAGCGAAACCGGTACGATTATCTCGGTTGGTGATGGTATTGCTCGTATTCACGGTCTTGACAAGGCTATGGCAGGTGAACTTCTTGAATTTCCTGGTGGAACCATGGGAATGGTTCTAAACCTTGAGGAAGATAACGTCGGAGCTGCCATTCTCGGTGATGCGGAACATATAAAAGAAGGCGATCTGGTCAAGCGCACCGAGCAGATCGTTCAAGTTCCGGTCGGTGAAGCACTGGTTGGTCGTGTTGTCAACGGTATCGGCATTCCGATTGATGGCAAGGGTGACATAGAAACCGACACATACAGTCAGGTTGAAATTAAAGCACCCGGAATTGTTTCACGTAAATCGGTCCATGAGCCGATGCAGACCGGACTCAAGGCGATTGATGCCATGGTTCCGATCGGTCGTGGCCAGCGGGAGCTGATTATCGGAGACCGCCAGACCGGTAAAACTGCAGTTGCAATTGACACCATCATTAATCAGAAGGGGAATGGCGTCATCTGTATTTATGTGGCGATCGGTCAGAAGCGATCGACAGTTGCCCAGGTTGTCGACAAGCTGCGTCAGCACGGTGCTATGGACTACACCATCGTTGTTTCCGCTACTGCATCTGACCCGGCTCCACTGCAGTTCATTTCACCCTATACCGGTGTCACAATGGGCGAGTTTTTCCGCGATAGCGGTCGCCATGCCCTGATTATTTACGATGACCTGTCCAAACAGGCCGTTGCCTATCGCCAGCTGTCACTGTTGCTGCGGCGCCCGCCAGGACGAGAAGCTTTTCCGGGTGATGTTTTTATCTCCACAGCCGGTTGCTTGAGCGTGCTGCCAAACTGAGTGACGCAGAAGGTGCAGGTTCACTGACAGCGCTGCCGATCATCGAAACCCAGGCAGGAGACGTGTCGGCCTATATACCGACGAACGTTATCTCGATTACAGATGGTCAGATCTTCCTTGAAACCGATCTGTTTTATTCCGGTGTACGACCGGCGATCAACGTTGGTCTGTCGGTTTCACGAGTTGGCGGCTCCGCCCAGGTCAAGGCGATGAAACAGGTTGCCGGTACCCTGCGTCTGGCCTTGGCTCAGTACCGCGAAATGGCTGCTTTTGCTCAATTCGGGTCTGACCTTGATGCGGCAACCCAAGCGCAGCTCAATCGTGGTGCCCGTCTGGTTGAAATCCTCAAGCAGGGTCAGTATAAACCATTACCGGTTGCCATACAGGTCCTGGCGATTTACGCAGCTAATAATGGTTATGTCGATGAGTATCCAACCACGGCTGTGCAGCGCTATGAAAACGAAATGCTTGCCTTTATGGAAGCTCAGCACGCTGATATCATCAAAGAACTGGGTGACAAAAACAAGATTGATGACGCTCTCGAAGTCAAGATCAAGTCCGCCCTGGATGAGTTCAAGAGTCAGTTTGTCGCTTGATTGATATAAAGGGTTGAACAGATGCCAAGTCTGAAAGATATAAAAAAGCGGATCGGCTCGGTTAAGAACACCCAGCAGATAACCAAGGCGATGAAAATGGTTGCTGCGGCAAAACTGCGCCGGGCTCAGGAATCGGCCGTCTCTGCCCGCCCCTATGCCGAAAACTGCACTCAGTGCTGGCCCATCTGGCTCAGCGCGAAGATGCTGATGCTCATCCGCTGCTCAGCCAGCGGGGAACTGGACGCGCTCTGGTCGTTCTGATGACGGCGGATCGTGGACTTTGTGGCGGATTTAACGCCAATGTTTCCAAGGAAGCAGAACGATTCATTCGTGCGAATGAGCAGGGGTTTGACGACATTGATCTGATGATTATCGGTCGTAAGGGTCGTGATTTTCTCAAAAGCCGCCTTGGTGACAAAATTGTCAAGGTTCATGAAAACATCACAGCTGATGCAACCTATAAAACAGCACAGCTGATCGGCCAGGAAGTTGTCGATGCTTACATTGAAGAGAAATATGATGCCGTTTATATTCTCTATAATGCATTTCAGAGTGCGATTGTTCAGAATGTCACTTTAGAGCAGGTTCTTCCGATACAACCGAATGAGAGTGAAAAAACTGAAGACCCAATCGACTACCTTTATGAGCCTGATAAAGTTGGGGTTCTGGCAGAAATTCTGCCGAAGATGGTTGAGGTTCAGTTCTTTCGTGGTTTGCTGGAATCCAATGCCTCTGAGCAGGGAGCACGGATGTCGGCCATGGACAGTGCCAGCCGCAATGCCGCAGAAATGATTGAAAAGTTGACGCTGCAGTACAACCGTGCACGACAGGCTGCCATCACCACAGAGTTGATGGAAATTATATCCGGTGCCGAATCGATCAAATAACGAATTTTATCTATAAAAAGCTTATTCCAACGGGATAAGGAGGAAAGGTTAGTTATGAACAAAGGGAAGATCACTCAGGTTATTGGTCCTGTCGTCGACGTCGAGTTCGAACCGGGAAAACTGCCGGAGATATTTTACGCCGTTAAGATGACCAACCCGGCCATCAATGACAATGAATGGAATCTGGTCTGTGAGGTTGCCCAGCACCTGGGAGAAAATACCGTTCGGACCATTGCGATGGACTCAACAGACGGTCTGGTTCGTGGTCAGGAGGTTCTCGACACCGGCGATCAGATTCTGATGCCGGTTGGGCCCAAGACTCTGGGACGTATCCTTAATGTCGTCGGAGAGCCGGTTGATGAAGCCGGTCCGGTTGACTCTGATAAGGCCTGGGGGATCCATCGTCCTGCACCCGATTTTGTCAACCAGTCGACCAAGGTCGAATCTTTTGAGACCGGTATCAAAGTGGTTGATTTGCTCGCTCCTTATTCACGGGGTGGAAAAATCGGTCTGTTTGGTGGCGCCGGGGTCGGCAAGACCGTTCTGATCATGGAGCTGATCAACAATGTTGCCCAGCAACACGGTGGATTCTCTGTTTTGCCGGAGTTGGTGAGCGGACTCGTGAAGGAAATGATCTCTGGGAAGAGATGAAAGAGTCCGGCGTTCTCGATAAAGCTGCGCTGATCTACGGCCAGATGAACGAGCCTCCGGGAGCGCGGGCCCGCGTTGCATTGTCTGCTCTGACCGTTGCCGAGTACTTCCGCGATGAAGAAGGTCAGGACGTTCTTTTGTTTGTTGACAATATTTTCCGCTTTACCCAGGCGGGTTCCGAGGTTTCGGCGCTACTTGGCCGTATTCCATCCGCTGTTGGTTATCAGCCGACCTTGTCGACTGAAATGGGTGAATTGCAGGAACGGATCACCACCACAGACAAAGGTTCGATCACCTCCGTTCAGGCGATCTACGTCCCTGCTGACGACTTGACCGACCCGGCCCCGCAACCGCCTTTGCCCACCTGGATGCGACCACGGTTCTGTCTCGTCAGATTTCCGAGCTTGGTATCTACCCCGCGGTTGACCCGCTCGATTCAACCAGTCGGATTCTTGATCCGCAGGTTGTTGGTGAGGAACACTACAAGGTGGCTCGTGATGTTCAATTTATTCTGCAGCGTTACAAAGATCTGCAGGATATCATTGCCATCCTGGGAATGGACGAATTGTCTGAGGAAGATAAGCAGGTTGTCGCCCGCGCCCGTAAAATTCAGCGCTTCCTGTCTCAGCCGTTTCACGTTGCCGAAGTCTTTACCGGTTCACCTGGAAAATATGTTGAGCTGAAGGATACCATCAGGGGCTTCCAGGAAATCATTGATGGTAAGCATGACGATCTTCCAGAGCAGGCTTTCTACATGGTTGGTACCATTGAGGAAGCGATTGAAAAAGCTCAAAGTATGGCAGCTTAATCGATTTTCTGACCAGATTTAAACGTAAAGGACAGTCGCAATGGCTGATAAGCTTAAACTTGAAATGGTGACCCCGTATAAGCGGGTTTTGTCTGAGGAAGTTGATGAAGTCAATGCACCGGGGTTTGTCGGTGAACTGGGACTTCTTCCTGGTCACACTCCACTGCTGACAACGCTTAAAGTAGGTGAGCTCTCCTATAAAAAGGTAACGAGCAGTTTTTTGTTGCTGTCAACTGGGGCTACCTTGAGGTCGAAGATGATACCGTGACCGTGCTTGTTGACACGGCGGAAAAATCAGATGAGATCGATCTTGTACGAGCTAAAGCGGCACTGGGACGCGCAGAAGACGCACTGAAGACCCTGCCTCACGAAGATAAGAAGTACGCCGTTATGGAGGCAGCATTAAAGCGTGCTCTGATTCGGATTCAAGTGGCCAGCAAAAACTAGGTTGCTGCAACAAAAAATGTCAGTAAAAAGGGTATCCCGCATGGGGTACCCTTTTTTTATGACGTTAAATTGTTCTATTAATAACGGTATTTTTGTTGACAATAAGCTGTAATGCTTATTTTATTGAATACAGGGAAATAAATAATCAGTCAGGACATAATATGGCGACAATTCTTTCAGCCCGGCTTACCTGTGTGTCGATAGCGCTCTGCTACTTTTTTATCAGTGGCCTTTGGACTCTTTTTTCCGACCGGTTTTTTTCACTTATTCTCGACCATCCACCATTAGCAGAAAGGGCCTCGAGCCCGAGTCAATGGTTTTTGTCGCAGTCTCCACGGGAATTTTATACTGGTTATTACGCTATTGGGATTCTGTTGTCCAGGAATCACAGGAGTCGCTACGCAAGGTCAATCGTTCTTTGAAAAGCTTCAGTGAATGTACTAAAGCAATGACGAGAATCGATAATGAAGTTCAGCTGATGCAGGGGATATGCAGAATCTGTGTTGAAGTCGGCGGGCACAAGATGGCCTGGGTTGCTATTGGGGAAGAAGGGGCCGACAAAAAAATCAAGCCGATAACCCACTGGGGATCCGATAGTTCTTTTCTTGACGAGTTGAATGCCGGATGGGGAGATAATAATATTGGTCACGGGCCGGCGGGAACCAGTATTAGGACAGGTAAAACAACTATATTTCAAGACCTTAAAAATAATCCTCGCTATACTCCATGGAGGGAAGCAGCGGAAAAATGTGGCTACTCTTCCTGCATTGCACTCCCCCTGATAGAAGACGGTCAAGTGTACGGGGCTCTGGTTATCTTTGACGAAGCACCAAACGCTTTTGATGCTGAAGAGGTTGAACTTCTGGAAGAGCTGTCGGAAGACTTGTCCTACGGTATTAAAACGATTCGACTTAAAGCTGAACGCGAGCGCGAAGTCGATGAACGTTTGATGCTGGCATCAATCGTCGACCAGACATCAGACGGTGTGATTACTTTCGATACAGACAGTCGAATAGAGTATGTCAATCCAAGTTTTATCGAACTCTGTGGTATACCAGCGATTGAAGCTATCGGGGTAAGCATCCATGATTTTGAATGTTCAAAGAGAAACCCTGTATTTTATCAGGCAATTCTTGGTGTCTTTGAGAATAACGAAATCAAATCCGGACATTTTATTAACAAAAAAGAGATGGAAGCGAATACGATATTGACGCGCGCATAGCTCCGGTTTTCGGTGATAACGGGCAAGTGGTCCGCTATGTAGCCACCATCCGCGACGTCAGCCACGAGATACGTTTACAGCGACAATTGCGGCAGGCGCAAAAAAATGGAAGCTCTGGCAACTCTGTCAGGTGGCATCGCCCATGATTTCAACAATATTCTGGCGATTATTATTACCAATGTTGAAATGACCCTTGAGGATATTGAGCCGAACAGTCCGTTGAAAACTCCTCTTGATCTGGTTCTCAAAGCGGGATTGAGAGGGAAAACGCTGATCAAGCAGTTTTTAACTTTCAGCAGACAGAATGAAGAGCCTCAGCGGGCCGTCAATATCGGGTCGGTCATCAATGAGTGTTTGCAATTGCTTAGAGCGACACTGCCGACCACCATCGAATTGAGAAAGCAGATAGACCCAGGCGTAGGAAATATTTATGCGGACCCGACTCAGATGAACCAGGTCATCATGAATCTCTGTACGAATGCACGCGATGCGATGATCGGGCGCGGTGGTGTCCTCGATGTGAGTGTCAGTGGCGTTGAGTTGAAAGAAAGTGAAATTCGTAACTATCACGGACTGAAGCCGGGTCGATATATCAAGATATTGGTGTCTGATACAGGCGACGGTATGAGCCGTGAAGTCATGGACCGGATATTTGATCCGTTTTACACAACAAAGGTTCAGGGGAAGGGGACGGGTCTGGGATTATCTATTGTTCACGGGATTATTAAAAACCACGCGGGAAATATCTCGGTTAACAGCATTCATGGGGTCGGCACGACCTTTTCGATTTTATTGCCTCAGATCGAAGTTCCACCGTACGAGGAGATCGAAAAGAGGATAGAACCGCTGCTCAGAGGAAAAGGACATATCCTTTTTGTGGATGATGAAGCTGACTACATCAGTGGCATGAAGAGGACACTGGAAAAAGCTGGTTACACGGTGACGGCAGAAATGGATGGCCGAAAACACTGGCGCTGATCAAAGAAAATCCTAGCGCTTACGATTTGCTGATCAGTGATCAGACCATGCCGTATATGACCGGAATTCAGCTGGCGGAAAAGGTTTTGAAGATAAGACCAGACCTGCCGATCATTCTTTGTTCGGGGTCATCGCCAGATACGGATAGTGGAGTCAGTCCGGAAAATGCCAGGGCAGCGGGAATCAGTAAGGTTCTGATGAAGCCGGTTGAAAGGGAAGAGATAACCAGAGCGGTTAATGATCTGTTGGTGACAGATAAAGCCTGGTAGAGAACCGATATGGCAGAAATACTGATCATAGATGATGATGAAATGATGTGCTCGACATTGGCAGCCCTTGTAGAGCGCAGCAATCACAGGGCGACCTGTGCCATGACCCTTAAGCAAGGGTTAAGGCAAGCCACTGACAACGATATTGATGTGGTCTTTCTTGACGTCAAAATGCCTGATGGGAATGGGCTCGATCTGCTGCCGGAGATTGAAAACTGTCCATCTGGACCCGAAGTTATCATCATTACCGGATTTGGTGATCTCAATGGCGCTGAACTGGCGATCAAAAGTGGGGCCTGGGACTATATCGAAAAAGGATTTTCCATCAAGGAAATCACCCTTTCTCTTGAGCGTGCCCTGCAGTATCGCAAGGAAAAGAAAGAAGTCGCCCAAACGCGGAAGATGGTACCGCTGAAACGGGATAAAATTATCGGTAACAGTGTCGCACTCAATCACTGTCTCGAGATGGTCGCGCAGTCTGCCGAAAGTGAGGCCAATGTTTTCATTACTGGAGAGACGGGGACCGGCAAAGAGTTGTTTGCTCGTGCTGTACACGACAACAGTTTGAGAAGACACGAAAAATTTGTTGTCGTCGACTGTACATCACTTCCGGAAACCCTGGTTGAAAGCCTGCTTTTTGGTCATGAAAAAGGATCATTTACCGGGGCGGATAAAGCCAGAGATGGGCTGGTCAAACAGGCCGACAAAGGAACTTTATTTCTGGATGAAGTTGGTGAACTGCCGATGGTGTTGCAGAAGGCTTTCCTGCGTGTTTTGCAGGAGCATCGTTTCCGTCCGCTCGGCAGTAATCGGGAAGTCGAGAGTAATTTTCGTCTCATCGCAGCAACAAACCGCGACCTTGATGCAATGGTCACAGAGGGGACTTTTCGAAGTGACCTGCTTTTCCGGCTACGCTCGTTTATAGTCGAATTGCCTCCTTTACGCGAGCGGCGCGATGACATCAAGGATCTGGCTCGTTACCATATCGATCGTTTTTGTGAGCAGTACGGCTTGCCGACAAAAGGTTTTTCGCCGGAATTCAATGACGTTTTGATGCAATACCCATGGCCTGGAAATGTTCGAGAACTGGTCAATACCCTGGATCGTACGCTGGCAACCGCACGATTTGATCAGACCCTTTATCCGAAACATCTGCCGAGTCACATTCGAGTTCAGGTCAGGCGCGCTGAAATGGAAAACGACATAGCAGTCAGCCATGGAGAGGCGACCCATGCCGTGCGAAAGTTACCTAAACTGCATGATTATAGAGACTCGGTTTATGCAGAAGCTGAAAAAGTGTATTTGCACGACCTGATGGACATCACTCGTGGTGATATTGCCGAAGCCTGTCGTATTTCGGGACTGTCACAATCACGTCTATATGCCTTGTTGAAAAAGAATGATATTTCACGCAAGGCGTAAGAGGTTTTCCTGAACACCACTGGTTTTTCCTGTCGCGTAAGAAAAAACAGAGATCAGATCCGTGTATCGCCTGGGCGTGATGTAAAAATAATAGCGACGATAGGTCATTGTTAACACAGTGCCGTGTTGGCATAAAGAATGCTGGTTATAATTCATCTTAGAATTGGTAAGCCATGGTTGAAAGGCAAAGGAAATGGTTAATCTGCAACTTAAGGCAGGTGGTGAGGTCCGTGATCTTAAAAGTACGCTGAGTCAGTGGCGAGATGTGATCAATCAACTGGAAAAGCTGCTTGATCACATCGAGATAAAGGTTCAATTACCTGGAATAGATCAAGATAAACTGGTTGCTGATTTTGTCGATGGTGTTCTTTTGATTCGCATGAAAGATGGAAACGAACTGAAAGTCAGTGAAGAGGGCTACCGTCATGGCAGTATTATTGCCGTGAATCAGCTGACACGGATTGCTTCAGCTCTGGCTGAGCAGATGGCCGGAACCGATCAACCTGTTGTGATTTACGGAACGATTGGCACAGGAAAGCACCTGTTTGCAAGGAAAATCCATGATCTTGGCCCTCGTCAAGGTGAACCTTTCGTTTGGTTGTCCTGCGTTGCGGGGCAGGGACCCGATTATATGAAAACAGCTCTCGACGAGGCTGGAGCCGGGACCGTCTACCTCGATTGTATGAACGAACTGGCACCGGAATGTTTAAATGTTATCCGACTGATCAGTGGTGACGATTATAAAAAGAGATTTCGTCTGGTTGCCGGGATTGGCAAGACACAGGATGAGTTGTACCAAGAACCGAATGAGATAACCGATTTACTAGATCAGATGAGATGCTGTGTTATCGAATTACCGAAATTGTCTGCTCGGCAGGATGAGATAGAAGCTTTGGCAACATACCATCTGGCTCGTTTGTGCTGTGAACAGGGGGAGCCGATGAAGCAGTTGTCTCCCGAATTTATTAAGATACTCCGCGTTTATCCCTGGCCGGGCAATGTCAGGGAGCTGGTTAACACTTTGGAGCAGGTTATTATTACCGCGGGAGATAAAAAGACGCTTTTTGCCAGAGATCTTCCTCATCATATTCGTATCAAATCGTTGCCGGAAACAAGCCGCGATAAAATCGGTCTCTAACCGATACCACACAAAATCGACCCTGTGCCCATATGAAAAGTGCTCATATAGGCACACTTGTCTAAAATTGATTCCCCTCTTTTTATCGTTAATTCCTGTGGAATGGGAGGATTCTTGTTCTGCAGGAATTTTCTGTTATTACAGGATCTGGCAACTCTCTCCTAAAAGATAAGAATAAGCGTAACATTCTTATATCTTTGTGTTTTTTCTTTTTTCAGGTGGAAAGAGATATTGGTACGCGGGTTGCTATATAGATTTGGTAACGAGATGAGCATGAAAGGAGTTCTGCCATGAGTAAAAAAAATATATTTCAACTGACGCTATTGCCGGTGTCCTGATCGGGGGATGTGTCTTTCTTTTTTGTGATATGGGATTTGGGTTCACACCGTTGACCAAGTTTTTTATCGTTTTCTTTGGAATTATCGTTGGCCTGCAATGCATTCCGGCAGCTCTCTTATTTGGCGGGATGATCAAGGGAATCTTCAGTCGTTCCCACAGAGCCGCAAATCAAATACTGCGTTAGCCAGGGGGTGGAAATGAAAGCACGTAAGATCTTGATTGCCGACCGTGATGCTACCGCTCGCAAGGAGATGGCCGAATTTTTCAAAAACTCGCATTTTGACGTGGAAACCACAGCATCTGCCGCTTACGCCATCGCCAAGATTGTTCAGAAACAAGAACCGATCGTTATCCTCGGTGACTCATTTGAAGAAAAGATTGCTTCAGTCGATGTCATTGCATTGATGAGAAAATGCAATAAAAATCTGCGGATCATTCTGGTTTCAGATGACAGTTCGCTGGAGACCTTGCGCCGGATCAGGGAAGACGGAATTTTTTATCATGCACTGAAACCACATAGCCTGGAAGATAATGAAGAGTTACGTTCTGTTGTCGAGTGTGCAGTTGAGGGATTTCATTCTGCATGACAGATGAGCCCGGTAGGGATCGTTGGTATCCGGATTGGCGGATGAAAATATTTGAGAGGAGATTGTTATGAAGATAATGATTAAACACACCATTTTACTGTTCTGTTGCTTGTTCCCGCATTTTCCGCCCTGGCTGAAGCAGGGGGCGAGAGGATAACAGCATGACTCTGGTTTACCTTTTTCTCGCAACCTGCGGACTGATTATTTTTTTGCAGCTGATTCCAGTGTTTACTTTAATCTACGGCATGGTCAAAGGGATCTTCGGCAAGAAAGAAGAGGTCAAGCCGGCGCCGGTCAAGCACCACTGAAACCGATATTTTAAGACTGGAGTCAAATTTCATATCACCTTGAGGGATGTCTATGAATATGCAAGCAGTTACAAAAATTTTATCAGGTTGCTGCTGGTACTGATTCTGCCACTGACCGTGATGGCTATGGGAATGGATGATTGTCTTGGCTGCCATGGCGACAGCGATGTGGTGGGTGAAGACCAGCTTATTACTGAGGAATCGTTTCGTCATACCATCCATGCCGAGCTTGGTTGTGTCACATGTCATGATTCGGTGACTGATGAGCACCCTGATGATGGAGTAAGCATCAGCAGAGCTTCATGTGTCGACTGCCATGATGGTGTGGGAGAGCAGTATCAGCACAACAGCCATGCTGAACATGCCAGCTGTGTCGATTGTCACGATCCACACGGCGCCTTCGGGCTGGAAACCATGTCGAGCCAGGGGATGAACCGGCAATGCACTCAGTGCCATGGTGCTGAAGATGTTGTTGAAACACACACTGAATGGTTGCCTCAGGCGGGACTTCATATCAGTAAGCTTCCCTGCATCACCTGTCATGCTGAAACAGAAGGTTATGAGGTTGTTCTGCACATTACCCATAAAGAAGCAGACATGGAGCTCGGGAATTACAGTATTTCGAGCCATGGCGATCTGAAAGAATACAGCGGTGACAACAAAATTGCCCACTTGATCGATTTGAATGGGGATAATTTTATCTCCATGGCTGAACTGAGAACCTTTAATTTGAATCCTGCCTATAAAAAGCTGCGGCTTGAGGGGACACTGGTTCCAAGCGAAGCATCACACAATTTTACCGCCATGGATAACCGTTATGACTGCACATTCTGTCATGCGGCAGGTCCTGGGAGTATGCAGATCAGTTACTTGGCTGTACCCAATGAGAATGGCAGTTTCTCCCGGGTTGAGATCGAAAAAAGAGCAGTTCTTGATGCTCGTTACGGAACCCCGGATTTTTATCTGACCGGAAGCAGCCGCAACGCCTCAATGAATATTATCGGGTTGATTATTATCTGTGGTGGTCTGATTATGCCGATCGGGCATGGGACTCTGCGTTTCTTCACCCGCAAGAACAGAAAACACTAAAGGGGAATTATCATGGCTGAAAAAAGAAGATCTATTTGCAACCGACGCCGGTCCGGATCTGGCATTGGCTCAATGCTTTCGGAATCATGACCCTGATCGTTTCTGGTGCACAGATTCGTTTCCCCGAATATATCGGCATTCTTGGAAGCTATAAGTCTGCAGTTTATTTGCATAACACTGCTGGATTTGTTGTCGCTATTTCATTCTCTCTGTGGTTTTTTTACTATATGTTTATTTCCAGAACCATGGCTGATCTCTATGTTCCACGTGCCACAGATTTTAAAACAGGAATCGTGCGACAAGCTAAATTCTACTTTTTGACCTACTTTCTCGGTTGGGACAATCCTCATCACCCAACTCCGGAAAACAAATTCAACTCAATGCAAAAGTCTGTTTATCTGGCCATCATGTTTGTCATGGTACCGTTGGTCAGCCTGAGCGGAATTCTGTTGACCAATGTCGACCCGCTGCGCGGTCTGATTGTTATGATCGGTGGTTTAAAGCTGTTGATCAATATCCATTTTCTGCTCGCCTGTTGTCTGACGGCGTTTCTGCCGACCCATGTTTACCTTGCCACCCTGGGGCATACGCCAATGGAGCATATCAAGGCAATGTGGACAGGCTGGGAAGAGGAGGAAGGCAATAGCCGTGAAGTGGATGATAGCGACGACGGATTGCCGACTCGCCATGTCGCCTGAGGAAAACGATACGGTATAGCCGAACAGCGGTGCGAAAGATCGATTAATGGTGGGGGATAAAAGGCCCGCCCCTTGGGGGGGCGATATCCGGATAGTCAGTCGATAAATGGTATTTCAGTTGTCGGAGGAATGTATGTTAAAGCTGCATGAAACCAAAAGAGTACAGACAGTGATCGGAGCTCCAGAGCAAGATGGTTTGCAGGGTGACCGTTGTTGTGTCATGGCACGGCGTAACCTTTGGGAGATGCTTCTGTTTATCGTTGTCAGTATTTATGCATACGCAATTAAGGATATCAGCCTTTTCGAACTGGCCAGCGAACCATTACGTCAGATTCTGGGCTACCCGCCTCCGGCTTATATGGTCAGCATTGCCTTAGCTGTTTATTGTTTTTCAGCAGTCAGCTTGACTTTGACAGCTATCGCAAAAGGCATCCGCCCTGAACAGAAATGGCATCAGATCGGCTACCGCAGTGCTTTTTATTTTTTCTATTCTTTCTCCGGGGCGATTGGAGCGAACTTCGTGGCAGTGTTGATCGTCGGCTTACTGCTTTACAGCCTTGATCACTATCATATCTGGATTTACAACACGCACTTTGAAAATCAGGATAAGAACCTGGAGAGGAAGATCTGAACCATACTTATAGGAAGCTTTTTTGAAGCGGCTCGTTGCATCAATAACTGTGTAACGGGCCGTTTTTTGTTTGATGCTTTTCGTTATGCGGATGAATTAACTGTACAGTTCAGGGAATGCTTGTTGAAGCTTCAACAGGGACAGTTCGGTGTTGGGCAGGTTGCGGTTTTCCAGTGTTATCGTCGGTTGCCGCTGTTGTTTTTAAGCCAGTCGAAAACAGCAGAAAAGGGAATGACCCCATGGCCGACAGCCAAATGTTCATCCCGCTCGCCATGATTGTCGTGCAGATGAAAATGGTGTAGATAGGGGGCCAGAGATTCCATCCAATCAAGCAGTCCGGTTGTCCCGAACATGTTCCAATGGCCGATATCGAAAACATGTCCCAACTGGGGGGAGTCGATGGAATTCAGCAGTTCGACAAAGATGTGAGGTGTTGTCTCATAGATATTTTCAAGGCAGATAACGGTGTCAATCTCCCGGGCTTGTTCAATAAATTCCGGCCAGAATGTGAGATTCAGTTCCAGCCAGCTCTCGATATCCTTCGCTGTGCTGTTGAAGGCGAGTCCGGGATGAAAGACAACCCGCCTGGCCCGCAGTTTTTGGGCCAACTGCATCGATTTTCAGCCAGTGCATAAGCACGCTTGCGCATGCGTTTTTTGCTGCTGCCGGGATTAAAGCCGCTGTATGGCGCATGCAAGGTTGTCGTCAATCCCTGTTCAAGTAATTGGTCGGCACACTCTCCAAGCTGATTGAAGTCAAGTTTGTCGAGGGAGATGTCCTGGCAGGCAACTTCTGGTTGGAGTTTTCGGTTGAGCAGAAAGTTGATCCGTCCCGGTAAAGGTGGGCGGGCATATGAATATAGACTGATTCTGATTTCATAGGGCTTCTGGGCCGCGATCATTTCCAGTTTTTTATCTCTGGATATTCCCCAGGGCAATCAGGGTGTGGCCTGCCTCAATGATTGTATCGGCTTCAGGATTAAAGATCATCTGCTCCCCACGCTTGATTCCGACAATAATCAACCCCAGTTCTTTGCGGATCCCGGACTGGTGAAGATCCTTTCCGGCAAGTGAAGATTCGGGGGAGACCGGAATCTCTTCCATCTGCAGTTCGATGTTTGTGTGTCCGGTAGCAATGTCGATAAAGTCAACGACAGATGGACGCAGGATGGCCTGTGCCATACGGTTTGCACCAATGGTGTAGGGTGAGATGACTTTACTGGCCCCAGCACGCATCAATTTGACTTCAGCACCTTCCTCACTGGCACGAGCCAGGATAAAAAGATCCGGGTTGATCCCGCGAGCGGTCAGGACAATGAACACATTCTCCGCATCCATTGTGACGGCGGTAATTAAACCCTTGGCGGAGCTGATTCCTGCTTTTTTCAGAACTTCGTCCCGGGTCGCATCTCCCTGGATAAACAGATGTTTGTCTTCAATGAGGCGCGGAATGCGGTCGGGATCGTTTTCAACCACAATGAAAGGGAGAGGTCGGGCGGCAAATTCACGGCTGATCATGCGACCGATACGGCCATAGCCACAGATAATGTAATGGTCGTGCAAACGATTGATTTTTTTTTGCAATTTCTTCTTCCCCAGAACTTGATGAAGCTGCCCTTCCACCATAAACTGAATCATGGAACTGACGGTGTAGGCGATGGTCCCGACGCCGAAGAGAATCAGCAGGATGGTGAAAATCTGGCCTCGATATGACAGGTTATGGACTTCACTGTAACCGACCGTCGCCAGGGTGATCGTGGTCATGTAGAGGGCTTCAAAAGGTGTCCAGCCCTCAATCAGGACATACCCCCAGGTTCCTCCACCCATCAGAATAACCAGCGTGACAAGTGAAAATCTAAGTTTTTCAGCGATCCCATTCTATGTACTCCAGTGACAGTTTTCCGATGATAGCCAGCCATGTGTAAAAAACAAGAAAATGACTGAAATTTGAAAGATTTTCAGAGAATAAAAAAAGATTGACATCAACTGTATACTGTATACAATTTGGGAATGTTTTGTAATGGGAGAATTAATAGTGAAAAGTAAACAGATTGAACGTCACCAGACCCTGAGGGAGAAAATTCTCGAAACTATTCGTGAAGCAATTTTAAAAGGGGATCTCAAACCTGGTGAAAAAGTGGCTGAACCGGAACTGGCCGAAAGGTTCGGTATCAGCCGGACCCCTATCAGGGAAGCCTTCCGCCAGCTCGAATCGGAAGGGTATCTGACCGTCATTCCGCGTAAGGGAGCTGTTGTTGCGGCGTTGTCTGAGCGTGATGTCCAGGAGTTTTATGCCATTAAAAGCATCCTGGAAGGTTACGCAGCAGAACTGGCAGCCAAAAACCTCACAGACAAGGACCTTGCCAAGCTTGAATCGATCAATGAAAGGCTCAAGGAAATTGCACAAGAAGGCGACGTGAAGGCCTTCTACCGCGTTCACAATGAATTTCACGACACTTTTCTTAAAGCAGCCGACAACAGTAAATTGTATGAATTAATTCATCAATTGGGATGAAATTCAACCGTTTACGCATGGCCTCTCTGTCGGTCAGCGGCAGGATGGCCATCTCTGTGGAAGAGCACGATAAGTTACTTGACGCTTTTCGGCGTCATGACAGCAAGTTGGCAGAGAGTCTGGTCAAGAAGACAGCGGCTATTGGCGGCAAGGTTCTCCTCGAAAGTCTGGCTCATACCCAGGGGGAGCCGGTGAAAAATCGATTTTAAACAAAAAGCTCGATATCTTTTAGTTTCTAACTCAGTTTAACAAAATAAAATTTTATTTTTTTTGATGGCCCTCTGCAGATGCTGGAGGGTTTTTTTATTGCCTGAACGGGTGATTCAACTGTTGTGGCGATTCATATTTAATTCAGATAATCATTAATGCTGTCCAGTGGGGTCGGGTCAATCTGCAAGTCTGTTCGCCAACGATTATCTTTGCAGCAATTACCTTCAAGCAGCATCTGCAGTTGATCACTGGTAATCGGGAACTGCGGGCAGGACTGCATCAGTTGGATCAGCGGTTTCATAACGGCCAGAGGCTGATGGATCTTTCGAACTCGACTCAGGTTCAGGGCCTGGCCAATGGTATCGAGCAACTGGTTGTAGCTTAACACCCGGGGGCCGCAGCAGCTATAGGTTTGAGCATAGCTGATGTCGAGATCCAGGGCGGAAGTAAAAGCCTTGGCAATGTCATGGACATGGACCGGTTGCAGTTGGTAGTGACCATCACCGAAAACAGGTACGAAGGGGGATCGTCTGATCATCCGCGCCAGCATATTGATAAAACCGTCCTCTGCTCCAAAGATCAGGGAGGGACGGAAGATGGTCCAGTTCAAATCAGAGTTGCGGACCAGTTCTTCCGCCTTCCATTTGGTTTTGTGGTAACTGGTCATTGCCCCTTCACGGGTGCCGTTGGCGCTCATATGCAGGAAGCGGGGGACGTTCTGTTCCGTCGCAGCTTCAAGCATGTTTGCTGTCGATTCCTTGTGTAAACGCTCAAAGGTAATCCCCCGCCGGGGGATTTCACGAATAATACCAACAAGATGAACAACCGCATCACAACCGGCAAGTTTATCTTTCAGGCTTGCCGGTTGGGTCGTGTCACCCGTCACTGTCGCGAGATTCTCTTTTTGAGTTAAGGATTCGGGATTTCTGACCAGGGCATGCACTGCATGGCCCTGTCTGAGGAGTTGGTTGATAACGGCCTTTCCAACAAAACCGCTGCCCCCGGTAATAAAAACTTTCATGTGCGCCTCCCGATTTCGAAATGCCGGACTACTATCATAGCATGTCTGTTGCCGAGGCGCAGAAAAGGTCGTTTTTTCGCCACTCGGGAAGAGACGACAACAGAAAAGTTGTGTGGAGATTAATTGACAAAACAGGTCATATTTAATCATAGAAGAGGTTGCCAGAATGGAGCCTTTGAGTTATAGTCCGGCCTTTGAGGCCGGAAACAGAGTTATCTTTTCCGCCCCGATTTTATGGATTTAACTGGATTCAACGCAATGTTTTATAAACTTTACAACAAAGGTGGAGAGAGAAATGACAGAGCTGACTGCTGAAGAGTTGGGACTGAAAAGCATTGGAAAGGTGTTTCGTAACCTCAGCTACGATGAGCTGTTTGAGCATGAAACAAAAAATAACGAAGGGAAGCTCTCAGCAAACGGGACCATGATGGT
>LQAH01000031.1_pt1 | contig 91591 bp, 113 predicted proteins | sample 1535791 | NCBI WGS metagenome assembly LQAH01 (sample SAMN04331585, study PRJNA305678) | bioreactor metagenome | isolation source: bioreactor_4 inoculated with Wadden Sea sediment 2nd replicate of a... | place: Germany:Bremen
TGCACAAACTGATCGAAATTCTTTTGCTCAACGTTCTCCGAAGAAGTTGTGACATACCCCTCGAATGAAGTCGTATAGTTGCTCATGTCAAACTTGGTAACCAGGGCGAAAGCCGAAACGGCAGCATACCGCTCAGTACCGGCGAAAGCTGAGAAATCCATGGTGCCGAGTGTGGTGGTGGTGGTGAAATCGATAGCTTCGACAGGTCCGAAATCATAAACAAACTCAGTGGCAGCGCCGCGGTTGTCACCGGAGCTGTCGTATGCGGCGAGGATCAGGTGGCTCTGCTCGAAATAAGCGGCAGCCGGGCTGACCAGGGCGAAGGCGAGCAGTGCGCTCAGAACAAGCTTCATTACGGTTTTCATTTTTAAGTCTCCATTTCCATTTTTTTGTTTTTTTTAGTTGTGTGACAGTCAAAACGAGCATGTTTTTTTTACTATTTAATTGTAAATAATTTAGACTCCCTCTATTTCACTACCTCCCTCTGTCAACGGGCTTTATCTTTCCGTGAGACCACCTCGCATTCCGATTAAGCCGTTTGTGTATCCATAAAAAAAGCCCGGACCAGAGATGACGGGATTTGGAGTCCTATCGTCTCTGACCGGGCTTTTTAAGCTCCCCCAAGGGGTTTAAAAGGTAACCAGTCCTGTTGATTCAACTGTATGGTTCAGGGTCCGTCAGTCCTTGATTTTACGTTGGTTCCTGATCAGGCTCTCACGCTCCTTTTCAACGTAACTGGTGCTGAAGCCTCCCTGACTGACATTAAAGGTCAGGCTTATCTCACCGGTAAAACGCCGCTGTGAAGCGCTCGTCAGAATTTCTTCTATCTCATGCAGAATATTTGTAATCTGCAGCTGCTTTCCTTTTGTCTGGTCAGTTTTCATCGTCTTTCCTGCTGACGTGCCGGCGACATGTTTTATGTTCCAGACACACGTACTATCCCATTAAAATGTTCGATTCATGTTAGCTGATTGTTTTCTTTTCTGTAATAGATTCACAACTATTTCCCCGCATTATAGACAAACCCTAGAATTTTTCTTTCGGTAATAATTCCAAACACTTAGAAATCAACTCTTGTGGTGTTGATGAGGCTTTGACGGTCACGATCACATAATCAACCAGTTCCGCCAACGCCAGGGCCTCTGCACCTCCCAGAACCGGAGGCGAATCAAAAAAAACATACGCCCGGGGTAACGGGTTTTCATATCGATCACCAGTTCGCGCATCCCTCGCGAACTGAAAATTTCACTGCCCCCCTGTAATGTCCGTCCACCGGATACCAGAGTCAGTTTTTCCACCCCCGGCCAGCGGACCAACTTCGAAAATTCGACATCTTCCATAAAATAGTTACCTATCCCCAAGCCATCCGGTAACCCCAACAGTTGTTGGACGTGTTGTTTTTGAGGTCACAATCAACAAGGAGGACGGTCTGGGTAAACTCCCGGGCCATGGAAAAAGCCAGGTTGACAGACGTCAGGGTCTTTCCTTCGCCAGGCAAGGCACTGGTGATCATGACTGTCGCGCCCATGTCGGCTTCGGTTCGCTTGAGGATCTGTGCCTTTAAGACCTCATAAGCTTCAACGTCAATCCCGGATTCCTTAAAACCGACGCAACGATTGCCAACAAGGGTCTGTTCATCCAGAGTAATCTGCTCCGACCGGCTATAGTTCGGAGACACCCAACCGTGACGGTTTCTGGTCGATTCTGGCTGTTCCTTTTTTTCTGTATCATCATCAATGACTGAAGTCATAAGCTTTAACTCCCAACAAATTACTTGTTTTTATGAGATCATATTTTATCGCTTGCTTTACAACGCTAACCGTCTCGATAATTTGGCCCAGAAAATATCCAGATCCATAATCAAAAAATGGAATCCAACAACACATATGACCCCCCCAAGAATAACACCTCCTGCAAAAAGCAATTTGCGAGTTCGACGGCGTTTTAATTCATGTGGCGTAACAATAACCGGCACACTCGCCAGGACCGGAAAACCGAAAATCTGAGCCAGAGACTCAGAAGAATGGATGCTATGATCACTGAATTCACGTAAAGCAGCGAGGCCAACACCTAACCCGGCACCAAAAACAAGGCCGACAAAGGCGATTGCCAGACGATTCGGTCGAACCGGTTTTCCGGGAAGCGCGCCGCGTCAATCAGGGTAAATCGCTCGCCCATCTGCCCGCTTTCCAACCCCTGAGCAATCTTGGCCTCCATGAAGCGTTTGGAAATGTCGTCAAATTTGCTCAACAGGCTATTGCGCTTGATCATGAGCGCGGTATAACCCTCCTCAACCCGCGGAGCAGCCTCAATCCGCTTCTGCATCGATTGTCGGCGTTTCTGTAGAGCCAAAATCTGCCCGGAGAAGGACTCCTTTCCGACCTCAGACTGGCCAGTTGCGCGGTCAAGGTCACACGGGTCTGATTTTCCTGATCTTTCCAGCTCTCCGGTGTTCCTTCATCGAGGCGCTGTTCAATAGCAGCGATCTCAGTGCGCAATTTTTTCACATCGGGATAATTTTCCGAGACCCGCGACAGCAAATTCGTCAACTGTGTCTGCAGTTCGATCAAACGGGCTCGCTCCGGGTCGATGTTATTGGCCGGAATGGCCGCCAACTGCGTCTCCAGAAAGGCTTCCCGCTCCAGCAGAGAGGAGATTTGAACCCTGAGCTGATCAATTTCACGCTCAATCCGTTCAAGGGTTTGAAGATTGAATTGCCCAAGCTCGGGAAGAGCCTTCAGATTCTCCTCCTTGTATGTGGCGATGTTCTGCTCAACATCAGTCAACTCGGCCTGCAGACTCTCCATTTCTGTTTTCAGAAATTTTGACGCTTCTTCCGACTGCCGTTCACGGATTCTCAGATTTTCTTCCAGATACAAAGAAGTCAGTACGTTGGCAATCTGCTGCACTTTGCGCGGGTCATTCCCCTCGTAGGCCAGAGTAAAAGCGATCGTCGCTGCCGTCGCCCGGCCGGTGCGGCGATCCATCACCTCGGCACTGATCGTTTCCAGATGGATATCTTTACGCATTTGCACAACCACTTCATCGAGCGTTTGCTTCTCCAGCTGATCCTGATAAAGTTCATAGCGGTTGATGATATCCAACAGCCGTTCGGTCCCCATGATCCGCTGGTTGATTGTTTCCAGCCGCTGCTCGGCAAGCCGGTCACCGTCGTCATGACGTAATCCTGAGGGATCTCCTGTTCCTCGATCAGGATTGTCGAGGTCGAGCGGTAGACCGATGGCAGCAGTAAGGCCACGAGAACGGCAATCGCGGAGACCACGACAAAGGGATGATCAGACTCCAAAGCCGCCGTTTGATGATGGTTGTCACATCGGCCACACTGGTGATTGGTTGACTCATAAAACTCTCTTTCCTGTTACAGGTCCATGACCGAATCGGACCACGTCAGCTGCATAAACCACACATTCTTGTGCGTCCGGCTCCCATCGGTATTATCGTCGTTGAGCGAATAACGGTAACCCAGATCGAAGACCAGCTCCGGACTGAACTGGTAACCGACGGAGGGGCTGATCGACAGGGATGTTTCGTCGATTTCACTCGTGCCCCGGCTGTCTCCGACTGATTGATTCATGTAATAAGAGGATGCAAACCGACCGATCCATGACCGGCTGAAACGCCGGCTCGCAGAAAACACAAAACCGGTCCTCTCCGTCGAACTGCTGTTTCCCGAAGCCGTCTCCAGATCGTGACTGAAGGTCATTGACGCTTGACCCGACTGATATCTTTGCGTGACAGAAAGTTTTGCAACGCCGCCCCATTCGTCATCCTCAGTCTGTTCAGTGAACCGGTAAGTATTGAATCCGTCAAAAAAGAAAACAGTTCGATCCTCCTGCGACCGCGTCCACCGTCCCCCCAGATCGCAACTGAAGTGTAAACGTTCGTTAAAGTTCCATTCAGCACCAAGCGTTGCACTGACCTTGTCGATCCGCGCCGCGTCATAATCCTGCAGCGAATAATTCATAAACGAGCGCAAGGTCGTCCGCTCGTTCAGTCTCCGGAAGAACGCGTAGGAAGCACCATAGGCGGTCACTTCATCTCTGGTCCCGGTTTCATAGTCCTCCCCTGAAGGCTGAACGACACGCGCGAGGAGGCAACTTCCGTATGTGAGCGCGTCAGCCCGGTCGACAGGCTCCAATGCTGCCGCCTCTCCGTCCCGTAGATCAGTCCGGTCTCTTCAAAATCGCGATCGGTCTGCGAATCGCTCGTCCAGTCGGCGCTCACTTCTATGCTTGTGCGCGGATTCAGACTCTGCCGAACCGACAGGGACAGGTCCTGATCGACATCATTGAACTCATCCAACTGATGGTAGCGAATCCAGTCAAGCCTTGCCGCGGCGCGCACCTGAGTCCGCTCGGTCAGATAATCCAGCTGACGCCCGGCGAAATCGTCGTGACAAAATCATTCTGGCGATCATTTTCGTCATAGAAGATATTGTCGTCATAAGCCACCTTCGACGAAACCGACACCTTCACATCCCGTTGAGCCGCCAGTGCGGGACAACCTGGAGACAACGATCCCAAAAATGCGAGCAGAACTGCGAATAGAAGTATGTAAGCCCACCGGGCGAAATATTGACGCCATGTGCATGAAGGTCAGGGAACCAGAATCACGTCACCGCGTTGCAACCTGATATTCGTCTCCAACCTGTGTCCCCTGACAACATCTTTATAATTAAACGGAAAGACCTGTGTCCCCTCCTCCTGCTCGCGGATGATCTTGATCTTCTTCTTTTCAGCGTACGGGTTCAGACCACCGGCAATCGCCAGCGCCTGCAGGACATTGACCCTGGAATTCAGGGCAAAACGCCCCGGATTATTGACCCGGCCGAGAATAAAGACAAACATACTGTTGACCTGTGTCAATTCCAGGCTGACAACCGGATCCGGAACATAGGGAGAGATGCGCCGCTCAAGTTCCTGTTTCAGAACCGCGACTGTTTTACCGGCCGCGTGTAAGGTACCGACCAGAGGAAAATTAATCATCCCGTCAGGAGACACCGTCACATTGCGGGTCAGAACATCGTCTTTCCAGACCGAGATATACAGAACATCCCCGGCACCGATCAGGTAGGGCTGATCAGCACCCGACGTCTCTGTCGGGCCGGCGCCGCCGGCGCCCGGAGGAGTCACAACCGTTGGGGCGGGAGGATCGATGGCGACAGACTCTATCACTTCAGGGATACGATCCTCATGGATTGAAACCGTCCGCACCGCTACCGGCACCGTACTGGTTACGCGGGGAGTTATGGGAGGGCTGGTCAGAGAGGCTTGTTCCTCATGACTCGTCTGCTCTTGAAGTTCTTTGATCCGCTGTTCACGGGCTTCCCGTTGTTCCAGCAGGGCCAGTTCACGGATGCGCTGATCCTGTGCTTCCCGTTGTTCCAGCAGGGCCAGTTCACGGATGCGCTGGTCCTGTGCTTCCCGCTGTTCCAACAGGGCCAGTTCACGGATGCGCTGATCCTGTGCTTCCCGCTGTTCCAACAGGGCCAGTTCACGGATGCGCTGATCCTGAAGTTCCCGTATCGCCTGCTCATAGACACGGCGGTCCTGCTCCTCCTTTTCCGCCGCTTTTCTCTCCTGAAGCGCCAGCTCGTAAATCCGTCTGTCCTGCTCCGACATCCCCTCAAACTGGGCTTCGTAGCGTTCATTCTCGGCGAGCTCACGGATTTTCCGGTCCTGAGTCCTCTGGACTTCAACTCTGCCGCTGATTTCCTGCGCCGCCTCGGCCCGCTCCATGGCGGCCATTTCAACGACACGGCGACGTTGCTTCGCTTCATCCTGAAGTTTGCGCGCCTGCGAAGCCCGTCTCATGGCAATGCGTGCCTGCTCAACGATATAGGCCGCCTCCTCCTCCAGCGTATCGCGCGGCCGGGAGAAATCACTGTCAGTCTCTTCGGAGGGAAGATCGACCAGATTTCCTTGAGGATCGTTCCAGCCGGCCGCCAGACACGGCCACGATGACAAAAGAAATGCACAGAGAAAAATCGGAAGGATTGCTTTCATGAATATGTCTTTCATCCGTACGACAAATTTCATCGCGTCAATAACGCGTTAGCCTCTGCGCCGAGTCGTTTTCGGTCCGCAGAGGCAGACAGTAAAAAACTACTGAATCTTTTCAACGATCCTCTTGGCGTCTTCACGCCCCATAAAGGCATCTTCCGTGTTCAGGGCAACTTCAAGATAATCTTTGGCCTGGCTCAACTGTCCCTGATCGTAGAGAATCCGACCCAGATGGTAATTCAGCACCGCCTTCTGCGGAGCTTTGTTCAAAGCCTGGCGGACATATATCAATCCCTGTTCCGCCTGCCCTGGCGGTAGAGAACCCAACCGAGGGTATCGAGAACGCGGGGGTCTTCCGGAGCAGCCTCTGCGCCTGCCGTGCCAGTTCCGATGCACGTTTGAGCTCCTCCTCACTTGCCCCTTCTTCACTGAGAATGAAAGCCAAGTCGTTGGCCGCCAACCAGAACTCAGGATCCTGCTTCAAGGCTTTTTCATAAGTTTCAACAGCGAGGGCACGCTCACCTTCTTGATGGTAAATCTGCCCCAGCATCAGATAGGTCGACAGGCGCTCAGGAGCATCTCCAATCATCTGCTCCAGTTGAGCCCGGGCTTCATCCGACTTACGCTGTACGAGCAAGACTTTGACCAGGGATTCCTGCGGCGACGGCCATTCGGGATACAGCTTCATTGATCTGCTGTAGGCCTGCTCGGCGTTTGCATATTTTTTTCGGCGATCATCACATGTCCGCTCAAAAACTCAAACAAGGCTTTCTGCTGTGCGGTCTCCGTCGTTTTCAGTTGCCGGCGACAATGGGCCGACGCTTTATTATACTGCCCCGCATGGATATAAATCTGCACCAGCCGGCTGTGCAATCAGCAGAGTCCGGAAATTTTTCCAGAGCTTTCAACAGATATTCACTTGCCTTATCCCACTTTTTCTGCCGGGCCGACAGCTCTGCTTTCTTGGCCTGCAGGAACGGCTCATCCGGTGACTCTTTCATCAAGGTCGTCAGCACCTCGTCGGCATCGGTATAATTGTCAACGACCATATAGATATCGGCGAGCGTGACTGCAACTTCACGATCATCCGGCCTGCTCGTCCTCAGTTCTTCGAGCTCTTCGATCGCCTGCTGATGCTTCTGCAACCCGGCCAACAGTTTGGCCAACATCAGCCGAGTGTCGCGATTCTGCGGATCGACTTTTTTCGCGTTACGCAGGGTATCGAGGGCAAGGTTGTTTTCACCATTGCGGGAGTAGGCTTGCGCCAGAGCCAGATAACCAGGGACAAACGCCGGCGAAGCGGTGACAACCGGCCGGAACTCGGAGATCGCCTTGAGGGCGTCGCCGTCGTTCAAATAAATCCGGCCACGGACAAAGTGAGCGTCGGTGACATCCGACTTTTCGGCAATCACTTCATCAGCATAGTCTCGAGCCTTGTCAATTTCACCACTGTCCAGATAAATTTTTGCCAGTTCCGTTTTGGTCTGAAAATAGTCCGGGCTTTCACTCTCCCTGGTCTGTCCGGCCAATGTTTCCAGCAGGTCGAGAGCTTGATTCCGACGTTCCGTTGCCAGGTAAAGTCCACTCATCGCCTTATTCAGGGCGAAATCGAGCGGAAGGGTTTTCAAACCCTCCTGCAATATGGTCTCCGCCTTTTCGAGGCGCTGATGGCTCAGATAAAACCGAGCGACAGCGAGGCGGGAAGCACTGTTAGCTGCATCAGATTCAATCAGTTTCCGAAGGGTTTCATCGGCCCCCTGTTGATCATCTGCGATGTTTTGCAAGGTCGCAAGGTAGGAGTAATTCTCAGTTTTATCCGGCTGAATATCGACCAGTTTACGGGCCAGAGATATCGCTTCAGACAAATTTCCACGTTGACGCTGGTAGTCGGACAGAGCCATCAGCAACTGCGGATGATCGGCGTGACGTTCCAGGCCGTCAAGCAGAACTTGCCCTTCGAGCTTATGGTTGTTCATCGTTTTGTGGACTAAAGCCAGCAGCAGCGAGACGTCTACATCCGTAATCCCCTTTTCCAACAAACTGCGCAGATGGATGAGCGCCTCATTGTTCAGTCCGTTCTTCTGCAACAGAGCGCCTTTCATGATCAACGCACCTTTGTGCTCCGGGTCAACAGCCAGAATCAAGTTAACTTTTTCTTCCGCCTGACCGGGTTGTTGCGCTGCGAACATCAGTTTGGCCAGTTGATACTGAGCGTCCGTATGCTGTTCGTCCTGCTCCACCACTTTGCGGAAATTGGCAAAAGCATTCTTGAGATTGCCTTCCTTCAATTCACACAAAGCGAGCTGATAGTAGGCTTCGGTAAATTTCGGATCGATCTGGATGGCATTTCTATATTCCAAACTGGCCTTCCTATATTCCTGCTGCTCAAAATAAACCTGGCCTTTGTCAAAGAACTTCATCTTCTTTTCCTCAGGTCCGGCACAACCGAATGCCAGAACCCCTACGGCGACCAGGACGAAATACAAGAGATATTTACTCATCAACATCTTCTCCATAGAAAGCAACGTATATAGTAATTAGAAAGTGAACGTTAGCCACGCATTACAAAAATATTAGGATATTGCACGCACCAGAATAATTGACAACATCAGCAACTCAGCAATCACCACATGGCGAATTTTGTAGCGCGACTCCTCTAGAAGAACTTCAATGCTGAAAAACAATATCAACAACTTGGCTGTAATCATGCCAAGATGCAGGTCGGGCAGATCAAAGAGATTCAGGTTCGGTACAATCAGAGCAATCATAAGAACGAGGTAATCAAGCGGTGTCGATGTGTAACCGGAGCGGCGACTGAAGCGGATCACCACAATCACAAAAATCACCAACAGGACCAAGGATATATTGGAAATAAAAGCGTAACAGACTTGGTTGCCCGCCTTCTCGCCAAGATAGAACAGAAATGGCGTCACAAGATATATGATGAATCGGCACAACAGATTCGGACCAGGAATTGAATATAAATAAGACAGAACCAAAGAGACGAACAGAAGACCAGCCGGTACTGCAAACCAGCCGGGAATACCCTCGGGAACCAGCCCGGCCAGTGGCAAGACCAGTAGAAACACCCATTGAAGCGCACGAAAGGAAAATTTAATCGCCCGCTCGCGAGTCAACAACCGACTGAGCCGTCCGCGCAGATGAAACCGGGTAGTTGATATTTCGTTGAAGCGCAACTGTTTGAGATGGGCGACACGTAATCCCGCAATGATGGCGATCGAGAAACACAAGTAACCTGCCAACAGCAACCAGTCGGAATAGTAACGAAAAAAGATCCCTCCGGCGATTAAACCGGTCTGCAACAGATAGATCGTGAAAACAGCTTCAGCATGGGTTAATCCATGCTTCATCAAGCGATGATGAAAATGATTTTTATCGGCGACAAAAGGAGATCGCCCGTTGGCGATCCGTTCGGTCATCACAATCAGCGTATCAAGGATCGGGAAACCAAGTAACAGAAGCGGTAAAAGCGGACTGTAGGGCGTACCGGACTGGGTCAGGTCGAGGGATAGAACAATGGCTAGAAAACCGAGCAGTTGACTTCCGGCATCACCCATAAAGACGGAAGCGGGGTAAGTATTGAAGCGTAGAAAACCAAAAATCGCCCCCGTCATCGCCGCAGCGATCAGGGTAATCTCCACACGGTTGCAGAGGTAGGCCAAATAGGCAATACAAACGTAACTCAACAGTGCAATGCCACCCGCCAGGCCATCTAGGCCGTCGGCCAGGTTTATGGCATTGGTGACACCGACGATGACGATCAGTGTCAGCGGCACAGCGATTATATCGGGCAACAGAACATCGTCCGGCAGAAACCCTCCAACGGTTGTAATTTTCAATCCGGCACCGAAAATAACGATCAAGGCCGCGAGAAACTGGACGGAAAACTTGACCTTCGAACTCAAATCTTTAAGATCATCAAGAAAACCGAAGCCGACAATCAACAGGCAGGAGAGTAGCAGGGGTAGATTTGCCGTTTCACTCGGCATCCAGAGAAGGATCGGAACCAGCGCTCCAAACGCCATGGCCAACCCTCCGGTTTTGGCCATAGGACGGGAGTGGACCTTGCGCTCGTTCGGCATGTCGACGGCTTGATAGTGCAAAGCCAAGCGACGAAAGACCGGAACACACGCCATGGTGACAAACAAAGAAAAGAGGGCAGCTAACCAGATCAGCATCGTGTCAGCTTATCCCTCCACGCCGGGGATATAGTCATCCAACAACGGTATAATCCGGCGAGTGAATTGTTGCAGTCGCTGTTCGGCATCGGCGACCGTTCCCCGGTCGAATATCGCCGATCAACCTCACCAGCGCCCATCGGTGCGTTTTTCGTCAGGGCATCCAGAGACCATAGAGTTTGAGTTCATAGGCCTTAGTAAGATAGCGTCCGCGCTGCTGGAACCAGTAATAGGTCAGTTGACGCTGTTCACCGAGTCGCATCTCGGCGCGCATCAACTGGACCGGATAATCCCGCTTCGGAATATCCAATTCCAACACGCGACTGCCTTTGAACTGCCATCCTCCACCAGGCAGACAGGATGACGGTGAGTGGATCGACTCCCCTTTGCGCTGACTTTCATAATAGGCGACATAGAGGTTGATCAGGTTTTGTCCCGATCACGATAATCGATCATCGTATAGTCACTGAAATCGAGCTCGTTTATAAATATCGAGTCGAGGTACTGGTGTTGTCCCTGCCATTGTGCAACAACTGACGGGAACAAACTCAGGGATTTTTTTGAGCGGAATCCTTTCGCGAAACTCAATCCCCTGGAACGCGCCCAAGGATCCACCGAGAAGCAGAACGATCATAGCAACGGCGAACAGGGGCGGCGTTTTGACGGCTGAAAAAGCTTTATCTCGTTCAGGAACCGGATCGATCGGGCGCTTATCTCCTCGACGCAAAAGAAAGACAAAAGGCAGCAAGAGAACAAATGCTGTCATAAAGGTGAACCAGCCAGCAAAGTCATGGAAGAAACCTTCGGCAACAACAGGCCCAAAGATTTCAAACAGCACTCCGGTTACGGCGATACGCAATCCGTTGTTGAGGATGATCACTGGAACAGTCAGCATGACCAGCAGCGCCCATTTCCAGTACCTGAGCCGGAAAAAATAACCGAGCAACAAACCTGTAATGATAATCGGAAAAAGATATCGCAAGCCGCTGCAGGCATCGACGACCTGAAGCTGGGTAAAGCCAAGGTCAATGACGTTGCCTTGGCGGAACGCCGGCATATCGTACCAATGAAGGAGTTGCACTCCGACCTGACTGGAAATCAATTTCAATTTGAGAGTAATCTGATTATTCACAATCGCCGGGAAAGGAAACATGACCGGAAGAATCAAAAGAGCAAAGGCGATCTCCCTGACCTTTGCCCATCCCAGATGGATCAGGCAAAGACCGACCAGTACCAGCCATGAGGAAAGTAACAGGCTGTAATATTCACCGCCCAGCTCGCCCAGCCAGTAGAAAAAAATTCCCACTGCCAGCGGGATGAAACCGAACCAGCTGAATCGATAGGGCAGGCGCGCAAGTTGTTCACGTTTTTCCCAGATCAGATAAATAACGATCAGCGGCACCAGCATCCCGTAGCTGAGATCTTCTGTCTGCCATTGTCCCCAGAGACGAACGGCTGACTCTCGGTAGAGCATGACCAGCAGCAGAAAATAAATTAATGCCAACACCCCTGACATCATGGGCTGGTCCAGACGATTACGTAATTGCTTAGATTCATTCATTGAAATTTGTCCATGGGAAACGCATTGGCATCGAAATGATAATTAAGAACGAATCGGAAGAGATCCTATGAATACCCCTCATGTGGTCGACAGTATGGTGAAGAATCGTTAAACTTATATGAGATAAATATTACGAAGAAATTAATTCAAAGACTTGGAATCAAGGACTGAACACACCATAGAGCCTCTGACTGGAATCAGGATTCTACTATCCGAAAATTTATCTTTTGGAAGGGTTAGACATTTTCATTTTTCCACAAGCCAAACAGAACTGGCTGTTCGTATGATCAAAAAATGCCTGAAATTATTGTTCAAATTATTTTGCTCGCTATAGAGATTTTATCAATTGCGGCCAACAACTCAGCGGTTTTTTTTCTGCATTAATTCCTCATCACCACGCGATTCCACATTGAGCCGAATCGCCGGTCCGTGTTTGACTCACGCAGGTTGAAGCGCCATTGCCCCATATCCAGGCTCAAACCATCGGTAAAATCAATATTATTGGCATCAGTCTCATAGTTCTGACAAATTGCTTCTATAACTTGAGGAGAATTATCGACCCGTCGGTTGATCTCACCACTGGCAGGATATTCCTTGATCCGCTCGGATACCAGTTGTGACAGGGGTAAACCGCTCTTGCTCAGCAACTCGACCACCATCAACCAGGGAATCATGCCGCTATCGCAATAGGCAAAATCACGGAAATAGTGATGAGCACTCATTTCCCCACCATAGAGAGCATTTTCAGCGCGCATCCGCTCTTTGATAAAAGCGTGCCCGGTTTTGCTCTGTATTGGAATTCCACCAGCCTGCTGCACAATATCGATGGTGTTCCAGGTTAAACGCGGATCATGGACAATTTTTTGTCCGGGGTTGTTCGCTAACAAGGCCGCCGCAAGAAGACCAACAATATAATACCCTTCGATAAAGGCACCCTGCTCGTCAAACAAAAAACAGCGATCGAAATCACCATCCCAGGCAACGCCGAGATTGGCGTGATGTTCCAAGACGGCACTTCTGGTCAGAGAGCGATTCTCGGCCAGCAACGGATTAGGGATACCATTAGGAAAAGCCCCATCGGGGTGATGGCAGATTTTGATGAACTCCAGTGGTAAGTGCCTCTCCAAGAGATCAACAATAGGGCCAGCGCAACCATTGCCCGAATTCATAACCACTTTAAGGGGTTTCAAGCTGGACCGGTCGAGGTAGGAGAGCAGATGGTCAACATACTGATCTTTGAATGAAACCGGGGTGATTTGACCAATTTTTTCTGCTGCTGAAAAGTCTCCCTGTTCAGCCAGTTGGCGAATTCGTTCCAGGCCAGAGTCGCCGCTGATCGGCTTGGATTTTCCCGCACCAGTTTCATCCCATTATAATCGATTGGGTTGTGACTGGCAGTCACCATAATGCCACCATCGAACTGCTGACTGAATGTCGCATGGTAGATTTCTTCGGTACCACAAAGTCCGATATCCAGGACATCACAACCACCTTCCGTCAACCCTTTTGCCAGTGAGTCCCTTAAAGATTGACTGGAAGTGCGGATATCATGACCAATAACAACCTGTTGTGGTTGTAAAAATTGAGCATAAGCGCGACCGATCCGCCAGGCGATGTCTTCATTGAGTTGATCGGGTAAGCGACCACGGATATCGTAAGCCTTAAAACAATCACTGTTCATCACTGATCCTTCGGTTGCGGTTCACGACCATAGACATCTTCCAGACGGACAATATCATCTTCATCCAGATAACTGCCCGATTGAACTTCAATGATTTCCAGGGAATTTGACCCGGATTTTCCAGCCGGTGGATTTCACCAAGGGGATATAGGTAGATTGGTTTTCCGAGAGAAGCATGACGTTTTTACCACAGGTGACGGTTGCAGTGCCCTTAACCACGATCCAATGTTCGGCTCGATGGTGATGTTTCTGTAAAGACAGACTGGCACCGGGGTTGACGATAATCCGCTTCACCTGAAAGCGTTCACCTGAATCCACCCCTTCGTAGGAGCCCCAGGGTCGATTGACCCGGCGATGTAAAAGGGCTTCATTGCGCTTCTGTGTCCTTAACTTCTCAACGATAGCTTTGACATTTTGTACTTGATCACGGCCGGCAACCAGCACAGCATCAGCGGTTTCGACCACAACCAGCTCTTTGACTCCGACTGCTGCAACCAAACGATTGCTGGCATGGAGGTAGCAATTATTTGCGGCTTCGGTCAACACATCGCCGATGAGGACATTGCCTTCGGTATCATGAGGATGGACATCCCAAAGAGCTGACCAGGCACCAATATCATTCCAGCCTGCAGAAAGAGGTATGACAACGGCCTGATCAGTTTTTTCCATCACGGCATAATCAATGGAATTGGCAGGACAGGCTGCAAAATCGGTTTCATCCAAACGTTGAAAATCAAGATCAGAAGTCATACTGGTCATGGCATTCTGGCAAGCAATGAGCATGTCCGGTTGATAGTGCTGCAATTCTTCCAGATAACGACTGGCACGGAACATAAACATGCCACTATTCCAGTAATAATCGCCGCTGCTCAGATAATTGATCGCCGTTGCTAAATCTGGTTTTTCAACAAACTCTGCCACAGGACACGCCAAAGAATTCCCGCGTTGCTCGGCGCGGATATAACCATAGCCGGTTTCGGGCAGGGTCGGAACAATGCCAAAAGTAACGAGAGAGCCCTGTTCAGCCTGCTCAACACCTGACTGAACGGCCTGATGGAATGCTGGCACATCTTGAATCAAATGATCGGCGGGCAGAATCAATAGAACCGGATCAGAGCCAGTCTTTTGCGCATAAAGTGCAGCGATAGCAACAGCAGGAGCGGTATTGCGCCCACAAGGCTCAAGGATAATCGCCTGAGGCTTTTTATTGAGTTGGCGAGCTTGCTCGTCCACCATAAAACGATGGGCATCATTACAGACAATCAGAGGTGCTTCAATATCTTGAATTCCATCCAAACGATTGATGGTCTCCTGCAGCATGGTTTTGTCACAAGCCAGTGGCAAGAGTTGCTTGGGATAAAGTTCACGTGAGAGTGGCCATAGACGGGTTCCAGCCCCACCAGATAAAATAACCGGTAATATCATGTCATTCCACCATATTTTCGTTCCGCATAGTCCGAGACGCTCCTAGGAACTGTAATTTCTGAAACTTCGCCAGTACTTGTATCGCTACTTTTTGTGCCGGCGAGGCGCGCTTTTTGTTGCCTAGCCAGAGTGCCAACGATGACAATGTTCACGATGAGATCATCTGTGATTGAAACCTGATGAATTAGACAGATAAAAACTGCCCGACCTTCCTCAGCGGTTTCATCATAATCGTCCAAGGATGGGGCTGAAGATCGTTGACCCGCCAGGCACGGCGATCCATACGATTGGCCTTGAGACGATTTTTCAACGATGCGTTGCTTTTCCCTCCGGCACGCATTTTTACCAGTACCTCCGGGATGTAAACCGATCCGACCTGATGCTTGACCAGAAACCGCAGCATCAGTTCGTAATCGGCTGCCGAACCGAGGTTCAGATTAAACTTGCCAAATTTCTCGTAAACGGAACGACGGACAAAAAAGGTCGGATGCGGCGGCATCCAGCCCCAGTAAAAGCCCCGGCGCGAAAGCACCCTGCCCGCCAATTGCGGGTCACTTTGCTGGTATTGACCGCATCGACATAATGCAGATTGCCATAACAGGTTTCGACCGAAGTATTCTTGAACACCTCCTCCACCCGTTTAAGTACCTGGTCATCCGCGTAGAAATCATCCGAATTGAGAATACCGATCACCTCTCCCGTGGCGACGTTAATCCCTTTATTCATGGCATCGTAAATACCTTCGTCAGGTTCGGAGATAATTCTGCTGATATGTGGATAAGATCCGGCAACCTTCAGGGTCGTATCTTTTGAGACTCCATCAATGATCAGGTGTTCAACGGAAAGTCGCTGATCGCGGACGCTGTTGAGACAATCTCTTAGTGTCGCTGTACTGTTATAGGTGGCAGTGATGATGGATATGTCAGGCATTAACAACAATCAAAACTGTTGGAAAATAAGCTGATTATGTTTTCTGCCATACCAAATCAAGCCAGCAACACCAATCCCTAACAGCATAAGTGTCGATGGTTCTGGTACAGGAGCTGCCGCAATAATCAGATCATCATAGTCCAGATCACCAGCAGTCGGGTCGCCATTGTCATTAAAGCCAATAATGTGGGTTCCTGCCGTCAAAATAACAGGATTGGCCAGATAGGAAAGTAATTGTGAATCCTCATCCAACTGAAAAATCCTGAACAATGAAATTGTCCGATAGGGATCAAGACTCACATCGTAAGGACCATTGGTATCTGAAAAGTAAAGTCCATCAAGATCAAAATCAACTTGATTCCAGAGACCCCAGTTTGAATAATCTGTAGTTGTAAATGTTGTGGGGCCTGAATTTGATTCTTTAATGATGTTCCAGTTATTGGACTCGTGCGCGATAGCTGTATAATTCCAGATTCCACTGAAATCAAGTGAAAAAACCTCATGATAGGCATTGAAATAATCGCCATCCAAGAAAGTTTCAAGGGTCTCTTCGGGAGGTTCAAAATATTCGGGAAGAGAGACTGCAAACGCAGGTGACATTGATAAAGAAATGATCAGAAAATAAAACCAAAAAAAGTTATGAACCACAACATATCTCCTAAAACAATCTGACAGATAAAGCACAGTGTAAGCAAAATAGTATCGTCGTTTTTAGGACTCGTGATTGAGTCCTGTCCTTGACATGTTATGGATCAATAAATAAATCTAAATTATTAGCTAGAAATTAGTGATTGATTACCCTTTTATTTAATCTTCCGTTCTTTAATCTTAACCGCCGGAATTCCTGAATAAATCATGAAAGGCTCGGTATCTTTCGCTACCACCGATCCAGCGGTAGCAATTGAATGTTGCGCGATCGTCACTCCGGGCAGCACCGTCACTTTTGCTCCAACCCAAGCACCATCTTCAACAACGATCGGCTTAACAATCAGTCCAAAAGCAGGGTCAGTCCAATCATGGTTACCGGTACAAAAATATGTCCCTTGGGAAATACAGGCATTATTGCCTATTTTGATCGGTGCCAGAGAATCGAGCCAAGCATTCTCACCAATCCACGAACAATCACCAATTTCGAGATTCCATGGGTATTTGACATTGATCCCCGGCTTTAAGACAACTCCGGTCCCAATCTTGGCACCAAACAGGCGGAGCATTTTAACCTTGAGTCCTGACGAAAGATTCCAGTGGTTATACACGAACAGGGCGTTGATAAAATGCCACAGGATTCTAATAAACAATCCTCGCCCCGGCCGATACCAGAAATTATCAAACGTGGAAAGATCGACCGGCATAAAAACCTCGATTCAGTGCACAATGCGGTATAAAAGAATTTTGATATATTCGGCTATGACAAACTTTGCCGATTTATCATTGCTCCACCAATGAGTGGCATCCCACCAGCTTGGCGAGCTCGGGATCAAAATAAATACTTTATCGGTAGCAGAAAAAATACCTTTCCAGACCCTTTTCAAACGTCGCATATGGGGAGGATCACTCACCACAATGACCCGTTTCCAGCCATTATTTTTCATCAGCTGCAATGTATTTTGCGCTTCCTCCCAAGAATTTCTGGATATGGGGTCGAAAAGAATATTTTTTTTGGGCACACCTGCTTCAAGAAAAAAAACCGCGCGCCAGTTTAAATAATAATCTACCAACTGCGATTCAATACCCTCAACTCCGGTAAGAAGAATATTTTTTGAATATCCCAGGCGGTACATATCAAGTCCTGTGATGCTTCTGGCGCCAACCCCACCCCCCAGAACGACAATTGCATCAGCCTTCTGAGGCTTTTCCGGATGAATCGTCAGCAGTTTTCCAGCGTTAAGAAAAAAAAACTGTACCAACCGTCAAGCCGGACAAAATGCCTGCAAAACAAAAAAAGCAGTTTTTTACGTTTAGAGCTCAATACCGTAATCATTCAACACGACATCCTTCACATGTATATTTTCTTGCTTGGCGTTCCTCTCAATCTGATAAACTTTGACATCAACTAAAAATCGATACCAGAAGGCGTGCAGGGTATGAAAAATAAACCTTCTACTCCATCCATAAAGCCAAGTTGATGATGTAACGGTATGAGAAATAGAAAAACGGCCTCACGAACAGGGGGATTCGGTAATAGACTCTTTCCTTTAGCCATCTTTTCCGCTCAGTTTTGGTACCGAACAAATCAGCGACCGTATCGACCTTTGCCAACCCGTGTCTATTAATGATACTTTCGATGGCTTCCCGGGTTGAGTAGCTATTATGCTTTGTCGTCCACAGCGTGATATTTTTTTGTCGGTCATAATTAGCCTCGATTACATCGATACCTGATACAATCGTTTCACCGTCGACCCTGATATGTTCATCCATCCAGCGATCTTCCATCGACCCTTTCGTTTTTTTGTAGACCCGTAGAAAATAGTTGGGATAAAAGCCACCATGCCTGATCCACTTACCCATGAAAAAAATCTTCAATTTTGACGTAAATGCCATCGGCACTGTCGTCCTCAATAATCTTTCGAACCTGTTCAAAACCGTCCGCAGTCCAGCGTTCATCAGCATCAAGCCGTAAAATCCACTCGTGTTTAATGTCGGCATTCGCTAGGGACCAGATAAACTGCTTGGAATAGTTCACAAATTTATTCTGATAAACTTTACCTGTATACTGTAACGCTATCTCCACCGTGTTATCGCTGGAGAAGGAATCAACAACAATAATGTCGTCAACATAATCTTTGATCGACTCCAAACACTCGGGCAAATTGATCTTCTCGTTCAGAGTCATGATGATTGCCGTAATTGGAAGTTTTTCCTGCATAAACCGCCCTCGCTAGAATTTATTGAGCGCCTGTACCCCAGGTCGCAATGGTTCGTGCTCTCTCATCGTAACTGTAATCCGGCACACAACGTTGATACGCGCGCTCAACCATTTCCTCCCGTAAAGTGTCATTTGCCAGGTAAAATTTGATTTTTGTGCAAAGCTCATCGATGTCACTAAACAGGTCAATCTCCTCTCCCGGCGTAAACAGTTCTCTGACTTCCCTGTTGTCGACGTGCAGCATAAAGCCTTTGCACGCGGGAATCTCAAAAGTCCGGGTAGAGACAAAATCTTCCCAGCCGGTGTTGTCGACAACTCCCATATGAACAGCCAGATTAATTCTTGCCGTATTAATCGTGCGACAAAAATCATCCCCGTACAGAGGAACTCCAGCGACAGAAGGACGTAACAATTCATCAGCCTGTTCCCAACGATGACCGTATATTTTCAAGCTGATAGCTGGAATCTTTTGCTTCACCTCACGCAACCACTTTTCTTTGCCCGGTGTATGATTGCCGATGTAACAAAGGTCACATTCGTATTGGAGATGTTCTGCATTAACGGGAGGAAAATGGACTTGGCTGACATATCCATGATGGAGAAATTCAACATTCCCCCTCCAATACGTTTCGCAAGATAATCAACCTGAAACGACTTGGTCGTGAAGAACCTGTCGTAATAATCGAAAGTGCTTTCGTCAACGTCTTTATAGCTGAAACGAAAATCGGGATAGTAGTTGACAGCCAGGGCCCCAAAGATCGGATCTTCTGCAGAGTTCTGGCACTGATATAACTACCCTTGACAGTTAGAAACATGGCCGGTCCAAACTCCTCGACCCGCCGGACAATTTCTCGATTGTATTCGGCAACACTTCTGCGACTGAGGATACGGGATTTAATTTTTTGAAATGTTGACGTTGCTTCTCCGGCAAACCGCTCCAGATCAACTTCGCTGACATCCCATCCCAGCTGTCGAAAGCCGGCAGCAACTCCTGAAGCTGTAGAGTAAGAAGGAAATTTACCAGCGATAACGATTCTGTTATGCCGTACAGGATCGGATTTCATGACATCACCGCTTTCAGCGCAGACACAAACCCGGCAACACTTTTAGAGCTGTTTAATTCTTCAGCAATTTTTAGAGATGCAGCCCCCATAGAATTTCTCATTTCCACGTTGAATCTCAGCATTTCCATACATTTAGCCAGTTCTTCAACATCACCAGAAGGGTAGACGAGCGCGTTGACATCCGGCCTTGCTGCATCACACCGACCGACGCAGCCAATCTGGTCACTCACAATCAAGGGTAATCCGACACATACGGCTTCCCTAGCGGCCAACCCGTAAGCTTCTCGATCAGACGTAAACACCAGAGCATCCGCCATCAAGTAAATACCAGGCAAGATGTCTATGTTGATGAAGCCGCCAAAAACGACGGGGAGATGATGAGTCGAGGCATAATCTTGCAGTTCATCTCTTAGTAACCCATTTCCAGCAATAAAGACCTTAGCTACCTTCCCGGAACCATATTTACTCTCCAACCTGGCCAAGGCCTGTAACACATCCTTTGGTCTTTTAAGTGGTATTAACTTTCCGACAAGCAAGAACAGAAAATCATCTTCACTGATTCCATACTGCTTGCGCAGTTCGCTCCGGGAGTTCGACTTAGCGGCAACAGCCGCGTGAAATGCTTTCTCATCGACGGTAAAGGGGCACCGAAAAAGCTTTCGCTCGGCAACACCATAGTAGCGATAGTAGGATTTGTTGTTGTCTCCAACAAAAAGTACCCCACGGAACTGCCTCATCAACATCGACATAACGATTCTCTTCATGAAACCTATAAACGCATTTCTCTGAAAGAGCAGTGAACTGTCCGACCAAAGTAATACCGGCACCCTTTTCAGTCTGCACCAGACTAAAGCTCTCAGCAGGGTCAATTGCGCATAACCGTGGAGCTGAACGACATCCGGCTTAAAATCAGCAAGAGCCTTCGTCACACTCGGGTTATTCACGCGAAAGAAACCGGTACGACTGATACTTTTCGCCTCAGGTAAAAAAATCGACCGATAGCCTGCAGTCAGGTCAGAATTCCATTTAATGTCCACACCCATCCCCTGATCAAAGTAGTTTCGGACTCCGATGTCACTGGCAAAAACAACCAGCAGTTCGATCGTCTGTTCTACAGAGAGAGCACGATAGAGATGAATAAAATGTTGAATCGGGTGCGAAACGACAATCGCCACACGTATTTTCTTTGTCATAAACTTCGATTTTCAGCCTTTTGACGAAACATTTAGTGTTGGTTATTGATTCTTATGTTCTTGTCCACGACTTCGAAAAATCAGGTGGAGAATCAACACGATCAAACCAGACCTCAAAAAGACAATGAACTGTTGGGCAATACCCGCTTCAAACCTGATGACCAGCAGATAAATTGCACTTATCAGCAACAACATACGGGTGACATTCTTCTGCCCGCAAAAAATTTGTAAACTTCCCAACCCACCCCAGAAGACGCCGATAAAAAACATACCGAGCGAAACCCCCAGCCAACCGAAGTTCCAATACATTTCACCAAAAAACGAGGTCGATATATAGGTCTTTGGATCAGCTGAGATTTTAAATTCCTGATTGAACAGTTGCCCGGCAGCGACTGATGGTTTCCCCGGCCAAACCATCCTCGGAACAAAGACCAGCGGCAATTCGATCAAGGTATGACCGTTCTGATATCTCACGTCTTTACCAACTCTTGAAACAATCAATTCCATCAAAGATTTCAGATCAAGCCTTGCCGCAACCGACTGCACTCCGGGAACAATTCCCCCATTTCTTTCATTCTTCTTGGCGGCTTTATCCAAATATTCATCGGCCTTTTCAATCGACTTGGCAACAGAGAGTTGCCGATCACCAATTGTCGCCCGGTAGGCATATGAAAATGGAAAATACAAGGTAATAATAATCATGAAGGTGACAATCCAACGATAAGGAAGTCGGCCATCATAGATCCACTTGGTCATGACAAAAATAGCAATAAATGAAATCCCTATTTCTTTTGAATTAAGAATAATACCCAAAGGCAGTTTGGCTGCAGCAATGGCAACGACGAGAACAAACAATGAAAAACTTCTTGTTTTGAGATAGGCATAGGACAGTAAAACAGCCCCGACGGGTTCCAGCATGCGTGCAAGAACCTGTATCGTTACGACCAATGAACTCACTTTTGTGCTGGCGACGCCACCATGAGAAGAGACCTGAAATCCCCAGGTCGCGTAAAGTCCCAAAGCGATACATGACAGTCCGACCAAAACAGTCCATCCAGTTGACCAATCAGTTACCAGAAATTGGTCCTTTCTCAAGGGTATAATTTTAACGCCGGCAATATAACCACAGAAAAGAAAAACAAAACCGATGAGAATAGCCATTTCCCCGGTCGTCATCATGACATTTTTTTCTGCATGCCAATGATTCGGCAGGTAGATGAAATACGCCGCCAAGTCATTAAATCCATAGAATAAAAACAGTATAGGCCCAGAAACCAGCAACAGGCTGTATGGACCATTTGTTTCTTTGATCAGAACCGCCGGAGCACTGCAAAGAGCAAAAAGCAGCACAAGATAAAAAAATGGATTGTGCTGATCCTGGGTCGAGAAGACAGAAGCAACTGCAACATACAGAAAAATTACAAGATTCAGGCCACCATAGATTGCCCAGCGGAACCGGTAGCGCAAACTCTCTACTTTTGCAGGCTCCGATGAAGCTTCCGTACTTAAGTTATCCAGCCTGCCAATATTGGTTTTACCAACAACTGATTCCATTTAAATACACATACCTAAACAATGAGGGTTACTGACACTTTTGTTCGACAATACTTTTTCTCCCAGCAATTTCTCTGCCGCGCTGAAAGAGGTGACTTTCTCTCCGGATTTCCACTGAATGTATACCGGTGAGTCAGTGCAAACCTTATTCGCTTCAAGCTTTAAATCACTCAATTCCCTGGCTTCAGCATGAGAGAAAAAAAGGGACAGCCGGTATTTAGAAACTCATTGTCTGTGACCACATAATCGATCGGTGGATAAGCCGGAACCGCGTCGAAAGCCAGGCCGAATGCCCCTCCGCTCGCCCGGTTCGAGATTATCCTGACATGCTGAGAATTCATAACCGTAAATTTGATCTGCGCATTTGGGTTGTCGGAGGTTAATTCTATATTGTTATTTTCTATAACCGCACCGGGGTGCAATTCATAATTCCCACGCACATGGATGCCATCGGCCTCAGACAATTTCATTCGGTTCCCTTTAACCGTTATGACACTAAAGTTGTCATCAATATCAAAATAGATGCCTGCTGCAACTGCCGGCCTCTCGCTGCCGGGCATGCGAATGTCCTCTATGTCGTTATTAACAACCAACGCATCCGATGAACCAGTGCAAATGCCACAATAACCGGTCAAATTTCGAACTTGGTTAGAACCAATGAGAACTCCACGATTTCCTGTTTTCACCTCGAGCCCGTCACCGTTGAAGGCCGACCTGGGACCCTCTCCACGCCAACCAAAATTGTTATCGGCAGGGTCTCCGATTTCGTTATTTGTTATCTCAACAGCTTTCCTGCCGACATATTTGCCGATGTAAATTCCCTCTGCACCATTCTTACGAATGCGGTTATTCCGTATAAGGATACGTTCAAAACTCATTCCACCGGACAAGCAAACCGCTGAAAATGCGTTGCCTACAAAATCGTTGTTTTCAACAATTATGGTTCCTTGAGTCTGTTTATCCCCTTGCCACCAAGGACCAATACCGTAGCGATTAGATAGGTCAATCTCCAGATCATGTACGGTAAGATCAGTTATCCGTAACGATCTGATTTCAACAATGTTGTCCTGTCTTCCAACCCAGATCCGCTTTGTCGGGAAGGCATCAGCATCGAAAGGATAAACATATAGTTTTTGCCCTTGAATGTCGTAATAGAAGCTCCCAGGCACCTTTAACAACTGATAGCTGTCGACTTTTTTATAAAACCCATAGGGGTGCTCTTCTTCCATTACCAGCTGAACATCCCATTTAGCCCAGTCTTTGTGGCTGGTCGGTCGGGGAAAAACTTGAAAAAAATTCCATCTGTTTTTTTCTTCCAGTCAGCAACCGGGATACTGCCAAGAAGACGCGGCGCGGTGCCGACACCATAGGCTCCGATTTTAAAACTGGATGTGGTAACGCGAACATTCACATCAATCCATTCACAGCCACGCCGAAAAAGCAATTCATCCCCAGGAGAGAAATGCTGCAAATTCACCCGGCTGACCGTTCTCCAAGCCGCGGCTTCGGAAGTCCCGGCATAGGCGTTGTTGCCGGACAGGCTATCAACATAATAAATGGCTGCATCCGCAACGTTCGCAAAACAGAGCAAACCGATAAAAACCGGCATTAATGCAAATTTCATCGGCAAACTGAAAACAATCCGCAAGCTCCCCTGATAAAACTGCGCTCTTTTGGGATATTCATTCATGGATAAAATCCGGTTTCATGCCATCATGACGTAGCCAGCAGTAAAGCTGATCCATCATCACCGCAACAACGTCCCAGGAATACTGTCTCTCCATCCATGCCCGCGCGGCCTCCCCCATGTCATCTAACTGCTCAAGCGGCAAATTCATTGCTTTCTGCAGTACCTCGGTCAGCTCCTTCTCACAAGGATGAATGCACCAACCGCTGTTACGCTGTTCAAGGTCTGTCCAAGGTGTTTCGTTGGTTGTTATAACTGGTGTTCCGTGTGCCATAGCTTCGGCAACCGCAATACCGAAATTTTCAGAAAATGATGGCAGGACAAACAAACGGGCACCAGCGAGGAACTGTCTCTTTTCATCTCCCAGTACTTCACCAAGAAAAAAAATTCGTTCGGCACCGAGATCATCTGCCAAAGCAACCATTTTATTGCCGTAATCGTCACTTATCTTCCCGGCAATATGCAGTTCCCAATCAGGGAAACGGTCTTGAATTGTCCGCCATGCAGGAATAAGCAGATGCAAACCCTTTTTCTCATGGATACGGCTGAGAAAAACTACTCGACACCCGTTTTTAGGGATATCTCTGATGACAGGCATCTGAACACCGTTCGGGATGACGGCAACCGGTTGCTTGAATTCAAGACGTCGGACATCCTCAAGTTCATTTTCAGCTGTTGCGTGAAAGCAGTTGACCCGTTCCAACGAAGGCCGCTGCAAAAATCTCCAAAAGGGTCGTTTCAGATTCGATTTAAAGTTCCAGGCCCAGGGAGACATCATGCCCCGAGGACTCCAAACCGTTTTGGCCGCTGAGTTATCATCCAACAGCAAAGGAAACAGGTTCGACAGTCGCCAGATTCCATGCCCATGCATAATACATGTCTCTCGAGCATGTTGTTTGACTGCTCTTATTGCGGCGAGCGGCACCATCCCAAAGTGGCTTAGCGGGCCACCATAGACCTCAAGATCAGAGGCATGTGGCCATATTCGCGGCTGATTTCCCAATGCCATAACAGTGACCTGATGGTTATGTTTCACCAGCAGATCGGAAAGATAACCAACTGAATGGGTTGGTCCTGCTGACATATTGTCAACACTTTGCAGTGCTTGGATAACTTTCACGTTATGAAACCTTTTTCGACAGCAGCGGCAGATTGACAGCTCCTTCGCCATCATCTTTTGCAAGATTCGGTTTTGCTGCAATAACTGTGATGACCAGTATGAAAAAATAGTAAAAAGGAACAGCCATTGCGGCACCAACCAAGCCATAGAAATGAATGCCAGCGACTGCAGACGTCAGGCTGAGAACGGCTCCAACAATCTGAATCGCAAGTATTCGACCGGTATAACCGTAGGCATAACAAACTTTGACAAAGACATCAGACACTGCCAAAAGCACGTATCCCCCGGCAATCCAGAGCATCAACTGCAAACCACCGTGATACTTCTCAGCAAGTAAAAGCTGAATCAGGTAGCTGTCCAGCAATGCAATAAGACCAAATCCCGCCCCGACGACAGCCCCGACCAACAGCAGCCATTTCAGCAGCAGCCGACTGGCTTCATGGTGTTTTTCTGCGCCACGAGTTGATTGTAGTGCGGTCTCAGGGTCAGTTCGACAGCTCCGGAAGCCATCAGGAAAGGGCGGCTCATCAAGCCGTAAACTGCGGCATAGACACCTGCTTCCTCCAACCCGAGCATCCCACCAATCAGGTACCTGTCACCCAAGCCATTCATCCACCCCAGAGCGGCCATCGGCACAAGCGGCAACGAGTAGCGGGCGATTTCCTTCGGCAAAAAAGCGGCTGTTCGACGCGCATCACCTTCCTGCGGGGAAACTTCCGGATCCGTAGCCAAGTAAAATGTTAACAGGATGAGGGAACTGGTCAGGGCATAGGCGATGAGAATGACCTCAACCGATACTCCCAGATACTGCACCGCCAAAACCGCTAAGAAGGGCCGCCCCCAGGCCTCAGCCAACGACATCAGAGCATAGGTTTTCTGTTTTTGCGCAGCATTGAGAATTGATGTTTCCAAACTGCGTAAGCCATCGAGCAGAAGCAAAAGAATGCAAAGTAAAATAACCGTCCCGCTTACGTCGAAATAATAGGTCAGCAGCGGATAACTGCAGGCGAGGAAGAGAAAAAAAACAGCACCCTTTTTGCCAAAACGGCGTAAATACTGGAGCGGAAAGAATGTATTTCGCCTTTGGCATATTCGGGATAAAAGCGGATAACCGCCTGACTGACCGGAGTGACCAAGCTTCCCAGAGACAAGGCAATTGCACCAAGGTAGAGAATGACCATCCCATAGATCTGGGGAGGCACGTATTCGGTCAGGACACGAATACCGACAAGAACCCCTAAGGCGGCCCCCACCTGCCCGACCAGCACCCAGGACCCGTCTTTTAATAATTTACGCCTAGAAGACAAAATCATGCCGTCCATAATTCCAGAGACTCTCGGAGCAAAGACCGCACCCTTTTTTGAAAACTGGCTTTTGAAAAATAATCGAGGTCGGCAGGCACACTCTGAGGCAAACTAAGGACATGTTTTATTCCGTCAATCACCTCGATCATGTCGGTAGGGTCAACCAAAGTTCCCATTTTCCCATCAAGTAGAGCCTCGCGACTACCATCCAGTTTGCTGGCCAAGACCGGGATCCCGCAGGACATAGCCTCAAGGAGGACAATGCCGAACCCCTCTCCTCGGCTCGGCATGACATAAGCATCGGCCAAGCGATAATGATCAACCTTTTCTTCCTCTGCGACCATGCCGGTAAATACCGTATTCTCGGTGATTCCCAGTGTTTTGCCTTTTCCTTTAACCGTTCTTTGTCTGGCCCATCTCCAGCGAGCAGATAAACCAAATCAGGGAACTCCAGCAGTAGTTGCGGCAAGGCTTCAAGAACCTCATCAAAACCTTTATAACGGTCCTCACCTGCCATGCGACCCAACGTCATAATGACTTTCTTTCCAGCTAAACCATAACGCTGGATGAGCGTTTCATTCTTGGCTCCCGGGGTAAACCGCTTAAATCGACACAATTCGGCAAAACAAACGTTCTCTCATCCGCGATTTCGACCACTGCCGAAACCGATCAACTGTCGTCTGACTGACCGCCACCAGTCGATCCACACGGGGGATAATCTATTGACAAAGCGACTCTGGTTTGGCTGCCAAGCATCTATACCATGGATAATCATGAGCAGTGGAACACGTAAAAAACGAGCTAAAAGCCAGGCAATCGGCAACATATTAATATGCCCACAGATCACCAACTTAAAATTACGATCTGACCTAATCCAATTAATCAAGTTTCGCATATAGCTTGTTTTAGAAGTCACTCCCCTGTTTATGAAAGTAATTTTTTTGGAATCACTTCTTCAATTGAGTGATTGACAAGCCGTGGGAAAACAACGACCTCGTTGCACTCATCGGCAGCGGCTAGGGCAGTCAACAGATCCCGGTTGAAACGAGAGATACCACCATGACCACCATAGGCATCTGTAAGCAAAGCAAGGATCCTACTTTCTTTATGATGCGTCAAACTGGACATTAATAATCAGCTCCCTAAACATAAACCGCATTTTCCACATACCACTGGTATGCATCGCGCAACCCATCTTTCAACTCAATGGTTGATTCCCAGCCAAACCTTTTGAGTTTACTGACATCCAGCAATTTGCGAGGCGCTCCGTCCGGTTTTGATGCATCGAAAAATAACTGCCCTTTGTAACCACTGATTTCTGCAATCGTTTCAGCCAACTCACGAATTGTGCAATCTTTCCCAGTACCAACATTCACATGAGAGCACATAGACGAAGTATGGGATTGATAAGTCGGCTGCATCAGATTCATAATGTGCACACACGCTGAAGCCATGTCATCTACGTGCATAAATTCCCTTTTGGGTGTCCCGGTCCCCCAAATAACAATCTCCTCTTCTTCATCATTCATTACTTCATGAAACCGGCGAATCAATGCAGGAACAACGTGGCTATTTTCCAGATGATAGTTATCGTTCGGGCCGTAGAGGTTGGTGGGCATAACGCTGCGGTAATCGCGCCCGTACTGGCGATTATAGCTTTCGCACAGCTTGATTCCTGCAATCTTGGCGACAGCATACGGCTCATTGGTTGCTTCCAGATAGCCTGTCAACAACGCTTCTTCCCTCATGGGCTGTTCTGCATGTTTGGGGTAAATGCATGACGATCCAAGGAACAACAGCTTCTGGACATCATTTATATGTGCCGCATGAATGACATTTGACTGAACCTGAATGTTCTGATAGATGAACTCTGCAGGGTAACTGTTATTGGCATGGATACCACCAACCTTCGCGGCCGCCAAATAAACTTGGTCAATGCGATTTTGACGAAAAAATCATTCACCCGCTCCTGTTGAAGCAAATCCAGTTCGCAGCGTTCGCGGGTCATAACCTGCACCCCTTCCTGCGATGTAAGTCGACGAACAATCGCTGAACCAACCATGCCTCTGTGGCCGGCGACAAAAACATTTGTCACTTCATCCCTCCACCGCTACTGGAATCTCAAAACCATTCTGCTTCAAAAGAGCGTGGCTCTGGGCAATCTTCAAATCCTCGGCGACCATCTCAGCACACATCTCCTGGACGCTGATTTCAGGCTCCCAGCCAAGATTTTGTTTTGCCTTTGTTGGATCTCCGAGAAGGGTTTCTACCTCTGCAGGCCGAAAATAGCGTGGATCGACACGAACAACGACATCTCCCGGCCTAAGAGCGGGGTTTTATTGCCTGAAATTGTGTCGATAATACCAACCTCATCAACACCAGAGCCTTCAAAGCGAATTTAAGACCGAGCTCTTCTGCCGACCAACAGACAAAATCGCGAACCGAATATTGCTCCCCCGTTGCGATGACATAATCTTCGGGCTCTTCCTGTTGCAGCATCAACCATTGCATCTTCACGTAGTCGCTTGCGTGGCCCCAGTCACGCAAAGCGTTCATGTTCCCGAGGTACAGACAATCTTCCAAGCCTAGTCCAATATTTGCCAGGCCACGGGTGATCTTACGCGTGACGAAAGTTTCACCGCGTCGTGGAGATTCATGATTGAACAGGATTCCGTTACAGCTATACATCCCGTATGACTCACGATAGTTCACCACGATCCAGTAAGCGTATAATTTGGCAACTGCGTAAGGAGAGCGTGGGTAAAAAGGAGTGGTTTCTCTCTGGGGAATTGTTTGTACCAAACCAAAAAGCTCCGAAGTCGAAGCCTGATAAAAACGCGTTTTCTTCTCCATCCCTAAAAGGCGAATGCCTTCAAGAAGCCTCAAGGCCCCTAGAGCGTCAACGTCAGCTGTGTACTCAGCAGATTCAAAACTGACAGCAACATGGGACTGTGCCCCCAAGTTATAGACTTCGTCGGGCTGAACGTCCTGTAACACTCGAATCAAATTCGAAGAATCGGTTAAATCCCCGTAATGAAGGACAAAGCGTTGATTCTCTATATGAGGACCTTCATAGATATGATCAACGCGTTGCGTATTGAACAGAGACGAACGTCTTTTAATCCCATGAACTTCATACCCTTTGTCCAGCAAAAACTCTGCGAGGTACGAGCCATCCTGACCGGTAATGCCTGTAATCAGGGCTACTTTGTGCATGATAGTCATTTCCACCTTTCTCGGGGTTCATTCTACTCGGTGATCCTTCTATAAGATGGAAAATCTATGTTAGGATTCGGTGTTTTTTCTGTCAAAAAACAGCCAGTTAAAGCAATACCTTCAGCCGTTCAAAAATGTCCTTCTCCCCGCTGTAACTTTCCTTCCCATCATCCGTAACAACAACCATACGCGGGGTAGAATTGACCTTGTCTTCCTGGATCAGGCGGAAGTACTCCGTCAGGGTCGGCATCAGGTCGACAGCAACATATTCGACACCGGAGAAAGCGAGATAATTCTTCAGTGCTTCCTCGCCGTATACTTCCTCTTTTGCAGCCTTGAAAAACAACTGCTTGAGTTTGTGCGATTGTTCAAAACTGTTTTGCGATACAGCCAATGAATAGAGGAAATAGCGGGCATAGAGCCCGGAGTACTTGTACATTGGAGTATCAACAAAAACGATTTTGAGCTTTTTATTCTGCATCAACTGCGGCAGTAAAGCGTTCAACTTTCCTTCCAGAGCCTGACACGGACCACAAAAGTAATCCGTGTAGAGCCTGACTTCAATCGATCCAGTCCCGTATGCGGCATCAACTCAACCTGCGGTGGCATTTCCGCCGCGTAACTGGGAACAGTTGTCCCGAAAATCCGATCAGAAAGAGGACAAACCCGCTAAGGACAAGGGCTGCTGTCATCCACTTTCTCACCCGTTCGAGGTGAAGCAGGAACAACAGGATGACGATGGCCGCATAACCAAGGCAATAGGGACAGAATACCTGATTGACACATTGATAACCGATGAGGAAAAACTCCCCGCCAAGCGCCATGGAAAGCAACCGAAACGCCCAGACGTCTTTTTTCATCAGCAGCAGCCCCGCATAACCGACCATGAGCACCACCCCCAAAATGGTCAAATCAATACCGACCAGCGTCCCCGACAGGAAACTGCACGATCCGGGACAGGTTTTGTACACAATCAGAATGGCAATACCAGCAATAGCCAGAAGATACTTCAACCACGAACCTGAAAAATCATGAATTGCTATCTTTTTCATCGTCTTGATCCACCTGCAAATCATCGATAAAGATTTTGACTTCCGCCGACTCCAGACGCTGCTTGACAAAATAAGCGGCATTCAATTGCGCCTGACGCAACACCAACTGTTTTGTCAACTGATCTTTCACCTGTTCGAAAGTCAGTTTTTTTTCCTCTTTGTGTTCCATCACCTGAAGCAGGTGATAACCGAACTCACTTTTGACCACAGCGCTGACCTGCTCGGGCTTCATTGCGAAGACCACGGTGTCGAGAACAGGGGTCAGCTGTCCTTTACGAAAATAGCCGAGATCACCACCACGCGGGGCGCTTTCGCAATCGGAGTATTCGTTAGCCAGTTCGGCAAAATCCTCGCCCTGGTGAATCCGCTCCTGCAGCCCTTTCAACATTGTTTCAAGCGCCTGCCTGTCTTCCTCCGTGCTATCAGCTTTCACCTTAAGCAGGATGTGTCTGACGCGGACCAGCTTCGGTTGAACAAATTCATCCGGATGCTCCTGGTAATATTTTTCGACGTCATTTTTTCAAATCTCACCTCAGGAATGAAGACATTGACCAACATTTGTTTGGCCGCAATACCACGCATAATTTGGCGACGAATCGTCCCCTCGGATACGTTGAGCTGATCCATGGCATCAACAAATTGCTGTTCTGTTGAAAATTGAGCCTTCAGCTTTTCATACTCACTATCAACCAGCGCGGAGTCGATTTTGATGCCCAAAGCCTCACTCTCTAAAAACAATAACTCATTTTTCAATAATCCCTGTAATGTCAGTTGTTGAACCTTGCCTACATTATCCTCGGTCAACTGTCCGCCCTGTGCCGCCATAACACGATGCAGGCGATTCATGGCCCAGTTAAAATCCTCAGCACTGATCGGATTGCCGTTAACCGACGCGACCATCTGCGAATACGTCACGGCCCCGGCTGTTATTGATCCGACAAAAAGGAGTAAACTCACGATGAGCAGGCTAAAACAATTTCTTATATTCATTTTTCCTCCATCCTTAACTCAATACCGTTCAGTTGATTGTGTCCAATCTATGATCTTCGATCTTAAAACCATATTCTTGGACAATATGCTCCAATTCGACCTTCCCGATCCCGGTCAGAGGTTCTTTTTCCCCCAGCGCGTTCCAGAACTTCTTGTTCTGATAGCGCACCAGCAGTTCACCGGCGGCGGTCGCCATCTCCTGATTGTGCTTAAAGCAACGGTCGTAGTCCCTGCTTTTCTCGCGTAAAGAAAAATCCAGCTCAGTCGATTTCTTTTTCAGTGTTTCAGCAACTGCCGTCATTTGACCTAAATCGGTTTTCGTCTTATCCAGCTCGGCGGTCAGGTGCTCTTCTCCGGCCTGAAGTTTCAAGCGCTGATACTCCATTGAAGCAAGCTCTTCCGTCAGCGTATTGATGCGAGCTTTCATTTTTTCAATTTCTCGGCCTCCGAAACCTGCAAACCAGCCACCTGCTCCTGCAGATCGGCAATCTCATTGCGGAGGCGTTTTACATTCCGACGTTCCATTTCAATCCGGGCATTACGCTCGTTATATTTTTTTGCCACTGGTTGATCTTCCGTTCCATTTTCTCTAGCACCAGCGTATGAGCCTCTTCAGCCTGGTTGAGTTGGTAACGTCCGTAGCCGATGCCGCCACCGAGTCCGATGCCGAGAAAAACAATTGCAAGTACAATTTGAATCAGAATCGATTTCATCCGTCCGTCCCTTCTCCTCAGCAATCGTTAAAAGCGACCATTCAGATCGACCTGCAGAGTATCGGTCGCAAAAGGAGCCCCCTCGATCTCGTCCGTGGTAATCCACTTCCCGGACAACCAGATATTCTGGGCCAGGCCAAAGTTCCCGGACAGCACCCATCCTTTGGCATTGGTCCCGCCGAGGTGAAAATCTGAATCGTTAAACGCATCGAGCACGGCATCGGCCTTGACATACTTGTAATAGAGACCTGCCGACCATTTGCCAAACTCCCTGACCTGCCGATGTCCGACTTCGACGCCAACCTGATAAGCCATGTCGGCATCCGGGACATCCCCCCCGGCTCGGCGACTGACCTCTTTGCGGTCAAATCCAAGGTTCTTCACCACTTCGAACATCAGGCTGACATGAATCGGGTCCCAGAAGGCCAGATCTGCAACCCCCATAAGAGATAACTCGCGAAATTGCGCTGCCAGCGCCAGATCAAGAGTGTCCTCACCGCTTCCAGTCGGACTGATATCCATCAGGGTATTTCCCTTTTGCTGAAAACCTGGTTGCGTATAATCATTCTCAGAGGTCAGGTAAGATGAGTTGGTTTTCCCGTGATATTCTCGAAATGATAATAAGCGATAGCGAGCTTGGTCGATATCTTCTCACTCGGCCGATATTGAGCTCCGATCTGCCCGGCATAGAGCCATTTGTCATTCGGTGACAACTCAACCTCTTCGAGAGGGAAGACGCCCGCCGTCGAAAAAAAACCGAATGGATACATTTGCGTCGTATATTGAACGGCCAAACCTTCGAAATTGACATCACTGTCCCAGACCAGGTCACTGGAGAGCCAAGGGTTTTTCATCCGGCCGGCCAACAACTTGACGCTGTGTCTCTGGCTTTTGATCGGCATGGTCCAATCGAGATAGGCGCGATCAAGAGAGAAATACTCACTGTCGAAATAGCCGCCGAGAGTGGTATTGGTGGAAACCGGATCATCCAGCTTGCCGGTCGCTAATCGAAGTTTGACCACGGCATCGTCATTGATTCTGGCGGCGATATTGAGACGCAGCCGCAATCGAGCCCGGTGCCTGTCCTCGTAAGTATTGAGGACACTGGTTGGATCGGAAGGGTCGGCAAGGTAGGCATTGTCACCCATAAATCACCCTGGTAGCGCAACCTGATATCGCCACTGAACTTGAAGCGATCAACCCAGTTGATTTTCTTCTGCTGTTTCTTTTCATAGTCTTCCAGCTTGGTGATCAATTCACGGTACTCATCCCTGGTGATGACATCGCGATTTTTCAACAATTCCATCACCGCCCCCAGGGCTTCGTTCTGGAGAGCATAAGCAGGTTTGACTGCAGGAAACAAAATAATCACCAAAACGCCGAACATCAACGTCAGATTTTCACGATTCGGGGTCCTCCAACAATCGATTGCATAGTCGTATTTATCCTTTAGAGTGGACTCGGACATCTGCCACAAGAGGCATCCCAGGTGGCGGTGGCTCACTGACGCGATAGGTTTCCAACACCCTCAAGACGGCATTATCCAACCGTTTGTTTCCAGATGTTTTCATCAATTTAAAATCAACAATATTGCCCTGTTCGTCCATCATGATACGGACAAAGGACTTGAGCTCTCCTTCCGGAAGCCCTTCTTTCTCAAGAAACGCCCGAACTTTATCGCTCAGTTCACGTTGGACGATGCTATTGTACCAAGCGAACTTGCGCAGCAAAGACGCGTCACTTTCCCCTCCGATCAGCGCCCTTCCTCCCTTTTTTCCGACCAACCCGAAAGCATCCCCCCCGGCTCCGCCCTCAGCGTCGACACCCAGATCACTGCCGACCTCTTCTGTGTTGTCGGTGGCCTCTTCAGGGGCCTCTTCCGGCAGTTCCTTGATCTCTTCCTCAATCTCCGGTTCGGGGGGTTCTTCCTGTGGTGGCGGTGGTGGTGGCGGCTTAACCAGGGTGATCTGATGAACTCGCGGTGGTTTTTTAGTTTTATCAAAACCGAGCAGGCTGATCACCAGCCAGATGGCCAGCCCGAGAATAACCAGAGCCACCAGACCCGCAGAGCAGTAGACCAGAACGAGTTTATTTTTGTTTTTAACTGCCATCGTCCCTATTTCACAAGCCGTTGTGTCACCAGTCCGAGTTGGGTGATGTTGAGTTTGGACAACAGGTCGAGAACTGCGATGATTCCCTTGTAGTGAACCATCTCATCTCCTTTGACGACGACGGGAAGGTTGGGATCGACTGCCTTAAAGCCTCGCAGCCGGTTTTCCAGCTCGGCCATGGTCACCGGATAGCTGTCCAGATAGATTGTTCCGTCAGCCGAAATGGTGATCGCCTTAGTCGTCGGCTTGACCTCGCTGACAGCATTGCTGCCTTCGGCAGGTTGACCTGAATGCCCTGAACGGCAGCGGTTACAGCAATAATGAACACCACCAGCAGGGTCCAGGCCAGGTCAAGCAACGGCGTGACATTGATTTCGTCCATGACTTTATTGTCATACAGATCGCGGCGCATCAATCCCTCCCGTAAAGCTGATCAGTGACGTTGATGAAGTTGTCAACAAACATACCCATATCGGCGCTGATCAATTTGACCCGCCCCGATAGGAAGTTATAGGAAAAGAGCGCCGGAATTGCGACGATCAGACCGAAAACCGTGGTCGCCAGAGCGGAAGCAACCCCGGGAGCGATCGCCATGATATTAGCTTCACCGGCGGCAGCCATGGCTGCGAAGGTGTTCATAACCCCCCAGACGGTTCCGAGCAGCCCCAGAAACGGGCCGCCGCTGATGGTCATAACCAGAACAACCAGTCCACTGTTGACACGGCGGTTCTGTTCCATGTAACCGCTTTCGACAACCGTCTTGAAGATGTTGAGGGCCTTGCGTCCGAGCTTGGGCTCTTCAACCCCCTGTTGCCCCTCCAGCCAACTGTTGAGATCATCGCATCCGGCGCTGTAAATCCTGAACAGAGGCGAGTTGCTGAACTCATCGACCCTTTCATTCAGACTGACCAGATCGGTCAAGCCCTTGAAAGAGGTCAGAAACTTCCTGTTTTCCTTGACCATCTGGCGAAAAACATAGGCCTTGACGATAAAAATCATTGTCCCCAGGCACCGAGCAGCATCAGAATGCCAATGACCACCCAACCGTCGATGGTGATATTGCTGGCAACAGTCAGCAGATAGAACGACGAGACATTGCCACCCTCGCCTTCCTCGAGATCGCCGTAAGAAACCAGCAACCCATCCTGCCCCTGCCCCTGGACCAGCGAGGAGATCCAGGCCTGGCTACGTGGAACCCCAGCCAGATTAATTTCATCGATATCACCGATGAACTCGTTTTCGCCACCGGTCGCAGCCCGATGATCGGATCACTTTCCGGCGTCGGCACACCAAAAGGCATTCTTTTTGCGGCGGCGGACTGGCCATTGACGTAAAGTGTCAGCTGCCCCTGGGGATCGGCGCTGATCGCAACATGCGTCCAAACCCCCAGGGAGAGTGGTGCATCCTCGGCGCGGACTTCGATCTCCTTGCGGCCGTTAACAATCCGGGCTTTCAGTGTAACGTTATCCAGCTCGATCTCGATCAGGCTGCGATCGTCGTTCCAGGTCAGCAGACGCCCCTGCTGCGACGGTTCCTCAATGCGGATCCAGGCGGAGAAGCTGAGACCGTTCTTCAGGTTCATCGACGGGGTTCGCGGCACCACCAGATGATCGCCCATACCATTCAACTTCATGCCATTACCGATAACCGCCGGCAATCCGCTGCTACCGGAGAAATTGCGACATGATTGGCATAGGCCGTCGCGTCGCGCGGGAAACCCTCGAGTTGGTCAAAGTGATAAACCGCCAGGTGGTTGATATCGTAGGTCGCCCCGGAATCCTGACCTGCAACTGTCGCCTGATTGCCGTAGTACATCCAGATAGCATTCTGGGCTGAATTTCCCGTCAGTCGCGGGAGCTTGACCCAAATAAAAGCGATCTCGTCGATGTTGTCGTACTTTTCAATATGGAAACTGAGCGGTGTCTGGTCATCAATGTCGATAAAGCGCAGATCCGAACCATCCACCTTGGCACTGGCAAAATCGAAATTACCCAGATGCAGTCGGACCAACACCGGAACCTCACTCAAGGTCTCGCCGATGCCGGCCGCCATGGTATCGAAATGGATTTTCTTCCTGAATTCCCACTTCTGATCCCACCATGCGCTCGCATTGAGGGCACTCAAAAGCACAATGAGACACATCATCCCGACAATCTTCGGGAGCATCCCCCGGTTAATACTGAAAACCACGACAAAACCTCCATAACTTAGATATTTAAAGTTAATTAAAATGTCTCCGGATAACCGATAACTTTGGTTTCTATCCACTTGGCAATGAAATCATCGACGATAGCGACATCCTCTGCGAGGCTGTCCTGGCCCAGATTTGCCGTATCGTTGGCAATCTTGGCCATTTCGCCGGCAACCCCGTCACCGGAAACATTACCCAGGCCGCTGACACTGCCTGACGAGACGGGGACACCAACCGAACCTGCGGAAAAACTGATATTCTGGGCGTTGCGAACTTCCGTCGCCCCGAGGATAACGCTATTGCCTCGAATTCCCGCCTCTCCCGCGTCCAATATGCCTTGAGGAACAGCGACATAAACATCCCCAGCAATTGGTGCCGGATCACTGCCGCTTTCACCGTCCCGATCGTAACTCAAAGCCCGGATCCCACTCCCGAGAGAGGGGCTTCATAGCCGACGGTGTTACTGTATTTGTCTATAACGGGTTTCCCGCACTCAGGCAGTCGTCGACCCACGTCCGGCATTGACATCTCCCCTGTCGCACCAGATGACGATATCGCTGCCAAACTGGGTCATAATGCGTGATTCCAGCACATCGATATCATTCACCGCATAAATATTGATATCACTGCCGCCATCCTTCAGTTTGTATTGCACCTCACCATCTCCAGTGAGAACGGCCTCACCGTTGTCGTCCCGAACAACATCCAGAACGTTGTACTGTACGTACCCATCCTGATCATGAATAATGTTTCCGTTGTCATCCCTCAGGATCGCGATATCCGATGTGTCCCCGGTCAGAATACCGGTCGAATAAACAGAACCCTCGGAATCATCGAACGCACTCTGGCCAACATTGATCCCTCCGGTTGCCACAAGATAGAGATCGCTGTCCGCCCCTCGGGTCTGAATCGTTGAAAGAGCCATTTCGATCCCACCTTCACGGGTTTCCACACCTTCAAATAATGGCGAGATCACTTCGTTTCTGGTCTTTTCGGCAATTTCAGCGGCGGTGTACTCTTCACCGTCGGCCAGGGTCACGAAACCTTCAGCATTGGCGATTGAATAATTCTTTGCCGCCAGGCGCAAATCTTCGAAAAAAACCTTGGCTTCTGCGGTTGTCCAATCGATATCAGCACCGACCAGGACGATCAGATCGCTGCCATCACCCAAGTCATAATTCAGCACGTCATCGACGTTATCGCTGACTCGATAATTGATTTCCGGCCTGTGGTACGGATGCCGGTCTTGCTTGTTCCCAGATCAAGAGTGTCGCCGACCTGAACGATCAGAGAACCGGCCCCAGCAACGGCAATTCCGGTACGCGAAGCCTCTCCCTCAGGGGTAAAGATCAGGTCTTGACCTGCTCTGACCTTTGTCACGTCGTTTCCATCAGTTCCGATATTCTGTGCAAATAGCTCCAGATCTATGATGTCTCCACCCGCCGATACGTCGGCGCTTTTGGGTACCCAGAATTGAATACCCGAGAGATTCTCCCCAGCTGCGACAACTATCGGAACGGATTCATGTTCGCCGTAGTGAAGCAAACCGTCGGTCCCGGAGACGCTTATGATCGTCGCGTCATTTAGTCCCAGGTCTGACCAATCGCCATAAAATTTTTCACCAGAATTATTCGCCATGGATCCGAGCATTTTGATCGACGCGGACCGGCTGTTACTTGTTTGGAACCCGTCAATATTATCCTTGGCGAGCAAGGTCAGATCTCCACTCGCTGAGGGCATCAGAACAAAACCGGCATTCTCAAACTTGAGATCGCGTCCCGAGCGCATGGCGACAGAAGCGGGTAGAATTGTCAGGATTACTTTTTCATCAGAACCATAAGCGGCAATATCGTTTCGACCGGTCAACACCGTATCGCCATAAAACGACGTCATCGTCAGCGCGGCCCGCTGGGAAAAAGACATATATTTTAAGCCCAGTGCCGTATCGGCCAATGTCGGGTTAACCACGGCGCCCAGATTGATATCCCCCAGAGCGATCAGGCTATATTGCGCATCGAACGCTTCAAGCACCTGATCGATCAGGCCGTTCTCATCATCGCCACTATCTGTTGTAAGCGAGGTCCCGAAATTCCCCCCGGAACTAAGATATCCCTCTCCAGCGTAGACATGGAAACGACCATCCAGATTTCCGCCGACACGCAGGGTTAAATTGCTCGTTTCATCGGTATCTGTCCGATATCGGTAGAAGCTGCCCGCCTGGCTGGTAAAATCGCCGTAAACGCGGCCCGCGATATCCCCGCCACCGGAACTGATGATGCCGGAGGCTCCGGTCTGTTTTGCGACCACAAAATCGAGATAAGAACCACCATCATCCCATGATATGAAATCGAGGGAGTCTTTAAACGCGCTGCTGCTGTTGTCGACATATTGATACCAGCGATCGTCATTCAATTCTCCGATAACAGAGCCCGCTACAGTTAAATCAAGATCGCCACCATGACCATTCAAATCATTCCCCACATTGAAGAAGCTGTACTCACTTCCAGTGTAGCCGGTGGGAAAAGAATTGAGCCGATGGAGCGGATGGCTCCTTCATCGCCCAAAGCCAGGTTCCTGCCGACATCGATAAGGATATCGCCGACGGCACTCTGGATCGCAGCCCCCGCCGAAAGATCTAAATCGTTTCCTGAAGCAATCCTGATATCCCCGGCAAAGGTCCCGATACTGTAATACATGGATGTCGCTGCGGTATAACCCTGTAGAGAACTTTTTCCAACCACGATGTCATCCCCTGCAGCTAAGGACAACGACCCGCTCTCCGTATAGATCAGACGTCCGGCTGCAATCGTCAGATCGCCGATCCCCAATTGCGCCCGAGTCAGGTCCGCCGAAGATAAATCTGCGCCGGCAACCATCGAGATATTCCATGAATCCCCGATAATCCTGTAAAGAGATGAATAAGCCGATAGATCGTTATCAACCGTGGGGTGCGCAAAGCCGGCAACACTGCTGATGATATCCCCCTTGACGGCCACCCCATCCGTAGCGCGCAGGGCCAGAGCGCCCGCCGCACTCCCGGTACTTGCCGCATTCAGAGTCATTGCCGAAACGGCCAGTGTCCCGGTTCTGGTAATTTCAGCCCCCGGCACAAAAGTGACCGTCGTATCGCCATCATTGATGGAAGCAAACTCCGTCACGATATCGCTCTCATCGTTATCAGCGGCATCAACCAGCCCAGCGACATCGTTCACGTGAACAGTTCCACTCTCCACGGAAGATCGTTCATCTCTGACAAAACCTTCAACCTTGACCCTATCCGCATCGACTTCCGCAGAGATGACGTCGTAGAAAGCCGCATTTCCATCGTCCATCTGATCAGACCGGGCGCGGAAGTAAACAGTTCCGCTGGTTCCAGAGTCACTGTCTTTGACGTCAATCCGCGCCGTTTCCGTAGCACTCCCCAGGACAACCTTTCCGTTTTCTGACGACATTTTCACCGATCCGCCCTCATCGTAACCAACCGCCAGGAGGCTCCCGGTCACGGTCAGGTCGTGATTGGCCCAGAGCTCAATATCCCCTGCATCATCACTGCTGGTGTCGATTGTGCCGGCAATCGTCAACGCCCCTCCACTGGCGGCCAGGACGACGGAATCGGCACTCAGCAGCTTTCCTTCAGAGAGTTGCAGATCCCCGGTATATGTTTCAATTTCCAGCATGTTGGTAAAACCACTGAACATCAGCAGATCGGCCAGATCATCCAGCTCAAGCGCCGCGCCGCTGTGGACACCGAATGATCCTCCCAGCCCCCCGTCAGCCGAACCGTCCAGCGCCCCGTTCAGAGCCACATGGCCCGACACCGCGTTTAATACAAGTGTACCGGCGTGATCGGCACCACCAGATGAGACATCCAGCAACGATCCATTCCGCAGGTCTATATCTCCCCCGGAGGAGCTCAGGACGATGGCCCCGGCGTCATAACTCTCACTGTAGCTATGCTCATTCACCGTCCCACTGATCTCAATACCGGAGACATCTACAGAGCCGGTTATGATGATGTCACCTGCCGCTGAGATCTTCACCAGACCGGCCTTTGCGACGATATCGCTATCACTGGTCACTGTCGCCGCAGAAATATCCAGAATGCTCCCGGCGCCGATGATATCGGAATTGTCGGAAGAAGCAGACGGGTTGACATCAACCAGGGACAGATCCCGACTCCTCGCGTCTATAACCGCTTTGCCATTGGTAAAGGTGTCGTTGTCCGTTTCGCGGTCGTAGGTCACAACAAGTCGATCGCCCTCCAGAGTCATGGAACCCGCCCCTCCGCGACAAGATGGTTTTACCGGCAAAGATCATATCTCCACGACTTTTCAGATTGACCGTTTTAAATCCATCATCAATGGTCACAGTCGCAATCGTCTCTTGACCGTCGTCATCAACCTCAACATAACTCGGACCGATCCGCAGCTGATCAGCATCTACAGTCAAATCAGCTTCTGTCACGCCGGAGCTGTAATCACCAGCACTTCCCCCTTGCAGGTTCTGTAGCGAGACCTGTGATGCATTCAGGTAAACACTGCCTCCGGCAGAGACCAGACGCGCAGCATCCATCGACAGCACTTCCAAACCGCTCAAATTAACACCATCGACAAAGATCAGGTCCGAATCACTCTTTAGATAAACGGATGAAAAGCCGGTAAACCCGCTCAGGTTTTCCGTCAGAAAAACACCGTCAGAAGGCTCCGTATAGTTTTCGTCAACCAGATAGAGAACATTCGCAGACACGTTCAACGTTCCGGAGTCGGACAGAAACCCGCCGAACAGATCAAGATCATCGATGTCCAGAGTTACCGTCGGCCCTTTGACCGTCGCCCCCTGCTCAACTCTGAGGGCAGCTGTCGTCAGCGTGACCTCTCCACCCTCATTGGCTTCAAGCAAGGCATTTTCTTCAACAACAATACGATCCTCAGCCTTTAAACGGATATTATCGAGCCGAACAACCGCGCCGTTTTCCACTCTGATCGTGTTTTCTCCATTGCCTTTCGCACTTAACTCAGCCTGATTCAAACCGCTATCCGACAGGAAGGTATCGGAGATAATCGCCACCCCACTCACACCCAGATCATTCACGGTATCCGAAACCGTATCAAACGTGACCAGATCAAAATCTCCGCCCGCTCCACTCGCAGTCAGATTGATATTGCCGGCACTCAGAATCAGGGTTCCACCGTCATAACCCGCCAGGCTTTCAGCAATCAAAGATCCCTCAAGAATCACGGTGTCTGCATCAAAGCTCAAAGCCCCGGCGTCACCTGCCGTTATCGTATCTGTTGTATAGCTGTCGCCGATCAGATCCTCTGCGCGATAAAGGGTGAATACCTCTTGAACTCCGGTCGCCTGACCGCCGTACCGGTAAAGAGTCCCTGCCGTCACAGTTTGTCCATCAACCGAAGCATTCAGGTTTGTCGACACCATGTCACGCCCCGTCGCTTCGACAATCACCGCGCCGGGCAGATAGGCATACTCATCGGGCAGTACATAATAAGTGCCGGCAGCCAGCAGGTCGGAATCGCGCACTTCTATCATCAACCCCGATTCCTTTGCTCCCGGGACAACAAGATTGATTCCCGGCACAACGACATAACGGTTGGAATACTCCGTGTCGTCCAGGGGATCAACAGTTCCATCAGTACCCGGCAGGAAATAGGATCGGGTGAGTCCTCCCCCGCTCGAGATATCGATCTCGGCACCGGACTGTACGACAACGATTCCGCCATTCCCCACATCGCCACCCGCCTTAAGAGTGACGGAACTATCAAGAGAGTCGCTCACAAACACCTGCTCGCCCGGATCATCCTCGCTCTTCGTATAGGACTTCCAGTGATACAAGGAATTGCTGTTGGTATCCTTGACACTCAATCCATAATTCTGCACATAATCGCTACTGACCGATATTTTCCCGGTCGAGGCGACGAAGATAGTTTCATCGGCATTCAGAGTAATCTGCCCCAGCGGCGCATGAACGAAACCACTGTATCTATCGACTGAGCTTCAAGGGTCAGCTGCCCCCCTGCAGAAAGGACATCCACATCGGAAGAACTTTCCGGTACCTTAACCGTCAGGATCCCAGCCGAATCGATCGTGAAATGAGCGTTACGTGTGGGATAAATGACAGAAGCCGAAAGGGTCAGGTCAGCTTCGGTCGCCAGCTGCCCTTCCCAGCGTTGGCCGTTTAACAGGGTATATTTAACATCCGACAGGCTTATGGCCTTTGCGGCCGTCAAAGAAACATCATCGAAACCGGAAAAGACAATACTTCCACCGACGTCTATCCAGTCGGCTCTTAAGGAGAGGCTGGTGTCCTGTTCAGCCACACTATCCGCAAAGGGTTTATTGGAGTTGGCAATCTCGATCCAACGAGCCTGAAAACGATGGCTAAGTCCCGGCAGACTCTCTATTCGCGGCGTATCAAATCGGAGTGTTCCTGGAAGCTCAAAATCGATTTGATCCGCAAGATAAACTGCCCGCTTGGCACCAAAAGCCAGTGAATCAAACCCCGCAGCAACATAACTGTCGATATCCCTCTGATATAAATCCAGACGGGTCCCCGCAGCGGCATTGAGATAATAAATGTCCAGTTCCCCGCCCCGGTAGCCGGAGAGAGAAGCCCCGGCACGGAACTTCCCGTCAAAATCACTCTTGGCATAATAATCAATGTCAACGGTACCGCCATCGGCGCCATCCTGAACTTCAGTCAGATTCCTCGACACCATCAGGGTCCGAGTCACCGGCTCAGCCGCCGAAACATCAATCACGCCCCGTCCCGCATATCGAGGTCCCCAGGATTCCAAACTGACAGTTCCGCCTCCCAGGGTGAATAATCCGTCTGCGTGTCACTCAACGAACCCTCGACCTCCAGGTTATAGCCCTGCGCCTGAATCCGGGCGTTTGAGAACAGATTCAGTTGGCCACCATTTATCTCTGTATCCCCCCCTCTTCAGTAGCATACTGCACCTGTTTGATATTAATTTTTCCTGCAGGAGCGCTGACCAGGGCATCAATATTGATGTTCGGAGCTTCCAGAATGATAGCCCCTTGGGGAGCGACTTCGACCTGACTTCCCGTTGCCAGAGTCAAGACCATGTTATTGGTAAAGTTCAGGTCAACATTCGCATTGGTGGAGCCTTCGCTGACCCCGGCTTTCAGGGTAATCGAACTGTCCTCAAGTTGGTCCAGATCAACTCGATATCTGTCATAAGGCATATCTGAGCTCGGAGGATAACCGGCATTTGCAAAGGCCTCAAACTCAGGTATGAGCTTTTTTACGGTCGACGGTGTCAATAAAACGTTTGCGCCAACAGTCAGGTCCTTCGTACTGATCAGGCTGATATGGCTGAAACCGTCGTCAGAAAAGCGATTATGATTAAGAACCAACGAGCCAAACCTGTTTCCGTCCTCTTCGTAGGCAAGCTCTTTTAACACCGTCACTGCCGAAAAGAAGTCTGTCGCACCACCTTGAGCCATCTCGCGTGCCGTAACTTCTACTTCGCTGGCATGAAGATTGATGAATGCGCCGTCGTAGCCCGCCAGTGAAACACCGCTTAATTCACCGTCCAGCACGATAGAGTGGCCCTGCACGTTGATTTCACCGGCCTTGGCACCCGTCCAATCGCCGTTTTGATCAATGTAATAGCCCCCGCTGACATCAATGAGACTCCCGGCGGCCGCATACACACCAAATCCGTAAGCCGTATCATCCGACAGCGTAATCGAGCCACCTGCCGTGTTGGCGGGGACATCCTCAGCCTTCCCGGTCACCTCGGCTGCGGAGTTATCGACCTGCTCTCCGGCAGTGGAAAGAACACTGTCAGGCCCAAGATAGATCATCCGGTCAATTGCGTCGGCGTCACCACCATCATCATAGAGATAGCTGTCATCGAGAGTCAGATTTATCGTGCCGCCGGGGGCATATACTTCCCCTTCAACAGTTATGAGTGAAGAGGTGACAGAGACAGAGCTGTCACCTTCAAGTTGGATATCAGCGTTTTCGTCAATACTGACACTCGTATTAGAATAGAGATTGACCGCACTTAATTGTGCATTTTCAATAGTACTGATCAATAATTCAGAGGTGTCCGCAGTATAGAGATCATCAACAAACTCCTCGTCAGAAGTTGTTTTAACCTCACTCAGATCACTCTGATGTTCTGTCAGAACGACTTTGTCCGTTATCCGGTGCCTTCCGGAAGGATACGTATAGGATCTGTTTCCGACAGTCAGAACTCCGTTGACAGCCTTTGCACGCCCGACAGCAACAACTGAGTCATCATATTCATAGGTGGGATCATCTTCTTCGGTCTGGTAGGGTCCGTTTATCGCCAGGCCATTCAGAACACCGTTCAGTGTAACCGTCGGGCCAATTAACGACAATGAACCGGCGTCGCTCCCCTGGATGTAAGGGCCGACGTAGCCGTAGAGAGGCGTCGAACCACCGTAAAAAAGACCGGATATCGTCGCGTTACCATATTTTGGATTTGAAAAAGTTTGTCGGGTGAGAACCCTATAATCGGTGAGGTTGTCCGGAGCATCGGAAATGTCATATATTTTTCTGTCGGGAGCAAGCAGCTTCGTTGTCTGCAGATAACCGCTGTCATACAATACTCCACCACCGGAGATATCGATCTCTGCTGAGTCCGAGACAATAATATCCCCGTTGCCGAACTCATTTATTTCACTATTGACTTGCTGCTCATTTTCATCCACCCCGACCCAAAGGTTGACATCTCCGCCCTTTGTCGCGGATTCCACGGCGGTTTTCTCCTCCGCACTCAGGTAGCCGGAAATATCGCCGATATTTGACCCGAGCAAGGTATTGAATGAAATCGTTTTCCCCTGCAGTGAGCCTCCCTGTTGAGCGTCTTCATCGCGTAGCTGAAAACTGTTCAACTGAGCCTCTATCTCATTGCTGTCGCCAGTCCGGCTGGCCCAGACCCCGCTCACATCGATACTGCTGCCGTCTTCAAGATAGATCCAGCGATCAGCATACATACTGACCTCGCCGGAACGGGCAATGATCTTCCCGTGATAATCAATGATGTCAACGGAATCACGATATTTGAACTCGCCTTCAAAAGGAGGGCCTTCACTGGTAGACAAACCGCCAAACGTCACTTCCGCACCAAAGGCTCGCCATCATCTCGTAACTCTTCCGTATCGACCAATGCTTCTCCGGACGAATTGATCACGGCATCAATCAAGCCGTATTCCTCACCCGACACACCACTCACACCGTATTGACCAGTCACAATACTGTCGCGAGCACGCAATTCAACGACGCCCTTGTTCAATAGTGAGGTGACGGAACGGATAACCCCGTCGTGCTGAACTGTTCGCCCCATAAGGCCAACAAACCCTCCGCTGCCATGGATATCGTTGTTTTCTATTTTCCCCTCATAGGTCTTCAGCTTTCCCACGTATTCGACCTGTTTACCATCGACGATAACAACGGCTCGGCCATTCACAACTTTTCCCGACTCAATTCCATCGTTGTCGAGATCGAAATCATGGTCACCTGAGGCTGAACTCATCGCGACTTTATCGAGCCTGTGTGTCAGCTGAAATTCACTGCCACCGGCAAGAGCGATCTGGCCGAATGGAGCAATAATAGTTCCGTAATTTTCTACGGTTGGCCCGATCAGGTAAACGGCTCCGCCATCTGCTGTTGATATGGTGCCGTAATTTGCGATGACAACCTCATCCTCCGCGGGCAAGGAATATGCTTGCCCATCGTCATAGGCCGACCCCGTCAGATAGTCTTCAAAAACCAAATCAAGACCTTCTTCTGGGGACGCAAACTCATGGTTAATCGGATCGACATCTTGCAAATTCAACGCCGATGCCACCAGAGTGCGGACATTAACCGTCGAATCCGGTCCGAAGAGGATGCCGTTCTGGTTGATCAGATAAACCTTCCCGGCCGCGCTCAACGTCCCCAAGATCTGGCTTGGCTTGATATCGTAGATCCGGTTCAGGGCCGCCCAGTTGCTCTGTTCCTGGTCAAAGTGAACTCTGGCGTTTTTACCGACATCGAAGGACTCCCAGTCGATGACCACCCGTTCCTGCTGCTGATCGACCGTCATATTGCTGTCAACGCTGGAAATATCAAACTTGCCGGCAACAGCATTGACCTGGGGAACAGGAAGCTGAGTATCGGGAATTGTCGCCGTTCCACCGTAAAACCGGGAATTTGAAGTTGAGCGGCATACACAGGTGAATGCAGCAAACCGGCAAAACACGTGAGCACAAGCGCTGGGATCAGCTTGAAATATAATTGCAATGAAAGTTTTATTTGACCCATTTCAATATATCCGGATACTAGAATTCATAGCTCAGACTGAAATAACCCCGGTGGGTTCCTGAATCGGTATTGTTCGTTTCGGAAAGAGCAATCCCCCAGTCCACACGGTATTTAACATGTTCCCAAAGCTGTCCCTGAACGGTCAGACCCAAGCCACTGAGTTCGACGGTCTTCTCCTGCCCGTCAAGAGGCTCCTTCAACTGGAGAAAAGCATATTCATACAGCAATGAAGGAACACCGGTGTAACGCTTCTTCTCCCCAAAGAACTCTACGAGCTCCGGACCCGAGAGTTTCACACGGCCATAGATCGAATTGTCTCCGCTGGCTTCACTCTCCTTATAGCCGTGGACACTGTCCATACCGCCGGTCGAGTACTGTTCATTGGAAATCAACGGCTCAGATGCCAGCTGACCCTCAACCTTAAGGTTGAGACGATAGTTCTCTGATAGCTGATGACGTCGCTCCAGAGAAGCTTTCAGAGCCAGATAATTCCCTCGGGATTTGTAATTCTTCTCAGAAAATTCCTGATGTTCAGTCACCAGACCACGTATCGCTCCGGACAGCCCCAGACTGAGCAAGGTCACACCGTGATCATCTTTTAGAGAAGCCCCATAATTCACGGACAGAGGAACATAGGTGACCGGGGTTACAATCGGATCATCGCCCCGTTAGAGAATTTGATTTGCTCATCAAAATCCTTATAGTCGACACCGAGCGTCAGGTTGTGAGCGAATCGTTTTCCCCCGGGCAGACCGGGCAGAGGTCTGACATAACGTGCTCCAAAGATATTCCCCTTACCGACAACATTAAGCTCGCCCCCTGTGGCGGCTTCACTATCTGACCAGACTGCATAAAAGACAAACAGGTCAGGCACCTCAGCGAAACCGGGCATGACGTAGGAGGAGGAAATAACCCGAACTTCATCCGTATTCTCCGGAGAAATCTGAGCTTTTAACGAAATCGAATGCTTTTTTGCCAGAGATTATCATAGCGGACCATGGCGTCTAAACGGAGGTCGCTCGTACTGTGACTGGAGCGATTGTCCAATTTAATGCTGCCGTTGAGCGGGAGTTCGTCCTCAATCTTCAACTCAATGGTATCTTCCCCTGCTTTCCGGCTCGGAGCCAATCCCATTTTAACCTTTATATTGGGATTGCGCGAAAGCTTGCCAAAGTCTCTTTCGACGTCCTCAACTTTTAGAACCTGTCCAGGAGCGATGGACGGCAATTCCCGCATCAGCATTTCTTTGGTGTAATAGCGGTTTCCAGTCACCTTGACCCTGGCTATCTTCGTTTCAATGACGTCCAGACGGACGATGCCATCGTCGAGGCTCTGTTGGGGAATGCTCACCATTGTGCGGACATAACCCTGCTCCTGAAAATATTTCTCCACGACAGACCGAGCCTTTTCCACGTCTTCCGTTGTTTTGGCGTGACCGACATAGGGCCAAAGCAACTCCTGGATATCACCATCCGGAAGTCTGTTGTCCTGAATAATTTCGTACCCGCGAATCTCGAACGTCATCTCCCCAGCCTGTGCCGGGGCAACCAAACAGGGTAGAGATACGATAAAAATAATAAATAACGACACCAACCGTTTGATGGAACAGAAAAGGCCACCCGAAGAAACTCCCTAAACTCAACTAAAACGACAAAACCCTAAGATTTTGGAATTTTCTAACTGGACTGTTTGGAAATGATTTGTGAATTATTAGAAACGCATTACTGTAAATATTATTAACAACTTATGAATCTAAATAAATCAAATGGCAACATATTGACATTCAAGGGAAACTGTGAAAGTTTCGTTCATCAGGCTGATTCGATTTGCTAACAATTCATGACTTGACGCAATATTTCATCTAAAACAAACACGATCCTAAAAAACATATTCTAAGTTTAAGTTAGCGACTTATTAATGGGGGATATAATGGGGAAGATATCGTGAATAAGAAAAAGATCATCACACTGATCATCCTGACAACAGTCCTGTTGTTTATGGGACTGCAGTTGATGGCTGGACAGTTTTTCCCATCCGGGTGGGGTACCGAGAAAGGCACACAGCAAAGTATCTCAAAAAAAGAGAAACCGAGCACGGGTTACAGAGAAATCATATGAGTCGCGGGATGAGCTTAAGAAGAACAGACACTCACAGCATTGTCGATGATCGCATCAACCAGATGAGACTGGCGGCTTATTTATCCGCCCTTGGAGGCACAGCATCAGATCCGCTTCCTGTCTGGTCTACGGATAAAACAGTTTGGATGGGAAAAAACAGAGAGAACGGTGCTTCAGTCATCGGCTTTCCTGATCTGGGTTCCGCTCGGTCTGCCGGGTCCAGATCCAACCTGCCTTCCGGTTATTTCCCGATACTAACACCAGAATCCAACCATCCCAGGACTGGTTATCTTCTTCCAGACTACATTCCCCCCGCATTTACATTCCCAATAACTCAAAAAGACAAGCCAGCCCTCCCCGATAACACAGTTTATTATTTTCCTTACCACGGTGGAGAGGTTCCTACTTCCGGTGACATCCCCCCATTCAAAAAAAACGATCCAACACAACAAGTGGTTCCTCTTCCGAAAAGCGCACTGCTGTTGGCTGGAGTCCTGATTTCCTTCTTAGTGCTGAGGCGCAGAAAATTTATTTGACGTCGGCAGCCGACCAGTGGATTCTCCAACAATCAGCAACCAAAACAGTCACATTTAAACATAACAGAAATTACCACATAAAATATTGAAAATATTAAACTAAACCAGATCCAACAAAATTCAGGTCATCGTCCCTGCCTTGACAGAAAACCGCTCTTCGATAGAATTTAGATTATGCCAAGAGAAACGATTGCTCAATTTCAGATCGAACGCTTGGGGATTCTGAACGCTCAGGGAGAGATCGACACGGAACTTTTCCCCTCTTTGAGCAACAGTGAGTTACTCGGCTCTACGAGCTGCTGCAATTCACCAGACTGGCAGACGACCGGGCATTAAGCCTCCAGCGCGAAGGCCGGCTCGGAACCTTCCCCTCCTCGTTGGGACAAGAAGCGGCTCAGGTCGCAGCGGTTTTGCCCTGACCAAACAGGATTGGGTGTTCCCTTCCTTTCGTGAAATTGGCGTTTTCTTAAGCCTCGGGTATCCTTTATCACTCTACTACCGCTACTGGCTGGGCGATGAGCGCGGCTTGCGCAGCCCCGACGATTTGAATGTTTTTCCGATCAACATCGCCGTCGGCACTCATCTGCTCCACGCCGCCGGCACCGCCATGGGAGCCCGCTACCGTAACGACCCGGCTGTTTCCGTTGTCTATCTGGGCGATGGCGGAACGTCGAAAGGAGACTTCCATGAGGCCCTGAACATGGCCGGAGTCTACAACCTGCCGCTGGTGGCGATCTGCCAGAACAACCAATGGGCGATATCGGTCTCAAGCAAAAATCAGACGGCAACAGAGACACTGGCTCAAAAAGCCGTCGCCTATGGAATCACTGGAATCCAAGTCGATGGCAACGATGTCCTGGCCGTCTACCAGGCGACTAAAGAAGCCTTACAACGAGCCCGGAGCGGCGACGGTCCCACCTTTATCGAATGCGAACCTATCGCATGTCCGACCACACAACGGCGGACGATGCCCGTCGTTATCGTGATGTCAGCGAAGTTGAGCCCTGGCGCGAAAAAGATCCGCTGGTGCGAATGCGTGTGCTGCTGGAAAAGAAAGGCTTGTGGGGAGAAAGCGAACAGAGTCAACTGGAAGGCACCCTGAAACAACAGGTCGATCTGGCCGTTCAGCAACTCGAAACCATGGACCCACCGCAGGTGGAAGAGATGTTCCTCTTCACCTGCGCTCAGCTCAACAGCAGACAGAAAGAACAGCTGAAGGAGTGTCGCGATGGCCGTCCTTAACCTGGTTCAGGCGATCAATCAGGGTTTACAGCAGGCCCTGGCGGGTGATGACCGGGTGCTGGTTTTCGGCGAAGATGTCGGTGCCGACGGCGGCGTCTTCCGGGCGACCGAGGGTCTGTTTGAACAGTTCGGCGGTGAGCGGGTGTTTGATACCCCGCTGGCCGAATCGGGGATTGTCGGTCTGGCGATCGGTCTGGCAGCCTACGGTTTACGACCGGTGGCGGAGATCCAGTTTCTCGGTTTCACTTATCCGGCGATCGATCAGATTTTCACTCACGCCGCCCGCATCAGAGCCCGTTCGCGAGGACGCTATAGTTGTCCGCTGGTGATCCGGACCCCTACGGGGGCGGAATCAAGGCTCCAGAGCTGCACGAAGAAAGCAGCGAAGCCCTCTTCTGTCATATGCCTGGCCTCAAAGTGGTCGTGCCCTCGACCCCGACCAACGCCAAAGGATTGTTACTGGCCGCCATCCAGGACCCTGATCCGGTCATCTACCTGGAACCGACCAGGCTTTACCGGCTGCTCAAGGAAGAGGTTCCGGAGCATCCCTACTCAACGCCGCTCGGTAAGGCCCGGATTGCCCGCAGAGGTGAAGAGGTAACCGTGCTGGCCTGGGGAAGTATGTTGGAGCGGTCTCTCAGAGCGGCTGCCGACTATCCGGCCGAAGTCATTGATCTGCAGACGTTAAGCCCCTTCGACCGTGAAACCATCCTCGCGTCTGTCAGAAAAACCGGTCGCGTTCTGATTGTCCACGAAGCGGCCAAAACCGGTGGTTTCGGTGCCGAACTGGCAGCAACCATTGCCGAAGAGGAGATCATGGCACTCAAAGCCCCCATATTGCGCGTGACCGGCTATGATGTCGTTCTCCCCTTACCCCTGCTGGAAGACTATAATCTACCGACGGAACAGCGCATCAAAACCGCCATCGAACAACTGCTGAGGTATTGATATGGAATTCGAATTCAAATTGCCTGATCTGGGCGAAGGGATTGCTGAAGCTGAAATCCGTGGTTGGCTTGTCGAAGAGGGAGAGCAGATCGAAGAGCATCAACCCGTCGTTGAAGTCGAAACGGACAAGGCTGTGGTTGAGCTGCCGTCACCCAGGGCTGGAAAGGTCATTAAGTACCACCACCTTGAAGGTGAAATCGTCAACGTCGGTGAGGTCCTGCTGACCATAGAGCATGATGATGAAGACCGCCGCCCGTCATACGGGATCGTCGGTGAATTGCCTGAAGCGACTGAAAGCTCAACAGAAGAGGAGAGCAACACTCCTGCCCCTGCGGAAGAGATCAGTGCCTTGCCGTCCGTGCGTGAACTGGCCAGAGAACTCAATGTCGACCTGTCCGCAATCTCCGGTACAGGCCCCGATCAATCCATCAGCGCTGAAGATGTACGCGCCGCCGTCGGAGCCGGCAGGACAGAGACAGCAAAAAAGGCGACCGAAACACCCCGGTCATCGGCAAAACGTTTAGCACAAAAAGGGCTTCGCCGGGTGATTGCCCAGAAGCTTCTGCAAGCACAGCAGTTGACGGCCTTTGTCACGAACATGGAAGAATTCGATGTGACCAGGCTGTGGGAGCTGAAACGCCGTGAAGAGCCCCACCTGGCAGAGCGCGATCTGCCTCTGACCTTCCTGCCGTTTTTCATGAAAGCGGTTCAGCATGCGTTGCTCGAGTTTCCCCGCTTTAACGCCCGTCTTGATGAAGAGCGGCAAGAGCTGATCCTGCTACCCGACTGCCATATCGGGATTGCCGTCGACACCGACGAAGGGCTGATGGTTCCGGTGCTGCGCGACATTGCTACCAAGAGTATCATCAGTCTGGCCAGCGAACTGCAGAACTTGTCGGAGCGCGCCCAACAACGCAGCATTGCTCTCGAAGATCTGCAAGGCAGCACTTTTACCCTGACCAACTTCGGATCCTATGGCGGCCATTTTGCCACCCCGATCATTAATTATCCAAACGTCGCCATCCTGGGGTGTGGCAGAATCAAAGCCAAACCCTGGGTCGTCGATGATGAAATGGTTATCCGCCATATTCTTCCACTGTCTCTGACCTTTGATCATCGCGTTGCCGACGGAGCTGAGGCCTGCCGTTTTTTGAATCATATCGGCCGCTATCTCGAGACCCGGGGTTGTTGTTTCTGGAAAGCACGTAAGCGGTAATGAACTGAATTCGGTTGAGAACGGAGGGACGGCAAAAAAGGGCCCGACAGGGACCCGTCTCAATATGGAGTTCGGTGTGACCCGTCCATTTCGAATCATCGCTGCCGTAGCCGTTTACGATGGCCATGATGCGTCTATTCTGGCCCTCAATAAAGCGTTGATGGCCGGTCCCGAGCCGCTGGAACTGATCTACCTCGGCTACAATATGGGGGCCGAAAAGATCGCTCTGGCAGCCACCCGGGAAAGTGCGGACGCGATTGCGGTTGCGTCATACAATGGCGGTCATCTTGAATTTTATCCGCGCCTGCTGAATCTGTTGAAAAAGCTGACGCCCGTACCGTTGGTGTTCGCCGGCGGGGGCGCGACCATCTTCCCGCAGGAAAAAGAAACCTTGAAGCGGCCGGAGTGGCTCAGGTATATCTGCCCGGAACAACACTGCCGGAGATCGCCACCGACATGCGCCAGCGAGTCGGACAGAACATCCACATCATCTCTGACACCGACCATGAAATTGGCGGGATGGCGGGAGCGTCCAGGTCAGGGTCAGTCGAAGCCCTGGCGCAGATGCTGACCACCCTGGAGCACCCGTCGCAAGAGCCAAACAGATTAGATGCTGAACGACAGATCGCCCGGACGCAAGCCTTCCGCGCGCAGCACAGAACCCGCGCTCACCAGGCTCTAAAGCAATTGCAGCAGGTTGCCGCAGAGGGAGGGAATACCTTTGCCGAACTGCTGCACACAGTCCGCTACGCCAGTCTGAGGCAGATCACCAGAGCTCTGATCGAAGAGGGTGGGAGCTATCGTAAGATGCTTTAGTAGTCGATCCCCGGTTGCGGCTCGATGTCCTTACGGTAGGCATGTTTGATTTCACAGACTTCACTGACGGTATCGGCCAGCTCAACGACCTGCGGGTGAGCATCGCGACCGGTCAGAACCAGATGCAGCATGGGCGGTTTTTTCTCAAGCAGGTCGAGAACCTGTTCAAGGTCGACCAGATTGAGTTTGACGGCGTTGTTGATCTCATCAAGAATCAGCAGCTCATATGTCCCTGCGGCAATCTTTTCCCTGACCAGATCCACAGCATCCTGGGCGTTGGCCCGGTGCTCTTCCCAGGAATAGGGATTGCCCTGAATGCCACAGAATCCCTTTCCGGTCGATATCAACTCGATGTCGCCTTTCAGCAGCTTGATCCCGTCCCATTCACCGGCGTAAAGATCGCCCTTCATGAACTGGATAATGCAGACTTTCATTCCATGGCCACAGGCGCGTAAGGCCATCCCCAGCGCCGATGTCGTCTTGCCTTTGCCGTTACCTGTAATAACAACAGTCAAACCCTGCCTCTGCTTCGGTTCGAGGCGATCAATCTTATCGGGCAGGCTTCCGCGCTTGTTCATCTTCAAGTCCTCTTTATCGGCCCTTTTAATGCCAGGGGTAGCTGAGATCGCGAAGTTTCATTGCCGCCCGAACCCGTTCCAGCGCCAGGAGTTCGGCAGCAGCACGCGGTAGAAGGTTTTCTTTGCGGGCTTTATGTAAAATGCGGTCGGTATTTTTTTTGATCTTACGTTCAATCGCAACAAAGGCTTCCGGAGCACTTTTTTTACGATACTCCATCGCGGCCATGATCAGTCCACCTGCGTTGGCAATAAAATCGGGGACAACCAGGGTGCCGTTTTCAGCCAAAGTTTTTTCTGCATCCAGGGTCACCGGAATATTTGCGCCCTGCAGAATCAGTCGGGCTTCGATCTCACCAAGGTTCCCCTTATGGATGACATCGGGAGTCGCGGCAGGAACGAGGATATCGCAACGGACACCGAAAATAGCCTCTCCCGGCAATCCTGTCCCCTGAGTGGATTCCAGAACAGTCCCTTTTTCCAGCTTTGCTTCGATCAGTGAATCGACCTTCAACCCAGCGGATTGGGCCAAAGTCCCAAAACTGTCACTGACTGCGACAATAACGGCCCCCTTCTGGTCCAGAAAACGCGCCGCGGCCCGACCGACGTTACCAAACCCCTGAATGGCAACGGTTGCTCCCTTCAAAGGCATACCGACATAGTCGCAGGCAATTTCGGCACACTCTGCGATTCCACTGCCAGTCGCTCCCAGCTTGTCCAGCGGCAAACCTCCGACTTCCTCCGGCAATCCGAGAACCCGACCGATCTCTTCCTTGACCCAGACCATCATATGCTCGTCCGATCCCATGTCCGGTGCCGGGACATAGTCCTCCACCCCACCCATCATACGGGCAAAGGCGCGGAACAGCTGTTCGATATTATCCTGTTTCGGATCAGCGATGATTCCAGCTTTGCCGCCGCCGTGATCAAGCCCGGCGATCGAACTTTTCAGGGTCATGGTTCGGGCGAGACGCGCGACTTCAAGTGGGGTTACCGAAGGAGAGATCCGCACTCCGCCAATAGCAGGGCCCAAGGCTATATTATCGACAACCACAACCCCATGCAGCCCTATCTGCGGATCGTGAAGTTGAAGAACTTTTGCCGGACCTAAATTGTCACATTTGATAGTCGCCATCATTCAAATTTAACAAAAATGTGACAATTGTAAATAAACATGACAGAAATTCTTCCTAATAAAACAAAACATTAAAACAACTTACTCCGGTTTGATTCATAATGAGGTAAAATAAAGACTAAAACAGTCAACAACCGGGTCGGCGATAAAAAGAAGCGGATATAGCCCCAAAACAAAGGCTGTTTGCCACCAAGACACAGACAACCTCAAGACAAGCCGGCTTAAAGTATGTGTTCTTGCCTGGCGGCCTTAAAATTTTTGTGGCGAAGTCTTTATTTTTTCAAGCGTTAAACGAAAGCCCTGTTGTGAGTTATAAAGCCGAAAAAGAGACGGGAGCAATGATGGCGATCTCCACAATCATGGTTATCGGTGCCGGACAGATGGGTGGAGGGATTGCCCAGGTGGCGGCAGAACATGGTCTGCAGGTGATATTGAACGATATCAACCCGCAGTTGATCGAGCAGCGTCTGGCTTATATCGATGAGCGACTGGATCGCACCATTGAAAGAGGAGAAAACCCTGTTGAGAAAAAAGCCGACATTCGCTCCCGAATCACCCCCTCAACCGACCTGCAGGACGCTGCTCAGGCCGACTTTGTTATCGAGGCCGCGGCCGAAAGCAAACCTCTTAAGCAGCAGCTGTTCCGCGAACTTGATGCGTTGTCTCCCCCGCATGTCATCCTGGCCAGCAACACCTCCTCCCTGTCGATCACCGATCTGGCGGCAGCCACCACGCGCCCGGAGCTGGTGATTGGAATGCATTTCATGAACCCCGTCCCGGTGATGGCGCTGGTTGAGGTTGTGCGTGGTCTGGCGACCAGCGCTGAAACCTGTGACAGGGTAAAAAAGCTGGCTGGCCGGTTGGATAAAACACCGGTCGAAGTCAAGGATTACCCGGCTTTATCTCCAATCGCCTGCTGATGCCCATGATCAATGAAGCAATTTACAGCCTCTACGAAGGGGTGGCCGATGCGGAAGCGATCGATGCGGTGATGACGTTGGGCATGCACCACCCATGGGGCCGCTGGCCCTGGCCGACTTTATCGGGCTGGATACCTGCCTGGCAATCATGGAGACTCTTTACCTGGGGTTTGCCGACAGCAAATATCGCCCCTGTCCTCTGCTGCGCAAGATGGTAGAAGCCAGCCGACTGGGGAAAAAGAGCGGTCAGGGATTTTATCGTTATGATCGACATGGAGGACAAAAATTATGAAATACGACAACCTTTTGCTTGAGCTCACACGTGGGATTGCCGTGGTAACGCTCAATCGCCCCAAAGCCCTTAATGCGCTGAATGAGGCCACGCTCAAAGAGCTTCAATCAGCCTTCAGCTCCCTTGCCACAGACCCCGTGGTCAAGGTCGTTATCATCACCGGCAACAGCGAAAAGGCTTTTGTTGCAGGGGCTGATATAGCGGCCATGCAAGGGCTGGACTCTCTGCAGGCACGCGCTTTCGCCAAGCTTGGTCACGCAGTGATGAAAGCCATCGAAAGCTGTCCGAAACCGGTCATCGCAGCGGTTAACGGCTACGCTCTCGGTGGTGGGTGTGAACTAGCCCTCGCCTGCGATATCCGCCTGGCGTCCGACAATGCTCAATTCGGACAACCGGAGGTCAATCTGGGGGTGATCCCCGGCTTTGGCGGGACTCAACGCCTGGCCCGCCTGGTGGGAAAAGGACGGGCGCTGGAACTGATTTTAAGCGGCGCAATGATCACGGCAGAAGAAGCCCTGCGTATCGGCCTGGTCAATCAGGTTGTTGAACAGAGTGAGTTGCCGCGCGTGGCCAGAACCCTGGCGGAAACCATCAGCAGTAAAGGTCCGCTGGCGCTCAAACTGGCTAAAGAAGCTGTTCACAACGGACTGGAGATGGACCTTGACCGGGCCAACCGTTACGAATCCGAACTTTTTTCTATCTGTTTTTCCAGCGCTCAGCAAAAGGAGGGCATGAAGGCCTTTCTGGAGAAACGGCCGGCAAAATTTCGGAGCGGTTAAAGGGGCGGCCTCACTCGCCACAGGAGAAAGAGATGACAACAATCCGTTTTCCTGCATGAAACGACTGGTCAAGGATATGCACGAGAAGCTCGCCAGGATTAAACAAGGCGGACCGGAAAAAGCCCGACAGAAACATGTTGAGCGCGGCAAACTGTTGCCTCGCGAACGGATCAGTCAACTGGTCGACAGCGGTTCCCCGTTTCTGGAACTGTCCCCGTTTGCCGCCTGGAAACCTACGACAGTGAGGTTCCTGCCGCGGGCCTGATCACAGGGATAGGTCAGATCAACGGTCAGGAGTGCATGCTGGTCGCCAACGACGCGACGGTTAAGGGCGGGACCTACTATCCATTGACGGTGAAGAAACATCTGCGCGCCCAGGAGATCGCCGAACAAAACCAGCTGCCCTGCATCTATCTGGTTGACTCTGGCGGCGCATTTCTGCCTGAACAGGACGAAGTGTTCCCCGATCGCGATCATTTCGGCAGAATATTTTACAATCAGGCTCGGATGTCCGCCCTCGGAATTCCGCAAATCGCAGTGGTCATGGGATCCTGTACCGCCGGTGGAGCCTATGTCCCGGCCATGGCCGACGAAAGCATTATCGTGAAACAGCAAGCCACGATATTCCTCGGAGGGCCGCCACTGGTCAAGGCTGCAACCGGCGAAGACGTCAGTGCCGAGCGGCTGGGTGGAGCTGACATTCATTGCCGAACGTCCGGAGTGACCGACTACTATGCAGACGACGACCCGCATGCGCTGGTTTTAACGCGGAGCATTGTCAACAATCTCAACCGGAATAAAAAACCGCTGCTAAAACGCCTTAAGAGTCGTGAACCGCTCTATGAGGCAGAAGAATTGTACGGTATTATCCCGACCGACACCCGTCGGGCTTACAATGTGCGTGAAGTGATTGCCCGTATCGTCGACGGCAGTGAATTTGACGAGTTCAAGGCCCTGTTCGGAACGACTCTGGTCTGCGGCTTCGCCCACCTGCACGGCATCCCGGTTGGAATCATTGCCAACAACGGTATCCTGTTCTCCGAATCGGCGCTCAAAGGAACACATTTTATCCAGCTCTGCTGCCAGCGCGGCATTCCATTACTTTTTCTGCAGAATATCACGGGCTTTATGGTTGGAAGCAAATACGAAGCGGGGGAATCACCAAGGATGGTGCCAAGATGGTCACTGCGGTTGCCTGTGCCGAAGTTCCAAAACTGACATTGATAATCGGGGGCAGCTTCGGGGCGGGGAATTATGCCATGTGCGGTCGTGCTTACGCTCCCCGCCTGCTGTTCATGTGGCCGAACGCACGCATATCAGTCATGGGCGGCGAGCAGGCGGCAGCGGTTTTAAGTCAGGTCAGGCAGGATCGGATCGCAGCCGATGGGGGTCGCTGGAGCTCCGGTGAAGAGGAAATGTTCAAAAAACCGATCCGCGAACAATATGAACATCAGGGGCATCCCTACTACGCCAGTGCGCGGCTCTGGGATGACGGGATTATCGATCCCGTCGATACCCGCAACATCCTTGGGATGAGCCTGACTGCAACACTCAACGCGCCGATGGAAAAAACCAGGTTCGGCATTTTCAGGATGTGACTCATGTCAAAGCTCCAGATCGATATTGACGACAGCGGCGGCGCGACACTATGTCTTAATAATCCGGCAAAGCACAATGCCTTTGACGATCTTCTAATCGCCGAGATGACGGTCGCCCTTCAACGACTGGCCCTGTCCTCACAGGTGCGGGTGATCACCCTCTGTGCCCGAGGCAAAAGTTTTCCGCCGGAGCCGATCTGAACTGGATGCGTCGCTCGGCAGACTATACCCGCGCTGAAAACCGTCGAGACGCACAAGCGCTGGCAAACCTGCTGAAAACACTGAACGAACTGCCAAAACCGACGATCGCTTTAGTTCAGGGAGCAGCATTCGGCGGCGGTGTCGGACTGATTGCCGCCTGCGATATTGCCTTTGCCACCACCCAGGCCGTTTTTGCCTGTCTGAAGTGAGACTGGGACTGGTTCCGGCAACGATTTCCCCTTACCTGCTCGCGGCGATTGGCGAGAGAGAGGCACGCCGCTACCTGCTCAGCGCAGAACGCTTCTCCGCCGAGCAAGCGTTGAGGATCGGCCTGATTCATCAGGTTGTCAGACCTGAGCAGCTGGAGGACAGCGGACTCAGGCTGCAACGCCGGCTATTGCGCAATGGACCGCAGGCGCTCACGGCAACCAAACGCTTAATCCGCGAGGTGGCTGGTCGCCCCATTGACAACAGCATGATTAACCTGACGGCTGAAACAATTGCGACGGCGCGTGCGACAAAGGAAGCGAAGGAGGGAATTGACGCTTTTTTAAACACACGCCGACCGGATTGGGACAAAGGTCCTGAGCGTTGAGCCCTGCTCCCCGGACCGTCGGAAAGAGGTGACGACAGATGAATCTTCCCCCAAAAGTAAAACTGGTCGAAGTCGGTCCGCGAGACGGGCTTCAGAACGAATCCCGTATTATTCCGACCAGGGTCAAAATCAACCTGATCGATAAACTGTCCCTGACCGGACTGACTGCCATTGAAAGCGCAAGCTTCGTCTCGCCCAAACGGTTGCCGCAGATGGCTGATGGCCTGCAGGTAATGCAGGGTCTTAACCGCGCCCCGGCGTCAATTACACGGCCCTGGTTCCCAACCGGCAGGGATTGCTTCAGGCGCTTCAGGCAAAAGCCAGCGAAATCGCCATTTTCACTTCCGTATCGGAGACCTTCACCCAGAGAAACCTCAACTGCTCGACGGCGCAAAGCCTTGTTCAGATAGCTGAACTCTGCCAGCAGGCGGCAATTCACCGCCTGCCCGTGCGTGGCTATATTTCCTGCGTTCTGGGGTGCCCATTCGAAGGAAAAATCGCAGCAGAGCATGTCGCTCAACTGGCAGCGCAGTTACGCAACCTGGGCTGTTATGAAATCTCACTGGGAGATACCATCGGAATTGGTACTCCGGGAAGAGCACAAGAGCTGGTCAGACAGGTTACCAAAAAAGTGCCGCCGGAACATTTGGCGGTCCATTTTCACGACACCTATGGTCAGGCCCTGGCGAATATCCTGACCGTGATGGAGTGCGGCATCAGCACAATCGACAGTTCGGTTGCCGGCCTCGGCGGCTGCCCCTTTGCTCCGGGTGCGACGGGAAATGTTGCCAGTGAGGACCTGCTTTTCATGCTCAAAGGGCTCGGCATCGACACCGGTGTCAACCTGCAGTTACTCGCCGATGCCGGAAACTACATCTGTGCTTTTCTCGGTCGCACCTCCGGCTCTCGGGTCGTCAATGCCCTGGCCTCACGGCAATCACAAGGCTCACCGCGCTGAATTTTTCGTCAAGCCCGGCAGCTGCATTCTTTCCGATCACTCGGCAGAGCTGAAGCGCATATTTTTCAGCGCTTCGTCCAAACACTGTCGGACTTCAGCGAGCATGTCACCATCGACCTCTGTCCCGGACCGGTCCTGTTTTCCAATATGACCCGGGCACTCTGGACTGAGGCAAAACGCTTTTGCTGAACACTCAACAAATGGTTGATTTGTGCGGCAACAGGTGTCACCTGATCGCCACCACGAAGTTTGATTCGGACCGCCAGATCACCGGCGTTCGCCTTTTTCAGATCTTCTTCAATGCGGTACAGGGCACCTGCAATCGGTTTTGGGAAAAACAGGCTGGCCAGAAACCCGACAATGGCACTGATCAGAACCGCTGCACCGATAACAGGCCAGAGAAAATCGAGGAAATTTTGCGCCTTGATGTGAAACATCTGAAACGATGCGGTAATTTCCTGGTTGGAAAAATAGAAAAAGATCAGCCCGCTTAGAATCTGACTAAAAACAGGATCAAGCAGATTCTGCCGATCATCCGAAACTGCATGTTCCGATTGATGGAAAAGTTCAGCAGCTTTCTCTTGTGCGGTTTCAGCTCGCTCATACGGACTCCTTCAATTTAGCGGAACATCGTGCTCGGTGAGCGGTTTTTAAATTTATAGTGGCAGGTGACACAGAGCTTGGTCTTGACAACTTCGCGCACCAGCATCTTCCCCTCGGCGCCATGAGGATCGTGACAGGTCACACAGGTCAACATACCGTCGACCGTTGGCAGTTCATCTGGAATCCGAACATCTTTCCCCCCATAGAGTCTCACCGGATGAGACGTTCCAAGATCCGTTTCCGAATGACACTGATAGCACACCTCAATCGTCAGATCCTCAGCCCCCCTCATGGGGGGATGTCCTGCCTGGTCGGAGGCGGACCGACCGCCATCTGTCTCACTCGGTTCTTGATCTATAGACAAACCATCCAGTTTCTGGACTTCGACCTCGACCCCCATCGGTCGGTTCGTTCGACAGACAACGAAAACCACATTGTTATCCCGGTAGAGAGAGGCCTGCGTGATCACAGGCGCCTGATTCGCAGGGAATAATTCTTCTATCTGCAGCATAACAGGCTTATCGGCAGGCAGTTCAGAAGGTCGCAGTCCCGTCCATCTCCCTTTGAGGGAGGGCGCACTGAAAGCCGAATCGGCAGGAACTGAGCGGAGCCGAAAGCGATAGGCGGTATCAGGAACCAATCCGTTCAAGCGCAGCAAATGGTCTGAAGACTCTTGCGCAGGACTCGTAAAGGTCAGCGGCTTGCGCCACAGCAATTCCTGGCTGACAACCGTGCCGGTTATCTGTTTTAATTCTGCCTGGTGTGCAGGTCCGGTCCATCGATTTCCTGCGACGAGGTGGCACAGATCGCACTGTCGCTCCCAAAAAGGAGCATGAACTTCACTGCTATTGAGACCATCATTAAAAACGGACACATGACAGCGGATGCAGGCATCTCCGGTCACCGTTTTTCAGATTGACCGCTACCGGCAAAAAACCAGCCGCTGCACAAAGCGACTAGAACCCCGGACAGAAGGAGCACTTTCCGCCCCCGGACCCGTCTGCGGCTCCTGCGCTGGCATAAAACAGGTTTCACTGTTTAATCCTCAAGTATCTGAAAAACTTGAACCCGACTGTTGTTTCGATCAGCAACAACCAGATCGTCCTTCAAACTGATACAGAGTTGGGCGGGGTAGTACAATTGACCATCTTCCCACCCCATCCCGAACTTTCGTCCACGAAAACTGCCATCGGTGCCAACGGCTATCAAACCGCTGCCGTACTGGTCAGTCACGTAGAGCTCGCCATTGCCGGCAATCGCCAGACCGATGGGAAAGTTCGCGTAATCTTTCAGATCATGATTCAGGACAACGACCTTGTCGCTCCCCGGGTCTGCCCTGTAAATGGCTCCGCCAACACTGTCCAGCAGGTAGACTGCGCCCTGGCGACTGACGGCAAGATCAGAGATAAAACCGCTTTCTTCAGGAACAGGAATCGTGCGCAGGTATTTTCCGTCCGGGGTAAAAACCAGAAGCCGACCTGAAAGGATATCCATCAGATAGATGTTATCTTCCGAATCCAGTTTAAAACTGCGTGGAACATATTTTTCTGGGGCCGGAATCCCTTCAAGCGTCAACTCTCCCTGGACTCTTCCGGCCCTGTCCAGCCTGAGGAGCTGTCTTTTTTTTCCGTCAAGAACAAGAACAGAGCCGTCTGTGGCCTGTTGAACGACCAGCGGGACAATGCCCGGTAAAGGGAAAACGGCATTGGCTACGATCCCCTGGGCAGACAGCTGAAAACGGACCAGACGATTATTCCCACTATCGGCCACAAGCAGGCCCTGGTCCGTGCAGGCGACACTTTCCGGATGCTTGAGTGCCATATCAGCATCATCTGAATAAAGAGTCGCTATATGTTTAATTTTCGCGCCGTGGGACAGTGACACGAAAAACATCAGCAGTACGATCAAAATAACCGGCAAGCGATAATATCTCAACATGGTATCATCTCCGATACTTGGTATGGCATTGAACACAGAGCGACTGAATATCCGGATAATAGATGAAATGCTTATATTCAGTTCCGTGAGTCCGGTGGCAGCTCAGACAATCCAGCTCAATATTCTGATTACGGGGATCGATGACCTCGGCGCGATCGGATGCGTCGAGTGCGCCTGCCAGTCGTGACAATCACCACAGCTTTCTATCGTCGACTCTTGTCGGCTCAGGAAAAGATTGTCGGAAGCGTGCGGAGAGTGGCAGATCATACATTCACCATCATTAACCGGCTGGTGCTTCGAGGCCGACCGATCCTGTCGAGCCAGCGTATCAGCATGACAATCCCCACAAACCTGCTTCATTGGTGCCTTTAACAGAGAATCCTGCGCCGACGCATGCGGGGTGTGACAATTCATACAGCCGACCACGTCGGCAAGCGGCCAGTGCAGCCGGTCTTTAGCGAAGGCGTCGTTGATCATGTCATAATGACAACCCTGGCACAGCTCATAACCCTGCTTCTTCACCGCAAAGGGTTCAGTGGAATCGGGTTCGTTATGGCACTGATTACACATCTGTTTTTTAATCGGCATGTGAACGTTGTCGGCCAGAATAGCACCTGAACTTGAACCATGAGGGTCGTGACAGGTGGAGCAACGGCCCTGCTCGACCGGATAATTCATATGCAGACTCTTGAAGCTGCGACTGCTGATATCGTGACAGTCAAGACATAAGCCGGGCTCTTCGGCCTTCAGGAGACTATGGTTCTGCTCCGAAGCGTGAGGAGTGTGACACTCCATACAATCCTGCTCGACCGGAGTATGACCAAACTTGTTGGCCGCTATTTTCGCTCCAAGCTCCTTGTGGCAACCGAAGCAGAGATCACGGCCTCCTCTAACCAGATTGGCCGGGTTGGCCGATGCATGGGGGTCGTGGCAGGTGACGCACTGCCCCTCGGCAACGATTGCATGACTACTGACCGAATTATCGGGCACAACGCTGTCGTGACACCTGTAACAGATCGAATCGGCATCGGTTTCCATCAGCATGCCGTGATTTGACGTATGGGGATTATGGCAACCGGAACACTCCCCTTCCACCAGCGGCGTATGAATATACTTCTCTTGCATTTTAGCGCTGAACGCCGTATGGCATTCCAGGCAGAGCGTCCCCCGCGCTCCAGGCTTCAGCTTGAACTTATCTGCAGCCACAGCAGCCCCGGCAAGCAAGCAAAACATGACACCAGCCAGCACCACAAAGACAATGGTCTTGTTGACTCTCATATCAGCCACCTCTTTATTCATTCTCGACAATGTGGCAGGCATCGCAGGATCTGGAAGCGAAAGGCGCGTGCATTGTCGGTTTGAAATATTTAGGATCTTTCGATGCATGAGAATCATGGCAACTCATGCAGTCCATATCCTGTGCTGCTATCGAAATATGAGCCTTCTGAAAATCTGTGCTGTCGGCTTCATGGCACTCTCCACAAAGAGCTTGCATCGGCATGACCAGCAACGGGTCAATACTTGCGGAATGAGGCTGGTGACACCGCTGACAGTTACGTTCAGCCGGCGAATGGCTGTTCCCTTCGGCCATCCTGGTTTTCAAATCGGAATGACAGGCAAGACAAAGGTCAGGGTTCTGGGCCAGCAATAAGGCATTGAGTTTTGACTGGTGGGGGTTATGGCACTTACTGCATTCTCCCTCCTGGACAGGTTGATGGCGGCTTGATGCCGCCAGCATCTGGTCTTCCATGTCACTATGACAACTGAGGCAGAGCAGTTTCTGCGGCTCCGACGTCATTCCGACATTGTTACTGGCGTGAGGGTCGTGACAGGTCATGCATTCGTCGTCCTTATAGGGCCCGTGAATTGTGGCCGAATCCTCCTGAAAAAGGGTCTTGTCATGACAAGTTGCACACAGTTCCCCACCTGTAGCTTTGAGAAAAAGATCGTTTTCGGCGCTATGTCCGAGGTGACACGATGTGCAGTTTCCTCTCTGCACCGGCTGATGGATTGCAGTCCCCTGAAACTCCCCAACCAGCTCCGAATGACACGACAGGCAAACGGCGTCCGGTCGCCCTGTCAGCATGTTTTCTGCACTCGACCCGTGTGGATTGTGGCAGCTGGTACACATATTTTCGGTAAACGGACTGTGCTGAATGACGCTCTTCATTCCCGCCTCGCGAACATCGGCGTGACATTCAAAACAGAGCTCTCCGTCTGTCTTGTTGACCAGCCCCGCACTGATCGCCGAATGGGGAGAATGGCATGACAGGCAGCCTTCTTCACTGTCAACGGGCGCATGAGGGAAGCGATTCATCTTGCTGGTGTTTTCATGACAGGAAAAACACAGGTTGTTGCCTTGTGCAAGGAGCAGAGTCTCCTGCTCTGCGGTGTGAGGGTCATGGCAGGACAGACAGTTTCCGGTCATGAACGGTTCATGTTTAACGGCACGATCCCCCTGCATATCAGCAGGATCATGGCAGGTCAGGCACAGCTCTTCGGCGGCGGTATGCAGCCCGAAAGGTTCTTGGGCCGAAGAATCGTTGTGACAGGAGGCACATTCACCTTCGGCAACAGGGTTATGCAGACTCCCCTTCAAAAGTTTCGCACGGGCTGAGCTGTGGGGGCTATGACAGGTTGTACACTGCGACGTTGCAACCGGATAATCGCCATGAGCCGTTTTAAAGTCGGAGCCACTGCTGTCATGGCAGGACAGACACAGTTTTTCCGGGGCCATTGTCAGGAGATCAGGCTGTTCCGAAAAATGGGGCCGATGACAGGCTTGACACCCTTCTTCGTTAATAATTGCATGAACGTTTTTTTTCTGGAATTTGTCGGCCTGGTGGCATTTAAAGCAGGTTTCACTCCCCTGTGCAACCAGCAAGCTGGCATTATCCGAGGCGTGGGGATTATGGCAGGTCGCACACTTTCCCTGTGCTAAAGCGGTGTGAACCCCTTTTCTTGTCCAGGTTGAAATCTTCCTTTTTATGGCACCTGAAACAGAGTTTGTTGCCATCTTCAATCAATAACAGCTTACCGACGATTCCGTGCGACAGATGGCAATCCTGACACTTTCCGTTTTGAACCCCAGGATGCTGGTTCTTCAACTCGCCATAGGTTTTAGAAAAGTCGCTGTGGCAATCGAGACATTCTTTCTTCTTGAATTTGCGCGCGGCATCGCTCTCTGCGGGAGCAAAAAGAGACACAGCCAGGACAACGCAAAACAACAGCATACCTGTCAGGGGAAACTTTCGTATTTCAGAGTTCTTTGCCATCATGACAACTCCATATTATGGTCCTGTTCAAACGGTACAGCAGAAAGACAAAACAAGATAACGCTGATTCTCGCTTACTGAACAATCAATATTTGCGTTTCATATGCTTCTTTTAACCTTCTGACCCATTCCTCAAAGGCCTCTTCTATTTTTTGGCCGTAGACAATCCTGCCGATCTCATCTCTCGCTTCTTCGTATGGTTTCGCTTCCGGCGGATAGACCGTTTCAACCACCAGAGCGTAATAAAGCTCATCAGACCCCGGATAAAGATGAATATCACCCGGCTTGGTGCCCACCAGCTTTTTCTGCAGATCCTGCGGCAAGGCCGTGACGGCAAGCAGTGAACCACCGAAATTAAGGATATCAGGATTGTCAGGTTCAGCCAGTCCTTCGACATTTGCTGAGACCCATTTAAAATCGCTCCCGGATCTGAGCTTACTCACGGCATCATCGGCACTTTTTTGATCGGTAAAAACAAGGCTCTTCATCGTCAGCATCATGGGAGAGGAATAGTCTTCGAGATGATTATAGTAGTATTTCTTGACATCTTCTTCCGGGACAACCAGACCGGGCAAAACAGCCTTGGCCATAAAAGTGTCGAACAGTACCTGCTCTTTATATTTGGCAACCGCCTCCAGATAAGCCGGAGAGTTGTGAATATTCTGTTGCTCTGCTTCCATCCGGCCCGTCAATGCGGTCAACGAATCTTTGATGTAATCAGAGGTCAGCTTATTCATCTGGTTGACGTCGATCTTCCCTTCAACCCCGTGGAAAAGTGACGAGCGCAATGATTTACCGATATCCGCAACGGTGATCGTCGCAACCTCCTCGCCGTTGACCAGAGTCACCACGGGACGTTGATCCACCTCCATCTGTGCCAGCACCTCAGCCTTGGTCATATTCGGGGTTTCAGCGGCCTTTTTCTGGTAATCGAGGTCAGCCAGTACAGCGTCGTCGAAGGTGGCAAATTTATCGATCAGTTCATTCAGGTATTCCATCTGCCGCCTCTGGGCAGCATCCTGCAACACCCGTTTCCGTGCCTCCTGCCGCACAGCGTCATCTTCATAATCTGCCGGCCCTCCAATCGAAAAACAAAAAGCCTTTATCCGACTGGAAGATCTGGCTGATATCACCAGTCGACATAGCATATGCGGCCTTGGCAACGTTCGGCAAAAGATCGGTCAGGCGGGTATAGTCGGTCACCTCATCGCCCGAGGCTTTGCCCTCTTCAACCATCCGCTTTGCCACGCTGTCAAACTCGGCCCCCCCCTCGATCTCCTCGATAAAGGTCTGTCCGTCGGTCTTTTCGTCAAAACGATAAACCAGCAGTTTGACCTCGACTGCCATCTGTTGATAAAGCTCTTCGACAGCTTGCGGATCCGCTTGAAGATTGACAATCTGCCTTGCCAGAAGCTGCTTGATCAAGGTTTTCAAGGCAAACTTTTCTACCTTTTTCTGGACTTCAGGCGTTCTGTCAAAACCGATATTGAGGGCTTCCTGTTTAATCAGCTTGATCGCAATCAAACGGTTCAGGAGATTGCTGAAATTCTGGCTGTGGGGTGACTCGGCAGCGCCCATTCCACTGTGCATACTGCTCAGCTCCTCAACAAACGCTTTAAGAGGAATCGGTTCATCATTGACCAGCGCCACCGGCAGATCGGCATACTCCTTCGAGAACAGGGGCACCTCAAGAATATCCCCGGTCTTTTCCTGCCTGACCTTGATCGTCAATGAAGCCGAGGGCCCCGATAGAGCGGGCTGAGAAGAGTTGTCCGCCGAATCGGCAAAGCTGCTCTGCGGCAGAAGAAATGCCAGAAGGATTGATATGAAAGGAATCAGTCGGAAAAAAATCTTTGTCATGAAAGTCCTCTTTCTTGTTGTGACAGCACTGTGACAGCCCTGTAGGCAAATCATTATTCCCCCCCGAGAAGCCTGATCGCAGCTTGAGTCATCTGACTGGCCAAACCATGAGCAGATTGAACTTTGCCCCAATTAAACAAATAAACTCCCTGGAACCCTCGTGCGTAACTGCGTGAAGCCCAGACCACCTCACTGGAGGCACCATCGAAAGCCTGCATGGAAAAATCAACCTTGCTCTCACCGATATCCCCCTGGTAATCGAACACCCGACCGGAAATCACCATATCTGCACCGAGAATTTCCGGACTGGTCAAAACCCTGGCCGAAGAGATTGAAGGACCAGACTGCATCACCATCCGGTAACGCAGCAGGACATCTCTGACCAGACCGGGTTCGATGACCCGGATATTCCCGTAGCGATGCAGCTGCTTGGCAATATGCAGGGCAATAATTTTACTCGCGTGTTTCCTGGCGTTAATATTGAGAAATTCAACAACGGCAACCCGATAGTGATCAGCCGGTTCAAAGGTTGAAGCGCGATAATAAAATTTGGGCTGGTGACGCCCCTTGGCAGGTTGAAATGCCTCATCAGCCGTTGTTTCAACAGCGTTGATCTGGCGTAACCGGATCAACTCCGGAAGGGGGTCAGGGAGGGACTCCCGGGGACTCAACGCTGCATGAGGCCGCCACACAGTGTGCAGGTATTCCGGATGCCGCCCTGCGAGATACGCCTGAAAAGAAGTCGCAAGTTTATCCACGGCCCGCTCCAGCAGAACCCGGATATCTTCCACTTTCCCCAGAGCCAACAGCCCGGGAGAGTCATCCCCCGTCAGTCCGACACTGTCGATCCAGATAATCTCAGGCTGGTCCTCGGCCGTCACCAGACGACTGATCATCGAAATCCGAGGCGATGCGGAATCCTGCCAGGTTTCCAGTGACGTGATAAAGACTCCGGAAACACCTAACTGTCGAGCCAGTTCCTGACCGATATTACGGTTGATCCCACCCATGTGCCGCATGCGCTGTTGTGCCATAAATGCTCTAAGGAGCTCCGGTGCCAGAAGCCTGAATCCACGTTGTTCCAGCTGTCGATTCAACGTCGCCTGAATTTCATCCAGAGGCGCCTTGTGGTCACTCAGGTTTTCAAGTGGCAATACGGCATAGAGGCTGCCGGCTTCGAGAGGAGAAGAAAACGGATACTCTTCGGTCCAGCCACTGTCGACACGCCGCCCCAATTCATCGCTGACAATGACCTTCAAGCGATAAAGGCCGGGTTCTTTAGGTTTCCATGCCCCGCTGAAATCGGCATTGGCGGAAAGAATCCACTCTATGCCATCATTAAGAACCCGTATTTCCCGTCTGATTAGCCCTTGTCCCCCGTCGGTGGTAACAGTCCAGCGCAATTCTCCGCGATGGGCCACTGGAGCGCCTGTCGTGACGACATCAAACGCAGCTATACTGAATTGCGGTACGGGCGAGGTCACCCCCGTGCAGCCCGTCAGGCCGAGCGCCAGAAACAACGAGAAGACAACTATTTTATTCAAATAACTGGTCCAAAAGATCATTGATCACCTGTATCGTCACATCATTCATCGGCTGTCCACCGCTTCCCAGTAAACGATCGGCCATCGTTATTCCTCCCTTGGTCGATTCAGCCGACCAGACCACCGTACCGGTCTGGGTTTCAATCATTTTCAGGCTCAAAGAGACCAGGTTGGCCTCTGCCGAGCCGGAACGAACGGCTCCATACTCACGCAAAACCCCGGTGATGACAGCATCGACCTCAAGCACTCCCTTGAGCTTAAGGACATCTTCAATCGACGGAGTGGACGCCGTCTGGATATTGGTCCGATTGATTCCTCGTGCAACCTCCCCGGGCGGCAGGACGTAAATAGCCTCGGTGGCCAACAGCATCCCTGTGAAAGCGTCACGCATTCTCTCCCCGGCCTGATCGTCTGAGCTCAGATTCTGAAATGGCAACACTGCAACGGTTCTGACCGCACTGAAATCCATCTGTTGGTTGGTATAATCGGGTGTACTCAACGATGTCGTACAGCCGGAAACCAATAGGACAACGCAGCAGAGGCCCCAAACGTTGAAAAAGGATCGTGTATACTTCATGTCCTTACCCTCTCAAAAATAGGAAGATTCTCTTCCCGCCAAAACCGTATCACCGCTTTTGCTCAATAATAAAACCTGACATTCATCTGCGCTGAATCAAGCCTGTTTCGTTCCGTCAGCGTATCTTTTTCACCTACGGTATAGTCAAAGGATAGCAACATTTTGGGATTAATCTGCCAGCGCACCCGAGGTGAAAGGTTCCATATTTTTTCGTTTTTATCGGTATCTTCAGACTTTCCATAGGCCAGTGAGAACAAGAGAGTCCCATCTTTGAAGGGCGACCAGTTAAAGCTGTAGCGCTGACTGGTACTGGAATCGTCGACCTCCCCTTCTTCATCTTCAAAGGTCAATTCAGCCGACAGACTCAACGATTGAGTGGGGACCCAGTTAACCACCAGACGTCCATCCTGATCAACCGTTGTCGAACTCCCCTGTTCATGCTCCCAGGAGATTTTGTAAGACAAGGTAAAATTCATCCAACGATTCGGAACAATGTTGTTGCTGACCTGTACGAACGTTGACCTGCTGTCCGCACCGGAGACAGGACTCTGCCAACTGTAACCGGTATCCAGATCGATACTCCACCCCTGATAGAGGTCGAGATTATTACGCAGGAAGATAGCGCTCGACCGGCTGGTTTCTGAATTTTCGTCATTCTGATGGCTGAAACTGTAGATCAGACTCTGGTCAAAGGTCTCCAGGTATTGTGCAGTCAATGCGGCTGAAAAAGTGTGATTGGTGTTGGGTTTTTCTCCCCGTTTTTGGGTTTCCGAACGCTGCAGACGCGTCCGGCCGACAAAGGTATCGTTAAAATATGACGCAGCCGCAGACCGGTGTTCAGCAGGGTGGTCCTGTCATTCAGAGGTTTGGAGCGCTGATCGCGGTAGAGAATATCGAACCCGGAAGACGTCTTCGCAGTCATCTGCCATTGAGCGGAGAGATCGCCGGTCCAATCTGTTGAGGTGAACTCGGACGTGTCCGCAGGGAGAGTCCTCTGGGCCACGAGAGAGCTGATCAGCAGTGTTTCACCCGATGGCACGACCGGTGGCGCCAGCGTTGTAGTGACTATTTTTATGTAGCGTTTATCCTGTGAGGGAAAAGACAATTCAAAACGATTATCGGCCAGGCTGGTAAAGTCCTGAACCGGACTGACCTGGGTCCAGTTATCCGTTTCATTGTCGCGAACATAAACCCGCCAGGAGAAATCGCTGCTGCTGTTGCTTCCCAGGCTGGCAAAATTGATCAGTAGCCTGTCCACCTCCGTAGTCGATCCGAAGTCGAGGCCGAAGCTGAATTGCCTGAGCTCCAGGACGGAGTCGACCAGAAGATCGATAGCGGCAAGATCAAACCCCGGATCGGGATCACTGGTCTCCGGGTCGGAATCGTCGGCGGTACCGATCAGAAGACCTGCAGAAGTGGTGTCGACCAGCCGGGCGCGGTGCCGGAAAAATTGAACTGCTGACGTCGGCCACGCAAACCTGCATTGAGGGCAACCTTGCCATTCAATAGTCTACGGCTGAAACGAATATTGCCGTTATCCGAATTGATCCGCGTCCTGAAATCAGAAATTTTATTCAGCGACTCATTCGTGGTGTGGTTATAACTGAGCCGGTAATCATTGAAGGCATATCGACTCCTCAGCTGGTAGGTATCAACCTGCTGATCACTGGTCAGGGGGTCGTTATGGGTCAGGTTACGGGTGAAAAACAAATCCACCTCCGGCAAATCGATCGGATCCCAGTTAAGACTGGCACTGTATTCTTCAAGATAGCGGCGTTCCGTTGTCACCGCAGAGCGACTCTGTTTGACTTCACTCTCACGGTAGCCTAGCGTTGCTTCCAGCAACGGTGTTTCCAGCTTCAGATCGGCAAAGGGACGAATAGCTGTCTCATGTGACTCGCTATCGCTTATCGTCGGGTCGTCCGATTCGTTACGTGAGTGATCCTGCTCAAACAATCCCCCGGCATTCAGCCTCAGGGCCGGAAAAATCTCTTTCTGCACTTCCAGGTTGTAGAGCTGGGAAAATTTGGTACGTTCAGTTTTTTCCGTCCTGCCTGTGGATTTCGTTGTGATTTCGTTGTTGTTGATCTCATATTCCAGATCGGTCAATAAACGCAAACTGTCTGCGCCCACCGATTGAGGAATGAAAATAAACAGAAAGCTCAGAGCCAACGGTAATACATATGCAGCAATCGTAGATAATCCCGCGTTGCGCATCGATCACCTTTCGCCCATGACAACAACAGCACTGCTGGATATTCCCAGCTCCAGACGACCCAGGACCTGCTTGCTCACCAGATCAATTTTCGCCAACTCCCCTCGCTGAGGAAGAACTGCAAACAAGGTATTTTCTTCGTTATCGATGGAGAGATCCTGCACCGGTCCCCCCTCCAACGAGAAGGTATCGATCGCCATCAAGGCGCGCGGATCGACGACAGCAATCGTCCCATCCCGCATACCGACAAACAGGAGATTACTGGCTGTATCCAGCAGAATTGAGACGCTCCGTCGCCAATAAAAATTTTTCTTTCTAGACCCAGAGAAGCACTGTCCAGAACGCTCAAATCTGCGGAAAAGTCATTAATCAGATAAATCGACCGTCCATCATTACTCACGACACCGTCATGAGCCGTCTCATCCAATGCGGCAGAAAACGGAGTGAGCGGGATGTGAGGTCAACCACCGAAAGCGTACTGACTTCCGGGTGGGTGACATAAGCGCGACTGCCGTCGGGATTGATAAACAAACCGCTCGGTTGAGCGGACAGAGAGATCCGACCGCGCTCAAACAGCGAGGCGGTATCAATAATACTGACACTTGCGGTCCCACGATTCAATGCAACGAGCGTCTCTCCGCCGGTGGTCAGAACCAATTTTACAGGCTCGTCACCAAAACGTAACTGCACCCGTCCCAGGACAGCTCCCTTGTTGACCTCAATAACAGCAATGGCATCCTCTTCTGCCAGCGCGACGTAAAGCCAGCCGCGCTGTTGGTCGAGGACCAGATCCTGCGGTCCCTTCCCAACAGCAAGGGCCCCGCTGACCTGAGCAGTGCGCTTGTTGAAAACCGTGATTGAGTCAGAGCCACGATTACTGGCAAAGCCCTTTAAGCTGGCCAGTATGCGCTCTGCTTTCCAGAGTAGAAATTTGGGGGTAAAGAGAGCTCCATCAGTGATTAAGCGCTCCGGCAGGAGCTTCAGCAGAAGGGTTTCGGTCCGCTGTTCTTCAATAGTGAAAGGAAAATCAACAACAACAGGATCGGCCGGCGCCAATAGCGCCGCCGTCCCATTTTCCGTCTTCTGATCGGCATCAACAACCTGAATTTTAAGGCCCAGATAGCGGCCGGCAGGCAGGAAAGAAGAGACTAATTGCGTCTGTCCGAAACGGAACTCCTCCGGGGCAACGCTCCTGTGCTGAATTTCAAGCGGGATTTCCATTCCGTCAGTGCGACGGGCCAGCACTTCACCGAGACTGAAGCTGAGGCGATAAGCTTCCTGGGGTAACGGCTGTAAAAACAGCTGAAAGTTGACAGATTCAGTAACAACCGGTTTCGAAGCAGTCGTTGGCACACAGGAACAGCACAGCAACAGCACAGCCACCCACGCCGGAACACTACTCCTGACGAATCGGAAACCGTAACATCCGAGCTCACGACACCCTCTGAATTTTGTTGTCACTTTCATCAGCATCACCTTCAAGGCAAAGCAGCACCATGACACTTTTCGCACAAGGGTCCCTGATCGCTTCCGAACTCCGTAGCAATGTCACGCCCATAGTAACTGTACAAGACATCGTTGGGCGAAGCCCGATATCACCATTTGCCGGATGCGAGTCGACCAACAGGCTGGCAGTAAAATCCCATCGCCCGGCATTGGGAAAAGCCGAAGCGTGGGCCCGGTGACAACTCAGACACATGACATTCGAGTTCGTATCCGGTCCCTGGGTGCTGTTCGGGTCGAGAAACTGCCGGTCGGTTGTTCCGCGTTCAAAGGGACAAACTGCACATAGGCTGCAGCGGCAACTCCACTGAAGTCGCCAGAGCTGCGATAGCTGTTATACTGATCGACAATATCCTGATCGAGCAGTTCATTCTCCCCGGCCGGATGCTCAAAAGCACCGGTTCCGATCATGTGATCATTATTCAGGATCCCGGCATGGCAATTTCCGCACCATTCACTCATCCCTGCGCCATAATCGACATGGGAACTATCGTTTTCGTCATATTTGTTGATCCGACTCTGACGGGCGACAGGAGCGTCGGCGCTGAAAGAGTAACCGCCCGTTTCATAATCGGCATCACCTAACAGTCTGTAGTTGCCGACTGTGGTCCCTGCAGGCGCTCCCGCTCCGTACGAGCCCGACTTTGAAATCGGCAGGTTTCCTTGCGAGGTCCCTCCTCCAAGCTGACCGTGCGGGTCGTGACAGCTGATACAACTGAGGCGCGCCGACGGATAAGTTCCCCCGGGTGCAAAACTCTGCACCGGATCGGAGGTCAGATTATAATCAAGAGCAACGATGTTGTGTCCGTGGTCATAACCGGGACTCTGGCCGTCGATCCAGCTGAAGCTTTTGGTCAGCCAGTAAAAATCCCCCCCCGGCGTCAGGGAAGAACCGTCCGGGCTGAAGACGGAAGGGCTGTTCGGACCACCTCGTCCGGCATGACAGTTGAGACAAAGAGAGCTCGGATCACTTGCAACAGCAACCATTGATCTCCTGTTTGTCCTTGATGAAGTGAATGACAAGCACTGCATTGAGCTGCGCCCCCCCGATGAAACCCCTGCGCCAATGCATATCCGGGCAGGCTGAACAAACAGAGACTCAGCAGGCAGAGAGTGGCGCGGGCAAGTATGCAGGGTCCAGACATGTGAGTCACCTCAGGCAGACGATCGTAGAACAGGGAACAACATGTGTTTCTCACGCTCTGTCTGATGTTAGCAGAAATGCTCCTGATTGACAGTTTTAAATCGCGAAACGGCCAGTGATGAACCGGTTCAAAGAAACAGACTCCAGGAGCGCTTGTCGCAAAGTTAAAGCCCTTAAATAAGGTTAAGATAACAGAAAGGCTGACAGTGTCCGGCAGCACCGTCAGCCTTTCCGGTTTGTTCAGCAGGTTCCGGTTTCCTCCAACCGCAACCTGCCCGCTAACAGTTTAGTCCTTGACGTGACACTTGTTACAGAGTGAGCGCTGATATTCGCCGTACTCGGCAACCACATCGATCGCAACACCATTTCTGAAGTAAGGAACGGCTCCGCCAGCCAGTACTGTTGTCGATAATTCATTCAGCACACCGGAATCGGCCAGGAACTCATGAGTGCTGTCCCAACGCAGGGCATTTTCAAAGGCTGAACTGTGGGCACGATGACAACTGATACAGGAAACGGTTGAATTACCATCGGAACCGACAGTGCTGTTAGGATCAAGAGTTGCGGCAGCGCCACGCTCGAAAGGAACCAGCATGTCGTAAGAGGTCGCTACGGTACCGGTATAATCACCGGTTTTGACATAACTGTTATAAACAGCAGGAACAACATCGTCAACCGGGTGCATGTTGGTGGCGTTATACAGAGGGTGACAGCTCAGGCACCAGGACGCCATGCCTGTACCGTAGTCAGTTGCTACACCATAACTCTGACCGAAGGAACCATTTTTAGAGACTGCGGTCGGTGCATCGGCAGTGATCAACTTGTAACCTGCATCACCCAACAGACGGAAGTTACCAAGGGTAGCGCCGGCTGGTGCGGTCCCGCCGTAGGAACCGGAACCTGAAATCGGCAGGGCACCATTCGCGGTACCGCCGTCAATCTGGCCATGAGGATCGTGACAGCTGGTACAGCCGAGGGTGTTGGACGGCATGATACCGCCGGGAGCGGTTGTATTGGTGGCATCGACAGCCATACCGAAATCGGCCGCGATAACATTGTGACCATGGTTATCAGGATCAGAGGTAGCACCAGTAGTATCGCCACCCCAACGCGCATAGTCATAAGCTGCAGCAGAAGTCATCCAGAAAAAGTCACCGCCCTGGCTGGTACCATTACCAACCGAGCTTAAAGAGTGGTAGCTGTCGCCATTGGTGGCCGAGTGACAGTTCAGGCAGGTTGAACTGGCGTCGGACCCCTTCATCAGGTTATCGGCGTTTGTGGCAGCTGCATTTCTTGGGTTGTCAGCAGAGTTGTGCATTGAGTGACAGGCATCACAGTGAGCGACGCCGCCGCTATGCAGAGCGAATGCAGTCCCGCTGAACAGGAAAATAGCAGCGATCATGGTTAACATAATCTTCGTTTTCATTTGTGTTCCTCCCGTTGGTTGTTGACGTATTGGCATTGCCGGAAACTGCCAATAAAAAATTTTGGCCTCCGATCCCTGTACAAAGCAAATGCCGTGCCCAAACGGAATAAAAACATTGCAGCCAATAGTATCAGCTATTTACAAAAACAGTCAGCGGCGATAATAAAAAGGAGAGCTCTATCTGGGAAATTCCCAGATCATTCCTCGGACATTTCCCAATGTCGTCCGCAGATGATGTCCAGCCCCTCATCGACTTTCAGTGCCGGGATGAAACAGATAAACACCGGGTCGATAAAAAAGGGCGATGTGAATTTTTAATAACTCACATCGCCCCTTTTTTATCAAATCAGCAAGCGGACTGATCGGCAAAAACAGCTCCTCAGTTAAATACAACCTTGTAGACGCCAATCCCCTTGTTGGCCCCCTGGGAGACAAAGACCCTTCCTCCGGTGTGGTCAATCGCAAGACCGTCCGGGACAAGAAGATCTTCAGGCCGACCGCCGCGATAACCGAATTCACCCTGAAACTGAAAGTTGCGATTGAACAGCAGCACAACCGACCTCAGTCGGTCGGCAACATAGATATTGCCCTGCTCATCGGCAGCAATCCCTGAAACGACGCCGAACTTCCCAGGACCGCTGCCAGACCGGCCAAAACTACTAAAGGGACCATCATGATCCTGACGAAAAGCGGTAAACAACAGAGGGGCGGTAAAGTAAATATTCCCCTTCGGATCGAGGCTGAACTCGGCAATATGAATTTCAGTAATTTTCTTCCTCTCAGGATCTTTTCTGTCGGCAACAGCGGTCAGTTTTTCCCAAAATCGTAGAGCTGCAGAAACTCGCCTTCGACGGACAGAACCACAATCTGCATCGCCCGGGAATCCAGAAGATACAGCTTGCGGTTCTGATATTTCAGGCGGTTGGCACGAAAAGACGTCAGCTCTGCTGGAAGAGACTGAGGAACAACCGTCGATTCCAGCTCGCCACGGTAATTGAAAACATGGATAACGGTCGCGTCAAAAGTTCTGGGAAGACCATAACTCCGACCATCGTTCCCGGCGGCGATGTCGATCAGGTAAGGGATCTCTCCCTCCCCCCAAAGCTGAATATGTTCATTCCCTGCTGATTAAAAACCTGAACTTCATTTGTCGCCGGATTAAGGGTATAGATCTCATTATTTTTCTGATCGTAATCAACCCTGGCCCATTGGGATGGGATCGGACCGGAAAACCCGGATAGCAGATAGAGAAAACTCATCTGCAGCTGCCCCCCGGAGCGGACACTCTGCATTAATTCGGCCGTAGCCGGTTGAGACCGGAAGACAACGACTGCGCAACACGCAACGACAACAATCCCGATACCGTTTTTTAACAAAGTCATTTTATTCATAGTCTGATAAAATCTCCAGCAAACAGCGTACCATTTTAGCATAAGACGGAATTGTCGACCCGAAGTCATCATAATCTGTTCGCCGTCATGCTGCAATGGAGACAAATCTGGCAAAATTTCACATTCAATCTGGGAAAATCACCACATCACAAGCCAAGCAGCTCAGCCTAAAGCGAGATTTTCACCTGTCGCGACCGACACTAAGAGCATGATAAAGGCCACAAAAACAGTCGTTAAAAAACATAACCTAAAAGTGAAGATAAACCATTGGTTCAAGTGGCTGATTTTTTGCAATAACGACGTTAGCTTGGAGTGTGATGCTCACTCTTCCACTCACAGTTTCACATGGATCACCGGACCATGTGGTAGAATATTGGATAATAATGCAAATTCAATAAACAAAGAGTCAACAGAACGGGGAGTCGATCGATGGGCAATAACAGCATAACTTTGCACCAGGCAAAAGATACCGGCATGGCCTGCGTTCTTATCTGCCTGATCGGATACCTGTTGGCCGGTCAACAGGCATGGCTGCTTGCGGCACTCTTTTTTGTCTTGCTAAACATGATCCGGCCTCAACTTTATTCGCCGGTTGCCATCATCTGGTTTGGCCTGTCGCACAGACTGGGAGGACTGGCATCGGCCATCCTTTTGACAATCCTCTTTTACACCATCGTGACACCGGTTGCGCTGCTGCGTAAGGCCACCGGAGCAGATGCCATGAAGCAAAAACAGTGGCGGCAGAAAAACTCGGCCTTCACAGAGCGTAACCATAGTTTTACACCCGCGGATATGGAAAAACCGTATTGAATCGATCGCAGATCAAGGAGCGTAGTCATGGAATTCCTGTCGGACCTGTGGGGCTTTCTGAAAAGTCGTAAAAAATTCTGGATGCTGCCGATTATTGCCACACTTTTCATTTTTGGAGCATTGATCGTGTTAACCAGTGGGAGCGCGATTGCTCCGTTCATCTACACCCTCTTCTAGGTTTCGATTATGGCGCATGCAATTCTGGGAATTTCTGCATTTTACCATGACAGCGCCGCCGCTATTCTGGTTGACGGCGAACTGATCGCCGCCGCTCAGGAAGAGCGCTTCACGCGCAAAAAGCAGGATCCTTCCTTTCCGACGCATGCCGTTGAATACTGCCTGAAGGAGGCGGGGCTCAAGGTCTCGGATCTTGACCTGATCGCCTTTTACGACAAACCTTTTTTAAAGTTTGAGCGACTGCTTGAAACTTACCACGCTTCGCCCCAGAGGCTCAAGAGCTTTTTATCGGCGGCCCCGGTCTGGGTCAAAGAAAAGATGTTCATGCGGAGAATGCTGCGGGAAGAGCTCAAGAAACTCTCTCCGGGGACAGAGATCAGGCAGGTAAAATTTCTCTTTCCGGAGCACCATCTATCGCACGCCGCCAGCGCCTTCTACCCCTCCCCCTTTGATGAAGCAGCCATCCTAACCATCGATGGGGTTGGTGAATGGGCAACCACAACAATCGGCAAAGGCTCGGGGGGGGAATTGAAATCCTGAAAGAGCTTGCTTTCCCCATTCCCTGGGCCTGCTCTATTCAGCGTTTACCTATTACTGCGGCTTTAAAGTCAACAGTGGCGAATATAAACTGATGGGACTCGCTCCCTACGGCAATCATGACAGCGTCCAGGTCCGGCGCTTTGAACAGCTGATCAGGGAAGAGTTGGTCGACATCAAAGATGACGGGTCGATATTACTGAATCTGGATTATTTTGATTACCCTGTAGGCTTGCGCATGTGCAACGACGAAAAGTGGCAACGTCTGTTCGGCATTCCAAAACGCGAGCAGGAGACCGACATCAGCCAGGCGTACATGGATTTGGCCCTGGCGATTCAGAACGTCACTGAAGAGGTTGTCCTCAAACTGGCGGCCAGCTGTGTTGAGCTGACGCACTGTCGCAACCTGGTCATGGCTGGCGGGGTGGCTTTGAACTGTGTTGCCAATGGGAAATTGCTGCACAGCGGTATCATTGATCGCCTCTGGATTCAACCGGCTGCAGGTGATGCCGGCGGCGCCTCGGCGCCGCATTGGCAGCACGGTATATCTGGCAGGGGGAAGAACGCCGGATCGATCCGTTGCTGCAGGATGGGATGCAAGGCGCCTACCTCGGGCCGGCTTTCAGTCAGATCGACATTGATCGCATGTGTCGCACCTATCGGGCTCCCCATCAAGAATACCCAGATTTTTCCCTCCTGTGCCAAGAGGTCGCAAGGTTGCTCGAGCAGGGCAAGGTCGTCGGCTGGTTCCAGGGGCGGATGGAATACGGTCCACGGGCACTTGGAAACAGAAGTATCCTGGGGGACCCGCGCCATCCTGAGATGCAGAAGAAACTCAATCTCAAAATCAAGTTTCGTGAAGGGTTCAGGCCTTTTGCCCTTCGGTTCTGGCTGAAGACCGGGCAGACTATTTTGATCTGGGGACGACTCCCCTATATGCTGCTGGTTGGCGAAGTGTCTCCGGGCCGCTGCACACCATTGCCGCAGGGCTACGACCAGTTGAGCATGCACGAACGCCTTTATTTCCAGCGTTCCGACATCCCGGCAATTACCCATGTGGACTATTCAGCCCGCGTTCAAACAGTCCATCGCGAAACCAATCCGCGCTACTGGCAGCTGATCAATACATTTAAGCAATTGACCGGCTACGGTCTGCTGGTCAACACCAGTTTTAATGTGCGCGGCGAACCGATTATCTGCACACCTGACGACGCATATCGCTGTTTCATGCGGACTGAAATGGATTACCTGGTCATTGCAAATCAACTGTTCAGCAAGAAGCAACAACCAGAATGGCACGAGGGGGTTCGCTGGCAGGACCAGTACGAACTCGACTGATCAACACCCGATACGTCCCTGAGGATCCTGTATGAGTGATGCAACCATTCCGACACGACGCCTGTGGATTTTCCGACTGATCGCTGTCGTCCTGATTCCCCTGCTGTTCATCCTCTTGCTGGAAGGCGGCTTAAGGCTTTTCAACATTGGCCATTCGCTCAGTTTTACCACCCCCTGCAGCGTTGAAGAAGAAAACTATTTTTGCGATAACCCGCGTTTTATAGAGCGTTTTTTCCCTAAGGATATCGCGCGGCAGCCGATCTCTTTTGCCTACCCGGCCAATAAGCGGGAAAACAGCTTTCGTATTTTCATCCTCGGCGCCTCGGCTGCCCAGGGCGATCCTGAGTATTCTTATGGTTTTCACGCATTCTGGAGCGTCTGCTCCAGAGAAAGTTTCCGGGCGTACATTTTGAACTCATCAATACGTCCATATCGGCGACGAACTCTCACGTCGTTCTCCCTATTGCCCGGGAAGTCGGCCAACACCAACCCGACCTGGCGATTGTATATCTGGGTAACAACGAAGTTGTCGGCCCCTTTGGAGCCGGGACAATTTTTGCGCCGATTGCGGCGAACCGCACCCTCATCCGCGCCGGCATCTATTTAAAGACAACACGGATCGGCCAGCTCATCGATTCTGCTGCAAAGCAGCTTAAAAACCGGAAACGCCCGGTGAATGGCGGGGGATGGAGATGTTTCTGGGCAACCAGGTCCGCTTTGACGCGGCTGAACTGAAAACCGTCTATGGCCACTATCAGAACAACCTGTTCGATATTATCAGCATCTTCAGTCGGCAACAGACACCGGTCATCATCAGCACCGTCGGGACAAATCTCAAAGACTTCCCTCCTCTGGAATCTCAGCATGGTTCAGGATTGTCTGAACCAGACCTCGCTCAATGGCAGGAACTTGTCGACCGGGGGCTGAAACAGCTGGAAGCAGGCAAACTGCCCCAGGCGATCACGTCATTGACCAGGGCTGAACAGATCGACGCCGAATATGCGGAGCTTCAATTCCTGCTGGGACAGACGCATTTGCGGATGCAGAACCTTGATGAGGCTAAAAATATTTCCTCCAGGCCCGAGATCTGGACACATTACGCTTTCGGGCCGATAGCCGTATCAATGCAATTATCCGTAAAACTGCAGAACAGTTCAAAGACCGTAATGTCACACTTGTCGATGCGGCAGACATCTTTTCTCAATCCAGTGAACAGGGCATTCCCGGCAACGACCTGTTCTACGAACATGTTCACTTAACCTTTCATGGTAATTACCTGCTTGCCCGCGAGCTTGCCGGACAGATAATCCCGCAAGTCGCGGAAACCTTGGCCCTGTCAGCATCAGACGACCGTTTCCCCAGTGAAGAGGAATGTGAAAAGCTCCTGGCTCTGGGGCCATTTGACCAACTGCGCCTGAGCCGTCTCATCCTTGGCCGCATGTCAGCCCCACCCTTTATTGATCAACTGTGGGCGACATCAAGACTCGAAACGCTGACCAGAGAATCCGCTCAGTTGAAAACGGAATTGACTCCGTCCACGCTAAGAGCAACAGATTCACGTTATCGGCTGGCTCTTGCAGCCACTCCCAATGATCCATGGCTGAGGTTTAATTATGGAGTTTTCTACAGAGCCGCAACAATCCGACAGCAGCCATTGAACAATTTTCCGAAGCCTCAATTGGCTGCCGCAGAGCTACAAAATCCATCGTCGCATCTCAGACAGCTACGCTGCCATCGGCCGCTGGGACAACGCCCTTATCCACTACCGACAAGCGCTGAGGCAAACTCAGGTTACCGCAGACCGAACCAAATTAAGACTGGCCACGGCCTACGCTCAGGCAAAGCTGAACCGCTTTGACGAAAGTATAGCGACCTATCAGAGGGCCCTCAAGGAGGCCCCCGAATCAGCGGATAGCATCTACCACGCCATGGGCAAGCTGAAAATCAGCACAGGAGACCTGCCCGCGGCCAGAGATCTGCTTGCCAAAGCGATTGCACATCAATCGGGCCAACGAGAAGCGGCCGACCTCTTCTTTAATTACGGGTATGTTCTCAGCCAACTGCAGGAGACTGAAGTCGCGAATGAAGCATACCAGAAGGCGCTGACAATCTATCGGACAGAACTGTCCAAAGCGGCTGATGATAAAAGCCGTGAATCGCTGCTGGTCGTCCTTGGACGAAGCTCATTTCAGATCGGGCAAATCGAGGCTGGAAGCGAGTATCTGCAACAGGCTATCGCCATAAACCCGGCTGAGATTAATCACCACCTGACCCTGATAACAGCTCTGGCTCGCCACGGTCGGTATACCCAAGCCAGAGTGTTTATCGACCAGGCATTTCAGCACATGCGTACGACACAAAACACCGCAGCCTTGAAACAACTGGAAGCTATCGATTTTCAGCTCCGGAAAAAAAGCGCGTTAGTCACTCTATATTGAGAAGGTGAAAGACAACATTTTTGAGCGTATCCAAATTCACGCGGCAACGGCAATGAGACAGAAATTCAGACAAATCCAGATTACCACCGATGAAACGACTATCCGCCTGGCCGTCTCGCGTGCGTTTCGTGACACGTCCATCGATCCGGTTGTGGCATCCAACACCTTCCAGGCGTTATCCCAACTGGATGTGTTTGATTTTGATCTTTTTTTGCTGGACCTGGACATGAAGGACGGCTGCGCGTTCGAATTACTGGAAACAATGAGCGAACGCTTTCCCAGAGTCCCGACAATTCTCCTCACAACCATTGATTCCCATTCCCAGGAATTGATCAACAGAATTAAGGAGATCCGTTTTGACTGCTGCTGGGATATTCTGACCAAGCCTTTCGACTATCAGAAACTGGTCGGCTTCATCAACGGGAAGCCGGGTCGGAAACAACCGGAACAGGGGCGCCACCATCAGCACAAACGAAAAACCTGGCAAGAGAAAAGGTGCTGTCAACGCTTTACCCGTTTTGAACAGATTACGGTGACACAAACCGATACCGGTGAAAAAAACATCTCACCGATTGGCATTGGTGTACACTGACAGACATCTCGCTGGGCGGAATGGGGATAACAACAGACTTGCCGGTTACTGCGGGACAACAACTTCATTTCGATGAAAAATTTATGCATCAGTTCGAAACGATCGTCTGGGCCAAAAATAAAGTGGACCATCTGTGGAAGGTTGGTATTAAATTCCTCTAGTGCGAGCTCGGGTTCCGCCCAGATGACCGCGATCAACGATTTCAAACTGCGCTGACACTTTTTTTGCTTTCGTGTCAAACCTGAAAGGGACCAATGAAACGTCAAATACTACAAGGTCTTGTCGTCATGTTGATCTGTTTCATAATTGGTGGATCGTACATTATTTATGCGATCGGTGATGCAACCAGTCAGCTTGAACGCACCATTACCTTGCGGAAAACCCAAGCAAAAATGCAACATTTGCAAAAGGGAGTCGCCATTATCGGAACCCTTCTGCAGCAGGGGAAAAGCATTGATGACAGATATATTTCCATGCTGTCAAGTGACATAAACAGCATAGATACAACCTTAAGCAGCTGTCTTGCCTGCGATTTTCCAGGCCAGATCCACACCGAGCTCGGTCAGCTCAACCGTCAGGCAAATCATTACGTCCGCTTCCTGTCAGAGCTGCAGACGCTGCATGTTCCATCAACGGAATACGCACATGCATCCATTCAAGCGCTGCAGGAAGGTCAGGCTCTGTCTCACGAAATCGGTACATTTCTCCACCACGCGTTCAATGAATTCCCTGAAACTCATAACACCCTCTACTACAACATCAACCAGGTTAAACACCTCATCACCATCCTGGTAATCATTGGCCCGATAGCGGTTCTGTTAATGACAGCCTTCTTTTTTAAAAAATTCACCGGTTCGATGGAGACTCTGACCAGAGCAGCAACCCTGTTCAAAGAGGGTAATCTGGATTACCGCATTGCAGAAAACCTGCAATACGAGTTTAAGGATCTGGCCCAGTCTTTTAACAGTATGGTCAGCTCGCTCAAACTTCAGCGAGACGACCTGCAGGCGGCAAGAACCCTGTATCAGACTCTCTTCGATAGCGCCGGAGAAGGAATATTCATTCTCGAACTGACACAGCATAATTACGGAAAAATCATCGCTGTCAACTCTGCAGCTGCGGCCATGCATGGCTACAGAAAAGAAGAGTTGACCAACATGAACATTGCCGATATCACTATTGACGATAACTGTCAAAAACGCCTTGCCTTTGCTTTGGATCGTGACTGGGTTAAATTCAACGTCAAGCGTAAAAAGAAAGATGGAACCAGCTTTATTGCTGAGGCGAGCATCGGCCTGATCAATATGCCGGAACAAAATTACGCCCTGGTCTTCAACCGCGACATCACACAACAGAAAAAAGAAGAGAAAAAGCTGCAACGTGCAAACCAGCTGGCCCTGGTCGGGGAAATGGCGGCCGGGTTAGCCCATGAGATAAAAACCCTCTTGCGGGGATCAAGGTTTCGCTAGAAGTTCTGGCCGATGAACTCCCCTTGAGCAATGAAGACCAGGAATTATTCAGTCAGATTATCAATGAAACCTTCCGGGTTGAAAAGCTGCTCAAAGGGTTACTGAATTATGCTCGTCCAGCCAAGTTGAACTGCACCCGCTTCGACCTGCACAAGCTTCTTGACAATGCGGTTAAAAGCAGCTCACTGGCCAAAAAGGTCAATGACCGGAACAGCATAGAATTCATAAAGAACTATCCAACGGAAGCACTGCCGATTGAGGCGGATTCGGCTCAGCTGCAGCAGGTTTTTCTGAATATCTTTCTTAACGCGATTGAAGCCATGCCGGAAGGTGGTGAAATTGAGATTTCCAGCACTGTTATTGACAACGAAAAGGTTCAGATCACGATCAGTGACAATGGTCCAGGTATTCAGGAAACCCGCATAAGTGATATTTTTCTGCCATTCAATACTCGCAAAAACAAAGGAACGGGGCTTGGACTGGCAATCTGCAAACGGATTGCTGAAGATCATAACGGCACAATTGAAGCCGCAAATCGATCTCCCGAGGGCGACCCTGATGGTGACTCTTCCTCTGGAACAGAGCTAACGCCTGACAGCATACTGTAAAATGTAAAAGACAGGAGATACCATGTTGACCAAGAGTCGAATCCTGCTACTCGATGATGATGAATTGATCATTTCGATGCTTGCCAGAGCATTACGTAAAGAAGGCTATGAGACCTACCTGTTACATAGCTCAATCGATGCTATTGACAAGATTAAAGACTGGCAGCCCGACCTGATGCTTCTTGATATCGATCTGGGGGAGGAGAGCAATGGCCTTGACCTGCTTCAGACCCTTCAGACCGAACAGATCGATTTCCCCGTGGTGATGCTCACGGGCGACGACTCAAGCAGCTCAGCGATTCGCGCCCTGCGCTATGGAGCGTCCGACTACCTTCACAAACCATTCAATGTCGAAGAAGTCAAAATTGTCATTGAACGACTGCTGCAGACGGCACGTCTGCGCGATGAAATCGCCTACCTTAAAAGATCAAACATCATTGTCCCTGAAGAGCAGTTTATCGGGACGTCGCCAATCATCGACAAAGTCCTGGCGGACACTCGCAAAATTGCTGAAGCGGGGGTGCCGTCGATATTGATCACAGGAAATCAGGCACAGGAAAGGAAGTCCTGGCACGCAACATCCATTTCTGGAGATTTGCGCAGCACGGTGACATCAACTCTGTCCCTTACATCGCCATCAACTGCACGGCCCTACCTGAAAATCTGATTGAAGGAGAACTGTTCGGCTATGTCAAGGGGGCATTTACCGATGCGAAATCAGACAAAAAGGCGTTTTCGAACTCGCCAACGGCGGGACCCTGCTTCTTGATGAAATTGGCGATATGAAAATCGATCTGCAATCAAAATTGCTCAGGGTTCTGGAAGAAAGGTCCGTGCGTCGTATCGGCGGCAAGGTCGACCGACCTGTTGATATCAACATTATTGCCTCCACCAACCGCAACATGAAAAACAGGTTGCCGACGGTAGGTTCAGGGAAGACCTGTACTACCGCCTGAGTTCATTCATGATTGAATTACCGGACCTGAAAGACAGAGATCAAGACGTTCTCCTGCTGGCGAAACATTTTCTGCAGCTCTTTGCCAAAAAATATTCCAGAAATGCGGTTACAACAATCTCTAAGGATGCGGAAAAAAGACTCCTTGCCTACGAATGGCCCGGAAATGTCCGGGAACTGAAGAATATTATTGAACGCTGTGTGGTCATGGAAGAGATGGAGACCCTGACCCTGGATGTTCTTCCTCTTGATATTTCCGGACGTCTGCAGACGACAGCGGAACGCCGCAAAAGTTCCACCTTATCCTTCCTGAAGGAGGTGTGGTCATGGAAGACATTGAAAAAGAATTAATGCGGCTGGCTCTCCTCAGGACACAGAATAATATGACGCAGGCGGCTAAGCTTCTGCACGTCAGCTATGACACCTTTCGCTATCAGGCCAAAAAATATGACCTGTTGTAAGCTTTCATCACCCCTTTTTGAGACGACGGCTCAACGCTGGCTAATCAGCTTATGGGCATCTTTATGACATTCGAGGCAATTCCGGAATTGGCTATGAAGATCTCGAGCGTGTGGCAGACCATGGCAATCGCGACATTCCGGGATGTTCGCGTGAAAAGAGTTGTGGCAGTGCAGACAACTCAGACCTGCGTGGTTGGTCCGGGTTTCCGCTAAAGCGTCTGCCTGCTCTTTATGACAACTGCGACAGAACAAAGCATTGACGTAGCCTTTGAAAACAACTGTCCCAGGGGCATGCGCGGGATGACACCCGGAACAATCATCAGCAACCTGATGCTGGTCATGGGGGCTATGACAATCGAGACAGGACGGCACCTCTTTGTGACGCGGATGACAGCGGGTACAAAACAGCTCGGCATGACTGTCGGGAGACTGTTGCATTTTTTCTCCGACCTCGTATGGCATGAAAGGCATTCTGTTCTGGCCGGCCTTGATATGTCCCGCAGAGAGATCAGAGGTCTGTGCGGATCAGCATGACACCCCCTGCAGCTGCCGATCGTAAAATGAAGCTGTCCGTCATGACAGACAACACAGCCAAGTGTCAAAGCTTCTGTTTCTGGCGGATGCTCACGGTGGCAATCAACACAATTCAGCTCGGTATGCATTCCGCCGCCAGCGCCGACCATCCGAACCTCAAAAGCATGACATTTGACACACTCATCTGCTCCCCAACCACTGATATCAACGGCAACAGCCGTCCCCACAAGAGCGACAACAGCCCCTACCATCAAAAGACCAATGTATATATTTGAGCATCGACCCGATTTGTCGGCAAAGTTCAACATAGGACAACAGTCGCAGAAGATTAAAAGAAGAAAAATCCAATTTATACATTAGCAACCACCGTGCCACAAATCAATTCAGGCCACCCCCCATCCGTCCGGTATCAAGCCTCCCCTACACCCAAGCAGAAGGACAGTAACGGTGAATTTGCCATATTCCATTTGGCCAAATAACCATTCGCCCGCCAGAAAAGGATGAAATTCAGATGGAACTCCTTATTCGTCTGCTCATATCCCCGGTAATCATTGAATATTTTCCTTTCTTATTTTTTTGTCCAACTGGAATAGTAATTGCTTTTAATTTTATTCTGAGAGCTATCCAACACAGTGATATGAGTTCAGAATGAATATGCTGCCATTAAAAATACTTGCAGTCGATAACAGACAACTGCTGCTCTGGGCTCTGGAAAGAGCATTCAGAAGCCGGGCTCTCGACATTTGTACAGCCTCAACTGTTGACCAGGCGCTGACAGAAATCGACCTCCACTACTATGACCTCTTCATCATCGATTTCGATCCTAAAACCAACAACTTCAGAATCTTCTGGAAAAGATAGACACCTGCTGTCCTTTTGTTCCGATCATCTTCATGACGGCCTGTGACACCCAGTCCTCCGACCTCAACAGCACAATCACAAACTTGCGGAAGCAGGGAGAGTGGCACCTGCTGGAAAAACCATTTAACCTGGATCGAATGTTCCACTTTATCGAAGCGATTTTTCACGACAGGGAACACCTTCTGCACGGCTACAACAATCCCGAGCACAATTATAACTGTGAAAAACGCCAACAGATTCGCCATCCCCATGTTCAACCGGTGACGTTTTCCTACAAATACATTTCTGAGGGACAGGAAAAAGTCACCTTTGAAAGTGGCATCGTGACCGACCTCAATGACTGCGGCATTGGCTTGTTGACTCATAAACGCCTCAGGATCGGACAGCTTATCAACTTTGGCGAATCGTTGGATGAGCAATACGGGGTTGTCAGCTGGTGCAAATCGATAGAAGCACAAACCTGCCGGGCGGGGATCCGGCTCTGTTAACACGGGGTAAGAGATTCCCGCCATGGACATTATCGATAACACTCCTTCAATTTGAGTCCGTCAACGCTCAACAATGCGATTAATCCTTTCTTCCTGCCAAGATATTCCACCAAAATCCTCTTCTGTGCTAAAAGATAAGCAAATCTTCAGCAGCATTTAAATCTATTTGCTATGCTCTGTGTTGCATCGGGCAGTTATATTTTCAAGGAGGTTAAAATGGATGGTTTCACTCCTCTTTACTGGCACTGGCTCGTCGCTGGTATGGTGTTTGTCGTTGCCGAAATATTCCTGGTTTCATTTACCATTTTCTGGTTCGGTTTAGGGGCCTGCCTGGTTGGCCTGATTCTATGGATCGGTGTCGATCTTTCTCTCAATTGGCAGATTGTGATGTGGCTGTTCTCATCGATTGCCTTCACCCTCGGCTGGTTTAAACTGATCAAACCATTGTCGGTTGACCGGACCATGGCCGGCCTGTCACGGGAGGCGGTTTTGGGAGAGCGGGGCTTGTTGGTCAAAGCAACCGGCACATCAGGCCAGCGTGGAGAGGTTCGTTTCCAGGTCCCACTTCTTGGCAGTGACAGTTGGCCCTGTATTTCAAACACACCGATCACGGCGGGTGAAACGGTCGAAATAAAAGACGTTATGGGTAACACACTGGTGGTCTCAACGCTGGCCCCGCCCCGCTTGAACAACTCATCCCTTGAGGACCAATGAGCCTCATCGATCACAGTTATCGTTCGTCACCACTCAAACCATCAATATGGGAGAGATCAAATGGAAGGTCTGATTATCGTTGTTGTTTTGCCGCCTTGGTTATTATTACCATCGGCATGGGGGTGCGTATTGTGCCCCAGGGCTTCAAACATGTCGTTCAAAGGCTTGGTAAATATCATAAAACCCTGTCACCGGGACTGAACATCATCATTCCCTACGTTGACACGGTCGCTTACAAAATCACCACCAAAGATATCCAGGTCGATGTCGCTCCACAGGAGTGTATCACCAGGGATAACGCCGTCATTACAACCAATGCTATCGGTTTTATTAACATTATCAGTCCGGAAAAAGCGGTTTATGGCATCGAAAACTACCATCTGGCGATCGGAGCCCTGATCCAAACCAGTCTGCGTTCGATCATCGGTGAGATGTCTCTCGACTCGGCTCTGTCGGGACGCGATCACATTAAAGCAAAATTGAAACAAGCCATCTCAGATGATATTGCCGACTGGGGCATTACACTGAAAACGGTCGAAGTTCAGGATGTCAACCCGTCACCTACCATGGCCAAAGCGATGGAAGCCCAGGCAGCGGCAGAACGGGAACGCCGCGCTACGGTGACTTCAGCCGAGGGTGAAAAATCGGCGGCGATTCTTGAAGCGGAAGGCCGGCTCGAAGCCGCTGAGCGCGATGCTAAGGCCAAGATCGTACAGGCGGAAGCGTCACAACAATCAATAGAAATGGTCGCCAAGGCTGCTCAGCATGGTGACTTGTCCGTTCACTATCTACTGGGTGAAAAATATGTTCAGGCCATCCAGCAGGCAGCAACGAGCAATAACAGTAAAACAGTCATATTGCCGGCAGATTTACCAGCTGCGATCAGAGGAATTTTCGGTGGGCTCAACAAGTAACTGGGGTTTAAGTCCGGCAACGAGCTCCCATTTAATCCAGATATAACGGAGCTCGCTTCTGCAATATAGAAAAAACCGCCCATTTCGGGACGG
>LQAH01000032.1_pt1 | contig 89169 bp, 125 predicted proteins | sample 1535791 | NCBI WGS metagenome assembly LQAH01 (sample SAMN04331585, study PRJNA305678) | bioreactor metagenome | isolation source: bioreactor_4 inoculated with Wadden Sea sediment 2nd replicate of a... | place: Germany:Bremen
CAGCTTGTCAGGCTCCATATCGATTGTGCTTGTTTCGAGGGAATCATTTATTGTTGCCATAAACAAACAGTCTGAAAACAGAGCTATACTGGATTGTCTTTTATGGCCAGAGAAATATTTCGGAAGAATGCGGTTCCCGTCCTGGAAAGTATCGTGATTGATGCTGATACGACGCTTTATCAACAGCAACATCGATATGTTGCATCTGCGAAGAATACCATCCGTCTATTGAGTCCGCGTCGTCTCGTCCTGCGGGTGGTTTTATCGATCTTTATTACCGAGTTTTTGTCATGTTCCTTCTGAAGGTTCTTCCGCTGTTGCCGCCAACGTTTGAAGCTCTTTTCGATTCAACGATCTTGCTGATCCTGTTATCGCCGACGTTTTACTATTTAAAAAATGAAATTTATCTTTGAGATTAACTTTGTTCATGCGATCTCCTGCGTCTCTGGAAGGAGCTAAGACTATGCCGACAGAGGGATTGGTTTTTCAGGCTTGGCTTGCATTTATCCTGACAATCTGATAAAACCCGTCAGCCTTGCTTCACGGCTGATCTGGAACGTCTTTTCTGATAACTACGGCGGTCACAGCACCCCGCCTTAACAAAACTGGAGTTTTTTGTGAACGAGCTTCTCTGGCTGACCATGCTGATCACCAACTTGTACTGATCCTGGTCGCTTACCGTTTGTTCGGTCGTATCGGTCTATATGCCTGGGTACCACTGGCCGCTGTCGTCGCCAATGTTCAGGTTGTCAAACTGGTTGAATTTTTTGGCATCGCCGCAACCTTGGGCAATATTGTCTATGCGTCTTCTTTTCTCGTTACTGATATCCTGTCCGAAAATTACGGAAAAAACGAAGCAAAACGGGCTGTGTATGTTGGTTTGTTTTCTCTTGTTGCCATGACCATGCTGATGAATCTGGCGTTGGTCTTTACGCCGGCTTCAGATGATTTTGCTCAGGACAGTCTGGTAACGATTTTCGGTTTTATGCCACGCATTGCGGGCGCCAGTTTGCTGGCGTATTTTGTCTCACAACACCACGATGTATGGGCTTATGATTTTTGGCGTCACCGCTTTCCTTCTGTCCGGTTTTTATGGTTGAGAAATAATGCTTCGACCATGGTCAGCCAGTTTATTGATTCCAGCCTGTTTACTTTTTTGGCCTTTTGGGGAGTCTTTCCTTTGGGAGCTTTGGTCGAGATCTTCTGGACGACGTACCTGCTCAAGTGGATTGTGGGAGCGGCAGATACTCCATTTCTTTATATTGCCCGCTATTGGTTTACCAAGGGGAAAATTACCGCTTTTTAGTCTCACCGGAATGACTCCGTGCCCTTATGGCTCCTCCTCCGGGGGAACAAGGACAAAGGCTTCAGCGACCTCCTTATCCACACTGCGTGGGCGTCCGGTTTCTGCATTCACATAGACCCAATCCGTTTCCGCTTGAGCCAGAACTTTGTTGGTTTTAGCATTTAAAAAGCAATAGCGGCGTAATGAGCGGGTGCGTTTGATGTGACTAACCCAGGTTTTGATAATAATATCATCCCCGGCAAAGGCCGGGCGCAGATATTCTATCTTATGACTGCGGACAAACCAGCTGCTGCCAAGGAGCTGGTAGAGTTCACGGGTGCAACCCTGAATATCCGAATGCATCGTGGCGATATCCTGCATCCATTGAACGTAAACGACATTGTTGACGTGACCGTTTTCGTCGTTGGCCGCAGTAGGGATGGTCAGTTGGTATTCAAAATCGGGGGCATTGTGCTGATCCATGTTTTCTTTTCGTGCTGACTATCGGGGCAGGTAGTCTTCACGGACTGGTGAAAAAACCTCAATGGCAACTGAATCTTCCCGAACCGCAACCTGGTGCTCTGCCTGGCTGGGAATGCTCCAACTGTCGCCAGGGTTGACGGTAAAAGATTCATCTCCAATGGTCAGGATTAACTGACCGCTGACAAGATAACCTGTCTGCTCATGCGGGTGGCTATGTGTGGGCAGAATGGCTCCTTTTTGCAGGCGGAATTCACTCATCAGAGTTTTTTCACCATAAGCCAGAGTTTTCATTTCTATCCCCTCAAGGGGTTGTTGATAGTTGCGCTCTGAGTTTTTGGTAAACATTGACGTCCTCCTTCAAGTATTCAATTGAAGTAAAACGATTGTCCCATGAAATGTCCAGAAAAATGAATTTTGATTTTGAGGTGGCGGGTATAAAAGGAATGCTGAATAAGCCTGCCGCTTGTAGACTGTGATGCCGGTCTTTTCCTATCTTTAGAATAATTGCAGAGCAGTGCAGTTCCTGTTGATGGAAAGAACCATAGAGTTGACCGATCGTGAAAGCAACTATGGGTGATTTTGTTTTGTTCAACTTCATAAATGAAAGAGATGATTGTATAGTACAATATTTACTTTTGCATGTGGATGTCCTTCTGGGAGGTTTTATGTTGAGACAGAGTCGTATATACGTTGATGGTACTTGGCGGGACTCTAAAGGAACAGAATCGATCGATGTCATTAACCCAGCGACCGAAGCGGTCATCGGAGTCATACCGGCTGGAACTGCTGAAGATATTGATATGGCTGTTATTGCTGCTCGGTCGGCCCTGCCGAGTTGGTCGGCAACCAGCCCTCAGGTCAGGGCCGGATACCTGCGCCAGATTCACAAGGAACTGGTCGCCCGCGCTCCGGACCTGGCGGAATTGATTACCGATGAACTGGGCATGCCGATCAAACTGAGTGAACGAATCCAAGCTGGCCTTCCGGCATTAGTCCTGAACAGCTATGTAGAAATTCTTGAAACCTTCGAGTTCTCGGAAAAAATCGGCAACTCACTGGTGATAAAAGAGCCGATCGGCGTTGTTGCTGCAATCACACCCTGGAATTATCCTCTGCATCAGTTAATGATCAAAGTCGCTGCAGCTCTGGCCGCCGGCTGTACGATTGTTGCCAAACCGAGTGAAATCACTCCACTGAATGCTTTTGTCCTGGCTGACATCATCGATTCCTGTGGCCTGCCACCGGGGGTGTTTAATCTGGTTTCCGGTTATGGTCCGGTTGTCGGTGAAGCTCTTGCAACTCACCCCGAGGTCGACATGGTGTCTTTTACCGGTTCGACCAGGCAGGGAAGAGAGTCTCTGTCTTGGCTGCAGATTCGATTAAACGGGTTGCGCTTGAATTGGGGGGGAAATCAGCCTCAGTTATTCTGGATGATGCACCGCTGGAAACGGCGATCAAGGCAACGGTAAACAATTGTTTTCTCAACTCGGGTCAGACATGTAGTGCGCAGACCCGGATGTTGGTCCCGCAATCTCTCTATGAGGAAGCGGCACAAATTGCTGTTGCTGCGGCAGCCAAATTTATGCCCGGTAGTCCTCATGATATCAAGACCAAAGTCGGTCCCCTGGTTTCAGCCCAACAGAGGGACAGGGTGGTCGATTATATTCGTCAGGGAATCAATGAGGGGGCAGATCTGCTTCTTGGTGGTGAGGAATCACCTGAAGGATTGCCGCTTGGCTTCTATGTTCAGCCAACCCTGTTCGGCAATGTTACCTCTGATATGACCATTGCTCGTGAAGAAATCTTTGGTCCCGTTCTTTGTATCATGCCGTACCGAGACGAAGAGGACGCTGTGCGGATTGCCAACGACACAATCTACGGTCTTGCTGGTGGTGTCTGGTCCGCTAATCAGGACAGGGCGGAAAGGGTTGCTCGTCGATTGCAGACCGGACAGGTGGACATCAATGGAGGACGTTTCAATTTATTGGCTCCGTTCGGTGGTTATCGACAGTCGGGCAATGGACGTGAATTGGGGCGCTATGGGTTGGAGGAATTCCTTCAGGTCAAATCTTTGCAATTCTGATCGAAAATGCGACAAAGTCTCAAGCTTTTGTCGCATTTTTTGCAGTATTGTTTCAGTGCCCTGTTCACATGTTTCTGATTTACTTTTTTTGTTGGCAAGAATAGAAACATTTCTGGATCGCTCCGCCCTTCGGATCAGAGGTTGCTGTTCAACTGCGAGACCTGATCATTCAGAGTCCAGAAGTCATACAGATAGCCAATCCCAAAAATACCGCCAGTCAACATGTAGATGAGGCCGCTGATCCACTTGCCCATAAAAATGCGATGAATGCCGAAGAGGCCGAGAAAGGTCAGAAGTACCCAGGACAGCGTGTAGTCATAGGGGCCGGCAGTAAAGCGCAGGTCAGCCTGTCTGTCCATCGATGGGATCAGAAACAGGTCGATGAGCCAACCGATGCCGAGCAGTCCGAGGGTGAAAAGTAAATGGTTCCTGAGATCGGCTTGCCGTAATAGAAACGATGGGACCCTGTAAATCCAAAAATCCATAAAATGTAGCCGACGGATTTCAGGTGGGTGTCGTTATGATAGTTCATATTTTGTCTCCGTGTCTGTGGTGTTTGTCGCTGTCTGAGCTTTTTCGTCCCCCCTTTTGGAGTCGTACATTATCTGCCTTTGTGACAGAGAGATCAATAAAGCATTTTGATTCATGCCGGCTCGTTCAGCTTCTTATTATTTTAATCCTTTTCTCTGTATAATTTGTTCTCTAGTAACGCAATCGCGAAGGATGCGCTGCATTGAACAGGTCCCTCCTGCTGCTGGCTTCTCGCTTGCGATTCGGTGGGGATGGAAAGGAAACCAGGCAAAGGGGTGTTGCTGATGATGTTGATGTCCTTCGGCATAAATCGTAATTTAACCTATCGTGGCGACGGATAAGAATAGTTTTGCAGCGACTCGTTTATTTGGGGAGCTGAAGTCCACCGGATCCGATCAGGTCTTTATTTTCTATGGTGGATGGTCTTGAGTACAGCAAGAAGAATCCGCCGGTGGAAAAGACTGTGAACCAGGTGTCTCCGGCATTGTATGTGACGGAGACTCAGTTCCAACTGCCGCCGCCTTCAAGCTACCTTCATGGGCAAGCTTGGTCATCCTGATACGAAATGAGCCATACTGCCCCCCTCTGCCCGATAGCGAGGGGGTCAGTCATCTGTTCCTGATTCTCTTAAGCAGTTTTCTGGCTCGATGCCGAGAGCAACCAGAAAGCGTGAGACCATGTTGTAAGCAGAAATAATACCGACCAGTTCAACAACCTGCTGGTGATTTTCCAGCTCACGCTGGGCAGCCTTCAGCGTCGCATCATCGATTTTAATCGTGCGGGTCATCTCTATGCACAGCTTGATAACGGCCAGTTCGCAACGATTGAATTCTGTTGTGTCGCAGGCGGAGGAGTTTAACTGCTTCAGGGCCTCCAGCTGGCCGTTACGGCCACCTTCTTTAAGATACTCAGGGGCGTGCTGAAAAAATTCATACTCCGCACCGTTGAGGACGGCAACGGCACAGATGGCGAGTTCACGCAGGTGACCCGGTAGCGTGAGGGAGTTTCTGACTGCGCCTATAAAGTTATTCCAGCCGGCAGCAAAAGTGGGGCTGTGAAGCAGCATCCGGTCAAGGTTGAGCAATGTTCCTCCACGCCGGGTCCGGATTGCTGAAACCAGCTCTTGAGGGCTTGTTATGTCGGCGGGTTGATACGGGATTTTGGGCATCGGCCAGTCCTTGTTAAATCGTTAGGATTCAGTAATGTAGCTGTTGAGCTGTGCCGCTGTCACACCAACAGAAGCTCCAGCGTCGAGTAGTTCCCGCCAGGTGTTGGCATCGATCGGGATTCCCTCCTTTTGCCGTAAAGCTGCTCTGCGCCGTTCCGGCTCGCCGGCCAGCATAGGTGCTTGATCTGCATCACCAGCTGCAGGAGAGCTCAGTGCATAAGCGATCAAGGCATCAATTTCATGATTCAGAGCAGTTTTGTCGATCAGATGTCGGGGGTCGATCAGAATTGTCAACATATTATTGATAATACCGCCGCGTCGGGGATTCTCAGGTTGAATTGTTCCGCCGCCGGTCAGTGCTCCAGCCAACAGCTCACAGAAAATGGCTATGCCTGATCCTTTGTAACTGCCGAAGGGTTTGATCGCACCTGCCGGTGAATCGAACAACACCTCAGGGGCGCTGGTTGGGGTACCGTTGTTGTCGAGCAGGGTATCGTCGGCAACTTGGCGGCCTTCATTCATGGCGACTCTGGCTTTGCCCAGGGCGATCTTGCTGGTTGCCATGTCGAGCAGAACTTCTGGATTGTTGTCTGTGCCCGGCATGGCAAAACAGATCGGGTTGGTCAGCAATCTGGCATCTGCACCGTTATGTACGGCGACAACAGGTGGATGGTCGGTGACGTTGACGAAATGGAGCGAGATCATTCCAGCTGCGATGGCCTGCTCACCGTAGCTGCCAACACGGCCTATATGATGTGCATTGCGCAGTCCCATCAGGACCAAACCGGTTTTGCGACAGCGGTGAATGGCCTGCTCCATCGCTTCACGAGCGACTCTCTGGCCAAATCCACGTTGGCCGTCGAAATCAGGATTGATCCCTGGTCTGTTTTCAGGTCGGCGGGAAGACCAGGTTGCAACAGGTTGCGTTTGATTGAACGCAGGTAGGTAGGGAGCATTCCAACGCCGTGACTGTCGTGACCGGTCAGATTGGCACGGACCAAGTGCTCTGCGACAATATCGGCTTCCTTCTCAGGGACCTTGGCTGCCGTCAGAATGGCTGTGATGAGGTGGTGGAGTTCTGTCGTTTTAATCAGCATGGTCATCCTTTAGCGTAGGTGGTGCTTGCGTGTTTTGAGTAATCGGTTCTTTTATCTGCCAGTATAACCAAAGCTGTGAAAATGAGGTAGCGATGTCTTTGATGCAGGCGGATCGAAATCGGTTGCCGCCGATGGTTCAAATTGATTAAAAATCCATATATGATAATCTGTAGAGAAATGAAACCTGAAGAAGCGTATATGTAAACTTTGAATTAATTTGTGAGGGGTGAAAACTGGTGTTGATTCATGGATTTGAAGCTTCAGGATATTATCGACCTGGAAGACCTGAGGGCTCTGATGCACTTTTTTTACGAAGCGGCAGGGATTCCCGTCGGTGTGTTGGATGGCGACCAGAACTGGCTGGTTTCCATCGGCTGGCAGAAGATCTGCATCGATTTCATCGCACCCACCCGCAGAGCCGCATTAATTGTCTTCTCAGTGAGTTCAGGGTTCAGAAGTTCCTGAAGGACGACGACTATCTTTCCTATTGTTGCCCGTGTGGTCTGGCTGAAGTCGCCATTCCGATTATGTTGAATGAAAAAGCTGTCGGTTTCTTTTTCCTGGGACAATTTCTGAACGAACCTGCGGATCAGGATTTCTTTCGCCGCCAGGCCATCGCTCACGGCTACAATATCAATGAATATCTGGACGCGTTGGCATTGGTACCGGTTGTGTCCAAAGAGCGCATTGACCACCTGATGAGTTTTTTTATCCGCTTTTTTAACCTGTTGACACGCCTTGGTGCAGAAAATCGACAACGCAGAATTGCCGAGCGGGAAAGCCGCAAAGCAAAACAGCAACTTGAGTCAAGGGTTGAGGAGAGGACACGTGAATTGAACCGGGCATTGCATGAAGTCAGTGACCTGGCTGCTCAGCTTAGTAAAAGCCTGCAGGACGTTGAGCTGCTGGCGGTTACCGATCGTCTGACGGAAACGTATAATCGACGTAAATTTGATGAAGTTGTGGTCTATGAGCATCAGCGCGCTCAACATGGGCAGGTTCCCTTTTCGTTAATCATGTTTGATATCGATCATTTTAAAAAGGTTAATGACCGTTTTGGCCACAGTGTCGGAGATCAGGTCCTGTACCAATTGGTCCGACTGGTGAAAAGCCTGATCCGGCAGGGAGATCTGCTGATCCGTTGGGGCGGTGAGGAGTTTTTGATTCTGTTGCCTGCAACAGAATTGGAAGAGTCTGGTCATTTTGCCGAACGGATTCGTCAAAAAGTTGAAAATGAGTCTTTCGGGGAGGTTGACAGCATAACCATAAGCTTGGGTGTTGCGCAGTTATGCGCCAAAGATACGACAGATGATCTGATTCAGCGGGTTGACGATGCACTTTATCGAGCCAAGCAGGGAGGGCGTAACAGAGTGGTGTTATGCCGGCAGGAACATTGAGTCCTCAGAAGGTAGAACAGCCCTCGGAATGATCGACCGAGGGCTGTTTCCATTTCATCTATTGGGTTGCTTTAAAGGGCACAAGTAAAATTTGAATGCGCCGATTCTGTGCTCTGCCCTCAGCGGATTCGTTGTCAGCAACGGGCTGGTACTCACTGTATCCTGCCGCCACGAGGCGTTCACCGGGCAGACCGACCTTGTCCTGTAGAAAATGGACAACGCTGGTAGCACGGGCTGTTGACAGCTCCCAGTTGGTTGGGAACCGTTCGGCAAGGCGACTGCTGATCTGGACGTTATCTGTATGACCTTCAATCTGCAGGGCTTTGTCCGGGAATTTGTTGAGTACGTCGCCCAGGCTTTTCAGAACTTTCTGACCCTCCTTTTTAATGACTGTTTGACCTGAATCAAAGAGAATATTGTTGAGCAGGCTGACAGATAGTTTCCTTCAAGGTTTGAAATGGTCAGTTCTCCGCGTTGAATTTCTTGTTCCAGTGCTCCCACTAACTGGTCGTAGGTGTTTTTGACCTTTGCCAGGCGAGCTTCTTTGGCGATCTTCTCTTTTTCCAGGGCCCGGTCGCGCTCCGCAACCGCCGCCATCAGTTCTTCAATGGTTTTCAGCAATTGGTCGTTGGTTTGTTGCATGTCGGCCAACTGCTCCTGCATGGCGTCGATCTGCTGCTGGCTGTGAGACAGGGAGCCCTCCTGACGCTCTTGAGTCGCATAGGCGGCAAGAAGATCTCTTTGCAGTTTTGAGTTCTGCTGCAGAACATCAACCAGTCTGGCGTTAAGGCTGGAGAGGTCCTTCTGCAACCCTGCTTTTTCCTGCCGCAAGGAATTGACATCCTCTGTCAACGTTGCAACATCACGCGACAGGAGATCGGCTTCATTGGCCTTTTGCTGAAAGGTATTTTTACTGACGCAGGCTCCGGCCAAGAGCGGAAGGGCAATCAACAAGATCAGCAGGTGTCTTTTCATTTGTTACTCCTTTGTTGAAAATACATTATGTAACCGTTTGATAATCTCACATTTTTATCACAAGTGGTGGAAATGTAAAGGGGATTTCAAATGATTAGAACGCTAATTTCAGTTGCGGGTCAAGCTGTCGGTATGCTATAGGTAAACAGCTTTTTTTAGATTGGTTAACAATGTAATTTCCACTGAATACGGGCGAGAGATGCAGTTTGAAATAGAACGAATCATACGTACAGCACTTGAAGAGGATATTGGCCTTGGTGACATGACAACCGAGGTGACTGTTGCCCCGGATTCGGTTGTCAGGGCAGAGCTGGTGGCCAAGGAAGATTTCATCCTGGCGGGAATTGGTGTCGCCGCGAAGGTATTTACTGTTCTCGATGCTGACGTGAAATTTGAGAAAATATTTGATGATGGTAAATCCGTTCGTAAAGGCGAAGTTATTGCCTGGTTGAAGGGGCCCGCTGCCGTTCTGTTGAGTGGCGAACGGGTTGCTTTGAATCTGTTACAGCGTATGAGCGGCATTGCCACATTGACAGCACGCTATGTTGAAGCGGTGAAAGGAACAGCAGCGACCATTGTGGATACGCGCAAGACGGTTCCCGGTTTGCGGGCCCTGGATAAGTTTGCCGTTCGCCAGGGGGGTGGAAGAAATCACCGGATCGGTCTTTTTGACGGTGTTTTGATCAAGGAAAACCACAGCGCCGCCGCCGGGAGTATCACGGCCGCCATCGCCGGGGCCAAAAAAAAGCTGCCCCACACGCTGAAAATTGAAGTAGAGACTCGCTCTCTGGAAGAAGTGGAAGAAGCTTTGGAGGCGGGAGCTGATATCATCATGCTCGACAATATGACGCTTTACGACATGCGCAAAGGGGTCGATCTTATCGCTGGACGGGCTCTGGTCGAAGCTTCGGGTGGTGTCAATCTGGAGAGGGTTCGTGAAATTGCTGAGACCGGGGTCGATATAATCTCCGTCGGCGAGTTGACCCATTCTGTCAAAGCGGCAGATATTTCTATGTTATTCGTCAGTTGATAGCTGTCTGCTGACGGTTTTCCCCGTTCGCATTTTCGGATGGGCTAAGGCGGGAAAATCATTGTCAACACGAGATAGAATTCTAAATTTATTCCGTTTAAAGAAAGATGCCTACCTCTCGGGTCAGGAGATCAGCGACCAACTGAATATCTCTCGCGCGGCTGTGTGGAAACAGGTCAAGGCCCTACGCGAGCTCGGCTTTATAATTGATGCAAAACATTCACAGGGGTATCGCCTCATCGATGCGCCCGACCTGCTTTTTTCTGCCGATGTCCGCAATGGCCTGAATGTCGAGATTGTTGGGAGGGAGATCCTTTCCGTCCCCGAAATTGGCTCGACAAATACGCGCATTCGGGAATTGGCAGAGCAGGGAGCTCTGGAGGGAACGGTACTGGTTGCCGACCGACAGAGCGCCGGCCGAGGTCGTCTGGGTCGGCGCTGGGAATCTCCTTCCGGAGTTAATCTGTATTGCTCCATTTTGTTAAAACCTCAAATGCCGGTTCAACAGGCGCCCCAACTGACTTTTCTCTCCGCTGTTGCTGTTGCTGAAACCTTAAACCAGGTCTGTTCGCTTGCTGCCACAGTTAAATGGCCCAACGATATTCTCGTAGATGGGGCCAAGATCTCCGGTTTACTCAACGAAATGAATGCCGAAACAGAACAGATTCATTACGTTATCCTCGGTGTCGGAATTAATCTGAATATGACTGCTGAGCAGTTTCCATCAGAATTGAACTACCCGGCAACGTCCGCTTTGATTAAAACGGGGGCAAGTGTTGACAGGCTATTGTTTCTGCGCACTTTCCTGGAAAAACTGGATGGCTATTATCGCGAATTCCGTCTCCAGGGTTTTGCCCCTATCCGCAAGCGCTGGGAAGGTCTTTGCAATCTGATGAACAGAAGAGTCAAGGTGGTGCAGCAGGCGGGAGAGCTGATCGGAACCGTTGTCGGATCGATCCCGACGGGGCATTGAGGGTGCAGACTGATGATGGCCGGGTTGAGCGGATTCTGGCCGGAGATGTCAAGCCTTTGGAAAATCAGTAAGTCGAATGTCGGTGGCCTTTAATTCAAGACCGCTGAAAATATGTGCAACTATTTAAGTCTGAGCTTAAAGGAGTCATTGTTTTAGATGTTGTTGGTTATTGATGTTGGAAATACGAATACTGTTCTGGGAATTTACCAGGGTGAAGAATTAAAGAAAGACTGGCGTGTCGGGACTGACAAACATCGGACAATCGATGAATACGCCATGTTGATCAACGATCTGTTCTGCCTGTCCGGATTTGCCTTTTCGGATCTGCGCGCTGTTATTGTGTCCAGCGTCGTGCCACCGATGATACACACCATTGAAGGCCTTTGTCGCCAGTATTTCGACCTGAAACCGGTTATCGTCGGTCCGGGTATCAAGACCGGGATGCCGATTCAGTATGATAACCCGCGCGAAGTTGGCGCCGATCGGATTGTCAACGCAGTTGCGGCCTATGAAAAATCGAAATGTTCATTGATTGTTGTCGATTTTGGTACGGCAACGACCTTCGATGTGATTTCTGCCGATGGTTGCTATCAGGGTGGAGCTATCGCTCCCGGCATCGGCATCGCTGCCGATGCCCTTTTGATCGGGCGAGCAAGTTGCCGCGGGTCGAGTTTTCCAGACCCGCCCAGGTTATCGCCAAAAACACGATCAACAGTATGCAGTCGGGTATTTTCTTTGGTTACGTTGGATTGGTTGAAGGTATTGTTCAGCGTATGAAAAAGGAGTTGGCACGTTCTCCCCAGGTCATTGCGACCGGGGGCCTGGCTGCACCGATTGCTGAAGCAACGGAATGTATTGATCTGGTGGAGCCTTATTTAACCCTGGAAGGTTTACGCCTTCTCTATGAGCGAAACCGGATCTGAGCCGGTTTGTTTTTTTCGTCATCCCTGTTTATTTCGCGGAGCACTGATTTCAATGTGTTGCTGCAGCAGGCTAATCTGAAAAGGAGCGATTCATGGGTAAATATGATACGACCAAACTGAGAAATCTAGGGATTGTGGCGCATAACAGCGCCGGTAAGACCTCATTGGTAGAGGCTATTCTTTTCAATACGGGGATGACCGATACCCTGGGTAAGGTTGATAATGGCACTTCTTCAATGGATTTCGAGGAAGAGGAAATTAAACGTCAAGCGACCCTGAGTGCCAGCCTCAACCATTGTACCTGGAAGGATCACAGTCTGCATCTGGTTGACACGCCCGGAATCAGCAACTTTTTACATGACACGCGCCGTTGTTTAAGAGTTCTGGGTGGGGCCGTTGTTATTGTCTCGGCTATCTCCGGAACGAAAGCCCAAACCAAACAGATATGGAACTGGTGTGACGAGTTTGAAGTTCCACGCATCGCCTTTGTGAATAAAATGGACAAAGAACGTGCCGATTTCCTGAAAGCTGTGGATGATATGGAAAAGTCACTTGGCGCCAGAGCTGTGGTTGTGACCATGCCGATCGGTGCTGAGGAGAGCTTTAAAGGAACCATCGACCTGATCCGCATGAAGGCACGTCTGTACCAGTTTGATGAAAAAGGGACTTTTGAAGAGAGCGAAATTCCGTCAGAGTATCAGGAGGAGGCGGAGCGTCTGCGCGAGCAGCTGCTCGAGGCTGTCGCTGAGGCTGATGACGAGCTGATGGAAAAATATCTCGAAGGTGAGGAGCTCAGCGAAGAAGAGGTGCTGCGTGGTTTGCGTGAGGGAACCCTGACCGGTGTTTTCACGGCTGTTTTCTGTGGTAGCGCAACGGCAAATATCGGTATCCGTCAGTTAATGGATTATATCATCGTCTGTTTGCCGTCTCCGATCGACAAGGGCATTCAGGTCGGTGTCAAGCCGTATACTGAAGAACCCGTCGAACGCAAACCGAGTGAAGATGACCCTTTCTCGGCCATGGTATTCAAGACGATTAATGATCCCTATGCCGGTAAGTTGTCCCTGATGCGAGTCTATTCCGGCACGCTGTCATCTGATGCTGTCGTTTACAATCCGAATAAAGATGAAAAAGAGCGCATCAGCCATATTTATAAGCTTGAAGGGAAAAGCAGACCTCAATCGATCTGGCCGCCGCGGGTGATATCATTGCCGTACCGAAACTCAAATCAACAGCGACCAGTGATACTCTGTGCGATTTGAAGCAACAGGTCATGTATGAGCCGTTGATTCCTCTCAAGCCGATCATATCATTTGCTCTGGAAGGCAAGAACAAAGGGGATGAGGATAAAATTTATACTGGCCTGCAACGCTTGATGGAAGAAGATCCGACCCTGACCGTTATCCGTGACGAGGAGACTAAAGAAATGGTTCTGTCCGGTATGGGACAGATTCACCTTGAGGTTGCGGTTGAACGATTAAAACGCAAATACGGTGCAGAGGTCTTGCTCAAGGAACCGAAAGTTCCTTATCGTGAGACGATCAAGGCTTCGACCCAGGTTCAGGGCAAGTACAAGAAGCAATCCGGTGGTCGCGGACAATATGGTGACGTCTGGATTGAGGTTAAACCTCAACCGCGCGGAGCCGGCTACGAGTTTGTCGACAAAGTCGTCGGTGGTGTGGTGCCACGTAACTACATCCCTGCTGTTGACAAAGGTATTATTGAGGCGATGAAAACGGGTCCATTGACCAAAAACCAGGTCGTTGATGTCCAGGTGACCCTTTATGACGGTTCACACCATTCGGTCGACTCATCGGAAATGGCTTTCAAGGTTGCAGGCTCAATGGCATTCAAAAAAGCGATGGAAGTATGTAAACCTGTTCTGCTCGAGCCGATCATGGCTATGGAGATCACCGTTCCAGATGATTGCATGGGCGATGTTATCGGCGATCTTAACTCGCGCCGCGGCAAGGTTGTCGGTGTCGAACCGCAGGCAAACAGTCAAGTTATCAAGGCAGAGGTACCGATGGCGGAAGTTTTACGCTATGCACCTGAACTGCGCTCCATGACGTCAGACCGCGGCATGTTCACTATGGAGTTCAGTAAGTACGAAGAAGTGCCGACACATCAAACAGCCAAAATTCTGGAAGAGCAGGGCGAGGCCTGATTCTATTGTCGGGAGTACTGCCCAGTCAGTACTCCCGAATGTTAAACTATTTTGAACCTATTGCGGGAGTAGAGACATGAGGGATGCCCCCTCCGAATCTCGGGAGCAAAATAAGAAAGAATCTGTCCCTGAAGGGGAAAACCGTGCTTCTGCAGGTTCACAACAAAAACGGCTTGAGGCGTTATTGATTGATGACGAAGCTGATGACGCTGCTCCGGTTGGACTTCTTGCCCGCCGTGAAGTGAAAACCGTGCGTAAAAAGCCGCCTTTCCCGGGTCGGATTCTGATCTTTCTTTTGTTATCGATACTGGTGTTCGTTGGTCTTGCGCTGATTCTGATTCAGACAAAGCAACAGCCGTTTGTACAAGAAAGGTCAGAATTCGTCAACATTGAAGTCAGGAGGCCGGTGCCTTCGCGACCTGAGGCTGAGACTCCAGCTATTTCAATTCCTTCTGTGGTGGAGAGCGGCCTTCAGTCCGATACTGTCGAAATACCATCAGAAAGTCTGGATCCCGGTGGTGCTAACGTCGACGAACAGCTCTTTAATGTCGAAGTCGGTCCATTTATCAATAGTGACGGGTTGCAGAGTGGGCGTCAGATTCTGTCTGATCTTGGATTACAGCCCGAGCAGAAAAAGGGACGAGGTCCGGTCCATATGATTCGCTTGCAATATGGAATTTATCCACCGGAAGAAGCTCAGGTCCATTTGGCGAAACTGAAACAATCGGTTAAATCTGCTTTTTTACTGCCGCAAGGTGATAAAAAAGTATTATACGCAGGCTCTTTTTTTGAAATGGAAAGAGCTGTAAAATTGCAGGCAGAATTGCAGGAAAAACAGATAATACTGCAAGCCGTAGATGCTGAAGTCGTGATGGCAGGGACCATGCTGGTGGCTTTGCAGGCCGACCGGAAGACTGCACAGCAGCTAGCAGATCATATCCGAAAGCGCGGATTGAACGTCCGGGTTGTCGAAACCAGATGAGGTTTTTTGAACGATCAACACCAGGGAAACGAAAAAATACAGATAAAAATCCCGGCTGAAGTTGCCAGGATCATGAGCAAATGGGGGGGGCATAATGTTCGCCTGGCGGCAGCCCGCGGCGCTTTGCCGATGTCTGGTCCCAATCTTGTTACAGTCCTCTTTGTTTTTTACCACGGGGAAAATGATGAACTGAAAGCTGAGGCTCTCAGCACACTGCAGACCCTTCCCGCTCAGATTTTACTGACAGCACTAAGCCAACAGGAACTTCATCCCTCTATCATTGATCTGATTGTACGATTGCGCTATCGCGATTCCGTTGTTATGCAGGAGGCACTCAAACATCGGATGATCGGAATTAAAAGTCTGGTTTTTCTGGCTGAAAACAGTTCCGGTGACGTTCTTGATATGCTTTCGCACAATGATGAAGTCCTGCGTAAGAGCGATGTTCTGAGGGTTGCCGTTATTAACAATCCCAACGCGGATAAGGCAATGAAACTCAGGCTTGGTTGGGTTGAACCTGTCGTGGAGTCTGAGCCTGCAGCGGTTGAACCAAGAGGGGGCGTCGCGTCCGAAGACGGGGATGCTGAAGAACCCTTTGATGAAGATTTTATCGAAGAGACTGATCTGAGCAAATATCAGGAATTGCAGGAGATGGCCGTTTCTGAAAAGATCAAAATGGCTTTGACAGGCGATAAAGAGTGGCGAACCCTGCTGATTCGTGAATCGAACAAGCAAGTCCATACAGCAGTTTTAAAAAACCCCCGCATCACGGAGGGTGAAGTTCTGGCCGTTGCTAAAAATCGTAGCAGCAGCGACGAAATGATCCGGATCATACTCCTTAATCGCGACTGGGTAAAAATATACGATATGAAAAAAGCACTGGTTTCACATCCGAGGACACCTCTGCAGACAGCCATGCGCTATATGACTTTTTTATCGGAAAAAGATATCAAGGAGCTTGCTCGCAGCCGTAACGTGACCCAGGCCATTGTCAACAATGCCCGGCGCATGCTAATGACCAAGAAAAAACGCTAAAAATAAAGGAGGAACAGTCATGGCAATGGCTGAAGGTTACAAAATTGGTGTGCTGACTCTTTCCGATAAGGGCTCGCGCGGTGAGCGAGAGGATAAAAGTGGCCCATTGCTTGCTGAAATGGTTTCAGGCGTGGGGGAAGTCGTCCGCTATCAGATCATTCCCGATGATTATGAAACCATAATCCTCATGTTGAAAAACTGGTCTGATGAGCTTGGTCTCGACCTGATCCTGACAACGGGCGGCACTGGTTTGAGTCCGCGTGATTGTGCACCACAAGCGACACGGACGATCCTTGACTACGAAATTCCCGGTATGGCTGAAGCAATGCGTTTTGAAAGCATGAAGATCACTTCGCGGGCGATGTTGTCCAGGGCTTTGGTCGGTGTGCGCAAAGAAACGATGATTATTAATCTTCCCGGAAGCCCGAAGGCTGCCAAAGAAAATTTAGAAGTTCTTCTGCCCGTTCTTGAACATGGGCTGGAAAAGTTGAAGGGTGACCCTTCAGATTGCGCTGAAAGCCTGTAACAGCGTTTCTGGTATGGGATGTAAGTAGCTGAAATTATTTTGAAGTAATGGACTCTTCAGGATGGGTGTCGATTGTTCACAGTGGCTGTGGATAGCTTTGTGAAAAACTGGTGGGTTGAGAAAAAAAACACCCAAAGAAAGACTACTTCTCCGTTTTGCCTAAAAAATGGGCAGAGTGACTTATGCCATTTTCAGCGTTTAAAAACACCCATTTTTCTATTGATATCGGGTGTTTTTTAAGCTGATTAGGGCGTCTGGGTCGCTGATTTAAAAGGTCTATGGATATGAGAATTACGCCACTGAGTGAGTTGGAACAACGTTGTAGCACGCTGCAGGTATTGATGCGGGACAATGGGGTTGATGGTGTTGCGCTGGTTCAGAATAGCGATCTTTTTATTTCACCGGATCTGTTCAACGCGGCGTCTTCTATCTTCCCGCTGAAGGTGACGCGATGTACCTGGTAACCAGAGATTTAAATCGTGCCCGAATGGAGTCTGGACTGAAGTATGTCGAGGCTTTGACGAGTTTCAAGCAGTTGCCGCAAAAGCTGCTCGACAGAGGCCTCTCGCTGCCTCAAAGGATGGGGCTGGAACTGGATGTCTTACCGGTACAATATTATCAGCGTTACCAGGCTCTTTTCCCCGCTATTGACTTGGTCGACGTTTCGTCACTTATTCGTGAAGTCAGATCGATAAAGAGTGACTATGAAATTGCCATCATGCAGGACAGTGCAGTTATTGCGGAAAAACCTATGAGTTTGCAAAGACAATCATTGATGTCGGCAAGAGCGATGTCGCGGTTGCTGCCGAGCTTGAATGTTTTGCGCGTAAAGAGGGTCATCAGGGATTGGTACGGTTCCGGAACTTTAATGCGGAATACTATTTCGGCCATGTTTTTCCGGTGCAGACGGAGCTGTCCCGGCGTTCTGGATGCGCCTCTCGGTGGTTTGGGAATGTCTCCAGCTGTCGGTCAGGGGCAAGCTATAAGAGTATCGCTGCCGGAGAGCCGATCATTATCGATTTTATTATCGCATTTGATGGTTATATCGTCGACCAGACCCGGACTCTGTCAATTGGTCCAGTCGATCAGGCTGTTAAACAGGGATATAAGGATATGATGCGAATTCAGGACCACTTGCTTGAGATTGCGGCTCCTGGCATCGCATGGGGAGAGATCTATCGTCAGTGTTTCAACCTGGCTGTCGAAATGGGTTACAGGGACAATTTTATGGGGCCAAGGGGGCTCAGGTGTCATTTATCGGTCATGGTGTCGGTATTGAAGTGGATGAGTATCCTTTTATCGCTCGTGGATTTGACCGGCAGGTCTTGAAAGAGAATATGACCTTTGCCTTCGAACCTAAGGTCGTGTTTCCTGGTGTTGGAGCTGTCGGAGTTGAAAATACCTGGTCTGTAACTGCGACAGGTTTAAAACGATTGACCTTTGCCAACGAGACATTGGTACAGCTCTGATATGACCGCACGGATTGTTGAACTTCTCAGCCTGGGGCTACATGCGTGGAGCTCTAAGCGCCCGTTTGACTCTGGCGACCAACCGAAGAGGATTGATCGGCTTCGCAATAAAGTCGTAAAACCCATTTCAAGGAGTCGGTATTCGTCTTCAGCTGATGTTTTGGCCGACAATGCAATAAATGGAACATTGGCGATGTCGTTGTTGGCTTGAAGGGCTTTGAACATTTCGATACCGTCCATCCGCGGCATCGGGATATCTGTTACGATCACGTCTGGTTGCAGTTGCGTCGCAATCTTAAGTCCTTCGGAACCATTTCTGGCTTTATAGATGGCATACCCTGCTTTTTTAAGTGCCGACTCCGCAGCGCTGAGAACAATCTCCTGATTATCTACCAGTAGGATATTGGAGGTGTGATCGTCTTTTTCAACTGAAATTTCTGTCAGGTAATGTTTTTTTATCGCTGTTTTGAGTTCGTCTGGTGTTGCAACGCAAGGAGACACGCGCAAAGCGAGTTTGAAAGAAAGGTCACTTTGCAGTGCCATATCAAGAGGATTTGCCATGGCCAGATACAGGGTTTTCTTTTCTATCTTGAGGGGGAAAACGAGGTTGGCAAGAGCAACTTCAGCACTCAGTTTGTCAAGAACCTCGGCCGGAAAGCGATAGCGGGCAAATTTACGGACATAGGGAAAACCGAATTGGGTCGACAGTGCTTTCGCAATGTCCTCTTCAAGAACGATGTCCATATCTTCGAGGATCTTGCCGAGTGGTTTGTGGTTCTCCTTCTGCCTGAGCAACGCCTGATCAAGTTCTTTTTGTGAAATGATCTCTTTTTCGAGAAGAATTTCCCCCATTTTCTTTCTGGCCATTATGTTGTCCTTGAGTTTGACTTGATATTTTGACCTGTATTTTTCAACTAGGATATTGGATTTATCACATTATATTCTTTTTTTGTCAATGAGATATGCATTCACATCTAGGTAGTGGTAGTCAATTTCCACCTAAATAGTCGGATAAGCGCTGCTTGTGATGATGAACTGAAAAATAAATATGTTCAGATACTTAATAACAAGTCTTATGTTGTCGAGATTACCAGCAGGCATCGATGTTGAGTAAGGTTTCCACTGCTCCTGCACTGAATGCCAGGTGGGGAGAGGCAATTTGTGGTTCGTGCGGATTTATTCTGAGAACACGAGTGTTTTTCTGTTTCCCAAGTTGCTCGCTGAGGTTGCGGATTGTGGGAACAGCAGTTCCGGCTCCCATTTCAATGACGACGATACGGCCATTGCTGTTATTGCGAAGAAAAGTGTCAAACTTGTCTTCCTGAGCGGCTGTTCTCTGGTAGAGCCAGGCATAATCACCAAACATCAGAATGTTCGGTCGTGCAACCTGCTGACAACGTGGACAGTAGGGAATGTCTTCGGACCTCATTGTTGTTTCATTAATCATGAATTCCATTTGGTTCGGCCAGATCACGTGACTGCATGGGACTGTGCATTGGAGATGATGGATGGAGCCGTGAACCTCGAGAATTCTATCTTCAGCATAGCCCGCCTTTTGAAATTGTCCGTCAACGTTTGAGGTGACCACAAAAAATCGAGGTTGAACCGATTAATCCAGTCCTGGAGCAATCTGAATCCAGAGTGTGGTTCGGTGCTGCGATAGAGATTGGTCCGGTGTCCGTAAAATCCCCAGCCGAAGTGGGGATCATCTTCAAAGTGTTCCGGATTGGCTGCTTGGACAAAGCTCAGGCCCAGTTTCTCATACATGGGATAAGTGTTCCAGAACCCCTGGTCCCCGCGAAAATCAGGCAGGCCCGAGTCGACGCCCATGCCGGCACCGGCTGTAACAACCATGGCTGTTGCTTGAGAAATTGATTCAGCGGCATCAATAAAACGCTTATCAGTCATGGATTCTCCTTGCTTAAATTGCCACAGACACCTCAATTGGAGCTAGAATGCGGATGAGATCGGCAGGTGCTATTTCCACGAGCATCCCACGTCGGCCACCATTGATAAAAAGCTTTTCCAGCTTTGCAATGGTTTCTTCCATATAAATATTCAAGTCCTGCTTTGTGCCAAAGGGGGAGATGCCACCGGTCTGGTACCCGGTGAGTTTATCAGCCTTGGCAGGGGCGCAGGGGGTGATCTGTTTAACCTTTAACTGCCGAGCAAGGTGCTTGAGGGAAACTTCACAATCGCCATGCATCAGGATGATGAAAGGGTGTTTCCGGTCATCTTCCATGACCAGTGTTTTAATGACCTGATGTTCATCGACGTCGAGTTCACGCGCACTTGTTTTTGTGCCACCCTTGTTTTCATATTTGTAGAAGTGGGGGGCGAATTTGACTTTATTTTGTTTGAGCAGCCTGATCGCCGGGGTGGACGGGACCTTTTCACGAGTCATGGATATCTTCCTCTAAGCGTTGAGCCAGGAGAGGGGGATAAACAGAATACTGGCTACAATCAACAGCACGCAGAGGATTGCAAGGCCTTTAAACAGGTTGTCTGTTGCACGTTGAGCCCGAATGCTGATCGGCATGATCCAGCCCAGTAGTGCTCCCGCAACCGCTCCGCCGAGGTGAGCTGCGTTGTCGGCCCCAATAACGAAACCAAAAATAAAGGCCATGACCGCCCATTGAAACATGAAATTGCGACGTTGAAGACCGATCGCTCCACCAACGCGATGGTAGAAACTGATGGAGAAGCCTATCAATCCGAAGATCGCTCCTGACGCGCCGACGACAACAGTTACAGGGTGCCAGATCAAGCCCGCTACGGTTGCGATAACGGTACTGAAAATATAGACCGTCAGTAACCGTCGCCAGCCGATTTCGGCTTCCAGCAGAGGGCCGACCTGATAGAGTACGACCATGTTGAATCCTATATGAATGATCCCGCCGTGAGTAAATGCATAAGTGATACAGCGCCACCACTCTCCATGCTTAAGAACCCAGGGCCAGTATTGACCGCCCCAATGTGCCAGCAGGGCGGGGGGAGGGTTAAGGATTGCTCCCATCCCCAGCCCCTGTATTGTTCCATGCAGCACCATCAGAGTAAAAAGAACTAAATTTGTATAGATTAATATTTGGACCAGAGAGCTGCCGCGGAGTGAGTTCGTGAGAAAAAATCTCTGGTTTCTACGTCTGACGTTCAATGTCTAGACTCCTGCTCATCTATAAGTTTGCATGACTAGAGACAGTTTGACTGTCTGGCAACAGGTCAACTGTGTCTAAAGGAGGTCCTTCAACCAGCCTAGGGCAACAAAGGTCCCGATTGAAGACCCGATAGAAGAAAAGAGAAAAACCAGTAATACACGGGCCAAGCGGTTTTGCCACCAGCCTTTTACCGTTACCAGATCTTCACCAACATGCTCCATATCGCGAACCGTTGGCGCTGCGACAAGGGATTGAACCAGCCCAGTGACGAATCCTGCCCCGATCGTCGGGTTCAGGGAGGTCAACGGTGCAGCAATGAATGCCGCAACAATGGTGACCGGATGACCGAAGGCGATAATCGCTCCCAGTGCAGAAAAAATACCATTGGCCAGAATCCAGGCAGTGGCCGCATGAGCTAACTGGTCGCGATTACCGAAAAAAATCCACCGATGAAAAGTGCGATGACAATTCCAGGGATTAGCCAGGGAATCACTTTTGAGACACTTGGCTTTTCGGGGATGGTATCGATTTCAGCAATGGTTTCGGCTGTGATCTCGTCTCCCTGGAGATGGCGGATAATGCCGGGCAGATGAGCTGCACCGACAACCGCAAGGATTTTTTCCCCCGGAGCATTGCGGATATGATAGGCCATATAGGTATCACGCTCGTCAACCAGGATTTCCTTGACTGAAGGTAAGATCTGACTCATTTCCTCCAGCATGCTCGAAAGTGTGTCGCTTTCACGCAGCTTGGCTAGTTCGTGTTCGCTCAATTCCTGTTTTCAAAGAGACTGCCGAAGAGAGAGGCCATGACTTTGGTCTTGTTCCACAGCCCTGTCTTACGCCAGACACGTAGCAGGGTCGTGCGTATATTACGATCAACCAGTTCGACTTCCATTCCGCGCTCTTCTGCGGTTCTGGCCGCTGCAGCGAGCTCTGCTCCAGGCTTGACTCCTGTGTGAAGCCCCATTCTCTTTTGATATGATGACAGGGCCAGATTGGCAATGAGAAAAGGAATCTGTTTTTTCTTGATGAGTTCTTTGATGTTGAGAGACTCCCAGCCCTGCTCATTGATCAGTGACTGGTAGCGCTGATGGTCCAGTTCAACACAGACAGCATCTGGAAGTAGTTCGTCAATGGTTTTGATGACCGTTGCAACGGATTCCTGAGAAATATGTGCAGTGCCGACCAGGATGATTTCTTTATTGTCAACCAGCAGGCGGGTGTAATCGCCGGTTGTTTCAAGTTCAGTCAAGAGCTCCTCCAGCTTTATTTATATGAACAAAAATTCAAGACCGGAACGAGTTCTGGTCGAAGTAGGAAGTTTAGCATAGTCAAAGGAGGGCAGGCCACCTCAATCGTTGTCTGTGTCGTATGATCTGTTCTTCATTGAAGAGAAAGGGCTGCAACCAGAAGGTTGCGCCCTTTGCAAAAGCAATTCTCCACCACTTCCGTGGGTCATTGGACTCACATCGAGGACCAATGAGGTGGGATTGTCTGTAAAGCCGTCAGGCGTCCCACTCCGGGGTGGGCTGGCACACAGGCTTTCTATGAAGTCAATCCCGCAATATATATTATTCCGAGTGGACGTTCTGACCTCACCTGAAGGGCAGAGAATTGATTTCTTCAGACAGATTATAAAAACACTTGCGCTTTGGCCAGTAAAAAAATATTAATACGAAGGGATGAAAAAATCTGGTGGAATGTGTTATCCTAACCAGATAAGTCTTTTTTTCGTCTGGCTCGGAAAATTGTCGCCCTGCTGGTTTTCTGAGATTAACGTTCTAAGTTGCCGGGCACTAAAATCATGGAGGATCAAACCAATGCCGAAACGTCTGGAAGTTTACAAATGCCCAATCTGTGGAAACATTGTCGAAGTTATGCACAGTGGAGCTGGAGCACTGATTTGCTGTGGAAAGAATATGGATCTGATGTCTGAAAATACCGTGGATGCTGCAACAGAGAAGCATGTTCCCGTGATTTCAGTCAATGACGGTGTTGTTACCGTCAAAGTTGGAGAAGTTGCTCATCCTATGGAAGATGCGCACTATATTGAATGGATTGAGCTGATCGCTGACGACAAGGTTTATCGGCAATACCTCAAGCCGGGTGAGGCTCCAGAGGCAACATTTGAAATCACAGCAACAACCCTGACCGCTCGTGAATACTGTAACCTGCATGGTCAGTGGGCTGCAAAAGCCTGAGTTTAGACAATTTGTCGTTTTAAAAAGGCTGTCCGCGAGGGCAGCCTTTTTTTATCAACTGCTGTCATCATGTCTGGTTGAATCTGAGCAGTCATAGGGGGAGCGATGATCCGCTCGGCCTGTCAATCAATGATTGCAGATAGCGACAGGGATTTTCAAGTGGGCTCGATCATAAAACTGAAACGCCCCCTGTTAAAAACGGGGCGTTTGCTGTTGTCGTATTAATAGTGTCAGGGAAGTTTTAGAGAATTGCTTTTAACGCTTCACTGGTTACAGTCTGTTTCTGACGGGCCAATTCCTGCGGGTCAACTTCGACAAACTTTTCATCCGGGGTAACCTTGAACAGCGGTTGACCCTTCTGAACGATGGTGCCATCCCCGCCTTCAATGAGTATTTTATCAATTGTTCCGGCAAATGGTGCCGGTACTTTGTTGAACATTTTCATGACTTCCAGAATAAACAGCGGCTGGCCCTTATCGAAATGCATTCCTTCGGTGACAAATGGCGGTAGTCCTGGGGCTTCCTGGGCATAGTACATTCCACCGCCAGGTGTGACGACCTCATCCGCCTTTGTTGCGGGAGGTGGTACAAGTACCTTTTCATTGAGGCCTGCAGATCAGGATCGTTAAGGTCGTCTGGAATAGTAACTTCGAGGTTGTCTTCAATGCGGAAGTCGTAAAAATTGGTGTTTTCTGCCACCATGAAAATCAAACCAAGCAATTCATTGCCACACTCGAAGCCGACATGAGCCTGTTGTATCTTTGTCCAGGTCGCTGCATTGTAACCACCCTGTGGTTCATCCTGTGTGAGAACATTATGAAGTTTGGCAAATTCCCTGTTGCTGATGTTGAATTTTTCACGTAATTCGGCATAGAACGCAAGCGCATTATTGAGCAGGTCGCGATCGTGAGTCCAGATCACTTCTGCCGCTGGTGCGTCTTCGCGCCAGTTCATGTTGAGGTATTCGTAAGTATCGGCCAGAATCACCAGCGGATTACATAACCACTCGATTCTTCCATCTTTGTAATTAAATTTGTCCTGATTGATACTCAACCAGCCCGATAACATGTGTGGGTCCTTCAGTAAGACTTCCATCGGTCGGGTTAGCAGCGTTCCCTTGCGATCAAGGGTTTGGGAAATTTCTTTAGCGGCTTCCGGATTGCCCTCGTAGAGCTTGGCATAGTGGCGTTTCATCGTCATGAAAGCAAAAAGAATATCGAGTTTTTGTGCTTCTGCTTTCAGTTTCCCAACCAGGGTCAGGTAGGGAACAACAAAGCGGGTTGTCGGCTTGGCCATAACGTTGTTGCCGATGAACCAGTTAACCAGACCGTAATGAAATTCCAGGTTTGTTGCCAGGTTGGAACCGCGTAAAACCATACGCCGCAAGACCGTAGCCAGATCCTTGTAGCTGGCCAGGCGATCCTCTCCCTTGGTGAGCAGCAGGGCAATATTGGAATCGTAAGCGCCTGCCAGATGGTAGCGCATGAACAGGCCGGTATCCGGATTGGGGATTGAGATCCCTGATCATCGCGGATTTCTCCCTCAATCGGTTTAGACCAGTAACGGATCACGCCACCGGCACTTGGAGACAGTGAGGCGTCAGTTGCATTGAGGCGTGCCTCAGCGGCTGCGCCGAAGCGGGCAATGCGCTCAGGGCGGGGCAGACGCTCCTTGTGGACGGCCATCAATGCCATCGCTTCAACCAGGGATTCAACTACAAAAAAGTCGTTTTTGTCATCCGGATTGGTGAATTTAAGGCTGTAAACCAATTCTGTGACCCGGTGTTCAACCTGAATCCGTGTGTTGACTTCCATAAAGTAATGGCGTGTGCCATCGACAATACACTCGAATGTTGAAGCTGAATCGAGACCGACAGCGACACCAAAGCGCTCTGATTCCTCTTCCATCCGTTTGAGGACTACGAGATCTTCCTTCAATGCTTGTGCCTGCTTGGTCAGTCCTTTCTTTTCAGCTTTTTCAGCTTCAAGGTTCAGGGCTTCCTGGGTGACTGAAATTTCCAACAGTTTTTGCTCGTGCATCTGCAGTGAGCAGTCACGGCCACCAAGGGCGATACACCACTGCCCATTGCCGAGCAGCTGAATCTCATTGTGACGAGTTTGTTCTATATTGAGTTCAACCAGGACGTTTTTGTTGTCTCCAACACCATTGGCTTTGACTTCATTGAGAATTTCGCGAACCAGCCCCGGTGCATCAGCGGCTGCGTCACTGATCTGCTTGTCAGTCGGTGTTTTGTCAGCAGTAACGAGGCCCCATAATCCTCTGGCCCTTGCCGCCGCCGCCACCGATTGCCTTCAGACGGATACGGGCACCAGGATACTCCTTGAACATCGAAGCACATTCTTTTTCAACCTGACTGCATAGCTCTTCGATCGAGAAAAGATCGATCCCCTTGTCATAGGAAGCAAACAGGATTGCATCCGCCAGCTCTTCCAAGGGCAGGCCTGCGTCATCCTGCAAGGATTGGTCAACATTGAGTTGTTCTGTCTTGATCAGGGCCAAGAGCTGATCTCTTGTCGGGAATTTGGCCAGTAATGTCCTGGCGGTCACGTTGTCAATACCCGGGGTTACGGACACGTTGACTTCAAGTGCAGTGCGTTTTGCTTCATCTTTTTTACCCGCAGCACGTTGAGTGTTTGAACAGGGACCAATGAAATTAAGCCCGGCATCCTCAATTGCGGCGACAAATTCATCATCCTCCGCCATAAAGCCGTAACCGGCGAAGATGGAATTATAGCCGTTGTCCTTGGCAATGCCGATGATCTGCTGGATCCGCTCGATCCGCTCCTCCTTCGATGCCCCGGTATAGTCGGGAACGCGATGTACGCGACTGGTATCCGTTAACTGGCGCAATTCCGGAGACAGGGCATTGGGATAGACAATGGAGTCCTTCTCGGACAGCAATATGCCATAGTGGGTGATTCCCATCTCTTCATAAACATCCATCGCTTCCTTACGGATTGGGCCGCGACAGACAATCAGGGGCAGAGTTCTTCGCAAGAAAAAGACCTGACCCACTTTGAATCTGACTGGCTCAGTCGGCGGTTTTTGTGAATCAGGGGATTGTTTGTATAAAATCTGTATTTTGTGCCATGGGCTTAATCTCCACTTTCCATGTGGTTGATAATTTTATTATAGATGTATTTCAGGTTCTCAATCAGTTGTTAATGGAATTCCCGCTGAACTCCTTGCCATGCACTCGGCTTATAGTGGCGCAGGAAAAAATTGAGGTTTTCACCAAGGACCTGACGCAGGTCGGTTGGCATGACCAGGGATGAGATTGAGCCCAGAGCAAGCCCCTCTTTCGGATTCATCAGCTCCTTTTCATAGCGCAGGTTGAGAAGCCCTTCCTCTTCCTTTAACCATTCGGCGGCTTCTTTTTCTGCGTCTTTCTTTGCTTCATCACCACTCATTCCCGCTTTGATTCGCTCCTGGGTTCCACTGGCTACCCGTTGTTTGATCGCACCGCGCAATGTACGCAACTCAGATTTATAGACAAATTCCTTACCGGCTGGACCCATGACCGCAAGACGTGTCGTTGGCAGCGCCAGAACCAGGTCTGCACCTGTCGGGTAGTTGTTGTAGGATGCATAAGCACCGCCATAAGCGTTACGCAGGATCAGCAGGATCCGGGGTGTGCGTACGTCGACTATGGAGTCGAGCATGGAGCGCCCGGCCTGCACAATGCCGCGGGCTTCCTGTTCACGCCCCGGCAGGAATCCGGTTGTGTCTTCCATGAAAATGAGTGGAATATTGTAGATGTTGCAGAAGCGGACAAAACGGGCGATTTTGGTCGCCGAATCGCAATCGATCTGCCCCGACGATACCGCCGAGTTATTGGCGACAAAACCAACAACATTACCGCCCAGCCGTCCGAAGGCAGTGACTGCTTCACGGGCACGAGTGGGCTGTAATTCAAAATAGTCTCCGTGGTCACAAATTTGCTGGATAATAATTGACACATCAAAGGGAGTGTTGAAGCCGGTTGGTGAGTTGAAGGCTTTCTTCAGCAGGGTGTTGATTTCCCATGTTTTACGATCGATTGGATCGCTGGTTTGCTGGAACGGAGCCATGACACTGTTATTATCGGGGATGTAGCTCAGCAGTCGCATGGCTATGCGCAGTGCGGCGGTCTCGTCGGCTGCGGGCAGGTCCGTTACGCCCGTTGCGCTGTGAACCTTGGGACCACCCAGTTCTTCAGGTGTTATGTCTTCGCCCAGAACGGACTTGACGACGCCGGGACCGGTGAGACCGAAGAAGGTATCTTCCGGCTGGATAACAAAGCTGCCCTGACGGGAAGGTATGAACCGCCGCCGGCATTAAAGCCGAACATGCACATTATTGACGGGACCACACCACTAATTTTACGCAGCGCAGTAAATGCTTCGGCGTAACCATCAAGGCCACCGACGCCAGCAGGAACAAAGGCGCCGGCCGAGTCGTTCATACCGATGAGCGGGATCTTTTTTCTCCCGCCATCTGCATCAGCCTGGCTAGTTTTTGGCCATTGGTTGCATCGATTGAGCCGGCCCGTACGGTGAAGTCGTGGCCGTAGAGAGCTACGTCTCGTCCTTTAATATTCAGTATTCCTGTCACCAGGGATGCACCGTCGAGATTTTTGCCCCAATTTTGAAACAGAATATTCGGTTCAGTTTCAGTCAGAATCTTGATGCGCTCCCAAACCGTCATGCGTTGCTTAAAATGTTGTTTTTCGATCTGTCCAACCGAAACTGATTTTATCGGTCTCTGGATCAGGTCATGTCCTTCTTTCATAACCTCTTCATAGGCGCCTGTTTTCCCGGCAATTTCTCCGGGAATGTTAAATTCAACTTCTTTCGCGGGCGCGAGGGGATTCTGTAATGAAGGCTTGATTTTGTTTTTTGACATTGTGGACATCCCTTTACACAAGTATGAAATGTTAATCCTGACTCTCTGTTTTGGGGTGAGCCGGGTGACTGTTGTCTTGCCGTTGAGGTTCTGCTATGAATCAATGGTCTTGAGAAAGATGTTAGAACACTGTTTTTCTAGTCGCTAACAAACAAAAATAAAGAAGAATTGTCAAGCAAAATTTTATTTAGGATAAAAAATTACAGGTTGAGTTTAAAAGCTGTTCTACTCGTCCATGCCTCTGTTTGTCTTTATTGTAGAGGTCTGTGATTTGCTCGTCATAGAGCTGTTTTTATTTTTTGAAGAAACTAAAATTTATTTTAATAGTGTTTGCTGCCCGGATGATTGTGAACAGTGTCGTCGTGGTCAGCTGTCCGCCTGGTTAGCGACGATGGAGACCGAAAGTTGATGTCTGTGTCAAATGTTTTTTTATTTCAGTCTCATTTATAAAAGTGCTAAATTTTCTCAATCGACCTTATAGGGATAATAATATCAAATATGGTGGGAATGGCATCCCCGCTTTGAACAAATAAGTGGCCAGCCATGTTTTTGCAATGCGGAGGAGGGAGGAAGGAGGCGAGGAGACAGATTTAAAAAAACGGATCAGTACCGCTGTTTGTTTTTGGAGTTGCGATTGCTTTTCCGGGGTGGCTGTCTGTCGTTTCTGTGTCGCTCCTGTTTTGTTCGGTGGTGAGTCGAACAGTTCTGTTGCGACATCTTCTCTGCGACACTGTCTCAGGGCTTCGAGAATATCTTTTCTGGATTCTGGGCGATGGTAAAGCAACAGTGCCTTTTGCAGCCGTTTTTCTCGAGGCGTGCGGGGGATATAGATGTTATCGCCGCTATAGGGATCTTGACCTGTATAGTAGATACAGGTCGAAAGGCTGCCCGGAGTCGGAGTAAAATCCTGAACCTGTTCGACCTTAAGCCGGTGACGCTTGAGGTAGAGCGCAACGTTGATCATATCATCGATTGTGCAGCCGGGGTGAGCGCTGATTAAATAGGGAACAATCGACTGACGCAAGCCCAGCCTATGGTTACGCTGCCTGAATTGAGTGAGAAAATCGGTGAAAACCTGTGCACCGGGTTTGCGCATGATTGCAGTGACCCGATCACTGGTCGATTCGGGAGCGACCTTCAGCAGGCCACCGATATGGTATTGGACCAGATCATCGAAGTAGGGCTGTTGATACGGGAGCAGGTCGTAGCGGATACCTGATGAAATAAAGGTGTGTTTTACTTTGTCGTGGCTACGGACGGCACGGAGCAGATCCGTTGCCTTACCAGCATCGGTTTTCAGGTTTGGGCAGACATGCGGGAAAAGACAGCTGGCGCGAAGACATTTCTCCTGGGCTTCAAGGTTCTTGCATCCAAGGCCGTACATGTTAGCTGTCGGCCCTCCAACATCGCTGATGGTGCCGTGAAAGTCGTTTTGCCGGGTTACCGTGTCGATCTCTTCGAGGATCGAATGGTGAGATCTTGATTGGATCTGCTTGCCCTGATGGTGGGTGATGGCACAAAAGGCACAACCGCCGAAGCAACCGCGATGGCTTGTGACCGAATGGCGGATCTGCTCGTAAGCGGGAATCCGATTTTTGTAGCTTGGGTGTGGCCTGCGGGTGTAGGGCAGGGCATAAATACGGTCCAACTCAACTTCGGTCAGTGGCAAAGCCGGCGGGTTAACGAGCAGGTAACGTTTGTCGTGTGGTTGACATAAGGTACGGGCAGAGAGCGGGTTGCTCTCATTGCCGGCCAGTTTGAACGCCGTATTGTAACTGCTGGTATCATTGCTGACAGCGTTGAAGGAAGGCAGTTGAACGGCATGATCTGGCAACTCATTGCCGATAACTGCAGTTCCTCTGATGTCGGTCAATGTTTTGATCGCCTGGCCCTGTTGAAGGTGTCTGGCGATTGCTGTCAGGGCGGTTTCAGCCATGCCATAAACGAGCAGATCGGCTTTGCTGTCGGCCAGAATCGAACGTCTGACTTTATTGTCCCAATAGTCATAGTGAGCCAGCCGTCTCAAGCTGGCTTCAATTCCCCCAATAATGGTCGGCAGGCCTTTGAATGCGCTTTTGACCGCCGCAGTATAGGCAATAATCGCTCGATTGGGTCGTTTTCCGGCCTGACCTCCTGGTGTATAGGCGTCGTTACTTCTGATCTTTTTGCAGCTGTATAGTGATTGACCATGGAATCCATAGCGCCGGAAGTTATCGCTGCAAACAATCGAGGGCGGCCCATGACCTTGAAACTTTCTGGATTTTCCAGTCCGGCTGGGCGATAATCCCGACGCGATAGCCCTGGTCCTCCAGCATGCGTGCCAGAAGCGAGGTACCGAAGGCCGGGTGGTCTATATAGGCATCTCCACTGATAAAGAGGATATCGAGTTCCCGCCATTGGCGGTGGTCCATATCTTGTCGGTCCATCGGAATAAACTGCCGAAGAGCTGATGTCTTGATTTTGTCATGCTGCCATCCTGTGCTGGTAAATCCTTCGACATCATGACAGTTGTTTATGGCTGCGTCCAGTGATTGCGAAGATATTTCCAGTCGGATTAAAATCCAAGATTCTGCAATTGCGGAATCAATTGTTGATAATCGTTGTAGGTGAGGCTGCTGTGCCAGTTTCCACTGACCATTCCTGCAATTATACCCAACGCATAGACACTTAACAGCAGAACAGGAAAACCCCAATCAGGCCAACGCATACTCCGCTTTATCCAGGCTGACGGGGCCATATTCAACGCGTTGGTACTGCAGTTGTGGACGCAACTGAGACAACCAGTACATTCAGGGCTGTGAATGATTCGCTTTCGGGCAACCGGTAATCTGGATGGGCAGGCTCTTTCGCACTTCCGGCAGTGTTTGCAGGTTTCTGAGTTGCGCCTGATCTTCATCGGGCTGAGGGTGCTGACCAGACCGAACAGTGCACCATAGGGGCACAGATAGCGACACCAGAAATTTTGAATGACGATCGACAGAAGAATTAAAACCGAAACAATGATAATCGTCTGTAAAGACGGAGCGGTAAAAAACTGGAGCATTTTTACGTCGCTCATTGCCCAGTAAGGAGAGCGCAGGAATCCGCTCAGGGCCTGAACCGGCATGTCAAGCAACAAAAGTTTGGCGAAGAACAGCAGTAGGACATATTTAAGGGCTCTCAGGGGGATGTCGAACCAGTTCCACAGACGAATGTTTCTTCCTGTTAGTTTGTTTCCACCTTTCCATAACCACTCAGAAATTGTACCCACCGGACAAAGCCATGAACAGAAAGATTTTTTTGCCAGTAAACTCATCGCGATAAATGTCACAAATAGGACCAGGGCCGCTGGATGGTAAGGGGTGATCTCGCCGGTTGAAATCCAGTATTTAAAACTGGCCAGTGCCCCTATGGGCAGAAAACCATCTACTCCTGGCGGGCGACTGATATATGGAGACGCTCCCTGAGTTGTGAAGTGATGGACAAAACGACCAAATTGTATTCCAATATACATAACCCACAGAAAAAAGATTGTTTGAATCCACAAACGAAAACGGGAGGAGGTTATGAGACGATAAGCCATTGCCTTAGCCATAAAATACTGATACTCCAGGTTGAGCGATCTGTTGTGGACATGTTCGGATTAAGATGAAACCGAGAGGATTCTACTGCACGTCTCTATTTATGCTAGAGCCGAAAGCACGAAGGCTGACTGTGCATTTGTACATGCTTTTTTTGAGTATTCAAAGATGAGCGGAATAACGAGTGCTGCAAGGCAGGAAATCGGTTCGGGCAGACTTCCGGGCAGGCGATATTGCCACCGGCAAGCGGCTTCTTATCTATGCAGAGGCGATATATGGAAAGCTATACCTATTTAAAATACTCAACAATAACGAAATGTTACTAAATTTGAAAATGTGACTTTCACTGTTATAATTCCTCTTGACTATTCTATGAGAGAAGTGTAAATATGACCAAATTTGTTAGAGATCTGGCGACTAATTATTATCGGAGTAAGGTGGTTGAATGATGTTTAGAAATATTTTTCACCTCTATTACGATGGCTTTCGGTCAATGGTCGTCGGGAGAGCCCTCTGGAAAATCATTTTCATTAAATTGTTTATTATGTTTGCCGTTCTTAAAGTTTTTTCTTCCCGAACTTTCTGGCCACAAATTTTGATACAGATGAAGAGCGGGCTAATCACGTTTTGAACAACCTGACCCAGCAGGAAGAGCGCAAGTAATATTTTCACCCTTGATTTATTTTGAGATGGAATTTCAGGCTGACGACTGTGCCTGCCAAGAGAACCCTGGATTGGTTTCATGCCCGTCATGTTATCGGTTCAGGCTATAAACTTAACCCAGCCAAAGGGGATAGGAGGAGAATGTGATTGAACAGATCGACATCAGTATGGTGAACTGGGCAAGAGCCACCTTTGCTCTGACAGCCATGTATCATTGGATCTTTGTTCCATTGACACTGGGGCTGTCTTTTTATGTGCGTTTTTTGAGTCGATATACGTACGCACTGGCAACGAGCAATGGAAGCACCTGACGAAATTCTGGATGACCCTGTTCGGAATTAACTTTGCAATCGGCGTTGCCACCGGCATCATTCTGGAATTTGAGTTCGGAACCAACTGGTCCAACTATTCCTGGATGGTTGGAGATATTTTCGGGGCGCCGCTGGCGATTGAGGGTATTCTGGCTTTTTTCCTGGAAGCCACATTTTTCGCTGTTATGTTCTTCGGTTGGAATCGCGTATCGACAAAGTTTCACCTCTTTTCAACCTGGATGGTCGCGGTCGGATCCAATCTGTCTGCGCTATGGATTCTGGTTGCCAATGGTTGGATGCAAAATCCGATCGGTATGGTGTTTAATCCTGATACAGCACGTTTTGAAATGCAGGATCTGTGGGCTGTTATCTCTTCCCCCGTTGCCATCAGCCACTTCGTTCATGCGACCAGTTCCGGATTTTTGTTGGCATCGCTGTTTGTTGTCGGGATTTCAAGCTGGTACCTGTTGAAAAAGAGACATATTCAGTTTGCCAAACGTTCTATTGCCGTCGCCTGCGTCTTTGGTTTGTTCAGCTCACTGTTTGTCGCTTTTACCGGTGATGAGCATGCTTTTATCACGGCTCGGACACAACCGATGAAGCTGGCCGCGATGGAGGCACTGTATGATGGACAAGCTCCATCCGGCCTTGTGGCTATTGGTATTGTAAACCCCGATAAAAAACCAGGCGACGAGCAGGATGCTTTCTCCTTCAAAGTTGAGATTCCCGGAATGCTGACTTTGCTGGCAAAGCGAAGCTTTGAAGGTTTCGTTCCAGGAATCAACGATCTTGTCTTCGGCAATGAGACTGAAGGTATCATGGGAGTCGGTGAAAAATCCGCCGCGGAAAGATCGCTGTCTCAAGTCTGGGGATTATAAGGAAGCGCAAAGTGTTGGTGACAAATTGGCGGCCAGTAAGGCTCTGACGCTGTTTGACGAGCATCGCAACTTCCTTGGTTACGGACATCTCGACTCCGCCGAGCAGGCCGTTCCTCCTGTTTCGATTACCTTTTATGCATTTCGGATCATGGTCGGACTGGGGACCTTCTTTATCTTACTGTTCCTTGTTTACATCTACCTGTCTGAGAAGAAGCAACTGGAAAACAGACCGCTGGTTCTGAAACTCGGTGTTGTTTCTTTGTTCCTTGGATATATTGCTCAACAGGCCGGCTGGGTTGTGTCGGAAGTCGGGCGTCAGCCTGGGCCATTCAGGATATGCTTCCGGTGACTGTGGCCAGGTCGAATCTGGATTCGACAACTGTTGCGATCACTTTTTTCCTGTTTCTTGCCCTGTTCACTGCTCTGCTGATCGCTGAACTGAAGATTATGACAAAGCAGATATCCATCGGTCCGGAAGGAGAATAATCATGTTTGGTAGCCTTGACTGGTCCACATTACAGCAGTTGTGGTGGTTTATCGTCTCGCTGATCGGTTCACTTTTTGTTTTTCTTACCTTTGTCCAGGGTGGGCAGACACTGCTCCTGACTCTTTCAGCTTCTGAGGATGAAAAGACCCTTATTGTCAACTCTCTGGGACGTAAGTGGGAACTGACGTTCACGACTCTGGTTCTGTTTGGTGGTGCTTTTTACGCCTCTTTTCCACTGTTTTATGCGTCAAGTTTTGGTGGTGCGTACTGGGTCTGGATTGCGATCCTTTTCACTTTCATTATTCAGGCTGTCAGTTATGAATATCGGCGTAAGCCCGATAATTTTCTTGGCCAGAGAACCTATGAAATTTTTATGTTTATCAACGGTCTGATCGGCGTATTGCTGATAGGTGCTGCAGTTGGTACTTTTTTTACCGGTTCAAATTTTACTCTGAATGAATACAATCTGGTCAAATGGTTGCATCCATTACGTGGTTTGGAAGCTGCTTTCAGCCTTTTCAATTTAAGTTTCGGTTTGTTCCTTGTTTTTCTGGCGAGAACTCTTGGCGCTCTTTATCTTGCGAATAACCTCGATCATGGCGAGCTGGTCGGGCGGTTGAAAGTATCAAGCTTCAATAATCTGCTCTGCGCATTACCTTTCCTGCTGTATGTTCTTGTCAGTCTGGTCATGATGGACGGTTACGCGGTCAATCCCGCTGATGGTGTTGTATCGATGGAAGCAAACAAATATTTGCATAACCTTCTTCAGATGCCACTTAATCTGATTCTGCTTCTGGCGGGTTTGGTCCTTGTCGTGCTAGGCGTCGGGCTCAACCGTTTTACCGCTTCCGTCCGCGGTATCTGGCCGGCAGGACTGGGGACTGTCTTAACCTGCCTGGCGGTGTTTTTCCTGGCAGGTTACAACAACACGTCCTTTTACCCATCTAAAGCGGACCTGGCAAGCAGCCTGACCATTTATAACGCATCAAGCAGTCATTATACTCTGACCATGATGTCTTATGTCGCGTTGACGGTTCCGTTTGTGCTTGCTTATATCGTTTATGTCTGGAAACAGATGGACAGCAAAAAACTGACTCTTGATGAATTGGCTGCTGACAAGAAAAGCTATTAAAGGAGAAAAAATATGTTACTTATTCTGGCCTGGATGGCTCTGATTGGTGTTTCCTATTATGCTGCTGTCAAATTACTTGGCAGCTGGGATCTTTTGTAGGCAAAAAAGCCCCGCTTCGTTTGAGGCGGGGCTTTTTTGCATCAAATACCTCACACCTGATATGACCTTAGCAACCGCAACCACCTGAGGTCGGTGCGATTGAAAACCCTGACCATAAGAGTTGCTGATGTAATCGATTTCGTTGTCCTTGGTGTAGGGCATGACCTTTTCATCAATCATCAATTCAATTTCGTTGACAGTATAGGTCTGTTCTTCATTTTTTGACTCGTCCAGAGCCAATCCCAAGCTGGGACCGCCTCAGCCAAAGCCTTCAAAAACGACACGCAGGAATTTACCTTCGTGCTCTTTCATGAGCTCTTTGAACTTGTCACGAGCAGTGTCTGTGATCGTCAGCATTGTCTTCTCCTTGTTGTGTGATTGCTGAATATTGTTTTTGTGGTATCTGGAGGTTATTTACGTTGAAACGGACACGCCGCTTTGATCTAACCTCAGGTAAAACCACTGCCTGACGGTACGCTGCACCCCCCGCCGCTTGAAGAGGCAGAAACGGCAGCAAGAGAAACCATCCTGGATGCTGTTTTCCGCAAGCGCTACAGGGAACATGTTTCTCTGGTTTACTCTGTATCTTTTCCTGAGTCTGACCACAATGGTCACAGCGGTACTCAAATATTGGCACTTTGACCTCCGATTTATAGTTTTATATATATTTGAATATTTATATCTTATTTGGTTTGTCAATAGCAACCCAGAATTTATTAAAAAAGCATTCCATCTCATGGAGGGATGTCTTAATATGGATGAAGCGATGTTCTGTCTAAGTCCCGGATAGATGGTAACATTTGACCGGACGACATTACTGTTCAAGCCGTTATGCCCGGCATTGAAAGGTCGATTAATCTGCTTGTGGTTGGTCGATCACAGTGGTTGAGGAGGATTGCTCTGTGGCCGCAAGTAAGTCATCCCGGAGTTGCTTGAGCGACGTTTATTTTAAACTGGGAAGGTGATATAACCTACCTTCTTGTGTTCTCGCAGCAGCAGCTCCTGGTGTCAGGATAGCTGGTATTGTTTAAGAAGATTGTTGCGAAACAGTCGACTATTTACCATAAGAGACAGGTAATGCGTAAAATACATCAGATAGAAAACAAGTGGAGTAAACGTACGTCGGAAAGAACTGAAAGTTCCACTGATCGGGCTGACCCACCCGGGTTGGCCGCTTCCTTTTCAGAGCATGAGGTCAAAAGCCTCTTTTTCAGTTATCTGACTGCCATGCTGCTGATAGAGGGTTTAATTTTCTTTTTCTGTTTTATTAATCACCTCGCCAGTGAGGGGAGTGTCTTCCCTTGGAAACCTTACCTGTTTGCGACTTTCATAACTCCTGTTGCCATTACCTTTGTCTTCGGCCTGATCCTGCTGACATTCAATCGCTTCTTCTTCGGTCGGAGGGGAGATTCCTCTGGTGACACCGGTTCAGTCATCTTCACGGGGGCGTGGCACAGGGGTGAGCGGATAGCCACATTTCTCCAGTTGATTCATCGTTTACCCCTTCTTTTCAGCATGTTTCTGTTAATTACGGCGACGGCCCTTGCCTACAAGCTGGAAGATATCGTCATCTATATCGCCCAGGCGGGGGCAACAACTGCCAAGTACCTGTTTTTTACTTTGCTTGGCGTCCTTGTTGTTACAGCCATTGGAGTGGCGATCTGGGTTGTTCTGAGCTACCGACTTAAAAACAAAACCATGTCAGCTGATCATCAGTACCGGATGCAACTGATGGAACAGTTTGGTATGGTTTTACTTGAAGACGGGACTATGCTCGACAGGGAAGGGAAGGTTGTTTATCAGAATGGTCTTGTGGGGGAGCTGACCCGCTCAGCATCAGTTGAGGAGCTGACACATGTTGAGGAAGTCAAGCGATTCCCTCCTGATTCCTGACCCTTCCATTCGCGTTAGAACGTCTCTCCCTGACATTCTAAAGATCTTTTTTCTTTTGTTTGTTGCATTCGTTGCTTTTGATCGTTCCTGTTCACTGAGGGGGCTGTTCCGTTTGCCCTCGCTGCATGTTTGTATGAGGAGGTCTTATGTCTGGACGGGTTGTGTTGATTCTGATGCTGTTTGCTGTCTTTTCCGGGACTGCTGTTCTGGCCCAAAATGACGCTGTAGATAATGGGATAAAGCTCAGCAGGACATGTGCCGGTTGCCATGGTACTGCCGGAGCTTCTCCGGGCGAAATCATTCCCGTTATTGGCGGGCAGGTTGAAAAATACCTGTTGACAGCCTTGACGGAGTTTGCTTTGGACAAGCGTCCGGGAGATGTTATGAGAAATCTAGCCAAGGGATATGATGAAGGTGAACAGGAGAAGATAGCTGCCTTTTTTTCTATTCAAGCATGGGGGAATACACCTCACACTGCAGAATCGCAAGCCACTGCCGGTCTGGTTAAGAGCTGCAGTGGGTGTCATGGTGCCAATGGCAAAGGAAGGGGAGCTATGCCGCGTCTGGCAGGCCAGCATCCCGCTTATCTCTACCAGGCTTTGATGGAATATAAACAGTCAGAGCGCCAGGCCCGGACGATGGCGTTGGTCAAAAACGTTGACAGGGCCATTTTAAGGCAGATGGCTGACTACTATTCATCATTAAAGTGAGGAGGGCAGGATGAAAAGAAGAGACTTTGTCAAGTATGGTGCCGTCGGCTTGGGTCTTGTCAGTCTTTGTGGACCCAATGTTTTTGCTTCGGGCTCTAACCGTCATCGGGTGGTGGTTATCGGTGGAGGTTTTGGCGGTGCAACTGCTGCTCGCTATGTCAAGCTGATAAACCCAGAAATTGACGTTGTTTTAATTGAAAAAAATGATCAATTTATCTCCTGTCCAATCAGTAATTGGGTGATGGTCGGCATGAGGCAGATCGAAGATATCAGTTTTGATTATCGGGGGCTGATGAAACAAGGGATTAAAATCGTCAAAGATGAGGTTGTTGGCATTGATCCCCAGTCTGGTTACGTTCAGGGAAAGAGGGGCAGGATTGAATATGATCGGCTGATTGTGTCGCCAGGAATCGATTTTCGATACGAGCTGATCGAAGGTTTTGATGCAGAGGCCCATAACGTTTTTCCTCATGCCTATAAAGCCGGCCCGCAGACTGTGCAGTTGCAACAGCAATTGCGCGCAATGCCCCCTGGGGGAACGGTATTAATGACCGTTCCCGATGGTGCTTACCGTTGTCCTCCCGGCCCCTACGAAAGGGCCAGCCTGATCGCCGATTATCTGAAAAAGAATAAAAAAGGTTCGAGACTGATTGTTCTTGATCCTCATCAGAAGATAGCCTCAAAAGGTAAGCTGTTCAAGGCGGCTTGGGATGCTTATTATTCAGATGTCATTGACTATCGGAGCGAAACGATTGTCGCTTCAGTCGATTCTCAGAAGGGGACGATCTCGACTTACGAGGAGGAATTCTCGGCGGAGGTTATCAATTATATTCCCGACCAGAAAGCTGGAAAGTTGGCGTTTGATCTGGGTTTGATTCCAGAGAAGAAATTATGGGCACCGGTCAAACCGCTGAATCTTGAATCGGCACTGGTACCGGGAGTCCATGTCATTGGCGATGCCACTGATGCTTTAACAAGTGGCCCGATGCCGAAGTCGGGTTTTGTTGCAAATTCAATGGGGAAAGTTGCTGCCGCCGCCGTCGTTGCCGAACTGTCCGGTAAAAACCACCGCTTCCGTCCTTCGCCAATACCTGTTACAGCATGGTGAATCAGACCGAAGCGATTTTTGTCACTGGTGTCTATAAACACGATAGTATCAATGGAAAGAACGTCAAGATCAAAGCGGGGTCCAAAACTTCGCCTGGACGTTCCGCCTATTATGGCAGATGTGCCAAAGATTGGGCCACCAGCATATGGTCTGACATGTTCAGTTGAAAGCGTACCGGGAAGAAACTCATCGCGGGTCGGGAACGGGCGAGTCTCAAAAAAGGCAATCGCTCACTTGATGTTTGTACGAGTGAAGCAAAATCGTACTTTTGGGTAACGAACATGAAGAAGGTCCATGGACGGGATTTGTTATAAAGCTGAGGTCTCTATCTTCAGGGATAGAGGCCTCGGTTTTATGAAGAGGTTCTTATTGAAAATTAAAGAAACAGTTTATAGACCGGATTGTCGGTTTCTTCAATATAGTGATAACCGAGTTGGTCGAGAAACCTGCTCAGATGTTTTTGTCGCCATCGGGGATTTCCAGGCCGATAAGCACCCGGCCAAATTCGCCACCCTGGCAGCGATAGTGAAACAGAGAGATATTCCAGTCGGCACTCATGTCTTTTAAGAAAGAAGAAAGTGCGCCGGCCCGTTCTGGAAACCAGAAACGATAAAGGTGTTCATGTGTCGCTTGTGGAGAGCGGCCACCGATCATGTAGCGCACATGGGTTTTTGCCAGTTCGTTGTTGGTTAAGTCAAGGGTCGGATAACCCTCTTTTTCAAGATAGCCTGTAAATTCCTGACGTTCTTTGTCTCCTCCTAAGGAGATGCCGACAAATAGCTGAGCTTGATTGCGATCGGAGAGGCGATAGTTGAACTCGGTGATATTGATCTGGTCGAGAATGTTATTGCAGAAGTAACGCAATGCGCCGGTTTTTTCCGGCATCGTGACCGCAAAGACCGATTCGCGTCCTTCTCCCGTTTGCGTCCGTTCAGAGACGTAGCGCAAACGTTCAAAGTTCATGTTCGCACCTGAATTTATTGTCACCAGAACCTGATCTGTTGCTCCCGTCATCTGAATGTACTGCTTTAACCCTGCCATCCCGAGCGCCCCGGCCGGCTCGACAATTGAGCGGGTGGCCTGGTAGACAGATTTGATTGCGCCACACAGTTCATCTGTGCTGACGCGAATGATATCGTCAACATATTTTCGACAATAATCAAATGTAAGCTTGCCAACCTGCCTGACCGCAACACCATCTGCAAAGATACCAACGGACTGCAGGGAAATACGTTTTCCGGCCTGTAGCGACTGGTACATTGCGTCGCTGTCCTCCGGTTCAACACCAATCACCTTGATCTCAGGAGCCAACGCCTTGAAGTAGGCCGCCATCCCTGAGATCAATCCGCCTCCGCCGATAGGGACAAAACCGCATCGATTTTACCGGCACTTTGACGCAATAATTCATCTGCGACTGTTCCCTGTCCCGCAATGACCAGCTGGTCATCGAAGGGATGGATATAGGTCATGCCTGTCTGGTTCAGTAATTCCTGACAGCGCTCCGCCGCTTCGGAGTAATTGTCACCATGAAGTACGACGTCGGCACCGAAAGCTTTGACAGCATCAATTTTTATCTGCGGAGTGGTTGCCGGCATAACAATCATTGCCTTGAGACCAAGCTTTTGAGCTGAGAAGGCAACCCCTGGGCGTGGTTACCGGCGGAAGCGGTTATCACGCCACAGGCTTTTCCGCAGCCGACAGATGAGCTACCTTATTGTATGCACCTCGTAGTTTGAAGGAAAAGACCGGTTGAAGGTCCTCCCGCTTGAGCAGGATTTTGTTTCCCAGCTCTAAGACAGGTTTGCTGCCTCCTCGAGAGGTGTTTCAACTGCGGCTTCATAGACCTTGGAGGTAAGTATCTGGCGGATCATCTGCTGCATTTTGTGGTTCCCGTTGCTTTGTGTTATTCCATACCGACAAACAGTTTAATGTATTGAAGGCGTTCATGGTCTTCCGGGGTGTCGCTCTTGGCCTGGCTCAACATTCCTCTGAAATCACAGAGTTTTTCAAAGTTGTGTTTTCCATCCACTGTTTGAGCTGCTCTTCCATAATTCCGATCTGCTGCAGTCCGTTGACAAACAGGGTTGAGCAGAACTGAACAACCTTTGCTCCTGCCAGTAGTGCCTTGACGGCATCGTGGCCGTCATGAATGCCGGTATTGCCCACCAGATCACAATCGACCTTGCCTGCCAAAAGGGACAGCCAGCGCAGGCTGTAATTGATCTCATTGGGGGAGCTGTAGGGTTGACCGTGAACCAGTTTCATCTTGTCTATGTCGATATCCAGCTTATAGAAGCGGTTGAAGAGAACCAGGCCATCGGCTCCCTTCCAGGTGATTTTACCGACTTCTTTGTCTTTGCCCAGCCAGCCGACACTGTATGCCGGAGCTTCGGCACGGTCATTTGCCAGGCGATCGGCAATGTTGGCGAAGGAGGTAAAATAAGGCCCCACTTTGACAGCAACCGGAATTTTGATCTTTTGTTTGACTTCGTGAAGAATGCGCAGATAGCTATCGACAATATCGGGGCCTTTTTGCTTGGGGCTGTTAGGCATGATACTGATGTTCAATTCAATGGCATCGGCTCCGGCATTTTCCAGCTTGGTTGCATACTCACTCCAGCGGCCACCAACAGCGCAGTTAAGGCTTGCTATAATCGGGATATCGACCGCTTTTTTAGCGTTGCGGACCAATTCCAGATATTGCTGGGGACCGAGCTCCATCCCATATCCCTGAAGGTAATCGTAGGCTTCACCATGATATGAATGATCTGCCGATTGATCTCTGAGCTCGGCAGTCTCAGCTTGTATCTGCTCTTCAAACAAGGATTTCAGAACGATGGCTCCGGCCCCTGCTTCGGCACAACGACGCACACTTTCAACTTGTCCGGTCAGGCTGCTACTCGCAACGATGAAGGGATTCTTAAGTTGTAAGCCCATGTAACTGGTCGATATGTCTATCATCTTTCACTCCTTTATGTCTGGCTTAAAGCTTTTGTCAGAATTTATAATGAAATTGCCATCAGGGCAATGCTCAAGTTCATCATGATTGGAAGGCAGGTTATCTGACCGGTTAAAATCCACACCTGTCAACGAGGCTGATTGGCCCGCCTGGCGTCATGTTTTGCCTGCTTATCACGTGTTAGTGCTATACTGTTAACTATGAAAAAATTACGTACCTTTAGTCATAATGAGCGCCCTTTGGCCGGCTTGCTTCAGGAAATCCTTGCTGCAGAGGGGATTAACTGTCTCCTCCGGAATGAGCAACTGTCGTCTGCGATCGGCGAAATCCCATTTGTTGAATGCTGTCCTGAACTTTGGATCATTGATGACGAGGCTTATCCACGGGCTCGATTATTTCTTGATGCCTGGCTGAGTAACGACGCACAGGAGTTAAGGGCCTGGACCTGTCCTTCCTGTGGAGAGCGTTGCGAAGGGCAGTTCAATGCCTGCTGGTTGTGCGGGACGCAGCGGGATTGATTGTTGTTTTTATGAGTGTATGTTCACCGCTTCTCTGCCAGCCTCAACAAAAAGAAAACCAGACTAATAACATATCGCTAAAATGATAGCCAGCCTGATACCTGTTTATTTGGCTCGCGGTTATATTTTTTAGATCTATAAATGCGGCTTGTCCGCTTGGTGTAGGCTGTCTTGCCGACACCGGTTGATTTATAACTCTGTTGCAAGCAAATGCAGGCTGATGTAAATATGCTGTCGCCACTTGATAGTGGTTATGAGTCCTGTGTTATTATCGTTTGGGTGAAATGGATGTTGTCGCAAGGGAGGATATTGTTTATGCGTATTGTGATTGATGGTGGTTTGTGTTGCGGTAGCGGCGAATGTATTAAAGCCTGTCCCGAAAAAGCGATCACCTTGGTCGATGGTAAAGCCGTTGTCGATGAGGAACGGTGCGATCTTGATGGCCTCTGTATACCCGCTTGTCCGAAGGGCGCTGTGGGATATGATGAGGGGGGAAACCTTGGTGGTTGTGGTTTTTAATGACATTATTTAATGGGTTTAAAAGGTAGGTTGATGAAATGATCCTTTCAGGTAAAGAAATTGCCGCGCGCAGTGGCAACGATATCATTATAGAACCATACAGCGCCAGCAGGCTGAATCCTAACAGTTACAATCTGTCTTTGCATGATGACCTGATCGTTTATGATGATAACGTTCTCGATATGAAACGCGATAACCCCTATCATCATATCAAGATTCCGCCAGAGGGGCTGGTTCTTGAGCCGAATCGACTTTATCTGGGGCGGACTGTGGAGTACACCGAGACTAATGGTTTGGTGCCCATGTTGGAAGGGCGATCGTCGGTTGGTCGGTTGGGATTGTTTGTTCATGTTACGGCAGGGTTCGGTGATGTCGGTTTCAAGGGGTTTTGGACGTTGGAAATCTTTTGTGTGCAACCGATTCGAATCTATGCCGGCGTCGAAATATGTCAGATATACTACCATACCCTTGAAGGGCAGTATGATAATTACTCAAGCGGTAAATACCAGAATAACAACGGGATTCAGACCAGTCTTTTGTATCGGGATTATGTTGACAATAAAGAAGATTCCTGACGTATATTTGCCCTTGTTCTGATGAGGAAACGGCTATCTGAAATTGACAGATTTTAGATAGCCGTTTTTTATTGTAATCCTTGAATGATGGTTTTCAGCAATTGTGGAACTTACAAAAGTATTATGATTTTGAGGAGTTGTTTCCGGTTATGGTTTTAAGCCTTTTTTGTTTCGATAATGAATGGTAGTAAACCGTTGTTTTAATTATTTTTCGGGCTAATAAAGTCCTTGACTTGGACAGGTTTGTGCTACATAAAGAAAAAAAATAACAAGTAGGGTAGTTCTGGTTCGGTCGTCCGTTATGCTTGATTAACGAAAGGATTTCTCACATGGAAGCGCGTCGTCACATTATTGCAGTTCCTTGTCGCTGCGGTGGACAAGCCAAGATTTTTGGACCCAGTGATTATGCCCCTTCAAGTCATTGGGGGATCTATTGCTCAAAAGACAGTTGTGAGAAAATGGCTGTTGCCGATTCAATGGCAGAAGCGGTTGAGCTGTGGAATGAGGAGCAGGCCCTTGAGGACTGTGCTTTATAAGGTTCTATCTTTTTATAAAACGGGCGGTCGCTATGACCGCCTTTTTTTTTGTCTGAAAGCAATACCGAGGTCACCACGGGCTTTTGATGATGAGTCGGTCGAGACTGTTCATGTGTCTAAGGGCGTGCTAGTATCCACCTCTTCTTAAGCCTGCTGGTCGTTGGTCCAGCGATGATTGCGAATACAACCATCTAGATGACAGGATTTTTTTAATGATGATATCTTCAGACTTTGTCAAGCTCCTGGTTGAGGAAACCGGACTGCATTCCAATCAGGTCACCCAGACTGTCAGTCTACTTGAGGAGGGGGCGACGGTTCCATTTATCGCCCGTTATCGTAAGGAGGCAACCGGAGAGCTTGACGAAGTACAGATTCGTCTCTTGCAGGAACGTCTCAGCTATTTCAAAGAGCTTGATGAGAGACGGCAAACGATTCTCAAATCGATTGAAGATCAGGGTAAATTGAGTCCAGACCTGAAGGCCCGTCTTCTTGATTGTCGTCAGAAAACGGACTTGGAGGATCTGTATCTACCTTATAAACCGAAGAGGCGAACCAAGGCGACAATTGCCAGGGAACAAGGGCTGGAGCCGCTGGCCGATCAGATCTTTTGCGCTCAAAAAACTGAGCTAGATTTAGAAGAGCTTGCCGCAGCTTATATCGACTCTGAAAAAGATGTGGTTGATTCAGCCGCTGCGCTCAATGGCGCTGGCTTCATTCTGGCAGAGCGTTTTGCCGACGATGCCTGTGCTCGTGCCGCTGTACGTGATCTGACCTGGGAGCAGGGGCTTTTTTGCTCGCAATCGGCACGCGGAAAGGAGGGGGCAGTCAGCAAGTATGAAATGTACTATGACTTCAGCGAAGCTTGAAAGATGTTCCCTCTCATCGGATGTTAGCAATGCGACGTGGCGAAAAAGAAGAGATGCTGCGGTTACAGATCAAAGCTCCTGAAGAACAGATTACAGAGACTTTGAATGCTTTGTTGATCGCGGCAGATCATTCTTATCTTTCATGGCTGGCTGGTGTCGTTGCTGATGCCTACCAGCGTCTCCTGGCTCCTTCGATAGAGGTTGAACTGCGGCTGCAGGCTAAGAAAAATGCTGATGCTGAAGCCATCAAGGTGTTTGCCGAAAATCTCCGCAATTTGCTGTTGGCAGCGCCGGCAGGCAGTTACCGGGTCATGGGGGTGGACCCTGGCTTACGTACAGGTTCAAAATTGGCTGTTGTTGATGAAACGGGCCGCTTCCTTGAACATGTCACCATATATCCTCATACTGGTAAAGGGCGGGTTGAATCCGCAGCACAGGATCTGATCAGACTGGTCAAAGCTCATCGTGTTGAAATGATCGCTATCGGCAATGGAACCGCTGGCCGTGAAATGGATCAGTTTGTGCGGCAGAGCCTGAAACAGCAGGGGCTCAAATGCCCGGTGGTTATGGTCAGCGAGGCCGGTGCCAGCGTTTATTCGGCCTCAGAAATTGCCAGAGAAGAGTTTCCTGAGCTTGACCTGACAGTGCGTGGTGCAATTTCTATTGCCCGGCGGTTACAGGATCCTTTGGCGGAGCTGGTCAAGGTCGACCCCAAGAGTATCGGCGTTGGTCAGTATCAGCATGATGTCAGTCAGACGGCTCTGAAAAAATCATTGAACGATGTCGTTGAGTCCTGTGTCAATTATGTCGGTGTCGATTTGAATACCGCATCATGGGCGTTGCTCAGTTATGTGTCCGGTATCAGCGAAACTGTTGCCAAGGGGGTGATCCGGGTGCGGGATGAGCAGGGGGCGTTTACGCAGCGCAGGCAACTGTTAAGGGTGCCGCGTTTTGGACCTAAGGCTTTTGAGCAGGCCGCAGGCTTCTTACGTATCCGTAATGCTGAACAACCGTTGGATAACACTGCGGTTCACCCTGAACGCTACGCTCTGGTTGAGCGGATGGCAGAAGACGCCGGGGTGACTGTGGGCCAGCTGATCAGTGATCCGATCCTCGTCGATAAAATTGATCTTAAACCCTATGTTGCAGGGGATGTCGGACTTCCGACTTTACGTGATATCTTGGGGGAGTTGAAAAGCCGGGGCGTGATCCGCGCGCGACTTTTGCTTCAACCGGTTTTCGTGAAGATGTGATGGATGTTTCTGATCTTAAAGAGGGGATGAGGCTGAATGGTGTGGTGACCAATGTTGCTGCCTTCGGTGCTTTTGTCGATATCGGCGTCCATCAGGATGGTCTGGTTCATATCAGCCAGCTGGCTGATCGTTATGTCAAGGATCCGAATCAGGTGGTTAAAGTTGGTCAGCAGGTTCAGGTCCAGGTTATGTCGCTTGATCTTCAGCGAAAAAGAATCGGTCTGACCATGCGCCAGGGGAGACAGGAACCCGATCTTTCACCTTCAGATGGAAGGGGCAGGACAGAGCAGAAAAAGAACCAGAAGCAACCGCGGAAAATGACGACTGATCTGGCTTCTGCTTTCGAAAAGTCAGGGTTCAAGGTGAGAAAAGGGAGATGATCTGTTCTCATAAATGAACGATAAAAAAAGCTGCAGGAGCATGAGATGGATCTCGTTGTTCCTGCAGCTTTTTCATTTCTGGTTTAATTATCCGAACAATGATGCAATGTAGCCGAACAACCCTGATTCTTTAATTTTGGCATAAAGAACGACTGCAACTGCCAGTGGTGATACATAGCGAATCATAAAGTGCCAAAGGGTGTAAACCCATGCCGGACTTGCGGCCAGAAGTTCTTTTTTCTCTTCTTCCTTTTTCCAGAACCAGCCAACATAGATGGAAATCAGCAATCCTGAAAGGGGCAACAGGTAGTTGGAGGCAATCAGGTCGATTGAATCAAAAAAAAGCCATTTCTCCAAGCGGAGTCCAATTGCCAAAGACGTTATAGGACAGCGCCGATGGAATGCCGACAATGAAGCTGAGTGCCGACAGGGCCGAAGTCGCCTTTTGCGACTCCAGCCTCTTTCGTCAATCAGGTAGGCAACCTGAGCTTCAAGCAGTGAAATGGTGCTGGTCAGGGCGGCAAAGGCAATGAGCAGGAAAAACAGGATGGCAAGAAAGTAGCCGCCGGGAATCTGAGAAAACACAATTGGGATTGTTTTGAACACCAGTCCCGGACCCGCCGCGGGCTGCATGCCGACAGCAAATACAACAGAGAAAATTGCCAGACCGGCAATCAGGGCAATGGATGTGTCGAGCAAAGCGACACGCAAACTGGCACTGACGATATTTGATCCTTTGGACAGATAAGAACCGTAGGTGATGATGATCGCCATACCGAGTGACAGGGTGTAGAAAGAATGCCCCATCGCTTCAAGTACCGATGGTGGTGTGAGTTTGCTGAAGTCGGGGTAGAACATGAAGCGCAAGGCCTCTGCTGCTCCATCGCTGAGCATACCGTTGATAAACAGCAGCAACAACAGGGCAAACAGGATCGGCATCAGAATTTTACTCCAGCGCTCAATACCGTTACGGATGCCTCCAATAACAATTCCCAGACTTAAAGCGATGAATGTGAAGTGGCAAATGATCTGCCGGGTTCCATCGCCAATAAGCCCTCCGAACATGCTTTCAATTGCCTCCGGAGATTGTCCGACAAAAGCTCCTTGCAGAGCGCGCCAGACATAGTCGAGGGTCCAACCTGCGACGACCGAGTAGTAAGAGAGAATAATGAATGCTGAGCCGACACTGAACCAACCTGCCAGTCGCCAGGGGGATCCCTTTCCTTCCAGGACGGTAAATGCTCCGACTGCGTCTTTCTGTGTGTGGCGACCGATCATTAATTCAGAAATCATGATCGGCAGTCCGACAATAGCAATACAGAACAGATAGACCAGAACAAAAGCTCCGCCGCCATTCTGTCCGGTGATGTAAGGGAATTTCCAGATGTTACCAAGGCCGATGGCACTGCCGGCCGCTGCGAGGATGAATCCGAGGCGGGTTGCCCACTGTCCACGCGATTGTGCGTTGTTCATTGTCATACTTCCTTTCGAGTAACAAGATCAATGTTGTCATGGCGCAACAGGTACAAAAAATATTGTTTTTCCAGCTGATATGATTTCCAGTGAAAAAACGCAAAAAAGGGGAGACGAGCCCGCTGATGGAGCCTGTCTCCCCCTGAACTTACCTGACCACGAACCTTACCGTTTGGGAGGAGCGAGGTCAATTAAATATGTTATTGAATTCTGAATATTCATTTTTTTATTAACTTGTCACTTTATCTGTTCTGCAATGCAGAATTAGCTGGGCGGCTGAGGAAATTTTACCAGGCCACGAGAGTCTTTTTGTGTTTGGAGATCTGATAAACGGGTCAGTTGTGTTGGCCGTTTCCGGTTAAGAGACTATGCCGATTGCTGAACATCGGGATCTTCGTTAGCATCGGTCGTCTGCAACTCCATGACCGGGACAACAGAGGCTGGTGCGCAGATTGTCAGTTCGCTGCGCATATCATCAGTCGCTGGAGCGCGTTTGAAAATTCTCCAGGCCGTTATTACGACGATCGCTCCGCAGGGAAGTGCGAGAGACCAGAAAAAGCCTTGAGAACCGAAAAACTTCATGAATGTGGCAGTTACTATTGGACCGGTGACGAGACCAATCCCGGCGATTAGCAGAATTGTCGCTGCAGCACTGACGGTCTGTTCCGGTGAAAGGTAGTCGTTTGTATGAGCGATACACAGTGAATAGAGCGGCAGACAAACCCGCCAATCAGAGCAATGACAAGCAGGAGCAACGGTCCGTTGGCTGTGCAGAACAGCGCTCCTATGACGGCACATGAGGTTCCGATAAGTGAGCAGGTAAATATCATAATGCGGCGATCAATCCGGTCCGATATTTTACCGATTGGCCAGAGGAGAAGAACGCCGCTGAACAGCATGATGGCCATAAACAAGGATGTTTGTGGAAGGGTGAGGCCTATCTTGGTTGCGTAGACGGCTCCCATGCCGAGCAGCATGGCATTGATACAATTATTAAACAGGCTACCGAGAACCCCCAAAGGCGCTACTTTGTAGAGGTCGACCACTCTGATCTTATCCGGTACGGAAAAGCTCGGGGTTCTGGTCGCTGTCAGCAGTATTGGAATCATCGACAGGCTGGCAATAATGGAGATTATAACAAATAGTTCGTAGCCGGCCGGGTTGCCGAGGTTAAGAAAAAATTGCCCCATGCCGCAACCGGCATAAACAATAAGCGTGTAAAATGAGAGGATCATACCGCGTGTTTCATTGGTTGAATCGGCATTCAACCAACTCTCGGCAACAAGATAGATGGCCATCATCGAAATGCCGGTGATAAAGCGCATCAGGGACCAGGTCCATGGATCAACGAAATAGGCATGAACCAGAATTGCGGTAGAGACCAGAGATCCAAATGCTCCAAAAGTGCGGATGTGGCCGACTTTTATGATGATACCCGGGATATAGATAGCACCAATAAAATAGCCGGCAAAATAGCTGGACATCATCAGGCCTGTGCTGATGTCGTTGAAGTTTTCCAGCGATGCCCGAATCCCGAGGAGCGAACTCTGCATACCGCTGTTTAGGCCGATCATTCCCAGGCCGAAAAATAACGGCCAGAAGGACAAAAAAACACGAATCATAAATCATTGATCTCACAATTTCTCATGGCTATATGGAACGTAGCGATAATGCTCTTTATGACTTCTTTTCGTCAATATAAATGGCCTCGGCAAGCAGACCTCTGATATGTTTTCTCGGGGTGACAAAGGAGGGCTTGCCGTCTTTGTTTCGGCTTTAAGTTGCAACTGCCGCAACCGAAGGATCGGCGGATGAACATGGGTTGATAATCGTTGATAATTCTGCTTGCATCAAGCGCTCGGCTTTTGGCTCTGCTAGCGTGAGACCGCTGCGGTGACGGTTGGATAAGTGTTTACTTCCGGGAGACAGACATGGACATGATGGACTATGTTTTTATCGTTATCGCTTATGGTGTCGCGGGTGCGATCAAGGGATTGACAGGAATCGGCTTTTCGACGTCCTGTCTGCCGATCATGGCTATGCGCCTTGATATGACGGTTGCTATTCCGCTTGTTATTGTTCCTTCCGTGGTCAGCAATGTTGCCGTAATGATTCAAGCCGGTGGGTTTGCCAATGCAGTCCGACGTTTCTGGCAGCTTTATCTAGGCAGTGTTCCCGGTCTTCTGCTCGGGTTATGGGTTCTTGTCTCCATCGATGTAGACCTTGTCAAGGCAATTCTGGGGCTTGTTCTCATTGTCTATACGCTCTGGACATTCAACAGCTCTCAATCTTCGCTGTCTGTTGTGTGGGAGCAGCGACTTAAGGGACCTGTCGGGTTTTGTACCGGTTTTATCAACGGTTTGACCGGTTCCCAGATGATGCCGTCCATGCCATACCTGCTCTCTTTGGATTTGGATAGGAATGCCTTTGTTCAGGCCATCAATATCTCCTTCACTCTTTCCAGTCTGGTTTTGTTCTTTGGTATGACCCGGTTGGGGTATGTCGATCTCGACCTGTTCCTACTCGCCGTTGCCGGATTGATTCCTGTGTTGACGACTGTCTACCTGACCGGACGTCTGCAGAGGCGCTTGAGTGGCTCAGTCTATCGTAAGCTGGTTTTAGTTTTTTTGCTGATCATGGGACTTGGTCTGATGATGAGAGCCGCTCTCTAGTTTTTGGTTTATTTGCGTACGAATAATGAGTTGAAAGAGAGACATGTTTTGATCGGTTTATCAATATCACTTTGGCTGGTAAAATATCGATGGATCATATCTCCTGTTCCGGTCTATAGGCAAAAGTGATAATCTTTTGCCTGGATCTTAGCCAGACAGTTGAACCTTTTTCCGAGTATCAATAAATGATGAAATGAGTAGTGAAATGCCTCAAACTCCCGAAACGATTTATCTCGAAGATTATAAAACTCCCGCCTATCTTGTTGAGCGGGTCGACCTGTCTTTTCAGCTTGAAGAAAACGCAACGCGTGTTTCCTCTGTGTTGGAGATGACTCTAAACCCTGATCGACAAGGGGAAACGGAAACCCTGATTCTGGATGGCGAACATCTGCAATTACTCAGCGTCAAACTGGATGGAAGAGTTTTGGCCGGTGATGAATACCGGGCAGACTGTGCTTCGTTGCAGGTCTTTAATGTTGCGGAAACGTTTACTCTGGAAGTTGAAACTCAGATCGACCCGGCGAATAACACGGCGCTTGAGGGGTTATATCTTTCGTCGGCTAATTACTGCACCCAGTGCGAAGCCCAGGGCTTCAGGAGGATTACCTACTATCCTGACCGGCCCGATGTCTTAGCGCGTTTTCGGGTGCGGATTGAAGCGGACAAAAAGTATCCTGTTCTGTTGAGTAACGGCAATCTGTTGGATCAGGGCGAACTGGGCAACGGACGTCACTATGCTGTATGGGAAGACCCTTTCCGCAAGCCGAGTTATCTGTTTGCTCTGGTGGCTGGGGATCTGGTTTGTCTGGAGGATCATTATACGACCCTTTCGGGGCGGGATGTTCTGTTGCAGATTTATGTCGAAGATCGTAACAGCGATTATTGCGACCACGCTCTGGCGTCTTTGAAGAAGTCGATGCTGTGGGATGAAGAAACGTACGGACTTGAGTATGACCTAGATCGTTATATGATCGTCGCCGTTGACGATTTCAATATGGGGCAATGGAAAACAAGGGGTTGAATATTTTTAATTCCAAGTATGTGCTGGCTCATCCCGAAACGGCGACCGATAGCGATTATCTGGGGGTGGAGTCGGTTATCGGACACGAATACTTCCATAACTGGACCGGAAACCGCGTGACCTGCCGTGACTGGTTTCAGTTGAGCCTGAAAGAAGGCCTGACTGTTTTTCGTGATCAGGAATTTTCAGCGGATATGAATTCAGCAGCAGTTAAACGAATTGACGACGTGCGGGTTCTGCGTCAGTTTCAGTTTCCTGAGGATGCTGGTCCGATGGCACATCCGGTTCGCCCCTCCTCTTATGTCGAGATTAACAATTTTTACACCACCACCGTTTATAATAAGGGAGCGGAAGTGATCCGGATGATGCAGACTCTGCTCGGCCGCGAGGCTTTTATTAACGGGGTGAAGCTTTATCTGCAACGGCATGACGGGAAAGCGGCAACTTGTGATGATTTTGTTGCTGCGATGGAGGAGGCCGGTGGTGTCGATCTGCAACAGTTCAAGCGTTGGTATTCTCAATCGGGGACTCCCGTAGTTAAGATTGAGCAAGGCTACAGCCAGGCTGAAAAAAAACTGATGCTGACGGTGTCGCAATATTGTCCTCCGACTCCTGGGCAGGAAAGGAAAGAACCGTTCCATATTCCGCTGGGGCTGGGGTTTCTTGATTCCGAGGGGCGTGAGCTGATGTTGCAGGCGGAGTCCGAGCCAGGTCCCACGGGGATGTTACAGCTCACGGAGGCAGAGACAACCTTTGTTTTTGACCATGTCCCTGAACAGCCGATTGTCTCTCCTTTACGAGGTTTTTCGGCGCCGGTGAAAATTGATGGAAATTTCAGTGACAACGATCTTGCTTTGCGCATGGCTTATGACAGTGACGCTTTCAATCGTTGGGAGGCTGGCCAGGCATTGGCTGTCAAGGAGTTGTTGCATGCCTATGACAATGAGGCGGGGGAAACTGCCGATATTCTGAAACCCTTGTTTGTTGATTCCTGGGGGAAAGCTCTGGCCGATGAAAAGGTGGATATGAGCCTGCTCAGCCAACTGTTGACTCTGCCGAGTGAGCAGTACCTGGCTGATCAACTGGACGCTTTTGATCCCGATCGGGTCAGAATGGTGCGTAATGCAGCTAAAAGACAATTGGCGGAAGCCCACTTTGAGATTTTGTGTAAGCGCTATGCTGATTGCAGAGTTATGCAAGGGGTTTTCTCTTTAGCGCCCACTGCTGTCGGCCGGAGAAGCCTGAAGAACTTCTGCCTGCAAATGATGATGATTTTGGATAGACCTGCTGCGCGCGATCTGGCTGTTGAACAATATCGCACGGCAAACAATATGACAGATCGGTTGGCCGCTCTTGTCTCCATGATTGACAGTGCTGACGAACGGCGTCAGGAATTGTTATCCGATTTTTATCAGGAGTGGAAATCTCACCCCCTGCTGCTGGATAAGTGGTTTAGCCTGCAAGCTTCGGCGCAGCGGGAAGGGACCTTCTCTGTCATCGAAAAACTACTTCAACATCCTGACTTTACTTTGACAAATCCAAATCGAGTGCGATCTCTACTGGGAGCTTTATGCCAGAATTTAGGTGTTTTTCACCGCGCTGATGGTAAGGCTACCGCCTGTTGGTCGATCAGATCTGTCAACTGGATCAGAGCAATCCTCAGGTCGCTGCGCGTATGGCTGGTCCGCTGACACGTTGGAAGAGGTTGGAGTCGGGGCGGCGTGGACTGCTGAGGAAGGAATTGGAACTGCTGCAGCAGAGTGACCTGTCGCGTGATCTGTACGAAATTGTCAGTAAGAGTCTGATCTAGGACGCCGGGTTGAGACCCGGTGCTTTGAGCTGGATGTTGATCTGTCTTTGTTGGAGGAACTATGAGTGAATATACCATTATTGGTTGTGGAGATATTGGTCTTCGGGTCGCTCGCAAATTGAGAGCTCAGAATCACAGTGTTGAGCGACTGCTCATTTTGTGGATGGCGTCTCTGCCCTTGAAAGTGAAGGGCTCAAGCGATTGTCGTCAATTTTGATTGTCAGGATGAAATCCCCGATTTTTCGGTAGCTGGGAAAAAGGTATTTTATTTTCTGGCTCCACAGGGGGGTGGGTCGAGTGATTACCGGATGTTTAATTTCTGTCGTCGTTTGTCGACCGTTAACTGCCCTCAAAAGATTGTTTATATCAGTACCAGTGGTGTTTACGGTGATTGCGGTGAGCAACTTGTCACAGAAGAGACCCCAGTGAATCCGCAGACCAGTAGAGCAAAGCGACGGGTCAATGCTGAAGAACAGTTGCGTGAACAATCGGAAAAACTCGGTTTCGACCTGATTATCCTCAGGGTCACCGGGATTTACGGTCCTGGCCGATTGCCATTGTCGCAGTTGCATAAGGGGCATGAAATTTTAAAACTGGAGGTTTCCCCTCAAACGAACCGTATCCACAGCATTGATCTTGTTGATATCTGTCTGGTTGCAATGGAAAAGGGTGAGGGGGGCGATATCTATAATATTTGTGATGGTCAGAAGAGCAGTATGAGTGAGTATTTTATGGCGGTTGCCGACTCTATGACCTGCCGCAGCCGAAGCAGCTGAGTTGGTCCGAGGCGGAAAGGTGATGAACCCGTTGACCTTTTCTTTTTTAAAAGAATCGCGTCGTATGTCAAACCGCAAAATGTTGGAAAAACTTGAAATCAAACTTAAATATCCGACCCTTGAACAGGGTTTGAATGCGTGCAGGAGTCATAGCTTATGATGAACCATGTCGGTTCAGCAGTCGTCAAGCCGGTTGCCGGTTTCACCAAAGGGTTCAGTTATCCTCTACGGGCGGTCAGGCTTTTTCGCCATCACCCCGGCTTGGTCAAGTACCTGGCCATTCCTTTCGTCATTAATGTCCTGGTATTTTCTGTGACGGTTTATTTCGGACTCGACCTTTTTCAGGGCATGCTTGAAACCTATGCGCCCAGTACTGACGTCTGGTATGGCGTCGTTCTTTATTACCTGGCCTGGATTGTCGCTCTGATGTTGACCACGGTGATCGTGTTCTTCTCGTTCACTGTGATCGGTAATCTGATAGCTTCTCCATTCAATGAACTTTTGTCTGAGCGAACCGAAATTTACATTGTTGGCTCTGTCGTTGAGGAGCGGTTCACTCTGGGACGTTTCTGGACTGAAGCGGTTTATGCCCTGGGGGTCGAAATCAAGAAAATTGCTGTGTTTACAATCTGCATGTTGCTGTTGTTCGGGATCAACTTTATTCCGGGCATCGGTTCGATGATTTATGCTGTTCTGGCTCCAGCGCTGACGCTTTTCTTTCTGGTGGTTGAGTATCTTGCCTTTGTTTTGATGCGTAAGAGAATGAACTTCAGGCAGCAGCGACGTTATATTTTCAGACACCCGGTGATGATGCTGGGTTTTGCTTGTGCTGTGTTTTGTCTGCTGGCTATCCCTTTTGTTCAATTTTTTTTGCATCCCCCTGGCCGTGGTTGGGGCAACGCTGTTATGGTGTGATTTTCCGGCGGAAGTCTGAGTTTTGCTCAGGCTCTATCAAGGTTTTGTAAGAACAATGTAAGTCCATGGTTGCCGTTCAGGGTGAAGTGGGCTAAAATGTTGGGTGTTTGTTCGCACTATTTTTATAATTTTTATACTCACCAACTGACAGGAGATTTCAGTCTAATGAGTGAACCCGGGAAAACAAAATTTCAGATCGATCTGCGTCGGCATTTACGTGAACACTATATCAACGAAAGCCTGACGCATTTGATCTGTGAGATCGCCGAGGCATCAAAGTACATCATTAACTCGATTCGAACCGGTGATCTGGGTGTGGCGGGGACTTCAACCTGTATGGTGAGCAGCAGTTGGCGCTTGATGTTCTTGCTGACCGCATTCTGCGCAAGCGTCTCGACCATTCTCGCGTTGTTGCCAATATGATGTCTGAGGAAATGGATGAAATCATTCCAATCTCGCCCGATTGTAACGGTAAATACTCAGTTGCTTTTGATCCATTGGATGGTTCTTCTCTGGTTGATGTTAATCTGGCTGTAGGGACCATTGTTTCGATCTTTGAGGGATGTGACCTTCTTCAGGAGGGGCGCAATCAGGTCGCTGCGATGTATATCCTCTATGGTCCTCGTACGACTCTGGTTTATAGTGTCGGTAAAGGTGTTCATGAGTTCGGCATGAACAACCTGATGGAATATACTCTGTTGCGTGAAAATATAACCCTCGAATCCGAGGGGAATCTCTACTCGCCTGGTGGTCAGCGTAATCTGTATACTCCTGGAGTTGAAGCATATATCTCCCGCCTTGAAGAGCGTGGTGTCAAATTGCGTTACAGCGGCGGGTTTGTACCTGACATCAATCAGGTCCTGCTCAAAGGTAAGGGGATTTTCTTTTATCCCCATCTAAAGGAGCTGCCCAAGGGGAAGTTGCGCCTGTTGTTTGAGCTTAATCCGATGGCTTACCTGATTGAGCAGGCCGGTGGAGCCGCCTCGAACGGACATATGCGGATTCTGGATCTTAAGGCTGATCAGATTCATGAGCGCTCGCCCGTTTTTATCGGTTGCAAGAAAGATGTTGCTCTGGCGGAAGAATTTATTCGAAAGCATGAAACCGGTGACGCTGCTGTGAAGGCGATCAAATCTCAGAATAAAAAAGTTGCACAACCTGCTTGATCTGATGTTCTGAAAATTTGATTTGTCGCTGCATCTGGGGAGGGGGTATGCAGCTGATTTCAACTGCTTTTCTGGCAATTCTAGCGGGGCTGGCGACAGCCCCGTTTTATTCCATACCACCGGCGCTCGTCTGGCTTGGAGCAGGGAGCCTGCTCCTGCTTTGGCTCTTGCTGAATCAAGCTCCTCGAACAGGTCATCTTGTTTTTGCTCTTCTTTTTTTCTGCTTGCCAATCTTAATTATTCGTATCAGATCCAGCCATCCCGGACTGCTGTCGCCATTGATCAGCTGAACAGGAAGCTGATGGTTTCCGGTGAGGTTCTTGATGCGGTGCACTTGAATGATAAGCGCAGCAGGATAGATGTGTCTGTCGGTTCGATCCTGGCCGGCACAGATCGGATTGAAGATGCTGAGGGGTTGAAGATCCGCCTGTATCTGGAGCAGAGTGAGCGATTGTTTTTGCCCGGTGACAGTATCCGCTTCCAGAGCCGTTTGAGGTTGCCGCGCCTGTTTAAAATACCGGGTGAGTTTAACTGGCCACGATATCTGTCCAGCCAGGATATCGATCTGACCGGTTGGGTTAAATCGGATAGTGCTATTGATGTCATCTCTCAGGAGGAGGGCGGGTGGTTGCGGACTGTCGCCATCTGGAGAGAACAACTGCCATATTATTCAGGCTGAACTGTCTCTTCTCAGCGCCGCTGGTCAGGGCTTACTGCTGGGGGAAGGGAGGGTTCTTTCAGCGGAAGTGAGGCAAATTCTTTCCCATAGCGGCATCAGTCATCTGTTTGCTATCTCCGGTTTGCATCTTGGTATGATTGCTCTGCTGATGTATCGAGCAAGCCTGTTTGTTTATCGCCGCTATCCCGCTCTGCTCGAATGGTGTCCGCCGCAGAGGTCGATTCCATTGATTCTATTGCCATTGCTATTCTTTTATTTGATCTTGACCGGTGATGCCGTTTCGACTCGGCGGGCATTCGCTCTGGCGTTTATTGGCGCCATTTTTCTGTTACAGAGAAACTATGTGAATCCATTCATGCTGCTTGTCTCGCTTGCTACTTTATCATTGTTGCTTAACCCGCTGCTACTATGGCAGGCAAGCTGGCAGCTGTCATTTGCCGGTGCCGCTGGAATCCTGTTGACGCAACCTCTATGGCAGCACAACTTTGTAGTGAGCAGGAGATTTTGTGTCGCTATCCATTGCAGTTGTTTTTGGTTACCTGTGCGGCCACTCTGACAACCTTGCCGCTGGTTCTGATGAATTTTCATCTGATTGCACCGGCAGGACTTCTCGCCAATGTGATTTGTGTGCCGATCGTTACGCTCGTGATTCTGCCCGTGGGACTGTCGGGTTTGCTTTTGTTCATGTTGTGGCCCGACCTCGCCACACCGTTGTTTCACTGTTGTGGTTATCTGCTTCGCGGTCTGGTCGGTCTGGCAGGATGGGTTACGGAACTTCCCGGACTAAACGGCTACAGTCTGTTTTTGAGTCGATGGCAATACTTGTCCGTCGGCCTGATTTTGATGGCTTTCCTGCTGGTGGTGAGAAAACCCTATGGATTGAAGCCTTTAGGTGGGGGTGGTGGTGCACTGATTATGGCTGCTCTGTTATGGCTGTTGCCAGGTTCCGGATCAGGGAGCGAAGGTGTCAGTTTGACAATGTTCAGTGTTGGACAGGGCGATTCCCTGTTGATACAGAACCGATCAGGCCAGGCTGTTCTTGTCGATGGAGGAGGCCTTTACAGTCAGCGGTTTGATGTTGGCGAACGATTACTGGCTCCGGCTCTGGCCGAAATGAAGATAACGCATCTTGATGCTGTTGTGTTGACGCATGACCATCCTGACCACCGCAAAGGGCTGATATATGTCTTGGATAGCATTTCTGTCGGCCGATTTATCACGTTTCACCAGTTAGAAGATCTGCACCCTCTGCTGCGGGATGTACTGATAAAAAGGAGGGTTCCGATATCCAGGGTCGAAGCGGGCTGCATCGGTTATCGTTTTGGCAGAGTGGGGCCTTGATGGTTCATAATGGTTTCAGTGACCGGTTTAAGGAAAATGATAATTCCCTGGCCGTTTATCTCGGTCTGGATTCTGACGAAGGGATTTTGTTGACTGGTGACCTTGAGGCCAGAGGGGTGGAGAAACTCATGCGGGCGGGGGTCCCCGGACCGGTTTCTGTACTCAAATTGCCGCATCATGGAAGCCGCTATTCTTTGACCGATGAACTGGTAGAACGATTGATGCCAACTTATTGCCTGGCCTCGGTTGGTTATCAGAATCGTTATCATCTTCCAGCACGTGAGGTTGTGAGCATGATCGCTGAGCACGGACTTTCTCTTTTTCGGACGGATAGAGACGGAACCGTCAGGCTTAGTTTCGGCGCGGAAGGCTGGGATGTTCAGCAATGGGACGATGGGCTTTTCCGTTGACAATGATAAATAAAAAAGGATAATAATTAGAGAATTATTATCAGGAGCCTTATGACTTCATCCTCTCCCCATATCCTTGTCGCTGATGATGAGATATTTTTTCGGAAGCTTTACCGAGATCTTTTGATTGAGGAAGGCTACCGTGTCGACGTTTGCGAGAACGGCAGCCAGACTATTCAGTTTCTGGAGCAGCATGGCGCCGATCTTGTCTTGACCGATATGGTTATGCCGGGCAGCAACGGGTTGGAGGTTCTGCGTTTTGCGCGGTCTTTGACGAACCCGCCTGACGTTATCCTTGTGACCGGGCATGGCAGCCTTGAATCTGCTATTGATGCACTTAAAAACGGAGCCCACGACTATCTGCTAAAACCGTTTAATCCGGAAGAGCTGAAACATATTGTTCGCGGTTGCCTGGACCAGCGCAGGTTGCTGACCGAAAACGATCATCTGCGTCGTCAGATTCAACTCTTTCAGTGCGGACAGTCGTTGTCGTCATTGATTGAACTGGATCTGTTGATACCTCAAGCCCTTGATGTTCTTCTCAGGGAAACGCATTCTTCGGTCGGATGTGCATTTACGCTTAAAGGCGGTGCGACTCCGTGCGTTGTCAGTGTTAAGAATATGGCGACAGGGTATGCAGGGGTCTTAGTAGATATCCTGCTTCCGGAGATTGAGCTGAAGCGTGGTTTTTATCAGCCGGGGATAAGGGTCGAAAAAAACTGATCAAGATGAAGCAGCAGCTTGATCGGATATGGATGTTGCCTCTTTATGACGGCGATGTTCTCAAAGGTGGAATTCTTCTTTTGATGTCGCTGGTTTTGACATGTCCTCTGCGATCATGACAGACCTGCGCTATCTCTGCGATCAGATCCTGCTTGGATTTGAAAATGCGTGCCGCTATCAGGAGGCGCAGGACCTGATGTATACAGATGATTTGACCGGTCTGTATAATCATCGCTATCTGCAGGTTGCCTTGGGACAGGAAATAAGGCGTGCCCAGCGCTACGGGTTGAAATTTTCATTACTCTTTCTTGACCTCGATCGTTTCAAGCAGATTAACGATCAGTACGGACACCTGGCCGGAAGCTCTGCACTGCAGGAAGTTGGAGAGTTGCTGCGAGGTTGTGTGCGGGATGTTGACACGTTGTTTCGTTTCGGCGGTGATGAATTTGCTGCCATTCTGGTAGAAGCAGACGATAAAACTGCACGTATCGTTGCCGAGAGAATACGTATGGTGATTGAAGGGCACGCTTTTCTTGAACAGCAGGGCACCCCCTCATATGTGACTGTCACATCGGGGTTCGCGACTTTCCCAACAGACGCTTCTGAAAAAGGGACTTTGCTTGATTTGGCGGATCAGGCGATGTATGCGGGGAAGGTCACTCGTAATGTCATCTGCGGCGTTAGGGATATCAGTTCGAATCCTTGAACGGCTGCCTCATTTCTAGTTGTCTGATCCTTCAATGTCTTTCTGACTGAAAATAATTGCAAAAAGAACAAACGGCTCTTTATGATCCTTTCAAAATAGGTTATCTTCATCTGCTTGTTCCATTATCGCGTTTATAATGTTGATATCTTCCCTTGATGGTCCCCGGGCTGGTCGGGGAGGGTTTATTGCGTAGGCACAATGTCATCTATAGTCAATTTGAAAGAGGATAAGGATTTGAACGTCGTTGCAATCAAAGGGATGAATGATATCTTACCGGGTGAAATAGAAACCTGGCAATTTCTGGAGCAATCTGCTCGTGAGGTTTTCAGCACCTATGGGTTTTCTGAGATCAGGACTCCGGTGCCTGAGAAAACCGAGCTCTTTTGTCGCTCCATTGGAGAAACGACCGATATTGTCGAAAAAGAAATGTATACTTTCAGCGACAAAAGCGACCATTCCATAACCCTGCGACCGGAAGGTACAGCACCGGTGATGCGCTCTTTCATTCAGAATCGTCTGTATAATCTTGATCCGGTTTCGAAACTTTATTACATGGGACCGATGTTCCGCTATGAGCGGCCGCAGAAAGGTCGTTACCGCCAGTTCCATCAGATTGGTGTTGAAGCTCTTGGAGTTGAAGATCCTAAAATTGATGCTCAGATTCTGGCCATGCTGCATCATTATTTTAATAAGATCGGCATCAATGCCGTATCGTTGCAGGTCAATTCACTTGGTTGTCCCGAATGTCGACCTGTTTACCGCGATACGTTGATAGCTTACCTTGAAGCCCGTCTCAATCTGTTATGTTCGGACTGCCAGCGACGCTATAAAGCCAATCCTCTACGGGTTCTGGATTGTAAGGCAAAAGGGTGCAAGGAGGCCACTGTCGATGCACCGGCGGTCAGCGAAAACCTTTGCACTGCCTGCGACGAACACTTTTCTCAGGTGCAGATCTATCTGCGTTCTTTGGACATTCCTTTTGAAGTCAACAGGCGTATGGTTCGAGGTCTTGATTACTATGTTCGTACGACATTTGAACTGGTAACGGACCAGCTTGGATCGCAAATGCGGTTGCTGGTGGAGGGCGTTATGATGGTTTGGTCGAAGGGTTGGGAGGGCCGGCTTTGCCGGGAATCGGTTTTGCCATCGGCCTTGAGCGGTTGGTTTTGATGAAGGAGAATCAAAGGGTTGCTCCCGCCGTTCCACAGCTTTTTATTGCTTCTCTGGGAAAGGACGCTTCAGACAGCGCTTTCATCCTGATGTCGAAATTACAGGCAGCCGGGATTCGCGTCGAGATGGATTATCAGGCGAAGAGCCTTAAAGCCCAGATGCGTAGGGCGAATAAGCTGAACTCCGCTTTTACGCTGATTCTTGGTGAAGAGGAAATAGCGACAGGGAGAGCCCAGTTGAAAAATATGGCGGATAGTTCACAGGTCGAGGTAACCCTGGACTCTCTGGTTGACACTTTAAGTGAAAAACTGGCTTGAACGGCCGGTTCCGCTTGACCGTGCCGGGCTGCAGTTCATATAATCACTGCTTGGCAAACTGTTAATATCTAAGGCTAAAACGCTATTATTAAATACGGAGGAGATGTTTTGAGCGATAAACTAGGAAATTGGAAAAGAACTCATCGTTGCGGTGAAGTAACCGCAGAGCTGATTGGACAGGATGTCTGTGTCATGGGGTGGGTACAGCGTCGACGTGATCATGGTGGCCTGATTTTTATCGACTTGCGTGATCGCGAAGGAATTTTACAATTGGCTCTTGATCCTGACCGCGATCTTGCGTCTCACCAGAAAGCAGAGCAGGTTCGTAATGAGTATGTGATTGCCGCTCGCGGCAAAGTGTCACCACGCCCCGAAGGAACCGTCAATTCTAGGATGAAAACGGGCGAAGTCGAAATCGAGATCAGTGAACTGAAAATCCTGAACCGCTCGGAAACGCCACCTTTCATGCTCGACGAGTTTACGGACGTCGCTGAAAATATCCGCCTTAAATATCGTTATCTGGATTTACGTCGCCCGGCCTTGCAACACAATATGATGATGCGGCATCTGGTTGCCAAAACAGTCCGGAATTATCTTGACGATCAGGGGTTTATTGAAGTTGAAACACCGGTGTTGACCAAAAGTACACCAGAAGGAGCACGTGACTATCTGGTTCCCAGTCGTGTCAATAACGGCAGCTTTTATGCTTTGCCCCAGTCACCACAGATCTTTAAGCAGTTGCTGATGGTCTCCGGTTTTGATCGCTACTTTCAGATTGTTAAGTGCTTTCGCGATGAAGATCTGCGTGCCGACCGTCAGCCTGAATTTACCCAGATCGATTGTGAGCTGAGCTATGTCAATCATGATGATGTCATGGACGTTATGGAAGCTTGATCGCCAATTATTTTCAAGGCCGCTCTCAATGTCGATCTGCAGCTTCCCATGCCGCGGCTGTCCTATGCTGAAGCAATGGATCGTTTTGGTGTGGACAATCCTGATCTGCGTTTTGATATGGAGTTAGTTGATATTACCGCCAAGGTTGCAGATTCGCAGTTCAAGGTTTTTGCCGACGTTGCCGCCAAGGGGGGGTTGGTCAAGGCTATTAACGCGAAGGGCTGTGCCACTTTCTCACGTAAAGAGCTGGATGATCTGACTGAGTTTGTCAAAATTTACGGAGCCAAAGGGCTGGCCTGGGTCAAGGTGACAGAAGAGGGATGGCAGTCACCGATTGCCAAGTTTTCAATGAAACCGAACTTGCAGATCTGAATACAGCACTTGATGCTGAGGTTGGGGACCTGCTGATGTTTATGGCGGATACCTCTGCGGTAGCGAATGAAGCGCTTGGACGTTTGCGTGGACACCTCGGGCAAAAACTGAACCTGGCCCGAAAAGATGATTATAAGTTCGCCTGGGTTACCGATTTCCCGTTGCTCGAATGGGACGCAGAAGAAAGCGCCATGTTGCGGTTCATCATCCCTTTACAGCCCATTGGAAGAAGATATTGCACTGCTTGACAGTGAGCCGGGTAAGGCTAGAGCGCAGGCGTACGATCTTGTTCTCAACGGTTCTGAAATTGGCGGCGGCAGTATTCGTATCCACGATCAGGCAGTCCAATCGCGGATGTTCGAATTGCTTGGGATCGGTGAAGAAGAAGCTCAGGAAAAGTTTGGTTTTCTGCTTGACGCGCTTAAGTTCGGTGCTCCACCACATGGTGGGATCGCCTTTGGTCTTGACCGCATTATGATGATCCTGACTGGAGCCGATTCCATTCGTGACGTCATTGCATTTCCGAAAACTCAAAAGGCAACCTGCCTGCTGTCTGAGGCTCCGAATGAGGTTGCCGAAAAACAATTACAGGAGCTGGGAATCCGGTTGCGGGCAAAGCAGAAGTAACCGGATCTGTTAACGTTTAATGGTAAAGTTTCTATGTGGGCAGATGTCAAAACGTCTGCTGCTTATCATATCTGTGGTCTTGGCTGGTTGCGCACAGCCCCCCGTGACGAATCTTGATGACGTCAGGAGTGTCGTTGCCCACGCCTATGCTGCTGGTGCTGCCCGCTACGCTCCCGGGGAGTATCAATTGGCAAGTAGTGCTCTTCTGGCGGCAGAGCAACAGGTTAAGAATGGTGACAACCGAAAAGCACTGAATACTCTGGCCTTGGCACGTCGTTACTCCTCGGAAGCGCTGAATATAACACTCAAGCACAAAAAGAAATTAGCGCTTGAGCAACAGCGACTGGCTGAAGAAAAAAGGCGTGATGAGCAACGTAAAGAGCGTGTGCTAAAGCTGGAGTTGGAAAAACAGCGAGAGCTGAAGCGGCAGCAAGAATTGGAAAGACAGCGTCAGCGCGAAGAGGCGGCGAGAATGGACGCACAAAAGAAAATCGCCAAAGTTGAGCGGCAGAAGAAATCGCCTCCTGTGATCGACATGCCTGAGCGGGTTGATCAAATTGAGGTCCGACCTGGAGAAAACCTGGCAGATATTGCGGCACGTCGCGAAGTGTATGAGGACGCAATGTTGTGGCCATTGATCTATCGAGCTAATCGCGACCAGATCAAAGACCCCAGAGAGATATTTGCCGGCCAGATTTTTGTTATTCCTCGTGATAAGACCAGGAATGATGAGGAGGCGGCCCGTCAGGAAGCTGGAGAGCTCAATCTTTTTTAATTATTTAGCGGGTGTTGGTTAAGTCTTTTCCGGAGAGGTATTCAGAAGTCCCCTGTTGAAACCAACAGGGGACTTATTTTTGCTGACAGGTCGTATTTGGACTCTTTGCGGCAGATGATAACCTTTTCTCTACCTTTGTAATAGGGTATAGTCTGACTCATCAGTTAGGCAGGTATCGCTTTGGTGATGCTGTTCCGCTCGATCGATTGCTTCTTTGACTTTTGGTTTGATTAAGTGCGCTAGAATCAGGCTTTTTCATGTGTCAATGCATGCGTGTTCTGCCATGACTTCCCAATTATCTGCATATTGCGATGGAGTTGACAGTCAAGCGAAGTTGTCTTCTTATTTTACCTTCCTAAAAACACATAAAAACAACTGCTTAACTTAGTGGCTCTCGTGATTGAGATAATTTTACTCTAAAGCGCAAAGGCCCTTGACACCCCAATTTTGTTTGTATACTGTATACAACGCAATGTAGGGTGATTATTCCGGTTTATAACAAGGTTATAGATCGTGTGAATGTCTATTGTTACATTCGTATTATTTCTTAAGGAGAGAAAAGAATGGCAAAAATTATCTGGTCTGAAATTGATGAAGCTCCGGCGTTAGCTACTTACGCTTTTTTGCCGGTTGTCCAGGCTTTTACTAAAGGCACTGGGGTTGAAGTTGAAACAAAAGACATTTCTTTGGCGGGTCGCATTATTGCTAACTTTCCTGAAAACCTGACTGAAGACCAGAAGGTTGCTGATTACCTGGCTGAGCTGGGCGAAATTGTCCTGACTCCTGAAGCCAATGTTATCAAACTGCCGAACATCAGTGCCTCTATTCCACAGTTGCAGGATGCTATTGCCGAGCTCCAGGAGAAGGGCTACGATATTCCAAACTATCCCGAAGAAGCCACGACTGATGAAGAAAAAGAGCTTCAGGCTCGTTTTGCCAAATGTCTCGGTTCCGCGGTTAACCCGGTTTTGCGCGAAGGGAACTCTGACCGTCGGGCCGCTTTGTCGGTAAAAAAATTCGCTCAGAAAAATCCACATCGGATGATGAAACCATGGCCTGCTCCCGGGACTTCCAAGTGCCGTGTTGCCCATATGGACGGTGGTGATTTTTATGAGACTGAGCAATCGGTCACCATGCTGCTGCCGATACGGTTAAAATCCAATTTGTTGACGCTGCCGGCAGCGTAACAGATATGAAGGAAGTCGCTTTGCAGGCGGGCGAAGTATTCGACAGCTCGGTTATGAAGGTTGCTGAACTGCAGAAGTTTTACGCTAAGACAGCAACCGAGGCGAAAGAGAAGGACGTTCTGCTTTCCCTCCATCTCAAGGCAACCATGATGAAGATCTCCGATCCGATCATGTTCGGTCATTGTGTCAAGGTGTATTTCAAAGATGCTCTTGAGAAGCACGCTGACACTCTGGCTTCGATTGGTGCCAACCCGAACTTTGGCATGGGGGATATCCTTAATAAGCTGAATAAGCTTCCGGCTGACAAAAAGGCCGAGATCGAAGCCGATATCAATGCTTGCTATGAGACCGGCCCGGCCCTGGCTATGGTCGATTCCCGCAAGAATATAACGAACCTGCATGTGCCGAATGACGTTATTGTTGATGCGTCGATGCCGAACGTCGTACGTGATGGTGGTTGCATGTGGAACCTGCAAGACGAGCTGCAGGACACCATCGCCATGGTACCTGACCGCTGCTACGCTACAATGTATCGTGAAATCTGTGAAGACGCCAACAGAAATGGCCAGTTTGATCCGGCCACTATGGGGAGTGTCTCCAACGTCGGTTTGATGGCTCAAAAGGCCGAAGAATACGGTTCTCACGATAAAACATTTGAGGCTCCGTCCGAGGGGAAATTCCAGGTCGTGGACTCTTCCGGCACCGTATTGATGGAACAGCCGGTTTCAACGGGGGATATCTATCGTTCCAGTCAAGCCAAGGACATTCCGATCAAGGATTGGGTCAAACTGGCTGTTAACCGGGGTCAGGCATCTGGTGAGCCGGTTATTTTCTGGCTTGATGAGAAGCGTGGGCATGATCAGCAGATCATCAAGAAAGTTAACAAATATCTGCCGGAGTTTGACACAGCTGGCCTGGAAATCAAGATCATGGCTCCGGTCGAGGCCATGAAATACTCCCTTGAGCGGATTCGCCGCGGGGAGAACACCATTGCTGTCACCGGTAACGTTTTGCGGGATTATTTGACCGATCTGTTCCCGATCCTCGAATTGGGGACTTCTGCTCGTATGTTGTCGATCGTTCCACTGATTAACGGTGGTGGCTTGTTTGAGACGGGTGCCGGTGGCTCTGCTCCCAAGCATGTGGAGCAATTTCTCAAGGAAGGTCACATCCGCTGGGATTCCTTAGGCGAATACTGTGCCCTGGTTCCGTCTCTGGAGCAAGCCGCTGCGGCTGATAACAATCCGAAGGCTGCCATTCTGGCAGAAACTCTTGATGCCGGTATCGGCCAGTATCTTGAGAATCAGAAGTTGCCTTCACGTAAAGTTAAAGAAATTGATAACCGTGGTGCCAGCTTCTATCTTGCACTTTATTGGGCTCAGGCCTTGGCTGCTCAGGATAAAGATGCTGAGTTGAAGGCGCGATTTGCCGAGGTTGCCGCTGAGCTGGAGAAAAACGCCGACAAGATCGATCGGGAGCTGATCGATTGCCAGGGTGCACCGGTTGACTGTGGTGGTTACTTCAAGTTTGATCCGGTAAAAGCCGACAAGGCCATGCGTCCAAGCGCAACCTTGAATACGATTATCGATGCAATGTAATAGGAGTTTCAGGCAGGACCGAATCCGATCTCTGGATTCCGGTTCTAATTTCAATTTTCAACATTAAGGAGAGATACAATGGCTAGACCTAAAATTGCTCTTATCGGTGGTGGACAAATTGGTGGTGTTCTCGCTCAACTGTGTGCACTGCGCGAGTTAGGCGACGTTGTCATGTTTGATATCGTTGAGAATATGCCTCAGGGTAAGACTCTTGATATTGCCGAAGCCTCACCTGTTGATGGATTTGACGTGAGTGTAACCGGCACCAATGATTACAAGGATATCGCAGGGGCCGATATTGTTATTGTAACAGCTGGTTTGCCACGTAAGCCGGGTATGAGCCGTGATGATCTGATTGGCGTTAATGCAAGATAATGACCTCTGTAGCGGAAGGCATTCGTGACAATGCACCGGATGCGTTTGTTATTATTATTTCCAATCCTCTGGATGCAATGGTGACATTGTGCCAGAAAATCACCGGCTTCCCGGCAGAGCGTGTTTGTGGTCAGGCCGGAGTTCTTGACTCTGCCCGTTTTGCTGCTTTCATCGCCTGGGAACTGGGAGTGTCTGTTAAAGACGTCTCTGCCATAACGCTTGGGGGGGCATGGTGACACCATGGTGCCTCTGGTTCGCTATGCTTCAGTCTCCGGGATTCCGGTTATGGAATTGCTTGAGAAAAAGTATGGTGACAAGGCCAAAGCCGAAGAGGTTATGACAGCTATGGTTGAGCGCACCAAAGCTGCTGGTGGTGAAGTTGTCAAACTGCTTGGCAACGGAAGTGCTTTCTACAGTCCGGCCTCCTCTGCTGTTGCTATGGCGGAATCTGTCCTTAAAGACCAGAAGCGTGTGCTTCCAACGTGTGCGCGCCTTAATGGTGAGTACGGTGTTGATGGTTACTATGTCGGAGTTCACTGCGTTCTCGGTTCTGACGGTATTGAGCAGATTCTTGAATTGAAACTTGATGAAACTGAGCAGGCACTGATGGATAATTCCGTTGCTGCTGTTAAAGAGCTTGTCGGCAGTATGAATCTTTAATTTGTTCAATGAAATCAAAAAGAAGGGCAGTCTCTGGCTGCCCTTCTTTTTGAGGGCTGTATATAGGTGAATCTGTATGAGGCGATCTTCCCAGGAAGATTGTTTGAGTGGTCAGAATCTTTGACAAAGATTTTTTCTGGCGTATCTTCGCCGCTTGTGTTAGGATTCCGCCGCTTTAGTCAGGCTGCACGTGCAGCGAAAACATGTTAAAGGAGAGAGACGCTCATGAGCGCGAAAGCGGAAATCGAGATCATCGAAGAATATTGTAAAGGGTGCAGCATCTGTGTTGAATTCTGCCCTACAAAAGTTCTGGAGATGGACGCATTTGTTGTCAAGGTTGCCAATGCTGATGCATGTATTGCATGTAATCAGTGTGAATTGCGCTGCCCTGACTTTGCCATCAAAGTTCACAAGCTGTAATCGCTAGAGGAGGTCGGTTCGTGGCTAAAAAAGTTGCTTTATTGCAGGGGAATCAGGCATGCGCTATGGGCGCAATTTATGCCGGCTGTACGTTTTTCGGCGGCTACCCCATCACACCATCTACAGAAGTCGCGGAAGTCATGTCAGAAGAACTTCCGAAAGTCGGTGGTAAATTTATTCAAATGGAAGATGAAATTGCTGCCATGGCTTCGGTCATTGGCGCATCACTGACTGGTGCCAAGTCGCTGACTGCGACATCTGGCCCAGGTGTTTCTCTGAAGCAGGAATTGATTGGTTATGCCTGTATCGCTGAGACTCCATGCGTTATCATTAACGTTATGCGTGGTGGTCCTTCGACGGGTATGCCGACCGGTCCAGGTCAGTCAGATGTTATGCAGGCTCGTTGGGGAACTCACGGTGACCATGCGGCTATTGCTGTTTGCCCTGAGTCCTGTCAGGAAATTTTCACTGAGACAGTTCGTGCTTTTAATCTCGCTGAAAATATCGTATGCCGGTTCAGGTTCTCTTTGATGAGATTGTTGGTCACATGCGTGAGCGTATTGAGTTCCCCGAACCGGGTGAACTTGAAGTTATCGATCGTGCCGCTCCGACTGTTTCGCCTGAAGAGTACAAACCTTATGATGCCAAATCTGACACCGATGTTCCACCATTGGCCGCATTCGGTTCCGACTACCGTTTTCATGTCACCGGCCTGAACAAGGCTGCTGACGGCTTCCCAACAACTAAAGCTGAACTGGTTGACTTTGAAGAACGTCGCCAGATTGCTAAGGTTGAGTGCGAAGAAGCTCGTGCAGATATCGAGTCCAACGAAGAGTACATGACTGAAGATGCTGAGGTCGTTATCATCGCTTATGGTTCATCTGCCCGTTCCGCTCGTTACGCTGTCAATGAAATGCGCGCTGAGGGTATCAAGGCCGGCCTGTTCCGTCCGATTACTCTGTGGCCGTTCCCGGAAAAGCGTGTTGCTGAACTTGGCAAGCAGGTTAAGGCAATCGTTGTTCCTGAAATGAACTTGGGTCAGATGATTCTTGAAGTTGAGCGTATCGTCAAGAGTGATTGCGCTCTTGCCGGTGTCAACCGCGTTGATGGTGACCCGCTCACACCGACTCAGATCATTGAGCAGGTCAAGGAGGTGCTCTAAATGGCTTACGATTACGAAAAATCAATCCGTCCCGGTAAGTTGCCACATATCTGGTGCCCGGGTTGCGGTCACGGCATTGTCATGAAGGGCCTGATTCGGGCTATGGATACCTGTGGCCTGGAAAAAAATAATACGGCTGTTGTCTCCGGTATCGGTTGTGCCAGTCGTCTGCCCGGCTACATGGATTTTAACACCCTGCACACTGCTCACGGACGTGCTGCAGCTTTTGCAACGGGCGTTAAAATGGCCAAGCCAGAGATGAACGTTATCTGTGTTGGCGGTGATGGTGACGGTACTGCTATTGGTGGTAATCACTTTATCCATGCCTGTCGCCGTAATATCGACATGACCTATGTCATTATGAACAACTACATCTACGGGATGACCGGTGGTCAGTTCTCGCCGACAACACCGACAGGTGATAAGGCTTCTACCACTCCGTACGGTAACCCCGATCCGACTTTTGATATCAGTAAGCTGGCAATTGGTGCCGGTGCAACGTTCGTTGCCCGTACGACTGCTTTTCATGCGACCCAGATCGACAAGTTGATTGCAGAAGGGATCAAGCACAAAGGGATGGCTGTTATCGAGGTTCTCGATGACTGTCCGACGACTTATGGTCGCCGTAACAAGTTCCGTAGTGTTGTTGACATGATGAAACGCCTTAAGGATATGGCCGTTCCCGTTGCTGCTGCAGCCAAGATGACTGACGAGCAATTGGAAGGTAAAGTTCTGACAGGTGTTCTTTATAAAGAAGAGCGTGCTGAGTACACTGATCAATATGCAAAGCTGATCGCTCGCGCTCAGGGCGCCTGATCTACAGCGTAAGGAGACTTATATCATGGCTGAAAGATATGAAATCCGCTTTTCCGGTGCTGGTGGTCAGGGCCTGATCACTGCCGGTATTATTCTGGCGGAAGCAGCTTCAATTATCGAAGGACGGCATGCCGTTCAATCCCAGAGTTACGGTCCGGAGGCACGTGGTGGTGCTTCTAAGTCAGAGGTCATTATCGGTGAGACGCCGATCGATTATCCTAAGGCGACCATCGTCGACGCCTGTTTGGCGATGACCCAGGAAGCAGCCGATAAATATGCTGTGGGCATCAAAAAGGGCGGTCTGTTGCTGATCGATACCGATTTTGTACCGAATCCACCTCAGGGTGATTTCACTGTTTATGATATGCCGATCATGCGGACTGCAAAGACCGAAGTTGGGCGCGAAATCGTAGCTAATGTTATCGCTCTCGGTGCAATGATCGCTCTGACTGATGTTGTTAAGCGTGAATCGGGAGAGGAGGCTGTCCTCCGTCGTGTTCCTGAAGCGTTTAAAGATTTGAACAAGAAAGCCTATGGTCTTGGTTTTGAAAAAGTCAAGGAACTGATGGCTGGTTAAACTGTTCTGTTTCTGGTAGTATCTTGAAGGCTCGGTGTTTTTCACCGAGCCTTCTTTGTATCTGGATATAACTAACTATTTAATGGAGCAAGAAATGAAGAAAGTTTTAATCGTTCTTTTGCTGTTGGTTGTTTTTGTTTTGCCAGCTGCGGCGGCAGATGAATTGAACACTGAACAGGAAAAACTTGGCTACGCAATCGGCATGAATATCGGTATGAACATGAAGCAACAACAGGTCGATGCCGATCCTGATCAGGTGGCCGCGGGTTTGGCCGCAGCTTTCAAGGGCGGAGAGACTCTTTTGTCTGTTGACGAAATGGCTGAAGTTCTGGTTGCTTACCAGCAGAAAATGCAACAGGAAATGATGGCAAAAATGGCTGAAGAAACTGCAAAAAATGAAGAATTTCTCAATGAAAACGCCAAAAAGAAGGTGTCGTCAAGCTGGAGAGTGGCCTTCAGTACAAGGTTTTGACTGAAGGGAAGGGGCGACTCCGACGGCCGATTCAAAAGTTGAAGTTCACTATCGTGGTACTCTTCTGGATGGTACTGAGTTTGACAGCTCATATTCGCGCGGTGAACCTGCGACCTTCCCGGTTGGCGGTGTCATTGCCGGTTGGACCGAGGCGTTACAGTTGATGAAGGAAGGGGACAAGTGGCAGCTGGTTATTCCGTCGAGTCTGGCTTACGGAGAGCGCGGTGCCGCACCGGCTATTCCGCCCAATGCAACGCTCGTGTTTGAAGTTGAACTGATTAAGGTTCTCTAGTGTTTCATAAGAGGCCCTGCTTAGACAGCAGGGCCTTTATTTTATTCACAATATTATTTTTCAGGCAGAAAACGGCTGACAACGGCAATTGTGATTGCACTGAGAAGCAGTAGTTCAAACATAAAATCTCCATATTCGTTCGGTTGATGCATGTGATATCTGGAGAATAATTCCGCTGTGTGACTAAGTATGTCATAGACTGTTTTTTGTTTTATTAAAACAGTGGTTATTCAGCAGGCTAATCATAGTTATTCTCATATCTCTGGATTGACACGATCGTTAAAAATCGTATACAGTATGCAATATTCAACTTGGTTTTCAGTCGTCGAAAGATGTTTTATTACAATTGAATAACTACTTTATGCTACAGCGTAAGCTGTAAAACTGTTGACTGGAGGAGAAAGATGATCGAAGCATATTTAAAACACGAAGAAGAGCGGAATTCCCAGGGCATTCCAGCTCTCCCATTAAGTCCGGAGCAAACTGAAGGCCTTTGTGCCTTATTGGCGAATCCGCCTGCCGGAAAAGAAGATTTTTTGATGAATCTGTTTACTCAGCGGATCTCTCCTGGGGTTGACCCGGCTGCTGAAGTAAAAGCTGCCTTTCTTGCAGGCATTACAACCGGTATAAAAAGTTCACCTCTTATCGATAAAGTTAAAGCGGTTCAGATTCTTGGGACCATGATTGGTGGATACAATGTTCAGCCTTTGATTGATGCTTTGAATGATGTTGAGCTTGCAGATGAAGCTGCTTGTGCGTTGTCCGGCCTGACCTATGTTTATGATGCGGCTACTCAGGTGATTGATCTTGCCAAGAGCAATGCGGCGGCAAAAACGGTGGTTGACAGCTGGGCTAAGGCGGAGTGGTTCACGAAGAGGGCTGGTGTGCCTGAAACCATCACCGTTAAGGTCTTTAAAGTTGAGGGTGAAATCAACACGGACGATTTTCTCCTGCAGGTGATGCCTGGAGTCGTCCTGACATTCCGCTGCACGCTCTCGCTATGGGAAAGACCCGTTTCCCGGGTGGTATCGAGGAAATTGCCAAGTGGCGTGATGAAGGCCATCAGGTTGCTTTTGTCGGTGATGTGGTCGGGACGGGCTCTTCGCGTAAGTCCGCATGTAACAGTGTGCTCTGGTATATTGGTGACGACATTCCATGTGTTCCGAACAAGCGTCGCGGTGGCGTAATTATCGGCGGTGTTATTGCCCGATCTTCTTTAATACCGCTCAGGATTCAGGTGCTTTGCCGCTACGGATGGATGTTTCCAACCTGAACATGGGCGACGTCATTACCATCAATACCGCGAAAGGGGAAGTGATCAACGAAGCAGGTGATGTGGTTTCGACATTTGAGATCAAGCCCAATACCGTCTCCGATGAATTTCAGGCCGGAGGGCGGATTCCGTTGATCATCGGTCGTAGTCTGACTGAGCAGGCACGTGCCGCACTTGGTCTTGAGGACGCTGATATCTTTACGAAGCCGGAAAACCCGACACCAAAACAGGATCAGGGCTACACCCAGGCTCAGAAGATGGTTGGCCGGGCTTGTGGCGTTGACGGTATCCTGCCCGGAACCGCCTGCGAGCCACTTATGACGACGGTCGGTTCTCAGGATACGACAGGTCCAATGACGGCTGATGAAATTAAGGAACTGGCCTGTCTCAAGTTTAAGTCGCCGTTGGTTATGCAATCTTTTTGCCACACGGCAGCCTATCCTAAGCCCGCTGATGTCAAGATGCACGCCACCCTGCCCAAGTTCATCTCTGATCGCGAAGGCGTTGCACTGAAGCCTGGTGATGGTGTTATCCACAGCTGGTTAAACCGCTTGCTGGTTCCCGATACTGTCGGTACCGGTGGCGATTCTCACACCCGATTCCCCATCGGAATCAGTTTCCCTGCCGGTTCAGGCTGGTTGCTTTTGGCGGGGCTCTCGGCTTTATGCCTCTTGATATGCCCGAATCTGTTCTGGTGCGGTTCAAGGGAGAGTTCAACGAAGGAATCACGCTGCGTGATGCCGTTAATGCGATCCCCTACTATGCGATTAAAGAAGGGTTGTTGACGGTTCCGAAGAAAAATAAAATCAATATCTTTAATGGTCGTATTCTTGAAATGGAAGGGTTACCGGACCTTTCAGTAGAGCAGGCTTTTGAACTGACAGATGCGGCTGCAGAACGCTCAGCTGCTGCAGGCTGTATCCAATTGTCCGAGGATAGTGTCTGTACTTATCTGCGTTCAAATATCGCATTGATGGAAAAGATGATTGAGGACGGCTACCAACATCCAGATACGCTGCGCAGACGGATTGAAGCTGTTCAGGATTGGCTGAAAGATCCAAAATTACTCAAGGCGGATGACAATGCTGAGTATGCTGCCGTTATTGAGATTGATCTGGCCGAAATTACTGAGCCGATTCTGGCCTGTCCGAATGATCCTGATGATGTTAAGCTTCTTTCGGATGTGGCGGGAACCAAGATTGATGACGTTTTCCTCGGCTCCTGTATGACTAATATTGGCCACTTCCGTGCTGCTGCTGAAATCTGGAGAGGGGAAAAGTTTAATCCGGAAGTTCGCACCTGGGTTTGTCCTCCGACACGGATGGATCAGGACAAATTGAAGGACGAAGCTGTTTTCTCGGTGTTCAGTGCCAAGGGGGCACGAATCGAGATCGCTGGTTGTTCTCTTTGTATGGGGAATCAGGCCAGGGTTCCGGATGGTGTGAATGTTTTCTCCACAAGCACTCGGAACTTTGATGATCGCATGGGGAACGGCGCTCAAGTTTATCTTGGTTCAGCCGAGCTCGGTGCTGTTGCATCAAATATCGGCAAGATTCCGACGCCTGCTGAGTACTTTGCTGCTTACAAGGAAAAGGTTGCCCCGAATGCTGATCGGGTTTATCAGTACCTGCAGTTCGATGAACTTGAAGGTTACACGAAGTAGGGTCTTATTCTGACATCAAAAAAGGCCACCCGCTTAACGGGTGGCCTTTTTTCTTTGTTGTTCGATTAAAATGAGTCATTGATGATTTTCTGTGGATTTTCAATTTTCTTTCGTTACCGCTCTCATTTTTTTTTCATCCCGCTTTTGCTTTTGATGGGGGGGATTGAGAAGTCCTCTGGACTCGATCTGGACGCTGGGTATCGTTTTGATCAGGTGGAATGGAATATAGCAGGTCATAGCAGTGGCTCAAATATCCTGTCGGAGTTAATCTGGAAGGATATTGAGACTTTTCAGCTCTCGTCTACGGCATGGATACCTTTGGAAGAGGTCCCGTAGCTAAAGAGAAAATCTGCATTTTTTGTCAATTTTAATTTTGGTAAAATCTTTAATGGCGGGTGTTGTGTGCAAATTCTAAGTTTTGATGTTTTTACGGACCCAGTGGTGAACCAGAACAGCAATCAGAAAGCCCAGAGTGACCAAACTGAAGCGGACTGTCAGGCTCTGCGCTTTTTGCCAGCTCTGGCCTCCCATGTAGCCCAGTAGCGGATAGCTGATTCCCCAGAGCACCGCACTGATAACGACATGAATATTGAATGATGGTTTGGGCATTCCTGACAGGCCGGCAACAAAAGGGGTAATTCCGCGAATGGGGCCGAGAAAGCGAGCAAAGAAAATACTTTTCCCGCCATGCGTTACGAAAATTTTCTGATTTTTCATCAGTCGATGATGGCGTTGAAAGCTACGGAGTTTTAATAGTGTGGAGCCATAGCGTAAGCCGAGACCGAAGCTGATTGCGTCTCCCAATAAGGCGCCTGCAATCGACACAGGGATAAGAAGTACCAGCGAGGATTTTCCGTGAAAAGCCAGAAAACCTGCAAAGACGACTATCGTGCTCCCTGGCATCAGCAACCCCAGCACCGGCAATGACTCGAACAGGACCACAAAAAAAGAACGCCCAGATAAAGACCCCCTCCCGGTAAAAAATTAATGAGCTGCTGCAGCCATGATGTCATGATCAGTGATCGCCATGTGCGAGTAAGGGTTCAAACTGATTCAGCCAGGAGTTGAATACGGAAACCTTGTCCGCACCAAAGCGGCTGAGTTTTTCTCTTATTTCATCTGGAGTCTGTTCTATGTCGCGTTTTTTCCGATTTTTGAGAAAAAAGATCGGCATAGCAGATAATCTGTTCTTCGATCGTTCTTGGTTGCATGTCGCGTTCAGGCAGGGGGAGGTTCTGGTTGCGAATTTCGTCTTCTGTCAGACCGACGCCGATATGGCGCTCGCAAACATCTCCGTGCTTTGGCAGGCCTTCATCATCGAGAAGCTTCTTCCCTTTGATCCCATGTTGAATGTAAGGACCTTGCCCGTAACAACCGAGTTCCGGCGTGTCTGTCAGAATTATCCCTATGTCATGAAGCATAGCCGCTTCAGCTAAAAAGCGAAGATCGACGGCAATTCCTTGGGCCATAAGTGAGCGTCCGACTGACAAGGCCTTATTTGTCACTTTGCGGCTGTGGTCGAGGAGTATTTGATGTGCTTCAGGACTGCATTTATAGTGCTTTCTGATGATGTCTGCAGGCTGGATACGACAACTCATGATGACGATTTCTCATTGATGTTTTGTGGCCGGACGATTTCTGAGAAGCTGTTGACTATTTCATCAAAATCGGCAGCAGTTCATTCCAGTGTTCTTTAGGTGCTTTTAAAGAAATAATGAAATTGTGTTGCCGGCCCTGAATGGCTATCGTCAGCTGTTCATAATTTTTGTTCTGACCAAGAAGCCTCAGTGCCGGGCCGGAGGTATGGGGAAATTCCGCCTCTTGTTGTTTTTGAACTTCCGGTTGTTCAGTCAGAAAATTGTTCAACAGATCGTGCAGATCGGTTGTCTCTGATGGGGTGCTCTGGATTACCATCGTCCCGGCAGATGAACCTTCAGTGTTTAAATCACTGATCCGCCAGTGAACCGTGTCTGCTCTGTATTGAGGAGATGATACCGAGATGGACTGGCGTTTCCATGTCAACGGGTGTTTGATTGTAAAGCTCAGTTCTGCATCGACGTAGAGTTGTTCCTCAATGTTTGATGTCGGCAGTTTTTTCAGGATGGATGATTGGCAGCCCGCAAGTCCCAAAAACAGCAGGCTGCAGATAATCCATTTTAAAGATCGAAACCCAATCAGCATCGAGATCAGTCTTCCCAATTAATACAGGCCACAGGACAGTTATCCATAGCCTCTTCGATCTTTTCTTCTGTATCACCTGTCGGGTTGTGAATGCCGGCTTTATGCTCTGAAACCATATGAAATACGTTTGGACAGATCCGGGTACAGGTCTCGCAGCCGATGCAGGCGTCTTCATCCAGGGTTGGAATTCTTGGCATGTTGCTATCCTTTCGATGTGGGAAGTCGTCATTTTTTTGAGCAGAGTGATTATCGTACATTTTATCTCTATTTGACAAACCCTCAGTTCATTTTTTTGATAGTATGTGATAATTAAGAAAAGTTAATGAATTGATTCTTCCATAAAGGATAAAAATGTGGCGAGAGAAGTCGGTTTAAGAACAGAAATATTGATTGCGTATTTAGATGTTATTGAAAGAAATATTTGTAGTTGGTGGCATTGTTGTCTCATAATTTTAAATAAGCCGTAACTGGTTTTTTGCATTATCTTTTGTGGTCTTGGTGGCAGAAACAAGCTCCGTAAATCACATCGTTCAAACAAATTGAGATGTAAAATCAGTAACATACGCTGCAACGACAATTTAATCTTCGACTGAAATTGCAGAAACGAAAGGATGGTAATCCCCCCGAAAATTAATAGTGCTCAAAAGTAGAATTTTCTCGTAAACTCACCATAGAGGAGATTCTCATGAAACGATCACGTTATAGCGATAGCCAGATCATGGCGATCTTGAAGCAAGCTGAAGAAGGAATTCCCGTTACTGAGCTCTGTCGGGAACACGGCATGAGCGATGCGACCTTTTACAAATGGCGTGCAAAATTTGGCGGCATGGATGCCTCATTGATGGCTCGGTTGAAGGAACTGGAAGCAGAAAATCGACAGTTGAAGAAGATGTACGCAGAAGAACGGCTCAAAGCTGAAATTCGAAAAGAGGCTTTGGAGGGAACGTATTAAGGCCATCTTGTCGCCGGGAGATGGCCCGGAACTTGGTAAAAGAAAAAGGTCATAGCATCCGACTGGCCTGTTTGATTTTCGGGATCAGCGAATCATGCTACCGCTATCAGGCCAAGCTATCCGTTGAGAATGAAGACATAGCCGACGGGCTGATTCGGTTGACTCACACTCAGCGCAATTGGGGATTTGGTCTGTGTTTTCTCTACTTACGGAACGTAAAAGGATTCCCCTGGAATCACAAGCGCGTCTATCGAATTTATCGTGAACCGGAGTTGAACCTCAGGATCAAACCAAAGAAGCGCATTGTCCGCGAAAAGCCTGAAGCATTGACGGTTCCAGAAAAGATCAATCATGTTTGGTCGATAGATTTCATGCATGACCAACTTGCGAATGGTCGATCTTACCGGTTGTTTAACGTGATTGATGACTTTAACCGCGAAGGCCTGTGTATCGATATTGATTATTCGTTGCCGGCGGAGCGTGTCAGTCGAGCACTGGACCGGATCATTGAATGGCGCGGGAAGCCACAAGAAATTCGTTGTGACAATGGGCCGGAATATATGAGTCACCATCTGCAAAAGTGGGCAGATGAGAGGGATATTGTTTTGAGCCACATCCAGCCAGGAAATCCGCAGCAGAACGCTTACATTGAGCGCTATAATCGCACGGTTCGTTACGACTGGCTGTCGCAATATCTATTTGATTCCATCGCTGAAGTTCAGGACTATGCGACTCGTTGGCTCTGGACATACAACAATGAACGACCACATATGGCAAATGGTGGAATAACACCAAAACAGAAGCTGGCCATAGCGGCCTGAACCCTACTTTTGAGTCCTGTTAAAAATGGGGTGATTACCGGATCAAATACGCACATAAGGCAATCCAGAGTTGGGTTTTCACGGCATTCATGGAGGTTCCCAGAAAACTCTTCACTTTCAGGTTCTGCTTGATCCACTTGAAAAAGAGTTCTATCTGCCAGCGTTGATTATAAAGATCGGCTACCGTTTGGGCCGGAATATCCAGGGCATTGGTCACGAACTGTTAGGTGATATCCGTCTCCTTGTCCAGATAGGTGATCAGCCTGAAGGTTTCCGGCATTTTGCCCAAGCGTATCTCCTGGTCCTCAAGAGCTCCAGGACTCTTGCGGCCTCGCCGTTTGCGACCGGGAGTCTCGATAGCGTTACTCTTGAGTTGGGTAACAAAGAAAACACCGTCTTCGGTGAGTTCTTGATACCAACTGTAGTCGGTATAACCTCGGTCAAAGACAACATAGGAGCCTCTTGAAAACTCAAGTTCCCTGGCCCGATTAATCTCGTGCTCATTGCCTCGGGTAAAATCGACAAATGTTGGTAGATAACCATCGGCATCAATGCCGATATGCAGCTTGGCCGCTCCCTTTTTCTGCTGATATTTGGCCCAAGGGAATAAGGACAGCGTCAGTTCAACCAGAGAGGCATCCAGCAGATAGACCTTGCCATCAAGTTTGAAGGTTTTGTTCCGTGGGGCCATCAATTGGCAGCGACCAAGCAAACGCTTGAATAGCTCTTCGTAGAGCGTATGCGGCTGTTTTTCATTACAGCGCGCCAGAGTTGCCCGGCTAAAAGCTTGATCCCGAGATGGTAAAACTTGTCCCTCTGGACGCCGAAGTTGTCAACCACATCCCGCAGACTGCTACGATTCGACAATTGAGCTGTAGGCATGGCAATAAACTGCGTCCAGCGAGAAAATGAACGAAACTTCTGACCGACATGATTCTTGTCTGCAAGAGTTTGAAATTCATGTCTCGGGAAAAACGTACTATTTGAGAAAGAACAGTGCTACAATGCGCCATGACTTGGAACCTTCCGTTTTCAATGTGTTTTTGGCGAAATCATTGTAACACGGATAGATTCCAAGTCTTTTTATTTTATTGTATTTTATTGAACTAACTGTGAGACAGTAGTGAGTTGGTGGTTATATTTTATAGCACTTTACTTAAATTAAGTTAGACAGTGATTAATTTGCCAATTATAAGTTATTTTCCTGTTAGAAGACAGGAGAAGGAAAAAATTTTAAAAAAATAATGAATAAGTCAGATAGTCTCTTGTAAAAAAACATCATCCTTTTGTGCACAGGAATTCTGTCGCTTCGCTAATCCGAAAATCCTTTAGGTTTGCTGACGATTCAGGATTAACGGTTATAGAATTATTAGATGGGCTTTTCAACAGTTTAGAAATCTTTGGCTTTTACAGTGCTGAGGTTGCAAAATTGACAAAGACAGTTGGTTTACGCACCGAAATTTTATTAACGTTAACTATGCTATTAGGAGCAGCATTATTGTTGGGGGGCTTCATGATGTTGCGTTTAACCGAGCGCAGTTTGTTAGAGGAACGGGTTAAGCAACTTGATTCATTTTCTCTTGTTTTGGCACAGTTTATCGGTTCTCAGATTTCAGAAGAAGGTTTCTTGCAGAGCAGGTCGCTGATGTCCCAGTTGCCTGAGAATCTCAATTGTGTCGGCTGGTGGGTTTATGATCGCGAACTCGATTTAAAGGATTTTTGGATTAATTCAGAAGGAGATACTGCCCAGGGTACTGCTGCACAACTTCAACAGGTTAAGTTTACAGGACGCTACCAGCGAGCCATCGATTTCGTGCCGCTGCTGAATCCTTTTGCTTCTGCAAATTCTGCAGTACGTTTTGTTTTTCCCTTGCAACGATATAAACATTTTTCGGGCATTTGGGAAATCCATTACTCACTAAATGATATTCGCTGGAAGCTGCTGAAATCGCAACAAATGATTATCCTTTATGTTTGCCTCTACGGAGTTGTACTGATTTTTGCTGGCTACTATCTATTACAAAGAAATATTATAAATCCTGCCCAAAACTTGCTGAAAGCAACCGAAGAGGTTAGCCGAGGGAATCTTGGAATTCGTTTGCCCTCCGTAGGTCCGACGGAGTTTTTACAATTGTCGGAAGCCTATAATCGAATGGTTGAGGCTCTCCAGTCCAGCCACAGCGAAACCGAAAAACATATCGATTCGCTAGAAGAAGCAAATCGGGAATTGCAACAAGCACGTGGTGAGCTGATTCACAGTGAAAAATGGCGTCGGTTGGTCAGTTGGCGGCTGGTCTGGCACACGAGCTTGGGAATCCGCTGGCGGCTTTGATTGGCTATCTTGAATTTTTGAAGCAGAAGATTGAGCTTTGCTCCGATAAAGATATTATTGAGCGCTCACTGGTTGAAACTCACCGTATTGATTTCTTGGTCAGAGAACTCCTGGATTTTTCTCGGCCGTCGAACCATCGCCAGGTGAAGTCCGTTGATCTTGTGTTGGCATTAAGAGCCTGTGTCCAGTTATTACAAAATCAGGGAACTTTAGCAGACGTAAAAATCATTAATTCTTTGCCGGGAGCCTTGCCACCCGTTAGCATAGATCCCGATAAATTGCAGCAGGTGTTGATTAACCTCTTATTAAATGCTGCTCAGGCATGTTCAGGCACAGGTATGATTACTCTTACTGCTGGACATGATCAAACTTCTATATGGCTGTCAATCAAGGATGATGGTTGTGGTATTGCAATTGCAGATTTGGATAAGGTTTTTGATCCCTTTTTCACCACGAAACCGATAGGAGAGGGAACAGGTCTGGGGTTGGCGATTTGTCAGCGGATTGTTGAAGAAGCTGGTGGTGATATTGACGTTGAATCTATCTTAGGGACTGGTAGCCGATTTAAGCTTATATTTCCAAAGAAATTAGAGAAACATTGTGCATAATTTGCAATTTGTCGCTATGCGGTCTTTGCATGGTGTTGATTCTTATTTGTTTTTTCTAGAGCAACTTATTTGAAATCATAAGGTTTTTTTTGCTGGATTGATTGGATCGATCTTTGCTAGATAACGAGTGTTATGAGAAGCGGGGTATTATGAGACAATTAAGAAAATATTTTTTTGAAGAAAAAGCCAATGGGTATAATCAGGATTGTGGTTTCACATTAATAGAAGTTATTACCGTTATGGTGGTTATGGGAATCCTGACATTGATTGCTTTACCCAATTTTAAGAGCTTTACACGAAGCAGTCACGTGATAAGTGTGACGAATGACCTCGTTTCAACTTTGAATTTTGCGCGAAGTGAAGCCGTCACTCAAGCAGCAAATGTAACGGTTTGTAAGAGCGATGATTTTGCGACCCCATCTTGCAACACTACCACAACTGGTACGCCTGCTACTGGCGAGTGGAATATCGGTTGGATGGTATTTGTTGATGATGATGGTGATGGTGATTTTGATGGTGGTACGGATACTCTTTTAAGAGTGTATTCTCCCCCCAGTGGAAATATTGCTATTGTGGGAAACGCTAATCTTGCAAACCGTTTAACTTATGCTAATACAGGTTTTTTTTTCTGGTACATTTAATGGAACGATTACAGTGACTTCAGGGACCAGGAGTGTTCAGATTATTACTAGTAACAGTGGACGAATTAGAACAAATAATTTGTGATCAGTAGGGTTCTTGATGAAAGAGTGTGATATGAGAGTAAATAATAAAGGGTTCACTCTAGTTGAAGTGCTAGTTGCTCTGCTTGTATTGTCGATTGGTTTACTAGCAGTCGCTAGTATGCAAACGAACAGTTTGCGCAGTAATTACAATGCACTCACTAGGTCTAAAGCTGTCCAAGGTTGTGAAGACATTCTCGACCGAATGCGAGCCAATCGTAACGCCGCTCTAGCTTCTGACTATGATATTGCCTTAACTGTTGTTCCGCGGGCCCACCTATACCGGTATGGTTTTAACTGATTTATTAGAATGGAAAAAAAACTTGGCCGCTAATCTTCCAAGAGGAGACGGTTCTGTTACTTTGGCAGGCTCGATTGTGACAGCAACAGTCAAATGGACAGATTCTTTTGGAGGCGATTCTGTGGTTGTGGAGGCGCAATTATGAAACAGAATCAAAACGCTAGGTTTAGTACTGCGGGGTTTTCTCTTATAGAATTGTTGGTAGCTATGGCCATTGGTCTGGTCCTAACCGGTGGGTTGTATCAGGTATTTGTCGGAAGTAATAATACTTATTCTATGAATGAACGTTTTGAGTCGTGTACAGGAAAATGGTCGTTTTGCGCTGCACCTTATACGTAATGAAGTCTTAGGGGCGGGATATTTAGGATGCTTGCAAGACGTTGATGAATTAACTAGTACTTTGAATGATTCAACTGCTTTTGTATTAAATTTTAAACAAGCTATTTATGGACTGGAAGCTATCGGAGCAAATACTTGGGCAGATGATGTCTCTACTGTAACTCCTACCGCAACTAGCACAACAGGTTTGGCTTTGACAGCACCTGTGAGTGGTAGCGATATTCTTGTTATTCGGGGGATAGACCCAATGTGACGATCGAACTAACAGCACAGATGCCATTGTCGTCAGCAGATCTTAAATTATCGCCGGGCTTAGGCGGTATTTTAGCCTCTGGGGGAAATGATATTCTTTTGGTCACTGATTGTGAGGGAGCTGCTGTATTTCAAACTACGAGCTATACTACTTCAAATGGAAATACTGTTCACAATACGGGGGGCTTCCTAGTCCAACAGACCCTGATTACCCGGGGAATGCCACCAAAGATTTAGGTCATACTTTTGCAGAAGGAGCACAAATATTTTTCCGCAGACTGTAACCTACTATGTTCGTAATAATGCCGCTGGAGAGTCTGCTCTTTACCGTAAAGTTGGACTAGGTTCCGTAGAAGAGCTTGTGGAAGGCGTTGAAAGTATGCAGTTACGTTATGGTATTGACACAGATGGAGACAGGGCCGCGGATCGTTATGTTAAGGCAAATGGCATAACTGATTGGGATCAAGTTATTAGCGTCCGAGTAGGGTTCCTGATGCGCTCAGGCCAGGAGGTTTTACGTGGCCCGCTTGATACGGCACAGTATGACATTGATGGTGATAGCGTCAATGATTTTGATCCACTAAATGACCGACGCTTGCGCTTGGTCATGAGTACGACCGTAGGTGTTCGTAACCGCTTGAGATAAAAGGAGATGATCATGGCGCAGCATACCATGTTGACAAATGAGCGAGGGGCGGTTCTGATCACCGGACTGCTAATTCTTATCATCTTGAGTGTTTTAGGTTTGACAACAATGCAAAGTACATTGTTGCAGGAAAAAATGGCTGGCAATTTGGAGCAGCAGGACATTGCTTTTCAGGCAGCGGAGTCTGGTTTGAGATTGGCGGAAGCTCAGATGTTTAGTTACACAATTTTGCCGGCATTCAATGGCACCAATGGGTTATATAAACCAACAACAGCTGGCACAACTCCTCTTTGGGAGACAGTCAATTGGGCTGATCCGACAAAATATATTGAATATCAAACTGCAGATTTAACAGTGACACCTCCTGCTCCTGAAATAAAATGCATTGTTGAATATTTGGCTGAAATTGCTGATGGTGGAAGTGATTCAGTCAAATTAACAGCAACTACAACAAACAGGGATATGCTAAGGATCACCAGCCGCGGTGTAAGTCCTAATGGACGAGCTGTAGTGATACTTCAATCCACTTATTTACGCTAAATTAATTAAGTATGCAGAAAAAAGTTAGAAGGAAGGATGAGCATGAATAAACACGTATTGGCCATTCTGCTAGTCTTAATGCCATTGTTTTACTGCAACATTGCGTTTGGTAGTATTGCCCAGACTCCTCTTTTTTGACATCTGGTGGCAAGGCCAATGTTTTGGTTGTTCTTGATAATTCTAACAGTATGGATGAAGATGCTAGCGGTTTTGCTGTTGGAAGTGCTGATGCAAACAGTAAATCTGAAATAGCCCGTGACGTCATTCAGGGCTTGATTACCACCTATACCGGTCAGTTGAATATGGGGTTGATGGCCTATCAGCAAAGTGGTGTCATTGCGCGACAGTTACATAACTCTACTTATGATGTTAGCTTTGATCCTTTCAATTATGATTCAACTTTTATTGGTGCACGTGATTCTCTCACAAAGAGATATCGTGTAGCTAACCCCACCAGTCCTGGAGATTATGTTCACTATAATGTTAGTCTTCCATTTTACTCCAGTCGTAATGAAGGTACCGCCTTCTGTTATTCTGGTACTGCGGATTTTGATAACGGCGGTGAAACCGTGGGGGCTGGTCCATGGGATACCTATCGTTGTTTCCGAAATAAAACGGGTGCCTCAGATGTATTACCTGCTTGGGGGGATGCCACCAGCGAAACAGCAGCAGGTTTTACGGATCGAGTTGGCACATATACTTTTTCACCAACCGATAGTGATTATGCGCAAAACATTCTAGATTTTGGGCGGTTCATGTCTTGGTCTTATGTCAGTCCTACATGGTTTTCTAACAATAGCCCTGGGCGTGGTTATCTGCACACCCCCATTGCACCATTAGATGTAACACAGGCTGGAAAATTAAATGACAAACTGGGAACCTCTCAGTTTGTGACGAATGCGCCAACAACCAGTTTTTGGCCACTACAAAATGCTGGCTTAACACCGATTGAGGGTACATTGCTGACTGCTAGAGATTATTTTGCAAATAGTGGCTGGAATGATGTGACGGAAGGGTACTCTTCTGCTTGTTATCCTCTGCCTGAATCTTGTGGTCACGATTACGTTATTTTGGTGACTGATGGTCTTCCCTCAGTTGATTCTGCAGGGAATAATGTCTCTGGAGCAGGTGCTCTGACAGATGCAGCTAATGCTGCTGCTGCATTGATGACTTCAGGTGTCAAACCTATGTTGTCGGTTTTGCTATGCCATTTGGAACAGACCCAACGGCGCTGGATCAACTTGCACTGGCCGGTGGCACAAACAGTGCCCTGTTGGCGTCGGATCCTGCTTCTTTATCGACAGCTCTTTTATCAATTTTTGACACGATTAAAAAAGAGACCAGCACAGCAGCGGCTTTAGCGGCTAACTCAACCCGCTTAGATTCTACTGGCAGTGGTGACACAACATATATTTACCAAGCTAAATTTAATAGTGCAGATTGGAGCGGATCTTTGACTGCCTTTCCGCTTGCAACAAATGGGGTGGTTTTAGCTGAGGCATGGAGTACCGATGATGTTGGTGTCATCCCATCCAATTTAACCCGAAACATTTATACTTGGAACGGAACAACTGGCCTTGAGTTTACTAGTGGAAACTTCAGTCTTCTGGATTCAGCGCAGCAAACCGATCTTATTGATGTGAACCGTCTTAATTGGCTTCGGGGGGACCAAGCCTTGGAGGATGGAATTACCTACCGAATTCGGACAAAAATACTTGGAGATATTATTAATTCGACCCCGGCTTATGTTAGTGTCCTTGATTTTGGTTATGATTCCTTGCCTTCAACTGATCCCGGGGCAAGTCTTTACAATGCCCATGTTAAAGCGACAAGGTCTAGGCCACCCATGCTTTATGTAGGGGCTAATGATGGTATGTTGCATGCCTTGAAAATTGCCTCATCCGGGACTTCTGTTGTAGAAGAATTTGCCTTTATCCCTATGGAGGTTTATCCAAAGCTTGTTGATCTTACTATGCCGGGTTATTCACATCAATACTATGTAGATGGTTCACCTGTAGTAGGCGATGCTTATATAGATGATGTTTGGAACACGAGTTCGGGAGCTGAATGGCGTACCGTTTTGATTGGCACGACTGCGGCTGGTGGAAAATCTATCTTTGCATTAGATATCACAGATCCTGAGAACTTTGATTCTGGTGATGTGATGTGGGAATTTATAGATGCAGATCTTGGTTATACTCTGGGGGAACCTGTTATAGCTCGTATGGCCAACGGTAAATGGGGAGTGATTTTTGGCAGCGGTTATAATAGTGCCAGTGGATTGGCCTATCTGTATATTGTCGATGCTGAAACTGGTACATTGATCAAAAAAATTGCTACTAACTCTGACACAGCAAATGGATTGTCGAGTCCCGCTGTACTTGTCAATAATGAACGTGTTGTAACGACTGTATATGCAGGAGACCTAAAAGGGCATTTATGGAAATTTGACCTTAGTGATAAACTCACCAATAATGGGTGATAGACGATAATGATAATGGTAGTAATCCTATCTTTACTGCGCGCTATGGAACTACACAAGTTCAGCCAATCACATCATCTCTGGAAATTAGTAGGCATCCCAATGGCGGGTATATGATTTTTTTTGGGACTGGAAAATATTTTGAAGATAGTGATAATAACGTCCCTGTTGCTCCGGCTACATACGATACTCAGTCGTTTTATGGAGTTTGGGATAATTTAAGTTCTCCTATCAGTGTCTTAGATCGTAGCACACTTGTTGAACAAGAGATTATCTATGAGGTCGACAATTCAGTCGCTGGCGTTACAACGAGCTGGCGGGTTACCACGCAAAAAGAATCAACAGATTTTCTTGGACTGCGACGCCCCCAACACGTGGTTGGTTTATAGACCTTGTTTCTCCGGTTAACGGAGTTGAGGGTGAGCGGGTGACGAATGTACCGATCCTGCGCAATGGTCGAGTTATTTTTACAACCCTTATCCCCTCTCAAGCTCCGTGCAGTCCAGGCGGAAGCAGTTGGCTTATGGAGTTAGAGGCATTGACTGGTAATCGTTTAGCATATACCGCTCTTGACGTGGATGGCGATGGTGATGTTGAGGCCGATGATACCGTGACTGTTAGTATTGATGGTTATGATACTAATTTTAATCCTAGTGGTTTGAGAGTTGATGCAATCATGACCACACCAAAGGTCATCTCTGATCCAAAGCAGGAATATAAATATAGTGGTACCTCCGCTGGAACTATTGTTGTTATCACTGAGAAAGGAGGGAGCGATTTAAGGACGGGGCGTAGATCGTGGCGTCAGTTGCAATAATGTTTTTTTGCCAAGCTTGATTTGGATAAAAAGTATATGCTTTTTTGGGGAGGTTTTAGGTTGGATAAGCAAAAAGGATTTTCTTTGTTAGAGTTAATCGTCGTGGTCGCAATCTTGGGTGTGCTGGCAGCTATTGCCATTCCTATGTACTCAAATTATAGGACTAAAGCTTTTCGTACTGCAGCAAAGGTAAATTTAGTCGAGGGAGCTCAGAATATGGAGCGTTATTTCACTAGAAATAATACCTATACTGGCGCGGCAGTTGGCGATCCCGCTGTTGGCGACCAAGTATTACAATGGACTGAGGGGCGAAGGTATCAATTAACGATTCAAGCTTCTACTGCAACCTCCTTTACTTTACGAGCAACTCCCCAATTTTCAGAAAGCACATGTGGCTTCTTGGAAATTACGCAAACGGGGCGAAATCTTCTGAGTTTGCTGGACCGTGCTGGTAACTCTTGTCAACTAAGATTAAGGTTGTTGTTTGATTGTTGTTGTCGGTTGAAAAAATGGCGGCAACAACTGGTTACTTCTATTTTGTCTCTTCTATTTAATGAGAGAATGAATGAAAAAACAAAGAAACACATCTCCTTTCTGGTGATTTTAAGTGCCATAGCCCTGTCAGTGACTTGCTCTTTGCCATGAAGGTACAGTCCGTACAGAGGGCGCAAACGTCGCAATCTGCTGTAGGTGTAGAAGGTGTTGAAGCCGTGTATTTGCTTAGATGGGATGACCGAATATTGAGTACCTCTAAGGGGAACATTTTTTTAACTAATAATGTTAAAATTATAAATAAAACAGGTTTGGATCCGGATGAACTTTTCTTGCAGGATAACTCTCCTATTGTTCGGCTTGTAAAAGAGTCTGACCAAATAATTGAAATTATTATCCTGCTAAATCCAAAATAGCGAAGTGACTACAGTATTTTTCCCCAGTCCAAATTGTTTTGATTCAGTGTGAATTGGAAAATTGCTTCATTTTGAGTTAGAGGAGAGCTGCC